>Ga0182021_10000409_pt1 | contig 45164 bp, 42 predicted proteins | sample 612E3MmetaG_FD_120493 | JGI IMG/M metagenome (GOLD analysis project Ga0182021, IMG submission 120493) | Permafrost microbial communities from Stordalen Mire, Sweden - 612E3M metaG (Illumina Assembly) | ecosystem: Environmental > Terrestrial > Soil > Wetlands > Permafrost | place: Sweden... | reverse complement strand
GCCATCGCTGGAATGAAGCGTTTGGGCCGGCAAAGTGACCTGATCCCGCGCATCGCAACGGGGTTTGGCGGCGGGCTCAGCCGTACCAAGTCGGTGTGCGGAGCACTGACCGGCGGGGTGCTGGTGCTCAGCGCAGCCTTTGGCCGTGACAAGCTGGGCGACGACCGCGATGTGTTGATCAGCAAGATGCAGGCGCTGGTGGACGGGTTTCGCGCTCGTTTCGGCAGCGACAACTGCTTTGCCCTCACCGGCCTGGATTTCAACGACCCGGCCGCGCAGACCATCTATCGCGAACGCGTACACGCGCAATGCCGCGGCTATGTGGAATACGTGTGTGAGCGGCTCGACAAGCTGCTGTGATGGCCTGCCGTGACCGCACACGGAACCTTGCCGCCGCAGACGCTTCCTGCGGTCGAGATTCGCTTTCGCTCCGGCACGCTTGAAGTCGCCGGAATTCCCGCGCCCTTCGCCGGCCTGCCATGCTCGTGCGTCTGGGATGAACGCACCGCCTGCTTTCGCGCGCCGGCCTCGGCGTATGCAGACCTGGTCAAGACCCTGCGCCGTCTGAAGATCGCGTATTCCGACCAGGCCCGTCGCTACGAGACCTTGGCGGCCGGTGCGGTGGTCCGGCGCGAGCCACGCCCTTACCAGAGCGAGGCGCTGGCTGCCTGGGATGCGGCTGGTGGCCGCGGGGTCGTGGTCCTGCCCACCGGCGCGGGCAAGACCCTGGTGGCTCACATGGCGATCGACCTGCGCCGCCGCAGCACCCTGGTGGTCACGCCCACGCTCGATCTGGTACGGCAGTGGCGCGACGGCCTGGGCGCTACCTTCGACGTGCCGGTGGGCATCATCGGCGGCGGCGAGTACGACCTGCGGCCGCTGACGGTCACCACCTACGACTCGGCCTACCTGCACATGGAGAACCTGGGCGCGCGTTTCGGCCTGCTGGTGTTCGACGAATGCCACCACCTGCCCAGCGCCAGCTACTCGCTCTCCGCACGCCTGGCCCTGGCGCCCTTCCGGCTGGGGTTGACCGCCACCCCCGAGCGCGACGGCTGGGCAACGCGCGGCCTTGCACCCGAGGGCACCGGCGTTCCCGACGGTCTCGACGAACTCATCGGTCCCATCATCTACCGCAAGGACATCGTGGCCCTGTCCGGCGACTATCTGTCGAGCTACGAGACGGTGCGGGTGGTCGTGGATCTCTCGCCGGCCGAGCGCGCCGAATACGCGGCCGAGCGGGCCCTGTATCGGCAGTTTCTCGAGGCGAACGGCATAAGCATGGCCAGCCCGCACGGGTGGAGCGAGTTCATCATCCGGTCCTCGCGCAACGCCGAGGGCAGGCGCGCCTTCGACGCCTACCGGCGCCAGCGTGCCATCGCGTTCACCGCACCGGCCAAGCTCGACTACGTGGAAAGGCTGCTGCACCAGCATCGCCACGACCGCGCCATCATTTTCACCCAGGACAACGCCACCGTGCACCTGGTGGCCCGGCGCTTTCTGCTGCCGGCGATCACGCACCAGACCCGGGTGAGCGAGCGTAGCGAGATCCTCGACGGTCTGGCCAAGGGTCGCTACACCGCCATCGCCACTTCCAAGGTTCTCAACGAGGGCGTGGATGTACCCGAGGCCAACGTGGCCATCGTCATGTCGGGCAGCGGCTCGGTGCGCGAGCACGTGCAGCGTCTGGGCCGCATCTTGCGCAAACGCGAGGGCAAGCAGGCCGTCCTGTACGAACTGATCGCGGGTGGAACCAGCGAGACCTCCACCAGCCAGCGGAGGCGCGAACACGTTGCTTACCGCTGACCTCGTGCACGTGCGCCGGCGCGGAGACCGTCTCTTCGTGGTCCCGGTTTCCGACGCGGAACGGCCGCGCGCGCTGGAACTGGCCACCGCCTATCTCGACCTTGCGCGCATTCACGTCGGTCAGCCACGCGGCGATCTGCTGGATGCCTGCCGTGCCGTCGACGTGGAGCCGCGCGAGCAACGTTTGGCCCGCGGCCTACAGAAACTGGTACTCGACCGCTGCGACTTCGAAGAGGATGCGCCCCTGGATCCGATGGAGTTGCGGCGCACCCTCTTCACGCGCGCCGCCAGCGCGCGCCGCGCGTCCCAGCACGCGGCCTTCGATCGCGCGGCCGTGCTGGCGGCGGTGGCGGCCGAGCACGGCGTGGTCAGCGACGCCGTCGAGCGCGCCCTGTTCGCCGACCTGGCCGACGCCCACATCCTCCGCGAGGCACGCCTGCTCTCGCCCGAGACGTTGCTGGCCGAGTACCAACTTGCGCAACTCCAGGCGGTCCTGCTGCGCGCGTTGAGTGTGCGCGCCACGGTGTGGAGCGCGTTGCCGGCCACCTATCGTCACCTCTTCCACAAGCTCAAGTTCCTGCGTCTGCTCCATCGCATCGAACGGATGCCCAAGCACGCTGGCTATCGCCTTCACATCGACGGCCCCTACAGCCTCTTCGAATCGGTGACCAAGTACGGACTTCAGCTTGCGCTGGCCTTGCCGGCGCTGATGGCCTGCGACCGCTTCACCATCGAGGCCGACCTGCGGTGGGGACGGGACAGACGGTCCCTGCGCTATGCCCTGCGCGGCTCGGCCCCTGGCCAATTCCCCGACGGGAAGGAAGCCCCCGAAGCCGCGCGCCCGGTCGACCAACTGCCTGACGAGGTGACGGCGCTCCTGCAGGATCTGGCGGCCCTGCCCGGTCCCTGGCGTCCCGCCCCCAGCCACGCGATTCTCGATCTCCCGGGCGTCGGCCAGTGCGTGCCTGACCTGGAGTTCGTGCATCAGGTAACCGGGCAGACTGTCTACCTGGAAGTACTCGGCTTCTGGAGCCGCGACGCCGTGTGGAAGCGCATCGAGCTGGCGCGCAAGGGGCTGGCGGCCGTGGTCTTTGCCGTGAGCAAGCACTTGCGCGTGAGCGAGGCGGCCTTGGACGACGGCCTCCCTGCTGCTCTCTACGTCTACGCCCGCGTGATGAACGCCCAGGCCATACTCCGACGCGTGCAGGCGGTCGCGGGCGGGACAGGATGAAGCGGCCCCTTGATGGTAGTCTCTCGGAGCATCCGCAAAGGAGTACCTCTCATGCTCGTCCGTCCCATTGCCGCCTTCCGCGCCTTGACCTTCGCCGGCGTCGCTCTCGCTCTGGGCTGTGCCAACAAGCCGCCGACCGGCGGGTCCGGAACCTACCGCGGCGTCATGGTCGGCGTGACCGAGATCGGGATCGTGCAGATCACGGTTGGGGCGGCGCCGAGCGGCCCGCTCCCCGCCAGCGGGACTATCGAGATTGGCGGCACAGTGATTTCCCTTTCCGGCACGCTGGACCGATCCCACGCCAGCCTCTCGCTTTCGTCGACCACTGGCTACCTGCTGGAGGGTGACTCCCGACCCACGTACGTCCTCGGCGCGTACCAATCTCCCCAGGACGCTGGCAGCTTCGCGCTCTTTCTCGAGCCCGCAGACGGCAGCCCAGTCCTACTCTTCTGCGGCAGCTTCGCCGTGACATCCACCACCAACGCGACCCCGCTCCCATTCGCCGTCGCGGCCGTACCCCCGAAAAACGCTTTCTGCGTCGGCCCCGGCTTCGCCTGGTTTGGAAGCTTAGATGGAAACGCTACGCTGTCGTGCGAGAGCAGCGGCGGACTGTTTTCCGGAAACACGAATGCCGACGGTGGCAACCTATGGGGGACGGGCGACAACTACGGCACATGGACAGTTGCGCCCTGTGGCGGCGGCGCGGCCGATGCCGGCGTAGATAGCGGCACGGGCAACACGCCAGACGCCGCGGCCGCCGACAGCGCGGACGCCGAGGTGGACTGAGGAGTTTTCCTAGCTGTACCGCTTGCGAACCAGGGTCAGCACAGCGTCTTTCGCACAATGCTGGCAGTAGCCGAAGCGCGATTGCAGTGTGTCCAGGGTGCGCCGTGACGCCGTGGCCGCGTCCGGCAACAGTCGACTCGGCCCGTCGACCAGGTAGATCAGAATGTCCTCGTTGATCTTGCGTACCACCTTTGTGCGTTCGGCGAAGAACGCCTCACGCAGCTCGGCCAGCGGCCGGGGAAAGATCTGCTCGTAGTCGGGGCGCTGGTCCTGGTGGTCGAGCGACCAGGCGCCAATCTTGGAGATGACCTCGCGGCGGAAGTCGCCGGCCTGCACGCCGCCGACGCCGACATGCAACGCCCGCTCCACCTCAGCCATCAGTTCCTCGTCGGCATCCTCGTCCTGACCCGTGACCGGGTTGTGATACTTCTCGCGCTTTACCCAACAGGACACCTGGGTGAGGTAGCGCTCGAACTGTTCGAGATAGCGCTTTTCTTCGACCAGCCCCATCGAGGTGCGCACCTCGTCGTCGATGCGGTCGATCAGATGCTCATGCACCTGGGCAATGAACTTGCCATTGTCGTGAAAGCCCCCCGGCATGGGTTCCTGCCGCAAGAACTCGTACACACTCACCGCGCGTACCAGTTCCTCCAGTTCCTCCAGCACAGCAAACGGTGACACGCACTTCCACTTCGCGCTCTGGGCCGCGTTCATCAGCAGCCCGGTCATCTCGCGCGCCGAGGCGCCCGAACGGCCTTCATAGTGAGGGTAGCTGTCCGACTCGCGCGCGATCGTCTCCACACCCGTGAGAAGCTGCTTCTGTTCCTCGGGGGAGAACGACTCCGGTACTTCACCCGCGTAGAGCCGTGCCTTGTCGGTGGGGCTGAGGCGGCCGACCAACTCGGCCAGACCCTCGGGGTATTTCTCCGGGTTGGGCTTTCTCATGCGCGTGAGCACCGCCCACAGCGCGGCCACCCAGGTCACGTGCGGGGCCACGTGCCGATCCGAATGCGCGCCGATCGTCTCCCCCATGCGGGCGTCGTAGATCTGTCGTTCCAGGCGATAGTCGAGCAGGTAAGGCACGCGCACCAGCTCCATGCGCCCCTTGAAGGACTGGAACTCGACGCTCTCCTTGAACGCCGCCAGGTAGTTCTCGTTGGCTGTGGCCAGAAAAACTGTGTCAACCGCCATGCTGGCCACCTCCAGCGAGGTCATCCCGTCCTCGACCACACCCAGAAGATACTTGAAGGCGTCGAGCGGCCGCTTGAGCAGGTCGTCGAAGTCCAGCAGGCCCCGGTTGCCGTCGACCAGATCGCCGTGAAACTCGAACAGCGTGAGCGACTGCAGCGCGGGTGGCAGCGTGTTGAGCGAGCGATCCATGGTCAGTTGGCGCACGCGGGCGTCCACCGCGAGCTGCGGTTCCACCGTGGCCACCGCTTCGCGATAGCGCCGCGAGATGTAGAAACGTTCCACCTGCACGTGGCGCAGGACCTTGGCGAGATCGCCCTGGTACGAGACCAGCAGCGCCTCGAAGATCTGACGGTTGCGATGTGAGAGATCGCCGTCGAGCAAAGCCCGCGCCGGCCGCAGACCGGCCGCGATCTGATGCTTGAGTTTGCCCTCGATCCACGGACGCCGCTCCGCGCGCGGCAGCAGCAGGATGGGATGGTCGCGCAGCTCGTCGACGATCTTCGACTCGACCAGATCGTCCTCCAGGTAGGCGTAGCTGTCGCCAGGCCCTTGACTTTCAGCGGGCAGGCCGCCGCCAAAGCCGATGCCACCCTTGCCGATACGCTGCGAAGGGAAAATCCAGTTGAACCGGTACAGCGCCCCCTCGTCCAGAGACGAGTAGTGCTCCATGGCCCGTTGCAGACAGGCGACGAAAGTGGACTTGGCGCTGCCATTCGGGCCGTGCAGCAAGATGAGTCGGTTGGTGCGTCCCTGCCGAGCGAAGTTCGACAGCAGGCGATACACGGCGGCCTGCACCTCTTCCTGGCCCTTCAGGCTGTCGCGGCCTCCATCCCACGGACAATCGAAGAGCTGCCAGCGCGTCAGCACGCCGCGGGACCCGCGCACGGTGGCGGTCCCGTAGTGATCGAGCACGTCACGCAGATACTGCGCGGCCGAGCGCACCTGGCGGGGCATGTCGACCTCGAACAGGGTCAGATACTCCGCGAACGACATGACCCGCCGGTTGCGGGCATAAGCCTCGCGCATGTCCGCGGTAATCTGGCCGAGCCAAACCTTGGCATCGAACGTCGAGGACATCGCAACCTGAAGCTATCACGTGACCCTTCCCGTCGCACGGGTGCGACCCGGTTTCCCTTGCGCAGGCGGCTGCGGTATAGAATCGCTCCGTCATCCCATGAAGAACCTTGTCTTACCTGTCCGCCCGAGCATACGGAACGCAATCATCCTTCTTGCCCTGCTGTGCCCGTCGCCCCCGTCGGCGGTCGGTGAACCCAAGAAAGGGACCAAGCCACCCAAGGCCGAAAGTTCTGCGCCCGGCGAAGGGGCGGCCGGCGACCCCAAGACACCAGCCAGTCCCATGGCCGAGTTGAAGAAGTCTGACGCCGCACTCAAGAAGCTGTTCGCCCGGCGGGCGCCGTCTTGGTCGCCCGAAGCCGAGGCCAAGCGGGGCGAGATGCGGAAAATCGTGGCCGGCTTCCTCGATTTCGAGGAGCTGTCGCGACGGTCTCTCGCGCGCCACTGGGACGGCCTCTCGGCCAAGCAGCGAACCGAGTTCGTCGCGACGCTGCGCGACCTGATTGAGCGCAGCTACATCAAGCAGGTCCACGGATCGCCGAACTACGACCTGGCCTTCGACAAGGAAACCGTCGACGGCAAGGAGGCAGACGTGACCGCCACCCTGCATAGTATGGCGCGGGGCAAGAAAGTGGAAGTGTCGATGGAGTACAAGCTGCTGGCCAAGGAGGGCCGCTGGCTGGTCTACGACGTCATCACCGACGAGCAGAGCATGCTGGAGAACTACCGGGCCGAGTTCAGCAAGATCATCAACAAAGAGTCCTTCGACGCGCTTCTCAAGCGCATGAAGAAAAAACTGGAAGAAAAAGAGTGACCGACAGAACTGCGTGGACGGGATCCGCTGACGACGCGCTCCGGATGTGAGAAACTGGAGCTTCTTCGTGCGCAGGTCCACACCGCTCCCCTTCTTGCTCGTCCTACTCGGCGCCCAGGCTGCGCTCGCGCAGTCCAAGACGACCGCTGACAGCCCGTCCGCGCCCAACGGCAAGACCCCGGCCGTCCCGCGCGCGGGTTCAGCCCCAGGTGCCGCGCCGAACGGTGAGCGAGCAGCGGAACCCGCCGCCAAGGCGCCGGACCCGACCGCCGCTGTGCCCCCGCAGCCTGCGCCTCCTCCCACCCCGAAAGCCGTCGTTCCTCCGGCGGCACCCACCACGCCGGCGGTCCCGAACCCGCTCGCTCCCGCGCCGGCCCCGCCCCCGATTCCCGTCCACCCCGACACGCAGTATCCGACCACCGCGCGCGTCGCGATCACGGAATTCCAGGTGTCCGGCGAGGACGCTTCGCGCACCCTGGCCATGCGCCTGCAAGACGGGTTCGTGGTGGGCCTCACCCGCGCAGCGCCCATCTACGTGCTCGATTCCGTCGACGTCGCTCGCTACATCGACATCTTTCCCGAACTGCAGAAATGCCAAGGCTCCATCTGCATCAAGCGCCTGGGGCAGATGCTGGACGTCAGCCACGTCCTGCGCGTCACGGTCGCGGTGACAGGAAACAGCTACGACATGACTTCGCGCCTTTTCAGCACCGAAGGTCTCTCGCCCGCCGAAGTGCCCATTGACACCCAGACCCGCTTCTGCCCCGTGTGCACGGTCGATGAAGCCCGCCAGAAGATCATCCAGCTTGGTGACGCCGCCAAGAACCCGGTCGAGGTCTGGCTTGCCCAGCAACGCCCGCCACCGCCGCCACCACCACCGCCCTCGTCCTGGCGCCGTCCCCTGGCTGCGACAGGCATCGCGCTGGGTTTCGCCACCATCGTTGCGGGAGGCGCATTGCTGGCCAATTCCGGACACGACGGCAAGAAAGAACCGGCCGTGGCCGGTGCCTTGATCGGGGTCGGAGCCAGCCTGGCCGTGCTCAGTTGCTACGTCCTGCTCGCGGTGCCGACCGATTCTGCGAGATCGAACCTCAAAGTTGCCATCGGGGGAACGTTCTAGTTCGGAGTAGCTAGCTCACCGGCGCGCCTAGCACTTGCAAGAGCTGGGCGAAACTCGGGAATGACGTCGTGATGTCCTGGCTCGGCACCTCGGTCGTGTCGGGGGCCATCAGTCCCAGGATGGCGCCCGCCATCGCGATACGGTGATCACCATCGGGCCGCACGCGGCCTCCCTGCGCGGACCCTCCCCCGGTGCCCGTGACCGAAAGCCCGTCTGGAGCCTCGCGCACCGTCACGCCGGCTCGCTGCAACTCGCGCGCGATGCAGGCGATGCGGTCCGACTCCTTCACGCGCAGTTCGCGCAGGTCGCAGAACTCGGTGGTGCCTTCGGCCATTGCTGCCGCCGCCGCCAGCGCCGGAATTTCGTCGATAGAGCGAAGCGCCAGTTCTCCTGCCACCCTGATTCCGCGCAGCCCTCTTCCGGTCCAGCGCGCGCGCACACTGCCAGCCGGCTCGCCCATGGCCTCGGCCGTGACCTTGACCTCCAGCTCAGCCCCCATCGCCTGGAGGGCATCCAGCACCCCGGTGCGGGTCGGGTTGAGCCCCACGTTCTCCACCGTCACGTCGCTGTCCGGCACGATCAGCGCAGCGACCAGCAGGAACGCCGCGGAAGACAGGTCGCCGGGCACGCTCACCGCTCCGGCGCGCAGGCGGCCGTTCCATCCCGTCGGATCCACCACCACGCGCCGTTGCTCCGGCTCGGCGCTCACCGGCGCGCCGAGGAAGCGCAGCATCCGCTCGCTGTGATCGCGCGATAGGCCCGGCTCGCTGATGACGGTGCGGCCGTGGGCCTGCAAGCCGGCCAGCAGCAGGGCACTCTTGAGCTGCGCACTCGCCACCGGAAGCTGGTAGTGGATGCCCTGCAAGGCCCCGCCGCGCACGGTGAGCGGCGGAAACAGATCGCCTGGTCGAGCCGCATCTTGCCGGCCGTCGATGGCCGCGCCCATGCGCTGCAGGGGCGTCGCAACCCGGACCATGGGCCGGCGTGACAGCGAGTGGTCGCCGGTCAGGATCGATACGAAGGGCCGGCCCGCCAGCAGTCCGCAAAACAGGCGCATGGTGGTGCCCGAATTCCCGCAGTCGAGCGCGCCAGATGCCTCCTGCAGCCCGGCCAGACCGACTCCCTGCACCCGCGCGTCCGTGCCCGCCTGCTGGATAGGCACACCCAGCGCACGCAAAGCCGTCATGGTGCTGGCATTGTCGCCGCCCAGACCCAGGCCACTGATCTCGACCGGGCCATCGGCCAGCGCGCCGAACAACAGCGCTCGATGCGAAATCGACTTGTCGCCCGGCACACTCACCGTACCTCGCAGCGCAGGACTGCGGCTGACCCGCAGCAGGAATTCCGAACTCGGTTCTATCGGCTTCATCGAGGGTTTCCTTCGGGGGCCTGCACGCCCTTGCCTGTCATGCTGGCGCGACGGCGCGCAAGCTGCTCCGCCACCAGAGCCATGCGATCCGCGATCTCCGCGCGCTGGTCCTCGGGAATGCGCAGCATTCCCTCCACTCGATTCTCGCGCGCCACCAGGCGGACGCCGTCCAGGATGGGCTGCAGACCGAGGATGAAGACGATGGGCCGGTTGCGCTGCTCGTGCAGCGCCGCAGACAGGCGGGCGGCCAGGTCCAGCGCCTGCTGGTGCCTGGACACCAGCCCGACCATGGCCACGTCCAGATCGCGGCCCAGGTCGAGGCGCGCGCCGACTTGTTCCAGCGTCCCGCCCTCGCCCAACTCGGCAGCGAACTGCGCACGCATGGTTGGACTGACCCGCACTGCCGCAGCCACCGCCGGCGGGCGGCGCGACGGGCCCCTGCCCTCTCGAAGCACGGCCTGCAGGGCAGACAGCCACGATTCGCTGACCACACTGCGGGCCAAGCCAAAACCACAGTCGATGGTGGCACGAACCGCCACCAGCGGGCCTGACACAACGGTTCGGCTGGTAAGGAAGGCGATGGCCTCGTCACCCTCGGCCAGCACCCGTACGCCCCGGTAGTCGGACACCGTTGTCTGGGGATGCTGGCGCCGGAAAGCCGCGCTCAGACGCTCGCGATCCATGCGCCCTTGCGCCACCAGGATGTTCGCGCCCTCGCGCAAAGCAGGAACCGTCGCGTAGAGCAAACGGTCCACATCGTTCACCTCGTCAAGGCCGCGCGCGGTAGCCCGGGCCGCGCGCTCCTCAGGAGCGGTCTTGTACAGGGCCGCCTTGGTCCAGGTTGATTCGCGGAGCTGGGCCATGTCGGCCCACACCAGAAGTTCCGCCTCGGCGGGCGCGAGCGCCCAGAGATCGTCGTCGTCGGCTGCGGTGCGCGCCGCCGCCGGACCCGCCGATGGGCCTGGCGCAGCCGGGGTAGCACAGGATGCAACCAGCAGGGCGGCAACAGCGCCCGGCCAGAAATCTCTGGAACCCGCGATGGCCACTTTCACTTAACCAGCCGCTGGCGGCAGGCCTGTCCCAAGGCCAGCGCTGCCTCCAGCGCGGCCGCATCCCCGGACGCCATGGCCGCGCTGATGGTGCTCACCCGTTGCTCCAGTTCACGCACGAGCGGCAGCAGATGCTCCCGATTCGCGAGGAGAATGTCGCGCCACACCTGGGGGCTGGACGCGGCGATGCGAATCGTGTCGCGCAAACTCGTGGTGGGCCTACCCGGCAGGGTATTCGACTCAATCAATGGGAGCGCATCGGTCAGGCTGGCTGCCAAGGCAAAGGCGGCCACATGGGGCAAGTGGCTGACCGCTGCCATCAGGCGGTCGTGCAGCGCCGGCTCGATGGACGCGACCTGGCATCCAAGGCCCTGCCAGAACAGGGTCGCCATCCTGGTTGCCTCAGGGCTGGTTCGCTCGCTCGGGCACAGAAAACACGCCCGGCCCGCGAAGATTTCGGGGTCGGCAGCTCCCACACCCACATGTTCAGCCCCTGCCAGAGGATGGCAGCCCACGAACCGTCCGCTCGACAAGGCCGCGTCGGCTTCCAGCACGACCGGATGCTTGACGCTGCCCACGTCGATCACCGTCGCCGTGGGCGCCAACCGCCCGGCGATGCGACGGACCAGCCCGGCCAGGCTCTGCACCGGCGCGGCCAGCAAGACCAACGACGCTCCCGCGGCCGCAGCCTCGGCACTGTCCGCCATCTCGTCGACCACAGCGCGCGCAAGAGCGAGCGGCCCCGCCTGGGGATCGACGTCGTAGCCCACCACGCGGCCGACCAGTCCAGCCCTTCGCGCGGCCAGGGCGGCGGAGCCGCCGATGTAGCCGACACCGATGAGCGCCAGTCGAGAAAATGCAGGGTTGGGATCCACGCAGCAGGAACACTACCAGGTTATGCGGCCGAAGTCGGCGCGGCCGACACCGGCCGCGGATCCTCGGGCTTCAAATCGCATCACCCAACAGCGCATCCAGTCGAGTCCGGTCGAATCCAACCAGCAGGCGACCGCGCACGTCGAGGATGGGCACCCGGTCCGCTGGGATTCCCAGCCGTGCAGCCTTGCCTTGCAGTTCACGCGCGGCGGATGAGTCGTTTTCGATGTCCTTGTAGGCAAAGGGGATGTGCTTGGAGCTCAGGTACTGGCGCGCGGCCTTGCAGGCCCCGCACCACGGCGTCCCGTACAGGATGACGACCGGCGCGCCGCCCGCGGGTGCAGGACCTGCGATCCCGGCATCAGGGCTCGCTGGCTCGGGCTCCTCAGGCAAGGCCGGGCCATGCGGGCCAGCCAGCGCGCTCGAAGCACCAGGCGGCAACTGCGCCAACGCGCCGGTCTCGAAGGCCTCGCGGGACATGGCCCGTGCCCGCGCCTTGCCGCTGGCCAGCAGCTCGCGCAGGTCGACGACGTAGACATTGGACGTGTCCCGGCGCTCGGCCACGCCCTTGGCCGGGTCGATGACCCGCACCAGACGCCGGGCAACCTCGGGTACCGAATCGGCCTTGTCGGTGGTGGCGAAGTTGCCGTTGGGCTCGACGTGGGTGAAGAGCAGCGCCGAATCCTTGCTCACCGCGATCGGCGGCAGCTCGGATTGGGCGGCCGGTGGTGAAGCCGGCGGTGCGCCTTTCTTGCAGGCGCCGGCCAGAACGAGAAGCGCGAAGATGGTGTGGGCTCGCGAGCCCCGGCGGTTGGGCCACATGGCTGAGATGAACCCGAACTACTTGGACTTGGGTTTCTTGCCCTTGCGGCGAGGTGAATCCGAAAGCTTGGCAGTGGTCATCTTGTCCACCGCCACGCTCACGGCCTGCTTGAGAGCAGTGGCGACCGCGGTTTTCGTCAAATCCTCAATGTCGCTTTCCATGCGTCGTTCCGCAAACTCGCCCACCAACGAAGCCTCACCGTCGCCGGTGAAGTTGAGCTTGCCGCCGGGGTAGGTCGTACCGTACACGCCCAGCTTGACCTGGATGGCCATCTGCCGGTCGCGTCGGCCAGGCGCCGGCAGCTTGATCTCCTTCTTCAGGCTCGTGATGCGCAGGTTCACCTGAAAGCCCTGTAACCCTCGCTTGTGCATCTCTGCGGCCGCGGCCGCCTCACCCTCGGCGCCACCCAGGTCCTGGGTGAATTCGGAGCGGCTCGAGATCTCCTTTTCGAGGAGTTCTTTCGCCAACGGAATAGTCTTTTTGTCATCAGAAGTTATGTTACTTATGGTGAAGTAATACTTTGGCTTTGCGCCCTCCCCGCTGGCGCGCCCAGCGAGGCTGGTTACCACGATCAACATTCCGGCCAAGGCGGCGACTCTCGGGATCTGCATGGTCACGCTCTCCATCTAGGCAGTTGATGATTCCATCCGCTACGGGCGGCCTCCCATTCCACCACAGAGCGAGCCGACGCGATAGTCGCCAATGCCACCACGACCCAAGTGGACAAGGGACGCTTTTTTGCTTAGCGTGATGCCATGCTGATCCTGACGCTGGCCGAGAAAGGTGGAGACTCCAAGGATCTCAGCTTCGACAAGACTGAAATCCGCGTGGGACGGGTCCGAGACAACGACATCGTTCTTCCCAAGGGAAACGTGTCAAAGCACCACTGTCGCCTGCTGCTTCAGAGCGGCCAGCTCGTGGTCGAAGACATGGGCAGCACCAATGGGACCTATGTGAACGGCCGCAAGATCACCGAAGCCACCTCGCTCGGCACCACCGACAAGGTCTTCGTCGGCGATTTCGTCATTCGCGTCGCCAGCGGGGTGCACACAGCCGATTCACAAGCCGGCCTTCCGCCGCCCCCGTTCACTGCCTCGGTGCCTGAAGCGGGCTCTCTCGGTGCCGCCCTGCCGCGGCGGCCGCCGCCGCCCCCGCCGCCGCCACGGCCCCCTGCCCTGCACGGAGCCGATGAGGGCTCGGGGCCCATGTCTGCACGCGGGTCCTCGCCCCATGTCCCACCGCCACCTCCCAGGCGAGAAAGCAGGCCCATGCCTGCGGTGACAGGGGAGGCCCATGCCGCGCCTCCGCTGCCCACGGAAATAAGCCTGGACGACGATGACAGCCTGGCCAGCCCCGCCCCGCGCCTGAACCTCCCGCCCCTCAGGCCGCCAGTTCCCGTGCTTTCGCCGTCGCCTTCTCCCGACGAGCCCCTGACTGCACCCCGGGTTACGCCTCCGCCCCAATCGGTCCCCGAGGCTCACGAGGCAGAGCGACCCACGGTGGCGGCGCCGCATTCTGCGCCCCTACCTGCGGCCGCGTATCCCCCCCCGCCCATGCCTCCGCCGGCACCTGCTCTGGTGAGCGGCGACTACCCGCCCTGGCTGTCTCGCTTGCTGGACAGCGAGGGCGCGACCGCTGCCTTCTTTACCGGAACGCAGTCGGTGGAGGTCGAGCGGAACGGTCATCGGGAGGGGGCTGTGGTGTCGTCCGCCGACCTGGCGTCGCTGCCGGACCATCTGCGTAGGCTGGCTGCCAAGGGAGTGCCGCGACCGGAGCCGGATGCGCCGGTCATCGACACGAGCCTGGCCGATGGCACACGTATCACGGCCTTGTTCCCCCCCCTGTGCGACCGCCTGCACGCCTCAATCCGACGGCCAAACGCGGGCCGCAAGACACTGGAAGAGCTGGTGTCCGACGGAGGCCTGTCGCCCGAAATGCAGCAAGTCCTCGAAGCATGCGTCAGCACGCGACAGAACCTGCTCATCGCGGGTGATCGTCCGGCTTGCGACCTGCTGCTGGGCACCTTGGCCTGGTCGCTCGAACGAGTGGCCCACGTCGTGATCTTGGCCGAGACCATCAGCCCACCGTCCAGTGCGACCGCCTGGTTGAAGCTGCCGGTGGCTTCCCGCACAGCAGATCTGGTCACCGCTGCGGTGGCGCTGCGACCTGACTACGTCGTCGCCGACACAGCGGCATCGCTGCTCTTGGCCGATCTGCTGCGAGAATGCGCCCGCGGGCAAAACGGCGCTCTGGTCGGATTGATCGCCCGCTCGGCAAACGACGCACTCTACCGCTTGCGGGTGCTGGGCTCGACCGCGGGGCCGTCCTCGACGCCGAGTGACCTGCTCGGATCGAGCCTCGACGTCCTGGTCCACGCTGTCACCCAAACTGACGGGAGTGTCCGGGTCATGGAGATCGCGGAACCCACCTTGGGATCGGCGGGTGAACTGCGCGCCGAAACCCTCCTGGCCTGGCAGAGCAAAGGCAAAGGCAAGGGGCGCTTCGTAGCCACCCGCACGCCGTCACGCCTGGCTGCCAAGCTGGAAGCCGGCGGCGTGAGCGTGTCAGACAACGTCTTGCAGCGCTAGCCTGTCGGGCGGAGCGTGAACGGCGCTGGCCGAGACGGTCCTGTTCGTGGTACAGGGACGCGACACCAGTACCCCGTGGTGTCCGTGAACCCATGAGCGCCTTGGACATCAACCACATCATCCTGATCGTCGGGGTGGTCGCGGCAGCTCTGCTGTTCGACTTCATCAACGGGTTTCACGACGCAGCCAACTCCATCGCAACCGTTGTCTCGACCCGCGTGCTGACGCCGTTCCGGGCGGTGCTGTGGGCTGCGTTCTTCAACTTCATCGCGTTCGCGCTCTTCAAGCACCAGGTGGCCAGCACGATCGGCAAAGGAATCATCGACCCGGGCGTGGTCGACGTCGCCGTAATCATCGGTGCCCTGGGCGGGGCCATCGTCTGGAACCTACTCACCTGGTTGTGGGGCCTGCCGTCCAGCTCATCCCACGCTCTGGTGGGCGGCCTGATCGGTGCGGGCGTATCCAAGGCGGGGTTCGGCATCCTGGGCTGGCAGAAGATCGGCAGCACGGCTGCCTTCATCTTTCTATCGCCCATCATTGGCTACGTTGCCTCGTATCTCCTGGCCATCACCACGTCTTGGCTGTTCCGCAAGGCAACACCCGGACGCGTGGATAAGTGGTTCCGGCGCCTGCAACTCGTGTCCGCGGCCGCCTTCAGCCTCAATCATGGCGGCAACGACGCGCAGAAGACCATGGGGATCATTGCCGTGCTGCTCTACTCGCAGGGCCTGCTGGGCGAGGAGTTCCACACCGCCGGTCACATCCCAGTGTGGATCGTCGTTGCATGCTATTTGGCCATGGGGCTGGGCACCATGGCGGGCGGCTGGCGCATCGTGAAGACATTGGGAATGCGGCTGACAAAACTGCGTCCCTTTGGCGGGTTCTGCGCTGAAACCGGCGGCTCGCTGGCCATCTTCATCGCAACCTCCCTCGGGATTCCCGTGTCGACCACGCACACCATTACCGGTGCCATCCTGGGCGTGGGCTCTGTGTCCAACCCGGGCCGCGTTCGCTGGGGCGTGGCCAGTCGCATCCTGTGGGCCTGGATCTTCACCATCCCGGCCTCGGCCGCCATCGCGGCGATGACCTACTTCGTGGCCCGCGCCTTGGGCGTGTAGCCAAGGTCGCGGTCCAACAGCGCAGGACTCCGATGGCGGACGCCATCGGATGGACGCATGAGGTGGCGGTGGGCTTGTGGTCGGGCCTCTATTTCGGTAAAAGAATGGGCCGAAAGGACAAAAAACCGTGGAAAGCGAACACGACGAACCGAAGCAGACCGAGGAAGTACGCAAGGAAAACCCTGAAACCACGGCAGCGCCCCAAAAGGATCTGGCGTCTCCCCGGCGCGGCAAATTCTTTCTTGTCATGGTGGTCGCAGCGATCGTGGTCCTGGGCGCCTACCTGACTTGGCAGCGGAGTCGCGCCACTTCGGTGGCCGGGTCGCGTCCAACGCCGGCGGACATCACGCTGGTGACGGCGGATCGTACCGACCTGGACTGTGTGGCATCGAAGACCATCCAGGGCTTCCATTGTGGATTCTCCAACGAGACCAAGCCTTGGGAAACCGACGAACGGGCCAAGCTGAAGCCGTACTACACACTGGATCGCCACCTGTATCTCATTCCGGGTCTCTTCCTTGAGCCGGCTATCCTCAACCGCTACCAGGCAGAGCTTCCCAACAAGCCGCGCGAACAACTAAAGCGCTTCACCGCCCACTGCCAGATCAGGGTCGTCGGCAAGCTGACCGGGGTACGCACCCATTGGGCGGCCGGCAGTGCTTGGTCGAACCCCGAGGACATCGAGGTCGGAACCATATCGGACTGCAAAATCGAGGGCTGAGCGAGAGCTCGCGCCTGCCCGCGTGACGTGCGATAGCTCCTGACTGCGCTACAGGCAGGTGTAGGTTCCCAACCCGCAGATGCAGCCGGTAGCGGATCCACCTAGGCAGGTAGAAAGCGGCGAGGTGCATCCGGTTCCGGTCGCTGCCCCAGGCGGACACGGCGAGGGCCCAGCCGTGGTATTCGACGGACAGACATAGACGCCGGCGACACAAGCACAGACGCCACCAAAACTCCGGAGAACACAACCCGGCACACCGCCGGAACAGGGCGCGCCCAGCCGAACCGCGGACCCACAGATGACCTGGTCGAGACCGCCATCTCCCAGCAAGGCCGCTAGCCCACCATCCGGGATCTGAATCCCGAGGCCCCCGCCCGGGCCGAGGCCAGGAACGCCGCCTGTCCCAGGGGAACCACCGGTGCCTCCCGTCCGACTGGTGCCTCCGTCCCTTCCGGACGACGGGACACCTCCGTCCATTCCTGACGACGCCAGCAAGCCGTCACGGCCGCAGGAAGCCGCGACCAGGACCGCCCCGAGCAGCACCTGTGCGCGGCGTGTATTGCGCATGCCGATCTTACCCCAGCTGCATGAACTCAAGCCAGCCATTGACCGGGATATTCTGGAGTTTGGCGCACACAAATGCAACCAGCGCGTAATCGTTGAAGGAACTCGTATTCCCCTGACAGTTGTAGCATTCACGTGGTAACGACCGAACCACAGCGACATCGCACATCCGATGCAGCTCTTCGAATGGGAACTTCCGGAACTGCGGCCTCGCTGGGAGCCCTGGATCCGCGCCGCCTACGCGGTGTTCGCCGTGAGTTTTGCGCTCACCGTGGTCGTCGACGCGTTCGTCCACGAAACTGTCACACTCGGTCCCGGGCTCATCGACGAGGCCGGCGGCGCCCTGACACGACTGATAGGCCAACTCGGCGGCGTGTCGCCGCGCTGGCTTGCTGTGATGTTTCCTCTTTCAGCCTTCGTGCTCGCATGGAACGGCATCATGCTCTATCGCGGTCTCTCGCGCGCTGAAGCGCTGCCGCGGCGACAGATCGTCTCCTTCTTCCTCCTGACTGTGGTCCTGATGCTGATGCTCTATGTGGGCCTCGCGCTCGCCGGTGGCGCGAGCGCTGCGATGGGGCATGGCTTTTTCTTCGGCTTCGCTCTGGTTCGCCACTACACAGAATGGTGCGGCGCCCTTCTGGCTCGCGTGCCAACCATCGGGTACCTGCCCTACCCGCTTCCGCTGGTGGCAAGCATCGCGCTCGTCGATCTCTTTCACTACTGGTTTCACCGCTTGGGCCACACCTGGCGCCCGTTCTGGCTTCTCTGGCATCGCCCGCACCACATGAACTCCTACCTGACCATCCCGACGACTCAGCCGGTGTTTGCAGCCTTTCCGCTGTTCTTCATCTTGAGCGTTCCTTTTCAGCTCGGGGTCGGCGTGTGCGCAAAGCTCTTCTACCCGAGCACGATGATCGCGGAAGCATTGTTCGTGCGCATGGTGGGTCAGATCGTGCTGATCGGGTCGCACAACACAGCCCTGTACGCGACGTTTTGGCAGAGCCGGCCACTGCGCGTGCTGAGTGCCTTCTTCGGCGAAGGTCCCTATCACTACATGCACCACTCGACGCTGCCGGGCCACTCGCTGATCAACTTGGGTGGCCCCTTTTTCATGCTGTGGGACCGCGTCTTCGGCACCTATGTCCCACCCAACGAGACGCGTCCCCCGATAGGGCTTGCCGGCGCGCCACGCCTGCACTTGAACCCGGTCCGGCTCGCACTCGCCGGCTTGTTGCAGCTTGGCTACGAACTGCGCCACAACCGCGGCATCGTCACCCGCTTACGCGTCCTCTTCGGTAGCTCGAACTTCGCCCCGGCACACACCAAGGACTACGCGGTTCCCTAGTCGCGTGGGGAGCCCGCCGGCGCCCTCTTCGGGGACTTCGGAACCGCCCGCCGCCCTGCCCACCCCCCGCGTTTCGCACGCGCCCTCGTCGCCGGCGGCGCACCATCGCGGGAGGGTCGCTATGAGCGACAGTAGCGGGCGAAGCCCTCGAGCGCGGGCATCTCCGTGTATCCCAAAGCACTGACCTCCGGCACGAAGGTCGCGAGGTACTGACTGAGCGGCCCCTCCTCGACGCGGTAGAGGTAGCATACCGGCCCGGTCCCGTGTTCGCGGATCACGCCCTGGACGTAGCCGGGATCGAGGTGGTTGTCGCCGCCAGAAGCCCAGCCGGTACCTTTCATCGTGGCGAAGACCAGATCGCGGTCCTTGCGCGCGTAGTACTCCAGGAACTGTCCGTTGTAGCCGGTGTCGAAGAAGATCACCTTCTGCCCCGGTATGGTAGCCAGCGCGGCGCGGACCCGGCGCCAGCCCTCGTCGGGCATTGGCGCTGCGACCGAGGCGCGGAACGAATCAAAATGGGCCAAGGCGAGCAGGAAGAGAACCACCCAGGCGACCTTGAAGGCGTGTCGGCTGGCGCCCTCGGTGAGATGGTGGAAGCCTAGCGCCGCCAGGTAGCAAAAGGCGGGATAGGCCGGGGTCATGTAGTGGTAGTAGACGCCGGTGCGGCCGAGCAGGAATCCATAGGCGAAACCAATGTGTCCGACCGCGACCATGAGCCAAACTAGGACAGTGGCTCGCCGGGCGGTTAGCTCAACCACAAGCGCCAGCAGGATGAGTCCCACGACAGCAAGGGAAAAGGGCGGGGCCAGCAACGCGAATCCCTCGAGGACGCCGACAAGATTCTGCTGGTTCAGCGCGGCTTGCAACGCCGGGACCAGGCCGGGGCCCGGTTTGAGTTGGTAGTGAATGGCCATCAGGAAGTAGGGAACGTACAGAAGGCCCGTGGCCACCATCGCCTTGGCCAGCAGGCGGTAGCGATCGAGCGTCGCGCGAAACCCGTGGCGTCGCATGCCCAAGCCGAACACCACCAAGGCAAAGAGGATCTGGGAGGCGAAAGTCCAGACCGCGAGCGGTGTCACCCAGAGCATGACCGTCGTCGCAACCACGTACGCGATTGCCCGTTTTCGCGAGGACTCCTCGAAAACACGGACGAAGAAGACCAACGAGAAAAAGCCGGCCAGCGCGGCCAGCGCGTAGGGGCGCACGTTGCGGGAAATCCAGTTCGTCAGCGGGTTGAGAACGAAGAACGCCGCCAGCACGACGCGGGAGAGTGGGTTGATCTCGCGCAGCCCCAAGATGGCATAGCCGGCCACCGCCAGGCAGAACAGCCAGGAGGTTGCGCGCATGTAGAGCTCGGATTCGCCGAACTTCACAAGCAAGTGCAGAAGGAAGTAGTACAGCGGTGGTTGTGAATGGAATTCCGTGGGCAAGGTGCAGTTCCGCCAGAAGGACTGCACCGCTATTCCCCAGGTGCCCGCCTCGTCGAGGCTCAGCTCCTTCATAGCCAGACCTTGGCCGTTCCTGAAGAGATGGACCAGTACCACGAGCACGAATGCGATGCCCAGACCCGTCGCCGGTGCGTCCAGCCTTCGCCAAAGATTCCGAAGCCAATTCATGGGGCGGAAACTTATCAGGTCTTGTTCAGAGTGGTCCACAGAACCGATGGCGACAGCTCCCGACCGAGATTGCGAGACGGCCGTTTCGATTGCCCTCACGGCAACAGCACTTCGCCTGCTGCCACGAACGGCCCCCTGGCATCACGGCCGCGCAGCACCGCGGCCACCCGCCTCGCCCCGGCCGGCAGGTCGATCGCGATCTCTTCGCCCGGTGCCAGGGTCGCAGCCGCTGCGGGCAACTCGCGCCGGCGGCCGCTTCCGTCCTCGACAAACACGCGCAGCGCCCCGCCCTGCTTGATCTCACCGGCCAGCCGCACGGTGATCTTGGCCGAGGCGTTGTTTCCCGCGGCCGTCATCTCCAGGCTTGCCCGCAACAGGTGATTGAGCAGGCCCGCGGCGTAGCCGGCGATCTCAGGTAGCAGGGCGCGCGCCATGTCCGCGTAAACGGCGTCATCGAGGAGGAAATGCACTTGCGTCCCGCTGTTCTCGTAGGCGAGCACGCGATGGCCTTCGAAAACCAGGTAGTGCCTGTGTTGTGCCGGCCTCAGCACCAGTCTGGACAGTGTGGGCGAGGAAAACACCAGCGATTCGCGCGCCCGTCGAACCACGTCGGCCACCACGGTGTTCCGTTCGAGCGAGACATCAGAAGGGATGGTGCCCTCGGAGAAGAAACGACGCTGGGTACGATTGGCCAGTCCCTTGCCGTCGGTGGATGCGAAGAAGCTGTCAATGTCGGGCCGGGACACCAGCGCCTCCACGGGAGGAAGCCCTGTGCGTCCGTACTGCTCCGCCACGAACTGCTCGTACGCAGACCCCACGTTCCCCTGCAGAAACGCACCCCGGAAGTCGTTGCGCACGAAGGCCGGCTGCCCGGCATCCTCGAGCACCGCCATCACCCCACCCAACGCGAGAAGGGCTCGCACCAGGGCCGATTCACGCTCGCGCGGTTCGACCAGGCTCACAGCGCGTTCCCAGTTGTCGAAAAACACGGGAAGGCCCAGGTCGTTGCCCGGCGACGCGATCCAGTCCAGTGCGGATTTGCCGTCCAGGGTGAAGGCCGTGCCCGTGGCAAGCCCGCGCACGCTGGCGCCGCCGTCAAACAGCAGGCGCACGCCGTGGGCAAAACCTGACAGGCCGGGGTCGTCGTCGAGTCCCTTGCCGTTCGCGGGATTCAGGAAGTGATTCGCACCGCGCTCGGGCGGCGTCTTGGCCAACACCGCGCCCGCCACCACCCAGTTGCCGGCACCTGCCATGCCATCAGACCCCGGCCGGTAGCCGCCTGCCGGATCGAGCGCGTCGAGCCGGGCTTGCAAGGCCCGCCGCTGGTCCTGGTCGAACAGGTCGAGGCCTATTCGCAAAGGCTCGAGAAGCCCGAGCGGCCGTCCCAGGCGGGCGAGCACGTTGTGCAGCCGGGAGGCTTCCACTGCTCGCTCGGTCAGGCCGGCATGCGTGCGGCCCGGCTCATACGCGCGTGCGGTCGGAAGGATGAACAGCGCTGTCGCGCACGCCAGTGCGGTCAGACCGACGTGCGCGCTGGCAGAAGAACTGGGACGCCTCACGGCTTGCCTCCTGGCGCCAACGACGGCCCCGAGGGCGGCAGGAGCCCGGTGCTCTCGGGCGACGGCAGTTTGACCTCGGGCAAATGGCTCTCCGCCAGCTTGGCAAGGCGCAGGATCATCGAGGGTTCCGAGCATTGGGCAAGGCCGCAACTCAGTTGCATCACGACCCCTTTCTCACGCAGCAAGAAGGCGAACCCGGTCACGTCGCCGCCCCTGGCCCGCAGCGATGCTTCGCCCATCTCTTCGGTCGCAACCGCATTCGGCAGATCGCCGAGCAGTTTCCTGAACTGCGCCTCGGCGGCCTCCGTCCCGATGGCCCACACCCGCAGGCCGACGTCATGGGTCTCGGGCTTGTCGATGGCCTTGAAGTGGCGGCTATCATAGACATCGCTGGTGGATCGGTCGGGCAACTTGCCCACCTCGAACTTCCCCGCGTAGCCGGTCACACCTCGCACCTCGTCCTCGGATAGGAGCGGCGAGATGTCGAGCAGGACCGAGGAGCCGGCGCGCGCCCCTTCCGCCTGGTGCTGGGCAGCAGCCGCGGGCGAGGCACCGTCAAGCTCCAGTCCGGCCGGCTGCACCTCCCAGGCCGCCGCCGTCCGGATGGCGGGACCGCCGCCCAGGAAGACCAGGTGCCGGTAGTGGGACATGGAGGACTGCCATTTTTCCAGACGCACGCGGTTTGCACGCTGGGCGAAGTCGTGGCGCACCTCCCCGGCCGGGAAGCTACTGTCGCTGCGCCAGGCCACGTACCCGCGCCGATATACGATGAGGGTGAATCGTCGCAGGCGGACCCCCTCGCCGCGCGGCAGATCCGCGGGGATACTGAGCCGATAGCGGCCGTCTGCACCTGTCTCGGTCGTGGCCTCGAGCGCGGCAGTCGGTCCCTGCAGGCCGATGCCACGCTCGAATGCCCATGCCCCCGCCACCACGGCGCCCGCCAACGGCCGGTCGGTTTCGCCATCGACGACCACCCCGTCGAAGGGACCAAGCAGGTCGCCTGGTCGCAGGGTGTCCGGCCGTGCCGAGAACGGCGCGTTCTCCACCATCGGGCCACACGACGATGCAAGGACGACGATCACGCCGGCCCTGATCAATTTCGCCAAATGCCCGCTTCGCGCGGATTTGACGCTCTCCGAAATCGTTGGTATTAGTTGCTTCACGGTGAATGGGTGGGTGTCATGCCCGTCTCGACATTGAACGTCCCGCTCGCCTTCTAGTAGAGGACGGGCTGCCTTGCAACGTTCGCCGGCCCTTTCTATCAACGACTAGGGAAGATGCTCATTAGTTGTCTCCAATGCGGCGGGGCGCTCGCGGACGGCGGTGCCTTTTGCCAGCGCTGCGGCGCCCCTGTGGGGCGACCGTCCGCGGACGACTCGTCCCTGGTCTGCTCGGGATGTGGAAACCAGAATCCGATGGGGACCAACTTCTGCCACGCCTGCGGGCGCCGCCTCGGCCTCACCACTCCGATGAGCGCGGACGCCTCGGCAGCCCTGGTCGCGGCAGTGGCAGCCCGGCCCTCGGTGGTGACTTCCAGCCGACCCGGCGGGCCACGGTTGGTGGCCGTGCGACGCGATGGCAGTGACGGCGAATCATACCCTCTGCCCGGCGAGCAAGTAGACATCGGACGCAGCGAAGGCGATCTGCACTTCGATGATCCGCACCTTGCCCCCCGCCACGCCCGCATCAGCGTGAGGGCGGGCCAACATGTGATCACGCCTCTGGAAACCCGCAACGGCGTCTACCGTCGCATCAGCCAGCCGGTGGAACTGGCGGACGGCAATCTGATCCTGGTCGGCAAACAGGTCCTGCGCTTCGAGTTCCTGTCCGACGTCGAGAAGACCTTGCATCCTGCCGTCGAGCTCGGCGTGGTCCTGTTCGGCACGCCGATCAAGGCGCCTTGGGGGCGACTGCGCCAACTCACCTCGGCGGGAACCAGCCGCGATGTGTTCCACCTGACTCGCAGTGATCTAGTGCTCGGCCGCGAACAGGGCGATATAGTCTTCTCCGACGATGAGTTTATGTCGCGCCGCCACGCCCTGCTTCAGTTTCGCGGTGGCGTTGCGCTCCTGTCTGACCTGGGCAGTTCCAACGGAACCTTTGTGCGCCTCACCGGGCAACACGCCCTGGCCCCCGGGGAAATGATTCGACTCGGCGATGAACTCTTGCGCTTCGAGATAGGTTGAGGCGAAGCTTGTAGCTAGAGACGAAACATCACGACGAGTCAAAGCCCCGCGGATGGCAAGCTCTTCTGAAATCAAGATCACGGTCCACGGCAAGACCGATGTCGGCCTGATGCGTGAGCACAACGAGGACAACTTCCTCGTGGTGGACTTTGCCAGCGCCCAAAGGCTCCCGCCGGAGGCTCCCCTCGACTTCTCGCTCGGGGAGAAGGGTGCCCTGTTCCTGGTGTGCGACGGCATGGGCGGGGCCGCGGCCGGTGAGGTCGCCTCAACCATGGCCGTCGAATCCATCTCGTCGGCCATCGGCGGCGCTGGGCCGCTGTCACGAGAACGTTTCGCGCGTCGCCTGCGCCGTTCCATCGAAGAGGCCAACGAGAGCATCTACGTCCAGTCGCGCGACAACCAGAGCGAGCGCGGGATGGGGACGACCTGTACGGCGGTCGGATTGGTCGACTCCACCATGCTGATAGGGCAGATCGGGGATTCGCGCTGCTATGTGCTGCGTAGCGGCCGTCTGAGCCAAACAACCAAGGACCAGTCCCTCGCCTGGCAACTCATCGAGGCCGGGGCCATGACGCTGGAAGAGGCCAAAGGCTTCGAACACGCCAACATCATCCTGCAGGCGCTGGGCGTCCAGGAGAGGGTCGAGGTCGTGCTCTCACAGGTCTCGCTCTGTCGGGGCGACGTGGTTCTGGTCTGCTCGGATGGGTTGCATGGCCCGGTCAGCGACGACGAAATCAAGAGAATCCTGCTCGAAGAACCCGACGTGAAGAAGGCTTGCGATCGGCTTGTCGCGTGCGCAAACGAGCACGATGGCCCCGACAACATCACGGTGGTTCTCGCCCGATTCGACGGGCCGGGCCTGCCCGAGCCAGGCGCCGATGAAGAAGTGAACTTCCTCGTCTACGACCCGGGGCAGGATCCGGAGGACCCTGAGCCTGAAAGACGGCGGCTCTCGACCGAGAAGGCGACCGAAGAAACAACCGCCTCCCAGGAACTACGGGCCACCGTCTCCGACTTGACCGCGACGGAGGCCCCAACCGCTAGCAGCATTCTTCTCCCGGCTCAAGCCGCCGGCTCGCCCGCCCCGGCCATCCCGGAGGCTCGCTCTCTTTTCGCCTTTGTTCTGATCACCCTGGTGGCGGCCCTGGCCGGGGGCCTGTTTCTGGTCTCGCAGCGCGGAAAGATACCGGACCGCAGCTTCGAGGGGGCCAGCCTCGCCTCGGCCAGCAGGGTGGCGCCCCCCCCGGCCGCTCCGCCCTCGGTTGCCATTCCACAAATACTAGGGGCGCCCGACAATCCGGCCGACTCCGGGAGAGACCCCTAGTTGCGGTAACCCATGGCGACCAGGCAATGCCCCCAGTGCAAGACAACCGCCGAGCCAGGGGCTCGCTTCTGCGGCGTTTGCGGTGCGCCCATACCGGTTGTCTCTGGGAACCTCGAACGGCCCCTCGACCGAGTGGCCATCGATCCCACTTCAGCCCAGCCCCCCGGCGTGCGCGTGATGAGCCCCGCAGGCGGCGTGCCCCTAGCCAAGTCCAGCGCCGGCCGATCCGGACCGATTGGCGTGCGTCCGGTCACACCACCCCCGATTGCAGTCCGGCCAGTCACACCGTCCCCGATTACAACCACGCCTCGTCCGACCTCGCTGGACAGCCTGGTGGGCCGGGCATTGAACAACCGCTACCGGGTCGAGCGCAAGATTGGCGAAGGAGGCTTCGGCGCGGTCTTTGAGGGCAAGCAACTCGCCACCGGGCGACCGGTGGCGCTCAAGATCCTGCATCCCCATAGCGTGGCCGATTCCACCGTGGTGGCCCGTTTCCGGCGCGAAGCCGAGGCCTGCTCGCAACTCCGCAACCCGCACACCGTCACTATCTACGATTTCGACCAGACCGAGGACGGAGTCCTCTACTTGGCCATGGAACTGGTGCGGGGCGAGAGCCTACAAGAGATCCAGCACCGTGACGGCGTCATCGAACCGAGCCGCGCCCTGTGCATCCTGGACCAGGTCGCGGAGGCATTGGGTGAGGCGCACGACAAGGGCATCGTCCATCGTGACATGAAGCCCGAGAACATCATGGTCGAGCGTCGGGGCGAGGCGGATTTCGTCAAGGTGCTGGACTTCGGAATCGCCAAGATCCTGTCGGGTGACGGGAACAAGGCTATCCCGGCACTGACGGCCATCGGACAGACGGTGGGAACCCTGGAATTCATGTCGCCTGAACAGCTGCGCGGCAAGCCGCTCGACGGGCGCTCGGACATCTACGCGCTCGGCATGGTCGCCTACGAGATGCTCACCGGGCAACTTCCTTTCAAGGGCGCGAAGAGCACAACCGAGGTCATCCAGTTCCACCTGCAGGACGCCGCCCCTGCCCCATCCAGCCTGCGACCTGACCTGGCCATCCCAGCCGCGGTCGATGAAGTGGTTCTGAAGATGGTCGCCAAGGGTCGCAACGACCGTCACGAAAGCGCCGCAACTTTGCGCCTGCACATCGCCGACGCCCTGGCAACCATGGATGCCGCGCCGGTGCGACGGGAAGCCAAACGTGTGGTGACGGTTGTGGGGGCGATTCTGGTGGTAGTGGGGACGGCAATCTATCTGCTGTCGCGATAGGGGCGGAGCCGGTGGCCGGGGTGGCCGCCGAAAGGCGGCTACCGAACCACGCTGAAGAACCGGCCCAGGCGGATGGACTTGAACCATTCGGCCACGCCCGTTGGCGACCAGCCACCATAGGCCGGATCACGCGACCACCACACGATGAGCGCCCGCCCCTTCATGTTGTCGTAGGGCACGAAGCCCCAGACCCGTGAATCGCGCGAGTTGTCGCGGTTGTCGCCCATGACGAAGACGCTGCGCGGGGGGACCAGCCGGGGCCCCCAGTCCTGCGGTGGCTGGTTCGGGTCCTGGAAAACCTTGTGCGCCTTGCTGTCGAGGATCTCGATCCACAATTCGCAATCGCGCGCCTCCTCGGGGCTACGACCCTCGTTGTAGCGGCACGTGCCTGCGACACGCTCGCGCGGCATGGGCTTGCCGTTGATGAAGACTTGGTTGTGGCGAAGCTCGACCGAATCGCCGGGCAGACCCACCACCCGCTTGATGAAGTCCGTCGAAGGGTCAGGCGGATAGCGGAAGACGATGATGTCGCCGCGCTGGGGATCACTGAATTCCACGATCTTCTTGTTGGTAAATGGGATCCCGATGCCGTAGGCGAACTTCGACACGAAAATGTGATCCCCGATCTCCAGCGTCGGGATCATCGAACCCGAGGGGATCTGGAAGGCCTCGACCACAAAGGCTCGCAGGAGCAGGGCCACCGCCAGCGCCACTCCGATCGACTCGGCATACTCGCGCGCGGTCGACTTGCGGGCAAAGGCCAGGTGCTTGTCCATCCCCTCGTCAAGGGCCGCGATGGCCTCGCGCAGGCGCTCGAAGTCGCTGCCCCTGCCGGCTGACTCCACAGCGGCTACCGCCGACTCGATCTCGGCGGCCACGGTCTGTGGGATACGATAACTCCTCCGCTTCAAGATGCGCCGCGACTCCTTGACCAGGTGCTTGCCCTCGTCTTTGGCCCGGTTCCAGTACCGGCGCGTCCGCCACGCGGACCATATGTTGCTGAGCATGTTCATTCGACCTTGAGGATGGCCAAGAAGGCCTCTTGCGGGATTTCCACGTTTCCGACTTGCTTCATCCGCTTCTTACCTTCCTTCTGCTTCTCTAACAACTTGCGCTTGCGGGTGATGTCGCCGCCGTAGCACTTCGCGGTCACGTTCTTGCGCAGAGCCTTCACCACGGTCTTGGCAATCACGCGCGAGCCTAGGGCAGCCTGGATGGCCACTTCGAACTGCTGCATCGGGATCAGCTCTTTCATCTTGATGCACAGGTCGCGTCCCTTGATGTACGAGGTTTCGCGGTGGACCACCGCGGACAACGAATCCACCCGATCACCGTTGACCAGAAGGTCCAGGCGGACAAGGTCAGCCGGCTGGTAGCCCTTGGGCTCGTAGTCGAGCGAGGCGTAGCCACGCGATACCGACTTCATGCGATCATAGAAGCCAAACACCACCTCGGTGAGAGGCAGGTCGTAGCGAATGATCACGCGTTTCTCGCCGGCGTAGCTGAGGCCGGTCTGCGTGCCTCGCCGCTCCTGACACAGCTTGAGCAGCCCGCCCACGAATTCAGGGGGCGTGTGGATGACGGCCGCAATCATCGGCTCCTCGATGTGATCGATCTCGCCTTCCGCAGGAAACTTGGCCGGGTTGTCCAGGTCGACGACGTCCCCGTTGCGCAACACGATCCTGAAACGCACGGTGGGCGCAGTGGTCACCAGGTCGAGGTTGTACTCGCGCTCCAGCCGCTCCTGGACGATCTCCATGTGAAGCAAGCCGAGAAAGCCACACCGGAAGCCGAAGCCGAGAGCCGCCGAAACCTCGGGCTCGCGGCTGAACGAGGCGTCGTTCAGGCGCAACTTGTCGAGAGCGTCGCGCAGGTCCTCGTAGCGCGCTGGATCGGTCGGGAAGATACCCGCGAAGACCATGGGCTTGGCGGGCTGGAAGCCCGGCAGCGGCGCTTCGCAGGGTTTGCTCGCTTCAGTGATGGTGTCACCCACACGCGCGTCGGCCACTTCCTTGATGGCGGCGGTGATGAAGCCCACCTCGCCGGGGCCCAGTTCCCCCACGTCGGTGGCAAAGGGTGCGAACACGCCCAGGGTGACGGTCTCGTAGTCGCGTCCCGCCGCCATGAGGCGAATCTTCTGCTTGGGGCGCAGTGTACCGTCCACCACGCGGACCAACAGGACCACGCCGCGGTAACTGTCGTACCAGCTATCGAGGAGCAACACCTTGAGCGGCCTGCTGAGCGCCCCTACGGGTGGCGGAATCCGCGCCACCACGGCCTCCAGGATTTCCGGGATACCACGCCCATCCTTGGCCGAAGCGAGGATCGCGCCCGACGCGTCGATGCCGATGACTTCTTCGATCTGGCGCTTGGTTCCTTCGGGGTCGGCCGAGGGCAGGTCAATCTTGTTGATCACCGGGACGATGGCCAGATTGTGCTCGGTCGCCAGGTATACGTTGGCCAGGGTCTGCGCCTCCACACCCTGCGAGGCATCCACCACCAGCAGCGCACCCTCGCACGCAGCCAGCGACCGCGACACCTCGTAGTGGAAGTCCACGTGGCCCGGGGTGTCGATCAGATTCATCTCGTAGGTCTGGCCGTCAGCCGCCTTGTAGCTGAGACGCACTGTGGCGGCCTTGATGGTGATGCCCCGCTCACGCTCCAGTTCCATGCTGTCGAGAAACTGCGCCTTCTGCTCGCGCGCGGTCAGGGCGCCGGTCGATTCCAGCAAGCGATCCGCCAGGGTCGACTTGCCGTGATCGATGTGCGCGATGATAGAGAAGTTCCGTATCTGTTGGATGGGAGTCGGCACTGACAGCTACCGGCGAACGACGTCGAGAGAAAGTTGCCCGGGAAGATGACCTTTTTCCCGGTCGAGCACCAGATCGATTCCCTGGCGGATGTACTCCGCGACCGGAACCTTGGTCTTTTGGTGGAGGAGCTTGAGAAGTTCGTCCTGCTCCGGCGTGATGTACACGGTTGTCGAAACCTTTTTCCGTGCCATGACGGGACCATGCATGACCATACGCCAGCAGTCAATCAAGATGGGAACCCTCAAAGGGTTCCCAAACCCTCCTGCGATGGTGCGCCGCCGGCGAAGCCGGCGGGCTCCCCACGCGACAATCGCCTATCGCGACACGGCACTGACAACCAATCGGACTTGCTGCCGCATTTTTTTGGGCCTAGCCTATGCGCCATGTTGGCTTTTCACGTGTCGTCACGCGGGCGTGGTGTGTCCCGCGAAGTTCTAACGCTTTCGCTGGCCACTTGCGTTGTCGCTTTCGGGCTCTCCGGGTGCGGCGGCAGCAAGGCTGCAGCCCCGCCTGGCACCGCCACCAGCGGGCTCAAGTTCAGTCAGACCGACTTCGGCGCCCAGTTCGACCGCTCACGCTGTGATGACAAGGGCAAGCAGGTCATCAGCGCGGATACCAACGGCGATGGCAAGCCTGATGTCGTCAAGCTCTTCACGGTGGTGCAACAGGGCGGGCAAAAAGTTCAGCAGTTGGCCTGCCGTCAAGTTGACCTGAACCACGACGGCAAGATGGACATCATCTACAGCTACGGTCCGGGCGGGATGCTGATGACCGAGGATTTTGACCTGGACTTCGACGGCAAGTTCGACGAACGGGTCTACTATCAGGAGGGCAAGAAGGTGCGGATGGAGCGCGACATGGACGGTGATGGGAAGCCGGACTACGTGGAATTCTACGAAGGCGGAAAACTGGTTCGCATCGAGCGCGACACCAACGGCGACGGCAAACCCGAGGAATGGCAGTACTACGAAAACGGCCGGCTGGACCGCATCGGGATGGACACGACCGGATCGGGCCGCGCCGACAAGTGGGAACGCAATCCTGAGGCGGCCGAGGCGGCCCCGGCGGCTGCTCCAACTCCCGCGGCGAAGAGCACTGCTCCCGCAAGCCCGGCGCCTGCTCCCGCGGCCAGCGGTGATTCGGCCGGAACCAAGGCGCAAAAGAAGTAGGCCTTCGGGCGACGGGAGACGCCTTCCTGGTGCTCATGGAAAGACGCACCGACGGACCCCGGTTGGCGCTTGAGGCGACCGCCCTCATCACGGTCGACGTGTTGAGCCCGGCCATCCACTCGCGCATCGTGAATGCGAGCCAGCGGGGCATGCAGCTGGTCATGCCCGATTCCCGACCGGTTGGCACGCGGATCCGGGTCACCGTGCGCATCGAGGAGCCACAGCGGGAGATCACGGTGTCGGGAATCATTGTGCACACCACCACGATGGAAAGCGTCGACCCAAGGCTCACGTCACGCATCGGAATCTTTCTCACTGAGACGGGCGACGACTGGCGCAGCTTGTGCGAATGCCTGGCGCAGTTGGCGCCGAAGAGTGCAAGGTAGCGAAGATCGGAGGTCTTGCCAGGCTTGCCGATGAGCAGACCGCGCGAGCCGGGGATCCGCGCGGCGCGATGGCTCGATCCGAAGCTGATGGGGTCTCGCTACCAAACCGAATGGGATATGCCGCTGATCTGTGCCTGTTGCCGGACGTTCGCGGACTTCCGTGGAATGCCTTTTTTGTGGCGGGTCTCGGACTCGAACCGAGGGCCCGGCGCGTATGAAACGCCTGCTCTAACCAGCTGAGCTAACCCGCCGTTTGTCTGATGCGTCGCTCTCTCGCCTGCCGAGAAGCAGTCAAGAAAAGACGCCGGGGGATCTTGCTTGCCTGGACTCGCCTGTCAAGCTCTCAGAGGGAACCCGCGGGATTCCTTGACGGAGCCCATGCCGCTCCTATAGAAGCCGCAAGAACCATGCGCCTCTACGCCGGAAAGATACCCGTCATCGGTGCCGAGATCATCAAGGCACTCATCGACGAGGACGAGATCTCGGTCACCGACCGTACCGAGGCCGAACTCGACGTGCAGGCAGTGCTGAAGGAGTACCTGCGTCTGGAGCGGGAGATCGTCGACAAGGCGAAGGACCTGCTGCAGAAGCGCAACCTGCCCTACGAGCAGTTCGGCAAGGTCAAGCGCTCCCTGGCCAACGAGAAAAACTTCGGTCTGGGAGACGAGGGTCTGGAGTGGATGACCACGCAGATCATCGAGTCGTTCATGCAGTCCATGCATGTGGAAGAGATCTTCGCCGACGACGCCACCCTGCGAAAGCGTATGGTCGACGTCTTGAAGAAGCACATGATGGTTGACGATGAGGTTGATGCCGAAGTGCGCCGCCGGATCAAGAACCTGGAAGAGGGAACCGCGACCTGGGAAGTCGAGTACCAGAAGGCGCTCGATCAGATCAAGAAGAACCGGCGCCTGGACGAGAAGTAGACTCCTGATACCGCCTTTCGGAAATCCGTAGGACTCACCCGACCAGCTTTCCCCGGATCCCGGCGGCGGAACGCTTGCCGGGGCGCACCTGGAAGTCACGTCCCATGGCCCTCTTCATTCGCTCCTGCTCGGCGGTCATCGAGGCCAGCAGCGTTTCTATGTCGGTGTCGGGCTCCGCTATCGCATAGGTGGTCATCTCTCCGGGACTCTGCGCGGCGACGGATGCTCTCGCCTGGAAAGCAGCCGGCGTCGCCACCGACGCGGGCGTTCGCAGGTTGGCGCCGGCCGCCTTTTTCATGACCGCGCGGCTCTGCGAGAATTGTTCCTGCAGCAAGGTCACGCGTCCGTCCAGCAGGCGGATGGCCTTGAGCATCCTGGCGATGATCGCGACGACCACCAGAAACGAAAGCATCACGCAAACGTCAGCGAATCTCATGGGGCAATCCTCGCACAGACCGTCACCGGCCGCGAGATCAGCCGCGAATTTCGAAGGATCGTGGCTAGCCCGGTCGCTTGCGCACGATGGGCTCGCCCGCGGGCGCAGGCGAACTGGCCGGCTGCGGCGGCTTGGTCTCGGGCCGCTCAATCGGCCCCGGCTGAGGTCGCGGACGCCGATCCCGCGCCAGTGACAGAACCATGCGCACCGCCTTGTCGATGCCCACCTCCACGTCGGCCAGGCGTGCGTCGTCGTACATATAGGCTGGCGTACTGACGACGCTTGTCTTCTGGTCGACCACGATGTCGCGCAGCGGGCACGGCCGCACATCAGCGCCCATGACCGCGGCATGCTTGGCCGGCTCGCACGCACGCGAGCCCAGGGTGATGCGCACGCCCGCCACCGGCCCCAAGACCCGCGCGGCCAGGATGGGCGCCAAACAGATGAATCCCATGGGTCGGCGCCGTGCCAGCATGCCCTTGAGAAGGCGCTCCACGTCCGGATGCACGTTGCACACCACACCCTTGTCAGCGTAGTTCGACAACAGATGGGCCACGCCGTAGCCACCGGGGAAGATGAGCGCGTCGAGCTCGTTGTCTCGCACACTGGCAATGTCGCGCAAACGGCCACGCGCGATGCGAGCCGCTTCCGCCATCACCCGACGGGGGGCCGCACCAGGGTCGAGCTTACCCGTCAGATGGTCGACCACCCGTGACTGAACGAGGTCCGGGGCAAGGCACACAGGCTCAGCCCCGCCGCGTTCGAGCGACAGAAGAGTCAGCACTGCCTCGCAAACCTCGGAACCATCCTCGGAGCCGCAACCGGAGAGAACGACACCCACGCGTTTGGCCATGGTCACAGCGCTAGCAGATTTTTCGACGGGATCCAAGTCCGCGAGGCGTTCCGCGCCCTCGGAACTTTTTGCTTTGGACGTCCAGACGAACCCGCCGTCTAGGTTGCAGCCGCAATCTGGGCGGCGTACGCGGCCAGCCGTCCTTCCACGATCGCCTGGCGCGCGCCACGCACGAGCGAAAGGTAGTGCTGAAGGTTGTGCAAAGTCGCCAGCCGGTAATAGAGGATTTCCTTCACGCGATACAGGTGTGCCAGGTAGGCACGGCTGTAGCGCCGGCAAGCCTCGCAGGGACAGCCCTCCTCGATGGGGAGCGCGTCCGTGCAATGGACTGCATTGGCGATGTTGATGTGCCCCCCGCGCACAAACAAGCGCCCGTTGCGGGCTGCGCGCGTGGGCATCACACAGTCGAACATGTCGATGCCCGACGTGATGGCAACCAGAAGATCCCTCGGCGTTCCCACACCCATGAGATAGCGGGGGCGCGCTTCCGGCATGCGCGGACCTATCTCCCGTACCACCGCATGCATCGTCTCGGGCGGTTCCCCCACACTGAGCCCGCCCAGGGCCACGCCATCGAACGACATCTCGGCAATCTCGGCCATGTGACCCGTGCGCAGGCCGAGGTCCGCGCCCCCCTGCACGATGCCGAAGCGCAGTTGCCCGGGCGCAGGCGTGGTGGCCAGGCAACGCTGCGCCCAGCGAGTGGTGCGCTCCATCGCCTGGCGCAACACTTCGCCGGAGGCGTCTGAAGCTGGACACTCGTCGAACGCCATGGCGATGTCGCTGCCCAGGTCAGCCTGGATGGCCATGGCCGACTCAGGCGTGAGGCGCTGCAGGCTGCCGTCGACATGCGAATGGAAGGTCACGCCGTCGTCGTCGATTCTGCGGCGCCCCTCGTGGCTGAACACCTGATAGCCTCCCGAATCGGTGAGAATGGCGCGCGGCCAGGCCATGAAGGCGTGCAGCCCACCCATGTCTCGCACCAGCCCAGCCCCTGGACGCATGGCCAGATGATAGGTGTTGGCCAGGACAATCTGCGCGCCGAGCGCTTCCAGATCGCCGGAGGCCAGCGACTTCACCGTGGCCTGCGTGCCCACTGGCATGAACACGGGCGTCTCGACCGAGCCATGATTGGTTTGCAGCAGCCCAGCCCGCGCTTCACCACAGCGTGCCTGTACCACGAACGGGACACTCATTTGGGCAGACTCCCAGGGCGAATGAACATGGCGTCGCCGTAACTATAGAATCGGTACCCGCGCTCGATGGCCTCGCGGTAGGCATCCAGCGTGCGCTCGCGCCCCGCAAAGGCGGCCACCAGCATGAGCAGTGACGAGCGAGGCAGGTGAAAGTTGGTCAGAAGGTCGGTCACCACGCGAAACTCGCATCCCGGCAGCAAAAGCAGACTGGTCGAGCCGGAGCCAGCGGCCAGCGGGCCCAGTCGAACCAGTGTCTCCAGGGTCCGCACCACGGTCGTGCCCACGGCCACGATGGGCCGGCCCTCGCTCTGGGCCCGGCGCAGGCTCTCGGCGGCGGCCTCGGAGACTTGGTAACGTTCGGCATCCAGCCGATGCTGGGTGGGATCCGGTGTGGCGACCGGGCGAAAAGTGCCGGGGCCCACGTGCAGGGTGATGCGCGCGATCTCGTGATCCGCGGCCTGCAGCCCGGCCAGAAGCTCCTCGGTGAAATGCAGGCCCGCCGTGGGGGCGGCAACCGCGCCCGGCTGGCGCGCGTACACCGTCTGGTAGCGAGCCTTGTCGTCGGCCGACCGAACCGCGCTCCCCCGTTCTTTTCGCGCGGCCTCGATGTAGGGTGGCAGCGGAACCGCGCCAAACTCTTCGATGTGCGCCGGCAACCCCGACTGGCCCTGCCCGGAGAAGCGAAGCTCGACCTCTCCACGAGGCCCACGCCGGAGAATCTCGGCCTCCACGTCGCCCGCGAATCGCAGGCGCGCCCCTGCCGGCTGCCGGCCGAGCCCGCGCGCCAAGACGCGCCAGTCTTCATGCCAGCCCCGATCGCCGCGGCCTTCATGCGAAATCTCGGGTGACACCTTCTCGACCAAGAGAATCTCAACCTGGCCACCGGTGGACTTGGTCCCTACCAATCGCGCCGGAATGACGCGCGTGTCGTTCACCACAAGCAAGGAACGCGGGCGCAAGAAGCGAGCGATGTTTCCGAAAAGAGCATGATTGCGCTCACCCGTGTCTCGGCTAAGAATCAGCAATCGCGATTCGTCCCGCCGGGAGGCGGGTTGCGTGGCAACCAATGAAGATGGCAGCTGGTAGTTGAAATCTTCGGTTTGCAGGTAGTATCAACTCCTCAAAGGCGTAGCATGCCTGTCGGCAGAACAAAGACAATGTCCAGGGATCGCAGGGATGATACCGCGTCGGCACCCTCGGGCGCCGCCCATTTCCCGGAGCTCATCGTCAAGAACACGCGGGAGTTCCTCGCCGGCTTCCAGCCTTCGGGCGGAAATGGCGGTGTTTTCTGTCCCACCCGCCGCAACATTACCGTGGGCGAGATGGTGGCGGTAAAGGTTCGCCTCGGTCGCCGGCAGCCCCCCATGGTGGTGTACGGAAGGGTCGCCTGGCGGCGGCCCGGACGGCACATCCTCAAGATCCGCGCCGGCATCGGTGTCGAGTTTCTGGCCAGCGAACGTGCCAAGTGGGAGTACCTGCTCGATCTCGCCCGGGCCGGCGCAAGTGCGCACAGCCGGCGGCGCCACGAGCGCATCCCGGTAGACCTGCCCATCTCATGGCGCCCGGTCGGCAAGCTGGAGGGGTTCTCGGGCCACCTGCGCGACGTGGGGCGCGGCGGCGCCTTCGTGCTGTCGTCCGCCACCGTGGCCATCCAGGAGCGGGTGGTGCTGGAGATCGCACCCCCGGGCGCTGAAGTGCCCATGGCATTCATCGGTCGCGTCGCCTGGACCGGCCACTCCGGTAGCGAGAACGTCTTCGGCATCGAGTGGCGCGCGCGTGATGCCGGAGGCGGCCGCCGCATCAAGGAACTGGTGCGCAGGTTGGCTGATCTACAAACCCCGGTGCGAGAGTAACCCTCACCAAATCAGCGACAGGGCGTACAGCGTCCCGCTGTTGGCGAGGACGTACATCTCGCGTCGATCGGCATCGATGAGAGGGGCCGCGCACATTCCACGGCCCGGGTCGAACACCTGCAAGAGCTGACCATTCGATCGGTCCACCACGAACAAGCCGGCCCTGCTGCCGGTGAAAACCAGATACGGACCGACTTCCTGAGGCGGGGTCAGGTCGCCGGCCTGAGCCAGCCCTTGGCGCCATTCGAAGTTTCCCTTCAGTGTCACCGCAGCCAAGCCATCCCGCGGGGACGCCACGTACAAGCGGCTTGCCCCGGCCCGGATTGCAACCGCACCCTCCACCCCCACGCGCCAGACCACCTCGCCGTCTTTGGCCCGCAACGCATACAAGCCTCCCGAGTAGGAGGCCGCGATGACCAGATCATCGCGCAGAACAGGGGTTGAATCCACGTCCACGAATTGATCCGAGGCGGCGGCCAGAGAGCGAGCCCAACGCAGCTCACCGGTCTCGGCGCCCAGCGCCACCAGATACCCATCATCGAATCCTGCGTAGAGCACATCACCACCCAGGCTCGGCCCAGCGTGACCATGGATGCTAAATCCCTCGGGGGTCTCGCGATCGTACTGCCACCGGCGTGTTCCTGTCGCCGCATCCAGCGCGACCACGCGATTCGCTGCGCTGGCGAAGTAGACCAAGGCAGAACCCAGTTCGGGTCGGCGCTCGACCGAGCCCTTGCCCCTGTACGACCAGCGAGTCTTCCCGTCCTGCGGGTCGATGGCGTAGAGAATCCCGTCGTCGCTGCCCAGGTAGACCTGACCGCGCGCCTGATCAAAGCGCGCCTCACCATCAACGGCTCCCGCTATCGGCACGGACCAGATCAGGCGACCGGTCGCCGTGTCCACCGCCGCCACCTGGCCTGCGCGCGAGCCCAGCACGAGACGCGAACCGACCAGAGCACCAGTAGCACATTCCTCGGGTTGCGCTTCGCTCGCGGAATAGGGATGGATTACCACCCGCCAGCGCATCTGGGCGACGCCGGCGGGATACTCATGCCGCTCCTCGCCCGCGCGGTGAAGAGCACCGCTTCCACAGCCGCATAGCACCAGGAGCAGACCCAGCGTCCGGCCGGGTTGACGCGAAAACGACATCAACCGCTCGTTACTGATCGCCCAGCGCAGCCAAGCGGTCATCGATCTCCCTGCGCAGCGAGGTCTTGGGCATTTTGTCCAGGATCTCGCGCAGGATCTTCTCGGCGTCCTTGCCCTTGCCCTGTTTCTGGAGCAAGCGCGCCTTGGCGTACAGGGCCCGATCCGCGTAGAAGTTCCCCACCTGTTGCGCCTCGCTGGCCATGCTGTTGTAGACCTCGATGGCCTTGTCGATCTGGCCCTGAGCCTCGAGGGCCAACGCCAACCCGTCCTGTTCGACCAGACGCATGCCCTTGTCGAGTTCGCCCTGTGAGAGCTGCTGGAAGGCCGCGGCCGCGTCCGCACCCTTGCCCAGGCGGAGCAGAGCATTGGCCTTGATGAGCAGTGCCCGCCGGCCAAGGCCCGACGAGCCATGCGCGGCCACGAAGGCATCGGCCTGCGCGACGGTGGCCTGCAGGCGCTCCTGGTCAGTCTTGAAACGCGGCCCCTCGTCCTCGTCCGGCTTGGCCTCCTTGGCCTCCTCTCCCTTCTCGGGCAAGAGCGGCGCAAGCGCTGTCTTCTCGATGCGCGAAAAGGTCTCCGTTTCCTGGGTGGCCAGGTGCTGCTTCCAGGCCATGCTGCCCCACGTACCTCCTCCCACGACCACGACGAGCGCGCCGGTCGTGATGACCTTGCCACGGTGGGCAGAGATTTTGGAACCGAGTTGCGTCCAGAAGCTGACGAACTCGTCGGGTTTCTTCAACTCTTTGCGATTGAGGGAGCGTGCCACAGGGTGAGGAGATAACAGAGGGATAGGGTCGGGTCAACTGACCTTGTACACTGCGGGACGTGCCGGGCCACTTATTCCAAGGTCTGCTGATAGCAGGCATCGTCACCCTGTGTGCGGTGCCCTCCCCGGCGCGGGCGACGGGCGCGGGCGAGAAGCAGGTCTCTGCCTCGGCCGGCTTCGCCCTGGCCGGGAGCGGCGACCACGCAAGTTCGGGCGGGCAGGCCGGCGTCGAGACCGCGTTGGGATTCACCGACGTCTGGGCCGGCCACGCGGCGGTGACCAGTTCCTGGCAGCCCGCCCCAGCATCAGGCGGCGCTGGCCACGTGACGGCCGTGTCCCTGGGCACGACCTTCTCGCTCGATGTGGTTCGCTGGGTGCCCTTCTTCGACCTGGGTTTCAGCCTGGCCGACTTGCGCGGCAGCGGGACCAGTTCCCAGCGGCTTGGGCCACAGGTCGGGCTGGGCGTGGAGTATCTGATCTCGCGGCGCTGGACCCTGGCAGCGCTGGCCCGCTTTGACTACTTCGCCCTGCGCCTCAGGGGCTCCGGTGGCACGCACCCATGGTCGGCGTGCGCCAGTCTTCGCATCGGGCGGGTTTTCTAGTTGCAAGTTCCGGGGCCGGCTCCGGCCGCCGGCCCACCAACCGGCTACGAACCCACGATAGGCGGTGCGGGGGAGCGTCCCTTTACTTTTCTCTTCGTACGGGTTTCTTGCCCTTGTGGGCGCGCAGGACCAGCCGCAAAGGCGATCCCTCAAACCCGTAGATAACCCTCAGTCGGTTCGCCAGGTATCGGCGATAGGGAAGCCCCACGGCCGCGGGGTAGTTGGCGCTGACAAAGAACGACGGCGGCCGGGTCTGCGCCTGGGTGATGTAGTAGAGCCGGACGTAGCGTCCACCGGGCCCCGCGGGTGGCGGGCGGCGGTCCACGATTTCTTCAAAGTGTTTGTTCAACTCTGATGTTGGAACCCTTCGACACCATTGTGCAAACACGTCAGATGCGATCCGCGGGATCTCGCCCACTCCGCGCCCTGTGACGGCTGAAGTCCCGGCCACGGGCGCCCACGCCATGAAGCCCAGCACCTCGCGGACACCGGCAACCTTTCGGTCAATATCGGCCCGGCGGACAAGGTCGCTCTTGTTGACCACGATGAGCGCAGCCCGGCCCGATTCCTCGATGAAGCTGGCCAACTTCGCGTCCTCGGCCGTGGCCCCGTCCTGGGCATCGATGACCAGGGCCACGACATCTGCGCACGCCAACTGGTCGCGCGCCATCTTCGCGGAAACCGCCTCGGTCAGCGTGTCGATGGCGCGGCGGCGCCGCAGGCCTGCCGTGTCCACCAGTACGAACTCGCGCCCCTGCCACCGAAAGGGTGTGTCGATGGGGTCACGCGTCGTGCCTGGCTGGTCGTGGACCAGCACCCTCTCCTCCCCCAGCAGGCGATTGACTAGCGAGGACTTGCCCACGTTGGGCTTGCCGACAAAGGCCAGGCGGATGGGCGTGTTTCCGTTCTCTGCTTCCGGGGTGCTCTGCTCGACTGCTTCTACAGGCCGTGCCGGCGAGGACACGGCACCCAGAGCGGCAACCGTGGCATCCAGCAACTCGCCGACACCGCGTCCGTGCGTGGCCGATACCGGGAAGACCTGGTCGAACCCCAGGCGGAACACATCCGCCATGCTTGGCTCGCGCGTGGCCGAGTCCACCTTGTTGGCCGCGAGCAGGACGGGCTTGCCCGTGCGCCGCAACAACCGGGCCACGTCCTCGTCGACCGGCGTGAGGCCTTCCTTCACGTCCAGCACGAGGATCAAGACCGCCGCTTCTTCCACGGCACGCAGGGTCTGCGAACGCATGGCACCCAGGATCCCGCCGGCACCGGGATCAAGGCCGCCGGTGTCGGTAAGGCGAAACCGCGCGCCGTCCCAGTCACAGACGCCATAGCGCCGATCGCGCGTCACGCCTGGCATGTCCTCGACCAGTGCGGGCTGGCCGCCCACCAGGCGGTTGAACAGAGACGACTTGCCCACGTTGGGCCGCCCCACCAGAGACACGACCGGCAGGGAGGGATCGGCTGGTGGCCGGCCGCGCCGGCTCACGGCTCCCCTTCCTTGTAGCCCAGGCGTGCGATCTCGCTGCGCGAGTTGGTCCAGTCCTCCTCGACGCGCACGTTCAGACGCAGATGGGCCGGCCGTCCGAGAAACTTCGAGATCTCCTGGCGCGCGGCCGTGCCCACCTCGCGAATCATGGAGCCATGTCTGCCCACCACGATGGCCTTCTGGCTCTCGCGCTCTACCACGATTGATGCCTCAATGACCGTGTCGCCGTTCGGGCGGTCGTTCCAGGTCTCGACCAGGACTGCTGTGGCGTACGGCAGTTCCTGCCGCAGACGCAAGAAGAGCTGCTCCCGGACAAGTTCACCGGCCAGGAACCGTTCCGTCCGATCCGTGAGTACATCCGGGCCATAGAGCGGAGGCCCCTCGGGCAGCAGGCCCAGCAATTCGCGCACTAGGCCCTCGACACCTTTGCCTCGGGTCGCACAGGTGGGCACCACGGCTGGGAAGGCGTAGGCCTTGGTCCACCACTCGAGCACGGGAAGCAACTGCGCCTTGTCCTTGACCTTGTCGACCTTGTTGAGCGCCAGCACCGTGGGCCGCCTGGTTTCGGCCAGCCGATCGAGGATGCGCCGTTCGCCCTCGGGCAGAGCCGCGGCGGCCGGGGACATGGCACCGACAAACGAATGTGCCTCCACCACCAGCAAGGCCGCATTCACCTGCTCGATGGTCGCCATGGCCTCGCGGACCATGAAACGGTTCAACTCCGAGCGCGCCTCATGCACGCCGGGCGTATCCACGAACACGATCTGCCCATTGACCGGCCCCTGCCCTGCGCGCGGATCTGTGGCGGGCAGTTCGGCCTGGCCGTTCCACACGCCCACGATGCGCGTGCGCGTGGTCTGCGGCTTGGGCGTGACGATGGCCAGCTTCTCGCCGACGATTCGGTTGAGCAGGGTGGACTTGCCCACGTTGGGCCTGCCCAGAATGGCCACGGTCCCAGCCACGCTGAGCGGGGCTCTGCCCGTCAAGGGCTGCGCGTTGGGGTCAGGGGTGTCGGACACAGGGGCCGTTGTATAGCACTGGCTCAGGGCATCTGTAGCCAGCACCTTGGCCGAGACGACCCACGCATCTTCGACGCACTATCACCTTGACACCCCCCTCTCCTAGCACTATCACCCCGGTAGGATTTGCGTCCTTGGGGCTTCCAAGAGGGTCTTGACCGTGAACGTAAGCCAAAAGAGTCGATATGCGCTAAAGGCCGTGCTCGAACTTTCGTTTCGCTATGGACAAGGCCCCATCTCGATCTCTCAGATCGCCAGGGCGCAGGCGATCCCGGCGCGCTTTCTCGAGGCCATCCTGGCCCAGCTCAAGCGCGGCGGCTTCGTGGCTTCACGCCGCGGGAACGAGGGCGGGTATATTCTTGCCCGGCCCCCGGCCGAGGTCTCGGTTGGCGACGTTCTGCGAGTCCTGCAAGGCCCGCCGCTCTCCACTCTGTGCGCGAACCATCCGCAGGCCGAGTGCCCGCATGGCGCGGACTGCATCTTCGTCAAGTTGTGGGAACGCGCCTGTGCGGCAGTGGATGGCGTATACGACTCGACCAATTTCCAGGACATGACAGACCGCTACCGAGCCACCATGCGCGCCAAGGCCCCCACATATTCCATCTAGACGTGAAGGCTTGACCGCAAGCCAGCGCTCCCCGATACCGACTCTCATGGCTCCTGAAAAGAAGGAAGAACCGCGCGCCAGCCCGCCCGATACTCCGAACTCAGTCGGATGGACGGAGGGGCAGACGATCTGCCTGGTGCCTGCGGACTCGACGCTGGTGCTCGAACTGGGCGGTAGCATCAGCCCGGTCACGGTCGAGTACGAGACCTACGGTTCGCTCTCGCCCCGTAAGGACAACGTCGTGTTCATCGCGCATGCCCTGTCAGGGGACGCCCATGTCGCGGGCTGGGACCGCCGGGCCACCGAGACCGGCCGCACCTGGCGACAGAAGAAGCCTGGCTGGTGGGACGCCATCGTGGGTCCGGGCAAGGCCATCGACACCAACCAACTGTTCGTCATCTGCCCCAATGTGCTGGGCGGATGCTATGGCACCACTGGGCCGTCATCAGTAGATCCCGCGACGGACAAGCCCTACGGTTTGCGCTTTCCCATGGTCACGGTGGGCGACTGGGTCAACCTGCACATGCGTCTTCTGGATGCGCTCGGCATCGAGCGCCTGCAAGCGGTAGTGGGCGGCTCGCTCGGCGGTCAGCAGGCGCTGGAGATGGCGCTCGCGCACCCTGACCGGGTCGAACGCGCGGTGGTCCTAGCGGCCAGCGCACGCCTATCGGTGCAAGGTCTGGCCTTCAACGCCGTGGGCCGCTACTGCATTCTCCACGATCCCAATTTTGCAGGCGGCGACTACTACGACGGCGAAGGTCCCGGGGCCGGTCTGGCAGGGGCGCGCATGCTGGCCCACATCACCTATCTTTCCGACGAGGGCATGCACGAAAAGTTCGGTCGGCGCTTGCAGGACGACGCCAATGGCCGACAGGGTGGTTTCGGTATCGAGTTCGCGGTGGAGAGCTACCTCGACTACCAAGGTCGCGCCTTTGTCGAACGATTCGACGCCAACAGCTACCTCTACATCACGCGTGCCATGGACTACTACGACGCCGCGGCAGCATGGGGCGGGGGCAGCCTGACCGAGGCCTGCCGGCGCATCCGCGCCAAGATGCTTATCGTCTCGTTCGATTCGGACTGGCTCTATCCCCCCGAGGTTTGCAAGGAACTGGCCCTGGCGCTCACCCAGGCCAACCGTCCCGTCACCTACGCCAACGTCCCATCACACTATGGCCACGATTCGTTCTTGGTCGAGACCGAGAAGGTCGGGCGTCTGCTGCGCGGCTTTCTGGCTCGCTGATTCGAGGTCACATGACGCAAAGGCCGCCGCCTCCCATCGACCCCCACTTGGTCACTGACCGCAGCGTCGATCGTCTGCCGCGGGGTCTTTTCGACCAACGGGCAGCCGAGCTGTCCAATCTGCTCGCCACCCGTCCGGCAGCAACCGATCGGCCGCCAGATTCGACCCGCTGGCAGGACGAGATCATCGCGCGCGAGATCCCGAAGGGCGCGCGGGTTCTGGACCTGGGCTGCGGCGACGGGGCGCTGCTTGAACGGCTGATGCGCGAACTCGGCGTTCGCGCGCAAGGCGTGGAGATCGATCCCGAGGCCGTATTCTCCTGCGTGGAGCGCGGTGTGCCGGTCATACAGGCTGATCTCGACGAGGGACTGCGCCGTTTTCCTGACCAGGCCTTCGATGTGGTGGTGCTGGAAGAGACCCTGCAGACCCTGGCCAACCCGCGCGAGATGCTGGCCGAAATGTTGCGCGTGGGCCGGCGGGGCATAGTTTCGTTTCCCAATTTCGCCCACTGGCGAGTGCTGGTCGATCTGGTGGCGAGCGGACGCATGCCGGTCACCGAGTGGTTGCCGTACCAGTGGTACGAGACCGCCAACATCCACCCCTTCACTTTGCGGGACTTGCTCGACTGGTCCCACGGCGCCGGCGTGCGCCTGGTCTCGGGATACGCCTACGAGAATGGGGCGGTCCGCACTCTCGACGCGGACGACAATCTGCACGCAGAAGAAGTCCTGATCGTCGTCGAGAGGTAGTTCTCTGCTACAGGTGGCAGTACCTACACATCGCCGTGCCGTAGGCCTCGGGCAGGCTGTGCTTCTGCTGCCACTTGACCGGGTGGGGATTGCCGCCGATGCCACCCACGCGGTGACACCCGACGCAGTTTGAATTCGGCCCCTGGTCGTGGCACGAGGCACAGTTCACGATGTCGCGCCGGGCGGAGACGGCGTGTGACGTAGGGCCGGGGAAGGCCCAGCCAACCGGGTGCGGGCTGCGCGGGTTGCTGCCTCCGGGGCCGACGTTCTCCTGGCTGTGGCAAGCCGTGCAGAAGCTGGTGCCGTGGCAGCGCTGGCACAGAACCGGATCAGACCGCGCCTCGAGGCCATGGCGGGTCAGGTAGTCGCCGCGATGGATGAAGTTGCTGGTCACGTTCTCGCTGAACTTGAGCTCTATGCGTGTGGGTACGGTCCCGGCATGGCAGTCGGCACAGTAGGTCTGGTCGTGGCACTGCAAGCACGCTTCGGCACTCGAGTGCGCGACGCTGCCATGCTGCCGGACGAAGTCACCAGCGTGTGAGAACTCAGCCACTGGCTTGAGCGGGAAGCGTTTGAGATCGGTGTGACACCTGCCGCAGCGACCCTCGTCGAAGTCGACCCGGTGCTCGTGGCACTTGGTGCACGACTTCATGGTCGGCGGCGTCGGCCCGGGCCGCGTGTACTCCGACAGCTTCACGTGGCAAGCAGCACAGTCGTCGTTGACCAGCTTGAGGTGAACCCTGTGCGAGATGAGGATGGTGTGGGACTCCGGCGGGTAGGTTCCGGGGTGGGCCGGGTCGGTGTGGCAGTAGCCACATTCCTTCTGCTCTTTCTTCTCGGCGTGACACTCCAGGCACTTGGCCTCCGGCGGGCGCAAGCGGTCCGTGACGGTCATGGCCTCGGGCACTTCCTCGTGGCACATCAGACACGGCAGATCCTTTGTGTGCGCCGCGTGCGACTGCCGGATCTCCTCGCCGGGCTGCTTGGCCCGCCTGGTTCCCAGCATGGTCGCGCAGGCGGCAATTCCCAGCGCCGCGACCGCGACCCATGCCCCGCGATGGCTTCTTCCTCTCACGGCGTGACCTCCTTCACCACGCGGCCTCCCTCATAGACGACCTTGAGCAGGCCTTCGATCTGGTGTGTGGCATAGGGGGTCATGTTGGCCATTCCAGTGAGCACCGCGCGCCAGGCTGGCGCCACGTCATACACCAGACTGCCCGATCCGAAGAAAGAACGCTTCTGGGCGTTGAGCGGCTGGTCCAGGTCATAGGCGTCGAAATCGGCAACCACGCGAATCTTGGTGGTGATGGTTTGCCAGCCAAAAGCGCGGCCCATGAGATAGCCATCGCCCGGGATCTTCAGGCGCCGGCTCTCGACGCCGACGCGCGTTCCCCCGCTGCTGCCGAAACGCAGGGTGGCTTTCCCGCCCGTGTTCCAGCCCCAACCATTGGCGTCGTGGACCTC
>Ga0182021_10000408_pt1 | contig 45170 bp, 32 predicted proteins | sample 612E3MmetaG_FD_120493 | JGI IMG/M metagenome (GOLD analysis project Ga0182021, IMG submission 120493) | Permafrost microbial communities from Stordalen Mire, Sweden - 612E3M metaG (Illumina Assembly) | ecosystem: Environmental > Terrestrial > Soil > Wetlands > Permafrost | place: Sweden... | reverse complement strand
GGCCGACCCCGAAGTGGTCGAGGAGTGGAAGTGGAGAGGGGTTCCGGTGTGGTCGCACGCCGGAATGATCTGCACCGGTGAGACGTACAAGAATGTCGTGAAGATGACCTTCGCCAAGGGCGCCTCGTTGGAGGACCCTTCAGGCCTCTTCAACTCCAGCCTCGAAGGCAACACCAGGCGTGCCATCGACTTCCATGAGGGCGATAAGATTGATGAAAAGGTGTTGCAGACGCTCATTCGCGCCGCCGTGGCACTGAACACGTCCTCGGCCGCCCAGCGCCGGGGATGAGAAGATCGTCGGTGGCTTCATTCCGAATCCGAACTTCGACTCGAAATTCGACAAGAAATAAAGGAGCCGAACGAGTCGCTACAGCCAAGTCGGACCTGCCGTCCTCCTGGCAGGCCTCTGAACGTTCGGCATTAAGCCATGAATCCAAATCTCCGTGTGATTGCATCGGTCCTGCTGGTGATTCTCACCGGGTGTTGTGCGACGACGGCATCGAAGCGATCCATCGTTGGCACGTACTCTTCAAACTTCGTTCCTCAGCCGGCGGGAAGGACCTTAGTTTACGTTCTTACCCTAGATGCGGATGGCAGATATTACGCATGGTGGCGCGAGTATACCGCTGACGGGGTACGGGTAATGGATTCATCGCTGCACGCAGAAGGCTATCAAATTCAGGAGGCCAGTCGAGGCACATGGTCTTTGAGCTCCGACCGGCTCTTGTTTAAAAATGATTACCGGCCCGCGGAAGAAAGCGATGCGGTCGTAACCTCTAGAGGCGGACGGTGGATTGTCGTTTGGAACAAGATCGAATACGCGGAAGAGACGGGGCTGAACCAATCGGCAGACTCGACGGTCTCTTCGGCTGCGAAGCAGCCTCGGTTGCCAGTCTTCGGCCGCGAGTCACCTTGAACGTTGATAACATGAGAATAGGTCCGTGCATATTCCGCGACCTCTTGGTCGCGCTCGTTCTATGTGCGTCTGGTTGTACGTTCGGCTTGGTTCACACACGTGAATCGGATCGCGCTGACTTATATCTTCAGTCTGCCGCAGATACGTACCAGGAGCCTGCCAAGCGAACAGATCCTCGGTATGATGGGATCCTGGGTTACCTGAAAAAGCACCCAGACGTTTCAGCGATCTTGGTGGTGGCAAGCAGCGGGCATCACCTTGAAGTCATCTCGCCAGAAGGGATATTCCCAGAGTGGGGTGATGTTTCCATATTCGAGCTGTCGGGCTCCGGTACGATTGAAGTGTCCGACGGAACTGAGTGGATGTGCTATGAGCTTCCTGGTTCTGCCAGCTCTAGGGGCAAGAAATACGCCAACGGAACAATCCGGCTTGCAAGAGACTACACGGCAGTGATCCTGGATTTGAGGATGTCATCCAAATACTGGTTTGGTGACTGGGTGAACCACTCTGGTCAATACAAGATATCGTCAGTGAAAGGATCGGCTGACAAGGCGCCGGACTTGACGGCCTCAGCTGGCACTTCGGCTGCGGAGCAGCCTAGGGCGCCAGCCTCGTCCGCGAGTCACCTGTAGACGTTCGGAAAGGTATGAAAGCATTGGCCATCATCCTTATTGCGATTGGGCTTTTTATTTTGGCATCCGCGGGTTTGAGTCGTATCGGCTCTCTCTTTTGGTCGATCGACTCGGCCGTTGTTGGTGTCTCCATCGAGCCGACTATGCCGGTGTGGGTACTCGGTCTCATCGGCGTGCTGCTGGTCGGAGCTGGGGTGTTCTTGCTAAGGCGGAGGCAATAACCGTCGACCAGGGAGGTCGAAGACTTCTCGCGAATGACCAATCTGCCGAATCTGGCGACACTAGTGACGCCGGGCCGCGGCACGCCGGCAGCGGGCGCACCCGGTGCGCCGCCGCCCTCCTGGCAGGCCTTTAAACGTTGATAAGAACATCCATAACCGATGCGCAGAAAAGACAAAGAGGTCACAGACCGCCAGATCATCGACCACGTTCTCTCGACCGCGACCATTTGCCGCCTCGCGATGGTTGACGACGGAGAGCCCTACATCGTCCCCGTAAATTATGGCCACCGGGATGGTGCCCTGTACGTCCACTCCGTCTCGGCGGGCCGCAAGATCGACGTTCTTTGCCGACACGCTCGGGTCTGCTTCGAAATCGAGAGTTCTGCTGTTATCACAACGCACGCCGAACCGTGTCACTGGGGAACGAAAGCTCGATCGATCGTTGGATATGGTTCTGTCGAGATCATTTCGGACTGCGAAGAGAAGAGGCGTGGTCTGGACATAATTATGGCCCAGCACGGGAAGACGGACCCGAACATGTATGATGAGAAGCAATTGGCAGCAGTCGTCATACTGCGGGTCGCGATTGAACGCATCACCTGCAAGCAGCTGGGCCATTGGGATGATGGAATGGCGAACCAGGCGCCGCTGCCAATTCGGCCGGCGGTCACGCCTCGTGCCAGGTCTGTAGCATTGGGTCTCACAAACTCAGCGGTCAGGCTGCCGTGAACTCCACGCAAAAACGGCCTGCTCGAAATAACCCTCAAGGAGATTTGTGAAGGCGATCGTATACACGGAATACGGGCCCCCGGAGGTTCTTCAGTTTACGGAGGTCGCAAAACCGACCCCGAAGGACGATGAGGTTCTGATTCGAATTCATGCGGCGTCCTTAAACCCACTCGATTGGCACTTCATGAGAGGCTCGCCCTACGCCATGCGCATAGCAGCCGGGTTGCGCAGGCCAAAGGTCACCCGTCTCGGAGTTGACGTGTCCGGGCAGGTTGAAGCGGTCGGCAGGAACGTCCCGCAGTTCCAACCGGGTGATGCGGTGTTCGGCACGTGCCGGGGAGCCTTTGCCGAGTATGGGTGCGCATCTGCAGGTGCCTTGGTGCTGAAGCCGGCCAATATCACTTTCGAGCAGGCGGCGGCCGTGCCGGTGGCGGCCATCAGCGCCCTGCAGGGTCTGCGCGACAAAGGACAGATTCAGCCAGGCCAGAAGGTCTTGATCAACGGCGCGGCGGGAGGCGTGGGGACGTTCGCCGTGCAGATTGCCAAGGTATTCGGGGCGGAGGTGACCGGCGTGTGCAGCACGAGGAATCTGGACCTGATCCGATCGATCGGCGCCCACCACGTCATCGATTACACGCAGGAGGATTTCATCAGGAGTGGGCAGCGGTATGACCTGATATTCGACACAGTGGGGAACCATTCCTTGTCAGATTGCAGGCGCGCGCTGACTGCCAAGGGGACGCTCGTGCTGGTCGGAGGACCGAACAAGGGGCGTTGGCTGGGGCCTCTGAGAGGCATGATCAAAGCGGTCGCATGGTCACGGTTTGTGAGCCAGAAACTGCTCCCGTTTCTGGCGCATTTGAACAAAGATGACTTGATGGTCATGCGAGAGCTCCTTGAAGCCGGTAAAGTAGCGCCGGTCATCGACCGGACCTACCCGTTGAGCGATGTTCCTGACGCCATACGGTATTTGGAGGAAGGACACGCCAGAGGAAAAGTAGTGATAATGACGGAGCATCGCAGTGAAACCTAACAACGCCTTGCACCCGACCGCCCCCCGGCTCCGCTCGTGGGCGGCTGAAGGCGAGCGTTCGCTCGCCGCAGGTCGCGGGCAGCGCCCCGGGTCAAACCTTGAACATGAGTTCACCCGCCAACATTTCCGTCCGACCGTACGCGCTCGATGATATCCCGCGGTTGTTTGAGGCGGCGATCGAGTCAAGGGAGGAGCTTGGACGGTGGCTGCCCTGGTGCCACCCCGGCTATTCCATCGAAGACTCACGTCAGTGGGTCGAGTCGCAGCTCGCGGCCTTTCCGAGCGGCACTCAGTATTCCCTCGTAATTGTCGACGCCGGCAACCGCCTGCTGGGAGGTTGTGGGCTTAATCATCTCGATCGGCCTAATCTGCGGGCCAATCTTGGCTACTGGGTCCGTTCCTCAGATTGCCGGCGCGGCGTGGCGGTGGCGGCGGTGAAGCTCCTGGTCGCGTGGGCATTCGCAAACACCGACTTCTGCCGGCTCGAAGTAATCGCGTCGGTTGAAAACGTGCCGAGCCAGCGAGTCGCCGAAAAAGCCGGGGCCGTTCGCGAGGGTGTGCTGCGAAGCCGCATCAAGGTGCAGGACCGGATGCACGATGCGGTAATCTACTCGTTTGTCCGGGGCCGCCCAACCCCGCCGATCCAGTCGTAAGTGACCGAACCTGGGACAGGCAGGTTCGCGCGTCAGTCTGCCATCCTTCGCACGGTTTGCAGTTCGGGACGCCGCTCGATATCATTCCAGGAAACCTCCATTCATATGCGCTACGACGTCAGCACCACCAAGAGCGCCAGCCAGGCGGCCAATGATCTGCAGGCAGTCGCGAAGCTGCACGGCTTCGGCACGCTTCACGTTTACAACCTCAAGGAGATTCTGACCTCCAAGGGCTTCCCGCAAACCAAGGAGTGCATCATCCTGGAGGTCTGCAACCCCGCCCAGGCCAATCGTGTGCTCAGCCAGGATTTCTCTCTGAATGTGGCGCTGCCCTGCCGGATCTCGGTCTATGAGGAGGGCGGCCGGGTAATGATCGGCATGGTCCGGCCCGCGGCCATGCTCCGGATGCTTTCCAACCGGCGCGAGCTCAAGGCCATCGCCGAAGAAGTCGAGGCGACGATGATCAAAATCATCGATGCCGCGAAGTGATCTGCCGCCCGCCGCCTGCGCGCGCAGTCCGAGTGGGCTAGATCCCCGGATAGGTCACTTTGCCCTTCGCATCGATCCGGATGATCCCGCGGCTGGCCAGCGCATCCACGATCTCGCTGGCCTCGTTGTCGGCCAGCTGGCCCTGGAACTGGGCATTGATGTGCGAAAACAGGGTGGACTTCCGCGCCGGGCGGTTCGTGGTACTTTTCCTGAGACGGTTCACCGTGATCGTAAGCTTGTCGGTCGCGACGACCGGCTTGCCTTCCGAGAGGATCGCCTTGATGGAAAATGTGTCGTGGCGGGAGACCTTGAGCTGGGCCTGCCGGAGATGGGCGATCAACGGGTCGAAATCCTTGTCCTTGGAAATAACGTGGAAGCTGCCCGCCGGGTCGCCGGCCGCCGCCGCTCCGAGGTGATAGGCCAGGGCGAGGTCGAGGGCATTCCTTCCCGAGGCGTTCATCTCGACCAGCCGGACCTGGGCCGCATGCTGCCGGATCTGCTGCACGAGGCCGATCTCCAGCCGCTTCTGAGTCTTGCCGAGCAGCAGGGTCACCTCGACGGACGTTTCCCCGATCCCGCCCAGATCGATCGCCTGGATGTTCTCGAAATCGACGAAGACGTGGTGATCCGGCTCCTTTGATTCCATGTTATGATTCAAGCTCGCCCCACTCTAGCGCGCTTTCCTTTCAAGGCCAGTCATTCCTCGCAAACTCGAATCGGCCCGCCGCCGCCGGCGCCACCGTGGACAAACCGCGCGAATTGGTTATGCCTTGGTCCGTGCGCGCCTGCGTCCCATTACCACAGTTGTGGAAACCCCCGGTCCGGGCTGGCCTCGCCTCGGCAATATTGCTCGCGGCAACCTCCACTGCGGTCGTGCGGGCCGCCTTCGACTCCCCGCCAATCGCCCTAACCACGGCGGGCAAGGTCCGCGGCCGTGTCGATCAGGGGATCAACGTCTTCAAGGGCATTCCCTACGGCGCCGATACCTCGACGCGGCGCTTCCAGCCGCCGGTTCCGCCCGAATCTTGGATCGGGGTGCGCGACGCGCTCGAGTTCGGTCCCATGGCTCCGCAGCCCAGACCGCCGGAATCCTCATTTTTCCCCTCTCCCCGGTCCGGCACCTTGATCAGCGAGGACTGCCTCTACCTCAATGTCTGGACGCCCGCCCTGCGCGACGGCCACAAGCGACCGGTCATGGTCTACATCCACGGCGGCGGCTACACGACCGGCTCGGCGAACCTCGACCTCTACGACGGCGAGCGGCTCTGCCGGCGGGGCGACGTGGTGGTGGTCACCCTCAACCACCGGCTCAACCTTTTTGGGTATCTCTATCTGGGCGAACTCGGTGGCCCCGAGTATGCCGCCTCCGGCAACGTTGGCATGATCGATCTGGTGCTGGCACTGAAATGGGTCCGCGACAATATCGCGGAGTTTGGCGGCGACCCGCATGCGGTCATGATCTTCGGCCAGTCAGGTGGTGGCGCCAAGTGCGCCACGCTGATGGCCATGCCGTCGGCCCGCGGTCTGTTTCAGCGCGTGGTCACGCTCAGCGGACAGCAACTCACCGGCCGCACGCGGGCCCACGCCACCGCGACCGCGCGGGCGGTGCTCGCGACCCTGCACCTGACGCCCGACCGCCTCGAGGCGCTCAAGACGATCCCGATGGAGCAGCTGGTCGCCGCCACACAAGCCCAGTCGTTCGCTCCGGTGACGGACGGTGGCGTGCTGCCGCGCGATCCTTTCGCGCCCGATGCTTCGCCGCTCTCGGCCGACATTCCGATGATGATTGGCAACACGCATGACGAAACCACCCTGCTGATCGGCGCCGGCGATCCGTCGACTTTCAACCTCGCGTGGGAATCCCTGCCCGCGAAGCTCGAGCGGCACGTCCGGGCGTTCCTGGGGACCCTGGACTCCGGGCAGGTCGTGGCCGAGTACCGGCAGCTCTACCCCGAAGCCTCGCCCAGCGATGTCTTCTTTGCGCCACCACGGCGGTGCGCTCATGGAAAGGCATGGTGCTGGAATCCGAGCGCCGGGCCCGTCAGGGTGGCGCGCCCACCTACGTTTTCCAGCTGAACTGGCGGACGCCGGTTGACGGCGGGAAATGGAAGGCGCCCCACACGCTCGACATTCCGCTGGTGTTCGACAACGCCGCTTATGGCGCGTCAATGATCGGCCGCGGTCCGGGGGCGCAGCGCATGGCGGACCTGATGAGCGAGGCGTGGATCGCATTCGCGCGCACCGGGCAACCGGACACTCCGCACCTTCCGCCCTGGCCGCGCTTCGAGCTGGAACGGCGCGCAACGATGGTCTTCGACCTCGACCCGCAGGTCGTGGATGACCCGCGCGGCGCCGAGCGCCGTCTCTTTGCGCCCGTGCCCTATGTGCAACCCGGCACTTGAGCCGGAGGCCGGAGCGCCGGATTCTGCCTTCGCACTTTTCGCGGAGGTCGTGCTAGGCCGTGCGGCCAGGGATTGCCGCACCCGCCTACTGCCGCTCAAACACGCTGTACGCTCCCATTATCCCGAGGTAAAGACGCCCGTCCTTGAGGCCGACATCCACCTTCTCCTCCCGGTCGCGCGTGCCCATTTTCGCCTTGATTAACAGTGTGCTGCCCTCGAGCCGGTACGTGCCCTGGGTGTTCTCCGGCGGCACGCCCGGCCGCTGATTGATGGCCGCGATCGCATCGCCCGGTCCGAACGTATAGGTGGCGGCCGTGAGGTTCTTGCGAAATTCCTCGGCCGCGTTCTTCGTGACTTCATCCGGCAGCCCCTGGGTAATGGCCGCAACGGACAGCTCGACGTTCAGCACCCACTTCCCGGTGATTTCAGCTGCCGTTGGCGGCCGGCCGCGTCTGGCGAGGATTTGCTCGTCCTGGATCTCCTGCAGGGCACGCTTCTTCAGGCCCTCGTAATCTTTCAGGTCTTTGCGGTGCGCCTTGACGGTCGCAATGGTCGTCTGGTCAGGCTCGGGATCCATCGTCTGCTCGGGATCACTCAGGAAGGCGAGAATCGAAGCGACCGCGTCATTGACCTGTTCATAGCGCTCCTTGGTCCACCCGGTCTCCGCGAAAACTTTCGCCAGCTGGGCATCGATCGCCGCCTGCTTCTCCTTGTTGCCATGGGCAAACATGCTCTTCTGCTCGACCACCTCCTTGGCCAGCCGGATCTTGCTGAAGTCGGCGTAATTCGCTTCGGTGAGCCCGGGGGGAGTTCCCTCTCCTGCCTGAACCGCCAAGGCAAACCCGAGAAGCGTTCCGGTAGCAAAAATCCACCACAACCGAGATAGGCAAGATTTCATGCGCCCACAGTACCGGGGCAATCCGCCCGATCAAGGATTGTCCGCGCCGGCCGCAACGTGCGTGGTTCCCGCTAACCGCAGGCGGACCGCGTCGAACGACCAGCCGGCTTCGGATCGACATCATCCCACCCGCGCGCAGAATGCCCGCCATGGCGAAACCCAGTCCGGCCACCCCGCGCGTCGTGATTATCCGGGAGACACTTATTGAGCTCTGCCAGCTCCTGAAGTTCGGCGGGCTGGCCGGCAGCGGAGGCGAAGCCAAGCAACGCATCTCCAATGGCGAGGTGCTGGTTAACGGAACGCTGGAAACCCGGAAGCGCAAGAAGCTCGCGCCCGGCGACACCGTCACCCTAGACGGCCAGACGATCGTGGTGCAGGTGGGCTCGCCACCACCTGTCACCGGGTGATCACCACGGCGGCGTCGCGGGCGGTGAGTGCGACTCCTCGGAGCACGCCACCGGCAATCGCGGCGGCCTGCTCGCGTTCCGTACCTGTCTCCAGGTCCATGACGTTCACTTTGCACAGTCCGTCCGCCAATCCGGCGATGCGCAAATCCACCGTCGCCGGCACGGCGCCTTCGTCCGCCTGGACCCGCAAGACGGCAAGATCGCTGTCGCCAATGGCGTAGCCCCGGATGGTACGCCCGAGATCGGACAAGCTCAGGCGGTCCAACTGCGCCCAGGCCGGCCCGAGACCTTCGATCGTGATCGTATGCGAACCCGCTTGGTAGGTCAGCACGACCGGCGGCGGGGCGGGCTGGCGGCTCCGTGCGTCCGAGGCCTTGAGATTCGGCAGCGCCGGCCAAGCCTGGTGAAACGCTTCCTTCCCGTCGAGCAACACGCGAACGCCGGCGCCCGCCCCGGCAATGCCCGCCCAAACGATGCTCGCCTGGCCGTCGGCCGGCGCGGTGAACGCGAATTCGATCGGGCGAGGCGGCTGCTCCGCTGCCGGCGATGGCACGATCATCGACGAAAGCTCGGTCAGGCATTCGGGCCTGGCGTCGCCCGGAAGATCAAAATGGAACCGCGTTGACGCACCCCACCCGCGACCCGGCGCAACCGCGAGCGGCGCCGGTTTCGCCCCGAGGATCTCCACCGCCACCGGGCGCGCCGGCAGGTGGGCCGGCAGCTGCGAGATCTTCAGGATCCGCGCGGCATGGGCGAATTCGCCGTAAAGATCCAGCTTCACCACCCGTTCCCAAAACCAGTAGGAGGCCGCACCGGCGTGTCCCGCCAACATCCCAGCCCAGATGCCATCGCGCACTACCATGCGTTCGTTCTTGTTGAGTTCAGAAGTGCCGCGGCCGAACTCGCCGTAAAACCAGGGTTTCCCGGGGAGCGGCTTGTTGCCCGCAATCGCGGTGAAAACCTCCCGCGGATAGGCATGCGGCTGATAGTAGTCCATCGCCGCATAGAGCTCGGGATGCTGCACCGCGGAGCTGGTTACTACGAGGTGGTGATAAGGATCGAGCGAGCGGACGTAGGCCGCCATCTCATTGTGCCAGGCGAGGACCGCCGGCCAGTTCTGATCCTTCTGGATCGCATCGGTCCACTCCACCTCGTTGAACAGCTCCCACGCGAGCACCGACGGGGAGTGCCCCCAGCGGGCGATCGCATAACGCAGCCATCGGCGGGAATAGTCGCGGGCCGTTTCGTTGGTGAAAAAATCCTGCGGCTTGTCGAGGAAACCGCCATTGGCCCGGTTCCACGGATGCTCGTTCCAGTTCGCGTCGGCGCGCGTGCTGAACAGTCCGTGGTGAAACAGCACGAACTGAAACCGGATGCCCGACGCCTCCGCCGCGCTGACCAACTCGTCCCACTGGCGCAGCGCCGCCGGCAGGAACTCCCCGAGCGGGGCGGCTTCCCGCCACGTCCCCTTCTCCGCGGGTGCGTATGCGTTGTGCCGGATCAGGACCGGATTCTTTTCGTCCCAGGCGCACGCCCAAATGCGCGCCCAGTTCATGCCAGCGGCGCCCATGCGAAGCAACAGTTCCGTCAGCGGAGGAATGTCCGGGTAGCGCCAGCAGAGATCATGCCCCAGTGGGAAATACGGCTGACTGGAGTCGGTCACAAACCGCGTCCCCTGGGCGTGCACGAATCCCTCTGGCAGCCGGGCACTTTCCGGCACCACGACCTCCGCGGCCGGCCCGGCGACGAGCTCGCCGTTGCGCGTCAGGGTCGCGTGATAGTGCCCGGGGTGCGTGGTCGTCAGCCACGCCTTCCAGCGGCCTTCGTCGAAGTAGGCCAGCCGCTCCTCCCGATGACCATCAGGCGCGGCGAAGACGACCCGCACATCATTCGCCCGGCAATCGTAGGGATTGCCAGGTATCGTGGCGTCAAAAGCAACCTGCGCGGGACCAAACCACGTCGTGACGGTCAGGGCGAGGATTGAGGCAAACGGCATAGCCTATCGCAATGCCGGCTTGCCGGCGCGAGGACCAGCGTGAAATCACCGCTCCGCCTAGGCCGTGCCCGACTCCTCCGGCCGGCACGACCAAGTCCAATCGTTCGAATCTGATTCCATCGGCTGCTTTGCATCCAGAGCCTCATGGCTTTGGCTGCTTGCGATCCGCCGCCGTGCGGCCATTGCCGGCGCCAAACGTTTTCTACTCAGATCGCCTTGGGCTCGCCAGGCTGCAGAAACGCGGCGATCACGGCGAGCGTTCCGGCGATGACGTCGCAGCTCGCACCGAAGAACATGCACACCGACGTCTGCAACATTTCCGGACCGTGCCTGAAACAGGCATGCCCTCCATCCGCCAGGGCTAAGGCGAACAACAGAACGACCGCGGCCACCGCCCAAGTCAGGATCCGCCAGCCCCACCCCGCATGCCCCTCAAGAAAGGCCGTGCGCGCCAGCGCCGCGCTCGCAAGGAGATTGACCGCGATCATGAACCAGAGCGCCGGGACGGACCGCTGCGGAGTCGCCCCGCGGAAATGATCTGTTTTCACCGCTGGAATCACTTCGACGGCCAAAACGAGCGCAACTCCGACAAGGAGGACACAACTGATGATCAGGATGCGACGGAATCTGATGGGGTTAGTCATGGATGAAGATCACTTTTCGATTAACTACGCAAATGGCCGGGCGGGCTTTCTGCCTTATTCCTTTGCTCCTGGCGTCAGCGCTGCGAGCGGCGTGAGCGTCACGGGACCGAGCAGTCCCGAAAGGCGCGGCGCCCACCGGGCCGCGGTGAACATGCCGTCGGGACCGCGATTCTCCCGCAGATGCGCCGGAAAGTTCGCGTTGTAGAATCGCTTCCACCACACGCCGCGGCGGTCCAAATCGGCAACGCGGTTGGCACCGAGGCTGGAAACGGCAATCTCCAGCGTGTTCTGCTCCTTCAGTTGGCCCGCCGGGACCACGAGCCGGAACGGCGCCTTGATCAGCGTGCCGATCTCCTCACCGTTCAGCTTGACGCGAGCGCTCTCCGCGACGCGTCCGAGGTCAAGCTGCCACGCTTTGGCTGTGCCCGCCGGGCGGGCGAACTGGATCATGTATACCGCCATGCCGGAAACCGCCTTCATGGCATCGCCCCCGAATTCGGTCCACGACTTCAGCTCCGGGATCAGCGCCGCGGCCGGCAGTTCGGGTCCGCCCGCGACAAACCGCACCCACCAGGGGCCGACGAGCGGACGGGCTTCGCCCGCCTCCCTCCAAAACGCAAAGGCCGGACCCTCCACTGCAGCGGTGAAGGTCTTCACGAGGCACGAATCGTCCGGCTCCAGCTGGAGCCAAACCTCCACGGTGCCTTCCACCACGGCGCGCATGGCGGCCAGGCCGCAGCGTGCCGTCATCGGGTCGAAGATGGCCGCGAATTTCGCGCCCGCCGGCAGCGGCACCCAGCCCGCGTAAGGCGCCCGGCCACGGTTGAGCAGAAAATAGACGTAGCCGCCTTCATGGGCGCGGCGCTCGAATGCGAGACCCTGGTCGACGAGCACCGTGCGCCGCACGCCGGCGCGGGCCAACAAAACCTCGGGATCGCCGCCGATGAGAAAACGACCCTTTCCCACCTGCGCCGTGGCGACGCCAGACGCGTCGGCCGTTGGCGATCCGATCTCCGCCTCGAGTTTCTTGAAACGCGCGCGGCGCGCCTCGAGTTCGCCAAATCCGGGGACATCGGCCGGCAGGCTTTTCTGGATGAGAATGGTCGCACCGGCTTTGGCGAGGGCCACGAGTTTCTCCAGCGTGGGCAGTGGCATCAGCCTCGTGGCGGGCACGAGGATGGTCTGGTAGCGGCTGCCGCTGGCCGAGAGGACCCCGTCGGCGCATTTCACGTCCGCCAGCAGATGGTCGGAGACAAAATCAAACGTGAAGCCCCGGTCGAGCAGCGCCTGACCCGCGGCCTCCGCGGTCGTGCCCTGCGGGCCGTTGAAATGCGGCATGCTACCATCCCCGCGCTCCGCCCACCGGTCGTGGATCGGATAGTAGAGCAAAACGTCGTTGGCCGGTTTGGTCGACTGCAGGAACGACTGGACCCGGGCCACGTAGGCGTTGAGGGTGGCGAAATCGGTCCAGAACGGGTTGGACGGATCGAATTCGGTCGCGGCGTAGAAATGGAAGCCGGGCCAGGGCTCGCCGGGAGGCGAGAAGGCCGTGCCATGGTAGACGATGTGATTGACGCCCCCGAGGAAGGTGAGATCCACCCACTGCTTCACCTCCGCCAGCGTCGACGAAAAATGTTCGCCCAGCCAGGTGCAGGTTTCCGCCGAGGTCAGCGGCTTGCCGCAGAGGTGCGCCGCGGAGGAGGCGAATTTCATGTTCAGGGGATCGCGGCCCTCCGTTTCCGGAATGCCGCTGGCAGCATAGAGGTCCAGGATGTTGGCCGGTGATCCGTGAGCCTGGTAGCGGACCAGGGCGCCGTGCGTGGCCGCCCAGGCGCTCCAGGGGCGCGCGAACTCCTCCAGCATCAGGTCGGAGACCGTTTCGCGGTGATCCGAAATGACACGGGCGTTCATCTCCTTGGTGTCACGGCCGAAAAACGCCGGGAGTTGCTGGCGCAAATCATAACCGCGGCGGCGGGCGAACTCTTCGAGGAAGCGCGGTGTCCAATCGGACTCGCCCTGAGAATCATCGACCTCGTAGGAGTCGCAGAAATACGCGCGCAGCCGGTTGACGTTGTGTCCGGTGTAGGCCGCGTCGAACGGCTGCAGGTAGTCGCGCAGCGCTGCTTCCGCCAAGTGATCGATGACGAAGCCCTCGGCGCCCGGGCCGGCCCGCTCGACCAGTTTGCCATGCCAGCCCTGAAACAGCGCATCGAGCGTCCAGTTGCCCTCTGGGGCGGTCCAGTCGAGTTTGCCCCCCGTGCCGACCCGCGCCGTGAGGTCGAGCCGCTGGCCTCGATCCGAGCAGGCCATGAGCGCCACGAGCGGCAGCGGCTTTTCGTAGCGCACCTGGAACAGGGCCAGGTCCTGCAAGTCGGCGTTCGCGGAGAGCGGTTCTTTGAGCTCGGCCATCGTCACCTTTCGCGGGCCGGCCGTGCTCACGATCGGTCGCTGCAGGAAGGTGACCGGTTCGGCCAGGCGCTCGCCGGCCTTTAGGGTGTAGGATTTGCGGGCGACGTATTTGGCGGCGTCCTCCGGGCCGACCCACGGCCCGCCGAACGGCCAGCCGTTGCCGGTGTCCATATCCAGGCCCAGTCCGAGGCGCTCGCCTTCGTCGAGGACGTACTCCAGGCGGCGCATCCACTGGGGGGTGAGGTAGCGGACGAAGCGGGCCTCCTCTCCGCGGACGCCATAAATGGGCGTAATCTCGAGGCCGCCGAGTCCCACTTGCGCATATTTCTGCATCTCGCTAATAAAGTCGGCATCGGTACCAATATTGCCGAGCCACCACCAGCGGGCCCACGGTTTTGCCTGGCTGGTGATCTGCGGCCACTCGAGCGAGGCCGCTGCCGCGTCCCGGCCAAAGGCGGAGCCTAGGCTGGCGATGACGAGGATCAGCAGGGGAATGAACGCCGCGACTCTGGGTGCTTTCATGATCACGGATCTTAAACGAGGTTAGTCCAGCTTGCCGCCTTCGACGTCAAAAGGCCAGCGGCTAGACCGAAAATGAAAACGACCGGTCGCCCCCTGTCCTAATGTTGGACGGCAATGCCGTTCGCAGACGAGGGCCGGCCTCATATCATAGGATGCATCGGCGTTCGCCTCCCCATCCTTAATCGCTTTACCCATGAATCGTCACGTCCTCGCGCTGTTGTTTCTTGTGTTGCCCTCGCTCGCTGCTGCCGATTGGCGGAGCGATGCTGATGCCCGGATTGAACGCCTTCGCAAAGGCGATTTCACTGTTGAAGTCCGCGACGCGGCGGGGGCACCCATCGGGGGCGCAACGGTCTCCTACCAGCTCAAGCGCCACGCTTTTTTGTTCGGCACGGCGATCGCCTACGCGCCGTTTGCCGACCAGGGCGAGGACGGTCGGCAGTACCGGCAGTTCATCCTCGACCATTTCAGCGCGCTCGTCTGCGAGAACGAGATGAAGTGGTACTCCACCGAGGTTGAACGCGGCCATGAAGACTACGCCCAGGCCGACGCCCTGCTGGCCTTCGCCGCCCAGAACGGCCTGCGGATGCGCGGCCACTGCCTGTTCTGGGAAAAACAGAAATATGCCATGCCCTGGCTGGTGGCCCTGAATCCGGCGGACCTCAAGGCTGCGGTGGAGCACCGCCTGACCGCCACCGCATCCCGCTACGCCGGGCGGCTGGCAAGCTGGGACGTCGATAACGAGGCGCTCGACGGCTCGTTCTTTCGCGAGCGCCTCGGCGCCGACTTCATGGCGTGGATGTTCAAGGAGACCGCCCGCCTCGACCCGAAGACCCCGCTCTTCGTGAACGAATACGCCATCCTTGGCAACCCGGAGAAGACCACGCGCCTGCTCGCGCTGGTCAAGGATCTGCAGGCCAAAGGCGCGACGGTCGGCGGGATCGGCATCCAGTCGCATGACAGCGACCGGCTCACGACGGACCGCGAGGCGGCCCCGATGGCGGGAGAACGTCCGGAATGGATGATGAAAGCCCGCCTCACGCCCGAGATGTTCCTCGCCACGCTCGACCGGCTTTCCGCGGAGACCCGGATGCCGATCCATCTGACTGAAATCAGCGCAAAGACCCCGGACGCCGTCCGGCGCGGCGAGGTCCTGGACATGCTTTTCCGGCTCGGCTTCAGCCACGAATCCGTCCAGGCGATCATGCTGTGGGGCTTCGGCGCCAAGACCCATTGGATGGGCCCGGACGCCGCGTTAATGAACGCCGACAACACTCTGAATGCCGCGGGCACGAGGATCAGCCACCTGCTGCGGGAGGAATGGACCACCCGTGGTTCCGCGACTGTTGGTGCCGACGGTCGGACAGCGTTCCGGGGGTTCTACGGAGTTTACACGCTGAAGATCACCTTGCCTGACGGCCGCCAGATCGCCCGGGACGTCAGCCTCACGAAGCCCGCCCCGGCAGCCGTGGTCCGCCTGACGGAGTAGCGGCGAAAGTCGTCCGACAGGCCAGCAGTTGTTCCACCACGACCGGGTGACGGCCATCGGGATCACCACAGAGCCGCGCCAGGCCCACCTCCGAGACCTCTGCTTCCTGGAAAATGGATTGGGTGGTTGGAAGAGACGTCAGAAGCACCAACGTCCCACTCGGCGGCCCTTCAAATGAACGCCAATGGCGCAAACTTGCAGCCGAGGACGGCCGCCGAATCCCCCGCGAGCCACCGGTCAAGCACGGTTGCGTAGACTTGGCGGAAATCGATGGTGTAGGTGAGGTCCTGGTTGCGGTCGACATTGAGGTCGGGTGCGGTGCCGTGCAGGCCGCCCTTGACCTTCGCCCCCATGACGAAAAGCGGCGCGGCGGTGCCGTGGTCCGTGCCCCGGCCGTCATTCTCCATCGGCCGTCTTCCAAACTCGGAGAAGGTCATGGCGAGGACCTGGTCGGCAAGCTGGTGCGCCTCGAGGTCGCGCTGGAACGCCGCGAGTCCGTCGCCCAGCGTCTTGAGGAGCTGGTCCTGGCGGCCCTGCTGGTTGACGTGGGTGTCGAAGCTGCCGAGCGAGACGAAATAGACGCGCGTGGAAAGGCCGCCGGCGATGAGTGCGGCGACATTGCGTAATTCGGCAGCGAACGGGTTGCGCGGATACTCGGCACCGGGCCGATAGTCGTCGAGGAGGCCCGCGACCCTCTGCTCGGTGACCAGGGCGTCCATCATCGTGTGGCGCAGGTACGAGACGCTTTCGTTCTCCCCCCCGCCGGGCTGCTGGAGGAGCTTCTCGAGCAGGCCGAGGTTCTCGTTTCGCTGGTGCCGGCCGCCGTAAGGCGCGACTCCGAATGTCGGATGCTCCTGCTCGGCGAGAAAGACTTCCGGCACCTCGCCGGTCAGGTGCACGCCAAGCGGATCGCCGCCGGCCGGCGCGCCGCGGCAGCAATTGTCGAAATAGCGGCCGACGAAACCGGTGAAACGGTATTCGTCGCTGCCGCTGGCGGTCTCCCAAATGTCGGTCGAACGGAAGTGGCTCTTGTTGGGATTTGGGTAGCCGACGTTCTGAATGATCGCGAGTTTGCCCTCCTGGGCGAGCCGGTGGAGGCCGCCACAGGCTGGGTTGAAGCCGAGGTGGTCGTCGAGCCGGAGGACCTTGTCCCTCGGCACGGCAAGGCTGGGCCGCAGGTGGTAGTAACGGTCGTCCGTGTAGGGCACGACGGTGTTGAGCCCGTCGTTGCCACCGGCGAGCTGGACGAGAAGGAGGATCGGCAGGTCCGGTCGCGGCGCCGGCACGCCGGCGCGGGCGGAAGCGACGAGGAAGGACGGCGCGTAGCGCGCAAAGGCGAGCAGACCGAGCCCCCGGGCGCCGAGCTGGAGGAATTCGCGCCGGGTCGTGGGCAGGAGGTCAAGCGGGTTTTTCATGGCGGCGGACGGAGGCTGCGTGTCAACAAAGCTGATACTCCGGGGTTTCGAGGACGGTGACGACGGCGTTGCGGACGCGGGCCAGCGCGCGCGCGGGTGGATCGTCGCCCGCGAGGGCGGCGGCAACCGCCCGCCGGTAGGCCTCGCCGGCGGACAGCGGAAGGAGGGCGTGGAGCAGGCGCCCGGCGGCCTCGCCGGGGCTGAGCACGGCGTACGGCTTGAGGGCGTCGTCGCCGACGGTGAAGGCGGCCGGGCCCGCCGCGCGCGCCGTCTCGACCGCCTTTTGCTCGTCGGCGTTAAGCCGCGATTCGTCAAACGGCTGGAAGAGCGCCCGCGTCAGGGCACGCCGGGCGTCGAGCGTGGTCGAGCTGATCCAGTCCCGTCCGCCCACCCAGCCGCGGACGTTGGGTGGATTGTAGAGCATCTGGCCCATCTGACGGAAAGCGGGCTCGATCCGGCGCGGCAGCGGCGGGACGGCGAGGGAGAAATCCTGCAGCAGGCCCAGGTAAAATTGCACCGGGCTCTTGATGCAGGCAGCGCGGAACTGCGGGGCGAAGAACAGGCGGCTGGCGAAATACCGGTGCGTGAGCCGGCGCAGATCATATCCCGTGCCACGCCACCACTCTCCGAGGGCTTCGAGGCAGCCGTCTGGCAGTGCCTCGTCCGTCAGGTAAAACCGCGTCATGAGGGCCGGCAGGTGGGTGCCGGCGGCCGGCTGGTTGTAGATCAGGTCGATGACATCGTCGCCGTCGTAGTTGCCTGTCCGACCGAAGATGGTCTTGGGCCGGCTGTCGTGCTGGCGGGGTGCAAAATGGAACTCACCCAGGCTCTGCGCATAGCCGGTGAGGGCGCGCGCGGCCTCCTTGACGTCGTTCTCAGTGTAGTGGCCGATTCCGAGGGTGAAGAGCTCCATGAGCTCGCGGGCGAAATTCTCGTTGGGCGCGCCATTGCGGTTCTGCTGGAGATCGAGGTAGTCGATCATCGCCGGCGAGCGCAGGACGGCCTTGGTCAGCGCGGGCGCCGGGCCGGCGCTGCGGGCGCGGAGCACCTCCTGGTGGCGCCAGAGCAAGGCGGTGTTCTGAACCTTCTGGGCGGCCACAACGTAGACATTGCCGAGGAAAAGCGTCCATTTTTCGCCCGCCGCAAAGTCGGGCCGGCCGGCCTGCTGCAGCCAGTGGATCGTCAGGTCCAGCAACGCGCTGCGCGATCGCTCGCGGGCCATCTGAAGAAACTCGCGCCGTTCCGCCGGGGCGAGGGTGCGTACCTTCCGGGCAAACTCCGGAGTGTCCTCCTCGAGGGCCGCGACGGACGGCGGCGTGGGCATGGCCGGAGGCGCGGCGGGGAAGAGACGTTCCAATGTCGGGGCCAGTCCGTCCTGGATCGCGCGCGCGACTTCCCTTGGCTGCGCGGACCACCCGACGCGCCGCAGGAGATGCCGAACGGACTCCTCGTTCCAGTCCGCCGCGGGCAGCGGCTGCCAGGCTTTTTGCGGATTCAGGGCGAGTTTCATGGCGGGTCTTGAAAAGCTACGCTAATGATGACGCCATTAAACGCTAATGGTTTCAAGGCGTCGTTCTTTCAGGCTGAGAGCCGGTGGGGCGGGCTTCACGCCCGCCACTGGGAATCTGCGCTCTCCGGCGGGGATGATCCCCACCCCACGAGTTTGGCTACGGGGCAGAGGCCCGCCAGACGCGAAAGCGCCTGATTTCAAACCGACTGTCGACGGTGCGAAAGCCGAACCAGCCGCGGGCAAGCGGCTGCGAATCCGCGTAATCAAAGATCAGTTCGCCATCCCGGACGAACTGCGCCCGGCCTCCGGCGGCCACCAGCATGAGGCGATACGAGACGTTGCTGTGCAGGAGGGTTGCTGGCGTCCTGAGGTCATGCTCCGGCAGTAGCGGCCGTTCGCCGTTGCCGGCGTAGCGGCGGAAGCGGGTCGTCGTGTTCGAGTTACCGCCATAGCCCACATAGTAGAGCCGGAGGGAATCGTATTCGGCCAGGGCGCCAGTCCGTTTCGCCGAGGTTGCGAGCACACTGCCTTCGGGCGCAGCTGGGTCGGTGGCCATCCAGAAGCAATTTAGGTCGGAAACGCCCTGCCGGCCAGCAGTGCGCGGTCCGCCGCGGCCGAGTGCGGTCGCCTCATAGGTGATGATGACCGGCGCGGTGAGTGCGGGACGGAACCAAACGGTGCAGCCGCCCGCATCATCGATGACAAGAACGCCATCGCGCGCGGAAACCGTGCCGCCCGGCCGCTGCTCGACGAGCCAGCACGAGAGATCGGCGAAATCATCCTGATGCAGAAGCTCGCCTGGCTCAAAGCGTGCGGCCGGCGCCTCGGCCACGCCTGGGTTGGGCAGAGCCAGCAAGACCAGCGAAACCAAGATGGAGCGGCTTGCCCTCAAGAGGCTTCTGGCGCGTTGGGGACAACGCGCTCCACCGGTGTCACTTGATTCTGCACCTTTCAGCAAATGGGCTGCCCCGCCCTCCCGACCAGGGTCACACCTGCATGGTTGCGTTCACTCCTTTTTGCGCCGGGAGAGCAGCAGCATCGCGGCGCCAAACACTACGAAGATCGAGCCCCAGACCAGGTTCACGTTCTGACCGAGCGAGTGCTGGGTGTAGATGACCGGATCGGAGATAAGACCGTAAACAACCAGGATGCTGCCGAGCAGGAGAAAGAGCAGGCCCATCGGGATGCGGACGTCGAGTTGCATGGGGAGAAAGATCAAGGGTTACCAGAAGATGATGTTGAGGACGACCGCGCCGGCGAGCACGACCACGCCGAGCGTCGCCGGACGGAGGTACCACGGCGTGTCATGTTCCCGGATCTTTTCCGTGAGCGAATAGACGAGTCCGCGCAACTGGTCGTCCGTCTTGTTCGGAGCGGTCGCCAGCGAAATGACAATCGTGGCGAGCATGCAAATGGTCCAGGCGAAGATGGCCGTCCAGAAGTTCTGGGCCATGATGCTCGGGTAGGTGTGAACGATGGTCACCCACCCGCCCTGGGTGAGTCCCACCGCCGCCCCGACCGGAATGGTCAGGCCCTGGTGGACCGCCGCCGCAACCGTGCCGGAAATCAGGCCCCAGAAGGCGCCATGGCCGCTCGTTCGCCGCCAGAACATGCCAAGCAGGAACGTCGCGAACAGCGGCGCATTGACAAAGGCAAACACCAGTTGGAGGACGTCCATGATGTTGTTGAACGCCGCGGCGAAGTACGCCGCGCCCATGCTGGCGAGGATGCCGAACACCGTGGTCCACCTCCCCACCGCCAGGTAGTGGGCATCCGTGCCGTCCTTCTTGATATGGCCCTGATAGAGGTCATAGGTGAAGACCGTGTTGAACGCGGTCACATTGCCGGCCATTCCGCTCATGAATGAGGCCATCAGCGCGGTCAGGCCGATGCCCAGCATGCCCGACGGCAGGTAATGGCCGAGCATGAGAGGCACCACCATGTTGTAATCGTAACTGCCGTCCTTGGGCGGCAGCTGGAAGCCGTGCCCGCCGACGGTGAGGGCCATCGCGATGAGGCCGGGAAAGATCACCAGGAACGGGAAGAACATCTTCGGCACCGCCGCCAGAAGCGGGGTGCGACGCGCCGCTCCCATGTCCTTGGCCGCCATGGCGCGTTGCATCACGAGAAAGTCGGTGCACCAGTAGCCGAACGAGAGGACGAACCCGAGGCCCATGGCCAGTCCAAACCACTCGACGCCCATGGGGTTGGAACTGGCCGAACCGGCATGGGCCCACGACTGGGTGTAAGTGCCCGCCTGAAAGCCCGTCCGCTGGGCCAGCACATCAAGCTTCTCCACCAATCCGTGCCAGCCGCCGACATCCTTCATCCCGAGCAGCACCAGCGGCAGGAAGCCGAGGACGATGAGGAAGAACTGGAGGACCTCGTTGTAGATGGCGGAGGTCAGCCCGCCCATGAAGATGTAGAGCAGGACGATCACGCCGGAGAGAATGATGCAGAGGTGGAAATTCCAGCCGAGAATCGAGTTGAGCAGCAGCGCGAGTGCATACATCGAGATCCCCGACGACATGATCGTCATGAACGCAAACGTCAGCGCATTGAAACTGCGCGTCTTTTCATCAAAGCGGAGCTTCAGGTATTCCGGGACCGAGCGCGCCTTCGAGCCGTAATAGAACGGCATCATGAAGACGGCGACGAAGACCATGGCCGGAATGGCGCCGATCCAATAAAAATGGCTGGTCATGATGCCGTATTTGGCGCCCGAGGCCGCCATGCCGATGACCTCCTGCGCGCCCAGGTTGGCACCGATGAAGCCGAGGGCGCAAACCCAGGCCGGCAGCGAGCGGCCGGACTCGAAGAAATCCTTGCTCGTCTTGAGGTATTTCCGGAGAACCCAGCCGATCGCGATGACGAAGGCGAAATAAATGCCCAGGATGAGGTAGTCGACTCCGGCCAGCTTCAGCAGCACATCGTGACTGCCGCTTCCGTCGGCGGTGGCGAGGATGGATAGAGGGAGCAGGGATTTCATAAGCAGGGGTTGAAAAGCGCCCATTCCCGTAACGAACGATCAGAGACTTGGAAAGACTTTTGATTCGCCTTGGGCCCGATAACTCGAAGCTGGCGTCGACTGGTACAGGAAGTGGCGAAACTGACGATCGTCGACGCGGGAAATGAAGCGTCCTGCTCAAATGCCCCGGGTTGTGCCCCGAGGACCCTGATTCTGCGCGCGTTTTTCGCTCCAGGTAGCCGGGAACCGAACTGTCCGATATCGACCTGGTTGACCCTTCTGCACGCGCGAAAATCCGGTCCCATTTCCCTCGTAGAAGGAGTAGTGAACTGCACAAGCCGTTGCTCCATATACTTTTCTTAAGATCGCTACCCCAGCGCTGCTCTGCCAACCGGCTCCAATCAGGCAGCAACCATGCATGCGCCCGTGTCTGTTGAGGGTGCGTTTCCCGCCGTTATCAATTCTCGGCTGGCAGCAATCCTGGCAGACTGCGCCTTCACCTGTCCCCTTTTCCTGAGGCTGCCACCGCATGGACGCTGGATTCTTCAGTGCACGCAATCCGGGAACTCCATTTTTCCAAAGCAAACCCAGCAACGAAATCAAGGACCAATAACGAAACTGAACCGATCGAGACCACCGGCGGCTTTGCCGGGAACACGCTCGCGGGCAGCCGCGTGAACATCAAGGTCGGCGGCCCTGCGGCCGCGATCAACGATGGCGCGGATCCCGCGGCTCAAACCGGCCTCTTGCACGCCGACGGCCGCGACCTTGGCGCGGCGCTAGGCCGTGGTTTCTTCCGCTGCTCCGCTTCCGATGCACAACTATGTTCAACCTTGAACATTGTTGTGCAGGCGGGACGGCGCACCCAGGGGGAGCGCCCGAGCCGATGTGGCCGCGGCACGGGAAAAGCGTGACGCGGCGGAAGAGCTTGGCTACTCCATCCTCATGAAGAACCCCCTCCCTGCCACCCGTTCGCTCCTCTGGAAACTGCTGGGGGGCCTCCTGCTTCCGGCCGCCGCGGCCGCCGCCGGCCACTATCAGAACTTCGAGGTGGCGATCTACATCCCCGTCATGGTGGTCCAGCACCTCGGCGACCCGAAGGTCCTGCAGAGCGAGTGGGACACGATCAGCCGCCAGGTGAAGGTGGACAAGGTCTACATTGAATCCGAGCGCGACCGCCGGGTGGCGGATGACGCGCTGCTGGAGAAAGTGAAGAAATTCTTCCAGGACCAGGGGGTGAAGGTGGCGGGCGGCGTCACGTTCTCGGACAACAACACCAACCAGTACCGGTCATTCTGCTACACCAACCCGGAGGACCGGGCGTACGTCAAAGGGATCATGGAGCTGACCGCCCGGCATTTCGACGAGATCATCCTGGACGACTTCTTCTTCGTCACCACGAAGTACGCCTCCGACGTCGCGGCGAAAGGCAGCCGCACCTGGACGCAGTACCGGCTCGACCTGATGGACGACGTCGCGGAAAACTGCCTCGTCAAGCCGGCCAAGGCGGTGAACCCGAAGGTCAAGGTCGTGATCAAGTTTCCCAACTGGTACGAGCATTTTCAGGGTCTGGGGTTCGATCTTGAGAAGGAACCGAAGATCTTCGATGGAATCTACACCGGCACGGAAACGCGCGATCCGGTCCTTACCGATCAGTTCCTGCAGCAATACGAGAGCTACCAGATCTTCCGTTACTTTGAGAACATCAAGCCCGGCGGGAATGGCGGCGGCTGGGTGGACACCTTTAGCATCCAGTACCTGGACCGCTATGCCGAGCAGCTCTGGAACACGATGTTCGCCAAGGCGCCGGAGATGACGCTGTTCAACTGGGCGGCCCTCCTTGAACCGGTCCACCCCGGAAGACGCGACGCCTGGCAGACCCTGCCAACCAGTTTCGACTATTTCCAGATCATGCCGTTCTTTCGGAACGGCCCGGCCGCAGGCACACCTCTTCCCACCATGGCCCGCGTGGCGGGCAACTCGCTGGAACAGGTCGACGCCTTCCTCGGCAAGCTCGGCCGGCCCATCGGCATCAAGTGCTACAAGCCCTGCAATTCCACGGGCGAGGACTTCCTGCACAATTACCTCGGCATGATCGGCCTCCCCATCGACCTCTACCCGACCTTTCCCACCGACGCCGAGATGGTGCTGTTGACCGAATCGGCGAAATTCGATCCCGAGATCGTCGCCAAGATCAAGGGCCAGCTGGACGCCGGCAAATCCGTGGTCGTCACCTCCGGACTGTTCCATGCGCTCCAGGGCAAAGGCATCGAGGACATTGTCGAGCTTCGCTGCACCGACCGGCGGATCGTCGCCGACGGCTATTCGACCGGTTTCGGCTCGGGAAACCGCAGCGGTTTGGGCGACGGAACCCGACCCCAGCAGATCCTCTTCCCCGAAATCCGTTTTCTGACCAACGATGCCTGGGCGCTGGTCAGCGCCATGGCGGACGACGTCGGTTATCCGATCCTGCTCATGGACCGTTACGGCAAGGGTACCATCTATGTCTGGACCATTCCAGACAACCCCCACCACCTCTACCGTTTGCCGCCCGCGGTAACCAGCGCGGTCAAGGATGTGCTGATGAAAGGATTCTTCGTCAGGATTGACGGATCCAGCGAGGTCGCGTTGTACGCCTACGACAACCACACCTTCATCGTCGAGTCATACCTCGATCACGAAACGGAGGTGAAGGTCTCCGTTGCCGGCAAGGTCACGAAGCTGCACGATCTGGTCACCAGCGCGGATCTCACCGGCCGGGATCCGCCCGCAAGCCGCTGGCCGCGGCGGTCAGAAGATGGCGAGCGGCGCAAGGTGTTCGACGTGCACTTGATGCCGCACAGCTACAGCGTCTTCGCCGCGGAGCAGTGACCCGGGTGCCGTACCACCGCCAGTGACCCCCGGCCCCGCCCGTCAGGCGGCGCCACCAAATCCTTCCGCAGTTCGCCAATGGACCGGCGGCGCGGACGGCCGGGACGGATCAATGCCTCAACTTTTCTGCGCCGTGACCGGCGTGAATCCGGCCAGGCGGAGGTAGAGGATGAATGCGGCCAGGCCCACGGCCAGCATCGCCGCCTGGCCTGCAGCCAGGGTGAGCGTCGAGGCCCAGACCAGTGGGGCCACCACGGCCGTAGCGAGGGCATTTCCGGACGTTTGAATGAACCCCTGGCAGGAGGCCGCCAGTCCACGCTGCTGCGGAAACAGATCGAGCGCCATCAACGTCAGGCTCGGCATGGCCAGCGCCGAACCGGTGAAATAGACGAAGATCGGCATCACGCTCCATGGCAATCCCGCCGGGACCAGCAGATTCAGCAGCACGTTGCCCACCACCGCCGCTGTCATGATTCCGTAGCCCCACCAGACCGTCTGCCGCCGCGTCAGTCGCCCGGCGGCCCGGCCCGAGAGCCAGGCGCCGGCCACGATGCCAAGCGTGGAGGGTCCGAACAGCCATAGGAAGCCGGTCTCGCTTACGTGCAGGTGCTGAATCAGGAAAACCGGCGCCGACACGATATAGAGAAACACGGCGGCGAAATTGAACGTGACCGCGATGGCCAGCGCGACAAACGGCGCGGTTGTCAGCACCTGCCAGTAGGAACGGAAGAGAAAACCCGGACTCATCGGCTGCCGCCGATCCAGCGGCAGCGTCTCCGGCAGCGACCGCCAGCACACGAACCAGACGGTGGCGGTGAACAGCACGAGGAACGCGAACACCGCCCGCCACCCGAACCAAACGTGCAGCCAGCCACCCATCACTGGCGCCACCGCCGGGGCCACCGCAAAAACGAGGGTGATCTGGGACATCAAGCGCTGGGCCTCAGCCCCGTCGAGCACGTCGCGGACGATCGCGCGACCCACGATCATGCCGGCGCCCGCCGTCATGCCCTGCATCGTGCGGAAAAACAGCAGGCTCTCGATGCTCCAGGCCAGCGCGCAGCCCACGGACGCGAGGAAAAACAGAGCGAGCGCCACCAGCGTTACCCGCCGCCGCCCGAGCGTGTCCGAGAACGCGCCGTGCCAGAGCGCCATGAGTGCGAAGGGGGCCATGTACGCCGTCAGGGTTTGCTGCACCAGCATGGGCGAGGCGTGGAAGGTCCGGCTGATCTCCGGCATCGACGGCAAATAGGCGTCGATGGAAAACGGCCCCACGGCGGCAAGCGCGGCCAGCATCACAGCAAGGCCGCGGTGCCGGTGGGCGGTGGGCTTGACAGGGTCGGTCATCGGAACCGGTCACCATGAAACCTCCGGGCGGTGGTGACAATTCCCTTTGCACCCGATGGCGCGCTGGGAAACCAGCAGGCCGGCCTACCTGCCGACTCCAGCGGACCGAACCCCCCGGGCCACGGCGGCCCGGGTCGCCTTTGCGGTGCGGGTCGCAGCCTCCTCGGCCGGCAGGGCGCTGAGCTCGGGGTCGAAGGGCTCCGCGGTCACCGGGCCGTCATAGCCGGCCTCGGCGAGCGCCTGCATGAAGCCGTCGATGTTAATCACGCCCGTCGTGCACGGAAGCTTCCGGCGATTGTCGATAAGCTCCGCGCGGGGAACACCCGCGGGCGCGTCGTCGACGTGCACGTGCACCAGGAGTTCGCACGTCAGCGCGCGCAGATCCTCGCGCGTGCCGCCAGCGCAATGCCAGTGCCAGGCATCGATGAGCAGCCCGCAGTTGGGACCAATCGCGCGCGCCAGCGTCAGGATCGAAGCGACGGACCGGACGAACGGATGCTGGAAACTGCGCAGCGTGGTTTCGGGTCCGATGAATTCGAGGCCTAGGCGGATGCCGTGTTCCGCGAGGAGCTGGGCGACCGGCTTGAATCTGGCGACGTGAAATGCGAAGTTGTCGTCGTAGGACCGTTCATCACTGCCGGGGAAAATCCACATGCCGGCCCGCAATGCGCCGAGCGCGCGCGCGCTGGCGAGCAGCGGCGGCAGTTTCGCGAGCCAGTCCCGCCATTCTGCCTCCGTCACCCGGTACGGCATGAATGGAAGGTTCCACGCCCCGATGCGCAGGCCGTGCTGGAGGAAAAGATCGCGGACCGCCGTCGCGCCGTGGGCGGTGACTTCCTCGTGCAGGGGGGCGAGCTGGGCGTCATAACCGCCGAAGCCGTGGCGCTCGGCGAGCGCCAGGCCTTCGCGCAGGGATGCTGAGATGCCGACGTGACCGGGATTCAGGGAGGAGAACATAAAGGAAGGGGGCTAAGGGATTCGGTTGTCGTCCGGATCGACGAACCTCAATCCGTGAATTTCGCCTTGATTTCGCCGGAAGCGAGCATTGAGAGCATGGCGCATTTGCCGGACCGCAGGGGCAGGTCCACCCGGCCGCGGCGCCGGGCCGACTCGTGGGTGGCAAAGATGATCTCGGTTGCGCGCAGGGCCCGTTCGCTCGCCAGCTGGGGCACCGTCCCGGCGTCAAGGCAGGCGAGCACGTCCGCGATGCCCCGGTAGATGGCTTTGTCGTCGTGGATATTCTCACCCGTGTCGATGACTTCCCAGCCGACCTGCCCGTGCCGCCGGATGCGCAACCAGGGGGCGTCGAACAGGATTTCGATCACGCCGCTCTCGCCGGTGAGCCGCAGCAGGCATCCGAGTTCCGCATGCTGGTGGCCGAAGTGGTAGACCGCGCGCACCCCGTTCTGGAAACGGAACTCGGAGAGGCCGTGGCCCGCGTTGATCGCGCCAAACACCTTGGTCGCGTCGCGCATGTCAATCTGCCCCAGCACCCATTCGGCGGGGAGGTCGCCATTGAAGAAGAACATCATGTCCAGCACGTGCGTGCCGGCGTCGGAAAGGTTGTGCCACGCTCCGTCCAGGCGCAGCAGGCGGCCGATGGCGCCGCCGTCGAGCAGCTCCTTCGCCTTCGCCAGCGGAAGGTTGAACCGGCGCTGGTGGTTGATCGCGAGAAGGACGCCGTTCCGCTGGCAGGCCTGGTGCATCCGGAGGCAGGCGTCCCAGTGGATGTCCATGGGTTTCTCGCAGATGATGACCCGCGGCTTGAATCGCGCCACGGCGCACACCACCTGAGCGTGAAGGTGGGGCCAGAGGCATACGCTCACTACGTCGGGCCGGATCGTCCGCATCATCCGGCGGAAGTCGGAAAAAACCGCGGCGGCCGGATTGTGCGCCGCCACGAACGCGTCGGCGTTCTCCCGGCTGAGATCGGCCACGCCCGCGAGGGTGCAGCGGCCGGAGGCGGCGTAACCGGCCAGGTGGCGGTGCGCCATGCCGAAACCGGTGGCGCCGGCGGTGGCCCGGGGTTTGCCGGCGCCGATGATCGCGACTTTCAACGGAGAGGAAGCGGGGGTTCTCATGGGTGACAGCGTAACGCCCGTGGCGTGATTGGCGATTCCGTTTCGCCGAAGACCGCGACCGGGGTTCCGGTTTTCTGCCTCGCCGTCACGCCATCCACCCGACAAGACTTGATTGCGAATGACGAATCCGCGCCTCTTTCTGGTCTTGATCACGATGGTTTGGTCGGCGCGTGGCGCCGCGGTGCTGCCGTCGGACGCAACGACCCCGGCGCCCGGCGCCGCGACGACCGCCGCGGATCCGGCCCAGATCCGCGCCTGCCTCTCCCAAATTGAAGGAGAACTGAGCAGCGACATCCTGCCGTTCTGGCTGCAACACACGCGGGACCGCGAACGCGGCGGCTTTTATGGCGAGATCAGCAACGACCTCGCGGTGAAGAAAGACGAGCCGCGCGGCGCGCTGCTCACCTCGCGGATTCTCTGGACCTTCTCCGCCGCCTACCGTCGCCGTCAAGACCCGGCCTGCCTGGAGATGGCCCGGTGGGCGTACGACGATCTGCTGGCGAGATTCTGGGACAACGAACATGGCGGGCTGTTCTGGTCGGTCACCGCCGACGGCAAACCGCTGCAAACCCGCAAGACAATCTACGGCCAGGCATTTGGCATCTACGCGCTGGCGGAATACCACCGCGCCACCGGCGACCGGGCGCCGCTTGACCGCGCGATCGCCCTGTATCGCACGGTCGAGTCCCACGCTCACGATGCGGTGCACGGCGGTTATTTCGAGGAGTTCACCCAGGACTGGCAGCGGCTGCCCAATTCCCGCCGGAGCTTCGTCAGCCGGGCTCCCAAATCCCAGAATACCCTACTGCACGTGATGGAGGCCTACACGAATCTGCTGCGAGTCTGGCCCGATCCGGAGTTGCGCGACCGCCTGCACGACCTCGTGGACGTGATGCTGACGCGCGTCCTCAATCCGGCCAATCACCACCTGCGATTGTTCCTCGACGAGGACTGGACGCCGCGCTCCGACGGCATCTCATACGGTCACGACATCGAGTTCAGCTGGCTGCTCATCGAGTCTGCCGAAGTACTGGGCGATCATGAGCTGATCGCGCGGAGCAGAACCGCGGCCGTGGAGGTCGCCCGGGCCACGCTCGCCGAGGGCGTGGACACGGACGGCGGGCTGTTGTCGGAGGCCGGGCCCAAGGGCCTGACCAACACGCATAAGGAGTGGTGGCAGCAGGCGGAAGCGATGACCGGCTTTCTCAACGCCTACCAGCTATCCGGCGATCCCCGTTTTCTCCAAGCTTCGCTGCGCAGTTGGGATTTCATCGCGAAACACGTCATCGACCGGGCGCACGGCGAGTGGTACAATCTCCTGGCCCGGGACGGCACGGTTCTTTCACACGACAAGGTCAGCCTCTGGAAATGCCCCTACCACGACGGACGGGCCTGCATGGAGATGATCGACCGCCTCACCGCGGTCCTCCGGCCGAGCCCGCCGACGCCCTAGCGCGGCGGATACCGCCGTTTTGACAAGCTCCTCCTTCGACCGGCCCGGGATCGCCGGAGATGCTGGCTAACGGTCCAACCGCCGTTTCACTGCCGCGGTTCCAGTAGTCGCCGGATTGTCTCGGTGAGCAGGTTGACCGCATACGGCTTCGTCACGATCGCCTGAAACCCGTAGGTGGCGAAGTTGGCCATCACCGGATCGTTGGAGTAGCCGCTCGACACAATCGCGGGCACGTGGGGATCCAGCTTGCGGATAGCCTCCATCGTTTCCCTGCCGCCAACTCCGCCGGGAATGGTGAGGTCAAGGATGAGGACCCCAAAGGGCCGGCCGGCAGCCTGCGCGGCGGTGAACTCGCGAACGGCCTCGGCGCCGTCTTTGACCGCCGTGGGTTCGAGCCCCAAGCGCTCCAGGAGCACTGAAACGACAACGCGGATGCCCTCTTCATCATCCATCAACAGCACCCGGGCGGCAGGCAAAGGCGCCGCTGCCGCCGGAGAGGCCGGGGAAAGCGGAGCCTTCGACGGCAGTTTCGGCACGCCGCCGGCGGCCGGCAGCCACAGGATGAACGTGGCCCCCTGGCCGACGGCAGAGTGGGCCTCGATGCAACCCTGGTGCCGCTTGATGATCGAATAGGCCGTGGCCAGGCCGAGTCCGCTTCCGGTCTTCTTCGTGGAAAAGAACGGGTCAAAAATCCGCGGCAGAATCTCGGGCTTGATGCCCTCGCCGGAATCGGCGATGGCCAAACGGACATAGCTTCCCCCGGCCAGCGCGTTCTTCGCACCCGGAGCGATTTCCTCGTTGGTCAGCGAAATCCGGACCACCCCCCCATGCGGCATGGCCTGCATGGCATTGATCACGATGTTCTGAATCGCCTGGCTGATCTGACCGGGGTCCACCTCGGCGTTCCACAGTCCGCGAGAGATGTCAATGTCGCCGCGCACGCTGGAGCCATGCAGCACGGACTCGGTGGCCGTCCGGATCAATTCGGGAAGTGCAACGGTGGTCCGCACCGGATCGCCGCCCTTTGCAAAGGTCAGCAGCTGCTGCGTGAGGTCGCGGGCCCGGAACGCGGCCTTCTCGATTTCGCGCAAATACCCGCCGGTGGCCTTCGACACGTACTCATCGGAAATCGCGAGCGACAGATTGCCGATCACGACGGTCAGCAGGTTATTGAAATCGTGGGCGATGCCGCCGGCGAGCACGCCGAGTGACTCGAGCCTGGCCGCCCGCTCGACCTCGGACTCAAGGCGCGCCTGGCGCTCCAGCTGTTCCCGGATCTGCCCGGTCTGCTGCCGGACGCGGCGCCGCAACGAGGTGCCCCAGATAATGCTCAACAGAGCCAAGACACCGAGAATGGCCGCCACAGTGAGGGCGCGCAGGATTGTCCACAACTGCGCGGCCTGGACCACCACCACATCCGCCGGAGAACGAAGCTGCAGGTGGAATCCGCGCACCTGCCGAGCGTCATCGTAATCGATCCGGTAGATTCCCGTAAGCTCCAGTCTCGCTCCCAGGTTGAATCCGCCCGGCGCTGGTATGCCGGACGAGAGGTCGAGCACGGATTCGAACATGGTGGTGCCAGCCTGCAGAGTGAGGCGCCTGTGCTCCGCCAGGCGCAACGTGTCGATCAAGTTTCCGCGCACGGTTACCAGCCGACCATCGAGGGCCGGAGAAAAACGCGACGGATCGCCAACCAGCAAAGGCGCGGGGAGAGTTCTCGAACCGCTGCGGCGGTAAACGGTGTCCCGCAGTACCGTGCGTATGCCTTCCCGCCCGAGCATTCCGACCGCTTCAATTAAGTCTCCTGCCGCCAGCGGCTCTATCGAGCTGCTCAACAACAGAAGTCCCGCCTGGTCATCCTGCGTGAAGACAAGATGTCCTGGCACCGCGTAGAGTACCACGCCAGAGACGCGGACGCGCATCAGTTCACGCTCCGAGCTGAGCTGTTCCAGGCTTTTGATCGACCGCACGGGCAGATCGAAGAAGTCCACCGGGGCATCTTCGTCGACAGAAATGCTGTGCAGAAAAGGGATCCACAACTGAACGCCGGCGATCCGGCTGCCGTACGCCGCAGTCACGCAGACGCCCTGAAGGCGAATCAATGAACCGGGGGTGGCTTTGAAATTCTCCGGCGAATCCAGCAGGCCGACGAATTCACCGGTTGGGGTCGCCACGTAAATCCGCCGGCTATCGCCGTCCGACTCCGTGCGCTGAAGAAACCCGCGCATCTCGACCCACTGTCCGTCTTCCTTGCCGGTGATTGCTTGATCGAATGTGACCGGTTTGGGCGGCGAGGCGGTCATTGAGCCGAGGTCCCGGGCACGTCTCAATTCCACGGCTGGTGCAAACCCGCCGTCAATCGTCACCCCTTCGACAGCCAGATGCTGCACCAGCCTGGGCGTTTCGATCTTCTCCCGCGAATATCTAACACGGAGGCATCCGGTGACATCCTGAAGAAAGAAAAAGTCCGTCTTGGGATTCACCCAAACGACCGTCCCGGAAACGGTCACCGGCAGGCCGCGCGCTGCCTCCTCGGACGTCAGTCGGCGAATCTGATCGATGCTATCGAGCGCAGCGGATTTGTCGGCAGTGTGGTTCGGCGGAATCCTCGAACGGACTCGCCGGTATAAGGCTGACTGGAGGATCCATTGAGCTCCGGAGATCGCCACCCGACCCACCGCCTCCACTTCCGCCTCCAGCAGAAGTGGCTGTTTTTGGACAGAATGAACAACCAGCAGACCGGTATTATCCCGAATGACCAGGAAGGAGCCGACCTCTTGGGATTGGAGCCGGCCGCGCACATGAACCTCCTGGGCGTCCGGAACCTGGAACACCTTGTCGATGGGGGTCACCGGGAGCTCAAAACCGGGATAGCCTGCGAGCGAACCCAGCACGGTCAGGTCGCTCTGCCGGCTAATCCATATTTCGATCGTGGTTTCGGTTGCCGTCGCGTCGAAGCGATCCGAATACAGACCGGCCACGCGGACAAACTGGCCCCGCCAGTCTGGAATCGACCTGGGGTCATCCGGCTTGAGCCAGCCGATCACCGGACGGCCTTCGACCACCAGTGCCAGGCGCAAATGGTTGTAATCCTGCATTTGTTGCCCGTCGACATAGCCTTCAAGCGACACCATCCGGCCGCTAAACGGGCCGACCTCGTGAATCCTCCCCGTAATATCAGGCGGAACGACCGGCTCGTACTCCTGCAGGATTTTCACGGTGACCGCACCGGCTTCGAGGCCCTTCGACGGGACGAGGCTTCCCTCAATCAGGACGCGTTGCCCGGACCGCAACGCAGGGGGAGACTTCGATAAAGGCAGGTACCTGCCGACCCCGTCCTCCTCGAGCCAGGAGTTTCCCCAGGAGGGGTCGTAGAAACTCACGCGTCCTTCGAGCCGGAGAGAGTGCGCGACCAACTTCATTTCGGGCGATAGCCCATTCAACTGGGTGAGAGCGGTGATGGCTTCGATTGGCGCGGCAGGCGCCGGAGTCGCGGAAGCATCAGCCGCACTTATCCGCCCGGAAATGGGCGCGAGGAAAATGGCCACGCACAGCACGAAGCGAGGTCGCCCGGGGCGATTAGTGAAGTCCTTGCCGGTAATCCAGGAAAGCATTTTTTGCCGGGTCAGTCCCGGCACGGGCCACTAATCCGGCCCCAAAACGGTGCTTGGGTCAAGCTTGGCAAACACCCAGAAAAAGCCAGAACACACCCCAGTTTTCTGCAAACCCAAGGGGCAGACCCAGCCTTGGCCGGAGGCCGCGGCGGGCAGGCTGCCGGTGTCATGCGACCCAAGCGTCCCGCCCATGAACAAAGACCGGGTTGGTTGCTTCCGCCGCAATTAGGCCGTGACGTCGCCGCTTCTCTCCTTCATCCACAGGTCAAATGAACCGGCGTGATTTCATCGGGGTTTCGGCCGCGGCGGCCGCCAGTCTGCTGCTGTCTTCATCCGCCAGTTCCGCGGCGATCCCGCAGCCGGCCGTCCAGCCCCGCATTCCGCGGCGGCGCGGGTTCAATTTGCCCGGGATGCGCGGCCAGCGCGCGCTGGCCTATGCGGAATCCGATTTCGCGTGGATGGCCGGGTGGGGCTTCGATTTCGCCCGCCTGCCGCTGTCGTACTGGTCCTGGTCCAGCCGCAAGGACTGGATGCGCATTGACGAAGCCGCGCTCAAGCCGGTCGACCAAGCCGTTGAGTACGGCCGGCAGTACGGCATTCACGTCAACATTTGTCTCCACCGGATCCCGGGTTACTGCGTCAACGGACGCGAACTGGAGCCCTTCCTGCTTTTCGACAGTCCCCGGGAATCGATGGAACAGGCGCTCGCGGCCGCCGTCCATCACTGGCGGTTCTTCGCGGAGCGCTACCAGGCCGTCCCGAGCAATCGACTGAGTTTTGACCTGTTGAACGAGCCGCCGTGGATGACCGATCAGACCCGCTACGTGGAGATCGTCCGCGCCCTCGTCGCGGCGATCCGCGAAAAGGACCCGGACCGCCTGATCGTGGTGGATGGCGCGGACATCGGCCAGACGCCGGTGCCCGGAATCGTTGATCTGGGCGTGGTCCAGAGCACCCGCGGATATCTGCCCAAGGCGGTCAGCCATTTTACCGCCACTTGGGTGCCAAAGAACGAATTCGAAACGTCCGCCCCGCCGGCTTGGCCGCTGGTGGACGACCGGGGGCAGACCTGGAACCGTGAGAAGCTCCGCCGAGAACTCATTGTCAAATGGCAACCGCTCGTCCAACAGGACGTGCCCATCCACGTCGGCGAATGGGGCTGCTTCAACCGGACACCCCACGCGGTGACCCTCGCGTGGATGACCGACCTGCTGGCGCTGTGGAAGGAAGCCGGCTGGGGCTGGGCCATGTGGAATCTCCGGGGCGATTTTGGCATCGTCGACAGCGGCCGGGCTGATGTGCCCTACGAGGATTTCCACGGGCACAAGCTCGACCGGAAGATGCTCGAACTGATGCTGGCAGGCTGACGCCGGGTCATGCCCGCCGGGTGGACGTGCGGCCAGGCGATGCCTCAAGGCGCGTCCGACTGCGGCGTCGCGCGCAAACGATCGAGCATCGTGCGCGCCGGATCAAAACCGGGATTGATCCGCAAAGCCGACTCGAGATGCCCGATCGCCTCGGTCCGCCGCCCGGGAATGTCCGACAGGAGGAGCCCCAGGTTGAAATGAGCCTGGAAGTAATCGGGTTTGATCCGGATGGCCGCCTGGTACTCGCCGATCGCCTCGGAGGACCGGCGGGGGGTCCGCACCAGGGCGTCCGCCAGATTGTTGTGCGCCTCGGCCAGACCGGGGTTGGCGCGCAAGGCGGCTTCGTATTCGGCAATCGCCTCGGGCAACCGGCCCGGAACCCCGGCCAGGGCGATGCCCAGATTGTAGTGCGCCTCGGCGAAATCTGGTTCCGCCCGCACCACGGCTTCGTATTCGGCAATTGCCTCGGACCTTCGTCCAGGGAGGCTCGCCAGGAGGAGCCCCAGGTTGAAACGAGCCTGGAAGTAATCAGGTCTGCTTCGAATCGCCGCCTGGTACTCGGCGATCGCCTCGGCTGACCGGCCGGGGGTCCAGGCGAGGGCGTTCCCCAGGTTGAAGTGCGCCTCGGCGAAATCAGGTTTTGCGCGCAGCACGGTTTCGTATTCGGCAATCGCCTCGGGCAGTCGGCCCGGCACCTGCGCCAGGGCGATGCCCAGATTGTTATGCACCTCGACAAAATCGGGCTGAAGCCGGAGCGCTGCCTGAAACTCAGCAATCGCCTCCGGCAGACGGTCCGGCATCTCCAGCCAGGCATTTCCAAGGGCGTTGTGGAACTTCGGATCATCGGGACGGAGCCGCAGCGCGGTCCGGTACTCCGCGACCGCCTCGCGCACGCGGTCCGGCAGTTCGGCCAGCATGAGCCCCAGAGCGTAGTGCGCCTCCGCGTCGCCGGGCTTGATTCGCAATGCCGCCTGGTATTCAACGATTGCCTCGCGCAGGCCGGGGGTTCTCGCCAGTATCCGCCCCAGATTGTAGTGCATTTCCGCCGAACCAGGCTTGAGTCGAACGGCGGTCCGGATCTCGGCAATCCCATCGGACAGGCGGCCAGGCAGTTCCGACAGCGCAAGCCCCAGATTGTAGTGGATCTCCGCCGAATCGGGCTTGAGTCGCGACGCCGCCTGGTACTCGGCAACGGCCTCGGGCAGACGGCCCTGGGTTTTCGCCAGGACGGTCGCAAGATTGCTGTGCGCATCCGCAAGCCTCGAATCGAGCCGCAGGGCCGCTTGAAATTCGGCGATCGCCTCGGACGAACGGCCCGGAATCTGCGACAGCGCGAACCCCAGAAAGTTGTGCGTCGCCGAGATCGCGGGGTCGATCTTCAGCGACGCCTCGTACTCGGCGATGGCCTCGGGCAGCCGGGCCGGGGATTTCGCAAGGGCAAACCCAAGGTTGGTGTGGGCGGCCCAGCTGTTCTCGGTCACAGCGACGGCATGGCGGAACAATGTCATGGTGTCCTGCCAGAGGTCCAGCTGCCGGGAGGTCAGGACGGTGCAGCCTGCGAGAATCACGCCGGCTGCCGCACCCAGCAACCCCGAGCGGCGCGGCCAACGTGCCGCCGCATCACCCGCCGCCCAGGCCAGCATGACAAAAACTCCGACCAACGGCATATAGCTGTACCGATCGGCCATGGATTGCTCGCCTACCTGCACGAGCCCGATCACAGGCACCAGCGTGCCCAGATACCAAAGCCATCCCGCCGCCAAGTACGGGCGCTGCCGGTACAGCGCGCCAACAGCGATGGTCACTCCCGTCAGCAGCACGCCGGCAAGCACCGCCCGGCCCAAGAGCTGACCAACGGGATACGGATAGAACACCGCGAGCCTGGTCGGGTAGACGCATTTGCCGAGGTATTGGCAGTAGGCGAGCAGAGCGTTGGCGATCCGGCCCGGCCACGGATAGCCCGCCGTCGTCTTGAGCGCCCCCACGTGTTTTTGCGCGAGGAACGTCAGCACGCCAACCGCCGCAGCAACGGCGAAAAACGGGACCTTCTCGACCACCAGTGACCAGATCACCGCAGTGCGCGAGCGGTGAAGCATGCGATCAAACCGCTTCAAGGGCCAGAAGTCCAGGAGGAGCAGAACGCACGGAACCGTGACCAGCATCGGCTTGGTCATCAGGCCCAGGACGAAAGACGCCACGGCTAATCCATAGAATACCCAAGCCCGGGGTTGCCGGGCTTCCTGTCGCCGCACCCAGTGCGCGTATGCCCAGATCGTGAGCAGCCAGAACAGAGTGCTGAGCACATCTTTGCGTTCCGCGATCCATGCGACCGATTCTACATGCATCGGATGCAGGCCGAAGAGCGCCGCCACCAGCAGACTCCGCCAGACGGCTCCTGTCATTTTTCGCAGGACGACGAAGACCAGCAGTGAATTGAGCGCATGCAACAGGACGCTGGTCAGGTGATGCCCCCACGGATCGAGGCCGAAGATCTGGCAGTCCGCCATGTGCGACAGCCAGCTCACTGGACGCCAGTAGTCGATGTCTGCGCTCAGGAATGCCCACTTCACGTTAGCCCAGGTCAAGCCGCCCACGACATGGGGGTTCTCCATTACGAAGCCGGGATCGTCGTAATAGATGAAGTCATGCCGCAGCGCGGGCAGGAAAATATTCGCCACCAGCAGGAATAGGAGCACGCCGAGCAGCCGTGGCTTGCCCAGGCCGAAGAAGGTGCTGCCCTCACCCTGGCTAGCGGAGGTTCCGGGTTCGCTTCGCCGACTCTCCTGATCAGCGTCTGGAGGCATCGGCGCAGGGCTGGATTCTCCACGGGCCGAGCCTCGCCTGAGTCGGGAGTCTTCCTTTCGTGCTGGCCGCGGTTTGCCCACCGGTGAACTCAAACCAACCCGCGCGAGGTGACGCAACTCGTTTTGAGGCGACAAATGCCGTCATTGCGAGGAGCGGAGCGACGATCTGTCCTCCGGAGGCTTGGCGGAGGAGGATGCAATCCATCCAACTGGATCGCGACGAGTGCATCCTGCCTCGGCGGCCACGTCCGGCTGCACCGGACTCGCGATGACAGTTGTCCTTTTGTTGGTAGATCTAGTTGGATCTTGTCGGCGGCGCCGCCGCCGACAAACAACCACCCATGAGTCCACCACCATCGTCCGTTCAGGCCCGGGTCTATCACGCCAACCCGGAAGGATATGTCAGTGCCCTCGCCGGCATCCAACGCAAGACACTCCTCGACGGCGGTCGCACGCAACTGGTTGAATTCAAGCTGGCAACGAGCGCGGTGATTCCGGCCCACCAGCATCCCCAGGAGCAAACGGGTTATCTGCTGTCCGGACACCTGATCATGACGATTGCCGGCCTGGTCCACGAGATGGTTGCCGGTGACGGTTGGACAATCCCCGGCGGCGTCGAGCACGGCGTGCGGGTCCTCGAAGACTCAGTCGCCATCGAGGTGTTTTCGCCCGTGCGCTCGGACTACCGCAATTGATCCGCCCCTGCGAGACTGGTCGACGTTTGACGTGGTGGTTTCCGTCGGGGCAGCTGCCGCATCAGCCGCGGGTCGCCTTCGACACCGGTCAAGTGAGCGGCGGTCCTTAGCAGCTTATCAGGGCGTCTCCCGCAGGTAGAGCGGCTGCAACTCGGCCGCCAGCCGCCGCAATCCCGGGTCACGGATCTCCTCGCCGAGGGCTGCGCCCAGCTTCAGGAAATTGGTCAATGATCCCGGGGTCAGCCGGCAGAGTGATGGCTCGTCCAGTTTATCTAGGCACACCCGGTACTGCTCGCGCGCAAGGTCGGTCTGTCCGCCCACCCACAACACGATCGCGAGCCGGATGCGGTCCTCCAATTCGAGACCAGTGGGTGCCGGCAGCCTGACGAGGATCCGCCCCAGCGTCGCAGAGAATTTCTGCGCATGCCCGGTCTTTCCCTGAAAATAAGCCAACATCACCAGCGCCGGAAAGTACCCTGAGCTCTGCTCCAGCTCGGGCTCCATGAAGCCGGCCAGCTCCTGCCTCCCCATCTGCATCAGATAATCAGTCATCTGCACCGCCCTGGCCTCGGGCAACTGAGCCGGCGTCACTTCAAACAGGAAAACGTTCTGCTCTTTCAGGGCCTCATGTTCCGCCAGCCGCACAGGGATCAACCGCAGCCAGAGCGGCACACCTTTCCCATGCAGCAATCCGAGGATGAACGCATCTGCCGGTGTGGGCTGGGCGGAGGTCAATCCGCGGTAGAAACGCACGAAGTTCTCCTCAAAACCATCCCACGAGACCAACGCGATGTGCGTGACCCCGTACTGGCGGACCAGCTCATACGCCCGCTCGGGCGAGGCGGCGGAGAAGAGCTCCGCGGCGTGTTTGAAACCCTCGACATTCTCCCAGTAGAGCGTCCCCAGGCCCTTGAACCCGCCGTAGTAGATCAGATGATTCGTGGTGGCAGGCGTGCTGGCAATGACCACCGGCGTCGCGCCCATCCGCTTACCCAGCCAGTGCGCCAGATCCCGCTCCGCCAGATGCCGGAGGTCGTTCTGCGTGAACGGACGCTCCGCCATCGCCGGCCGGATGGCGCTCACCGCCCCAGGCACGAACAACAGTGCGCACGCCAATGCCCATACTTTGATCGTGCCCGGCGGAGTCGACGACCGTTGAAGGACGACCAGCAGCACCGCCAGCACGACAAGGAGCAGGCCGCACTCCACGCCCCACCAGCGGATTTCCGTCACCGTCAGCATAAACAACAGCAACGCCGGTGCCAGCGCCATGACCAGCTGCGCCTTCCAGCCACGGGAGAGATTCCGCCGGCCGACCACGAGAAAAGGCAGGATGATCGCCAAAAGCGGCAAACATCTTCCCCAAGCCTCCAGATTGGAGCCCATCCCGCGGAAACTGGACACGAGACTCCGGCCTTCCCCGACATATTCGGTGCCGAGCGACCACACAAACCGGCTGGCTACCAGAAACGTCCGTTCCTTTGTCAACAGAATGACGACCGGCAGAACCATCACCGCCGCGCCCGCCCAAAGGGCCGCCTGAAGATCCCGCCGGTTGCGACCGGAGCTCTCACCGGACAGCAACCTCGTGATCCGGCACAACAGCTCCCCGCCCCCCAGCCAGGCCAGCGCGTACAAGGGATGGTTGACCTCGAGCCGCCAACCGAGTTCGAACGGGAAATACTCAATCAGGTAGCCCGCCACGCTGGTGACACCACCGATGATGCCCCACAGCCGCCAGAGGGTCGGCTCCAATCCCCAGCCCTCGGAAGGCCGGACACCGCGGCACCACCAGGCCACCGCAGTCGCGCCAAGTCCAACCCCGACCAGCACCGGCACCTGGCTGGCCGCGCTGATCCACAAGCCCAGGCCGCCCGCCACGGCCGACGCGACAAACCACCGGCGCGCGGCGCGGCGCACCGGCAGCCAGGCGATCAGGCCCGGCTCCCCCCGGGCCGGCGCGGATCCCTCCCCTTCCACCCGAATACAGCCGCTCCCTCCGGCGAGCAGAAACAGGACCGTCGACACCCCGCACGCCTCGAGCATGCCGTGATGATCCGGATAGTCCGCCGCGAAGTAGAGATTGAATGGATACGCCATCGCCAGGCCGACGGCCAGGAGCGAGGCTGGCAGGGCTCCGAACCGCCGCGCCACCAGCGGCACGAGGCCCAGCAAAAGCAACCCATGCAACACGGGTCCCGCGAGGAGCGCGGCCCGCTCCACCGAGAGGCCGATCGGCCGGCCGGAAACCGCGTGGTCCACCCAGGCGATGCCCGCCAGCCACCAGTGAAACGGCACCGCCCAATGCGCCTCGCGACCCGCCGGGGCATTGTCGTAATCAACAAAGTGAAGCCGCGCAACGCCCCGGGCGAACATCGCCTGGGTCTGCATGATCCACTGGAGGCCGTCGTCACCTTCGACTGGCAGCACGAGCGACCGTCGGCCCCGGACGTAGCCGGTCGGAGAGGCCGGATCCGCCGCCGGGGGATCGACCATCACTCCGTAGACGGAACTGACCTGGCCAACGTGCCGAATCCGGCCGGCTGCATCCCAGATGACGAAGGCAAGCATCGCCACCAGGACCGCTGCCCACAGACGAAACCAAGGCCGTTTGGACGAATCCATGAAATGCGCCTCGCCGGCGCGCTCGACAATGTGCGGACACCTCGCTCTCGGGGCAAGCGCTACGGCAACAGCGCCATGCCTCCCGATGCACCGCGCCCGGCCGGCAGGCCGCGGCTGCCGGCCAACGTCCGGGGCCTTCATCGCCCGCGGTGTTTCGGCCAGAGAATTCTTCGTGACGCTGAATCCGGATGGAGACAGAGTCAGCCATCATCCATGACCGGAACCCGGCTCCGTCCGTGGCGCTGGCCGATCACCTTGAGTTATGTTGACCCCGCCAGCCACGGCCGGGGTCCGTGGAAACCCATGCCATGTCCTCGTGCAAGAACCTGCTGATGGTCGTTCTCGGCCTGACCGCCCTCGGGCTCTCGGCGCTCGCCTGGAAACAACACCTGGAACTCATCGATCTCCGGGCCGCCGCCCTGAGCAATGGCAGCCGCGCCGAATGGCAGAAGCGCGCCCTGGCGGCGCAGAAACGCGCCAAGGAATCCGATCACCAGTCCGCCGGCGCCCCGCGAAGTGGGCTTGCCGCTGCCACCCTGCCCGCGCCCGGCCCCGCCCCGGCGGCCCGGGGAGGCATGGCGAGCAGTTTCACCTCCCTGATGGATCGTCCCGAGATGGCCCAACTCATGGCCATCCAGCAGAAAGGCCAGATCGACGTCCGGTTTGCCGCCCTGTTCAAGAAGCTCGGCCTGCCGCCAGACATGCTGGCGCAGTTCAAGACCTTGCTCGCCGACAAGCTTTCCGCGCCGATCGACGTGATGGCCGCCGCCGGACCGCAAGGGGTCGACCCGGTGCGAAACCCACAGGTATTCAACAAGCTGATCCAGGACACGCAGTCTGAGCTCGATGAGAAGATCAAGTCGCTCCTCTCCCCCGGGAGCTACGCGCAATATCAGGATTACCTTCAGACGGAACCACAGCGCGCGGTGGTTAGCCAGCTCCAGCAGGCGCTAAGCTATTCGGATTCTCAGATCTCCCCCGCCCAGGCCGACCAATTGGTGCAGATCCTGGCCGACACCGCCGCCAACCGGACTGGCGGCGGCATTGCGTCCTATTCCGTCGTCTCCGGCCCCGGTGTTACCACGGTCATGGCGACAGGCGCGTTTCCGTCGAGCGGCCCAGGACCCAGCTCCTGGGGCGCGACACCCATTACTGACGAGGCGATTGCCCGCGCACAAAGCGTGCTTTCTGCTCCGCAGGTCCAGGCGCTGCAAGAGATCCAGCAGCAGCAGCAGGCCGCGGCCCAGCTGCGGCAGCTGCTGATGCAGAATATCGGCCGTCGCGGCAACGCTCCGACTCCGGGCACGAGCGGCCCGGCTGCACCTACCGTGCACCCGTAATCCGGTAGCGCCCGCCGTGCTGGTCAGTCTCGTTCTGCCGGGCCCGCGCGGGAACCGGGTATGACCGTGCGAGGCGGTCCGCGCCCGCTGGGCAGGTTGGACCGGGGAGAATCTCAAGCGCGGCGACCCGCGCTGAGCAGTCCGCCTATTTCGAAGCCGCTAAGCGGCGATCTGGGCGAAGGCCGATCTGCAGATTAAGAGCTCCTGTCTCTGCCAGCCGGGAATCTGAGGCCTGCAGGAACGCGTGGTGCGCGGCGTCGCCACACTCGCAAGCCGGAATCGTTCGTCATTTGCTAGATGACAAATGCCCGGGGTGATCGCCAGCGCTGGCAGGTTTGCAGGGTGACCGCGAGCCGTAGGCGCAGTTGCTGCCGAGATATCTACTTCTCCGGGTCGCGAAACCGGGTTTGCTCGTTATGGTTGTGCGGCCATGCCCTTTCGCCTGCCCGCCTCCCGCATCAACTGGGTCAACAGCTCGTTTCTCACCGGCTCGGCCCTGATCACCGTCACCGCCGTTCCGCTCTACCTCTGGCGCTGCGGGTTCAACGGGTTCCAGGTCGCGATGTTCGCCGCGCTTTTCCTCTCGACCGGCCTCAGCATCACCCTCGGTTACCACCGCCTGTTTGCCCATCTGGCTTTTCAGGCGAGGTGGCCCGTCCGATTGCTCACGCTGCTCTTCGGGGCCGCAGCCTTTGAGAACAGCGCGCTCGAGTGGGTCTCCGACCACCGGCGGCACCATAAGCACACCGATCACCACGAGGACCCCTACGACATCACCAAGGGATTCTGGCACGCCCACATCGGCTGGATCCTCTTTCAACTGAACGCCGAGCCGCCCCGCGACAACGTGCGCGACCTCGAGCAGGACCCGCTCCTGCGCTGGCAGGACCGTTCTTACCTGCCGATCGCCATCGGCGTGGGTTTCGTCCTGCCGGCCGTGTGCGGCTGGCTGCACGCCGGCTGGACGGGCGCGCTCGGCGGTTTCCTGCTGGCGGGCATGGCGCGAATTACCGCGGTGCAGCACATGACGTTTTGCATCAATTCGCTCTGCCACACGATCGGTCGCCGGCCGTATACCACGAAATGCAGCGCCCGCGACAGCTGGATCATGGCGCTCTGCACCTTCGGCGAGGGCTACCACAACTACCATCACGAGTTTCAGCATGACTACCGGAATGGCGTGAAGTGGTGGCAGTGGGACCCGACCAAGTGGACCATCTGGACCCTTAAGAACCTCCGGCTCGTGCGCGGCCTGCGCCGCGTCCCCGATCATAAGATCCTTCTCGCCCAACTCGCCGAGACGCGCCGGCAGCTCAGCGCCCGGCTCGCGGCCTGTCAGCAGCGGCCGCTGCCCGAGCGCCTGCGCGAACTGCTGCAGGCGTCCGATGCGAAGCTCGACGAGCTCGCCGCGCGCTGGGTCGCGCTGAAGGTCGAATATGCCGCGAAGGCCGACCAAAAGATCCGCGACGCGCGCGCCTCGCTGGCGGAGTTGCGCCGGGAATTGCGCCAGGCGATCGAGCTGCTCGAAATGGCCGGTGCGCCGGCGTAAGCGGAGGCGTGCGGGGGCGCGTTATCCCTCATCAGTTTCGTGGCATGGGTCTCCCGACCCGTGGAAATCGGGATCATGGGTCGGGAGACCCGTGCCACTTGCGCTTCACACGTCCAGGATCTTGATGCCGTGGGCGGGAAGGCTGACCGTCTTCCTGGTCCGGCCATCGCCGAGGGTAAGCGAGGTCTTCTGCGGCGTGCCGGCGTTATTAATCACGACCAGCTTGGCCTTCTTCGGGAAGTAGGCGCATTCGATGCGAACGTTCGAGCAGGCCCAGGCCGACCATTGCTCTTCCCGGGCCGCGGCCCAGAACAGCGCGCGGTGCAGCAGGCGGGTGTTCTCGTGGGTGAACTTGAAACCCGAGGTGTACACGCTGCGGCCCCGGCCGAAGGCGTGGGTCGCAAGGCGGGGCGAGCCGTCCTTGTCGGCCAGCACTTCCGTGCCTGCGCCGAGCGTGTAGATGCCATCGATATCCTTCCCAAAATCCGGCGCGCCGGTGAGATCGGTGGTGATGAAGTGCGCCGGTGCCACGGCATATTTGTACTTGCCGTTGGCAATCCGCTCGCCGCGGTCGCGGTCGAGCCCGAGCACATGCGAGAGTTTGAAAAGCTGGCCCGGTTCCGGCATGGCCGAAGGCTCCGCCACGCCAATGAAACCGCCGCCCCGGTGCACCCACTGCGTCAGGATTTCGTTGATCCTCGGTTCCGTCCAATAGTGCCCGCCGCTCCAGGCGCTGCCCTGGCGGCCGCAATTGATGACCACCCTCACGCCCCTCGGCACTCCGCGCCTGAGCAGGTCGTCGAAGCTGAGGAACTGCACGTCGACGGGCAGGCCGGCCAGCGACTCGATGAGCTCGTTGAGTTCGAGAGCATGGGTGAAGTGCCCGCTGCAGATCCAGGACCGCAGGCTGCCCCAGGCGGTGAGCACGGCCACTTTGAACGGCGCGGTGTACGGCCGGCCGCCATCGTGGAATGACTTCAGGAGGCGGAATTCCTGAGCGAGCTGATCAATGTAGTCTACGAAGTCCGGGAACGGTTCGACGAGGGAGAGATAGCCGCCCAGGCCGATGCGGTCGATCGGCGCGCGCAGGAGGCCGCGGCGGGCGTCGATCCAGAAATTCTTGGCGTCAAGGGTCGGATCGCCGCCCGGCTTGAACGTCGGTTCCCCTTTGAGTCCGGTTGGGAACAGGTACGGGTGCAGGCGAAGCTCGCGGGTTTTCACCCCGCGGGCATTCGCGCAGAGCCGCACCTCGAAGGCGTTGAAAACGCATTTGATCAGACCGTCGAATCCGAATTCGGCAAATCGGGGGCTGTTCGGTTCCACGCCGATCCAGTGATCGTCGTAGAAGACAAAGGCCTTTTTGCCGTGGCGGTGGACGAGATCGATGCACTGGCGGCCAAACGCGATCACGAAGTCATGAATGAACTCCATGTAGTCGCGATACCGCCGGCTAGGCGCATTGTGTGTCGAGTTGTAGAGGCCGCCGTTGACGAAGTCCTCCGAGGTGAGCTGATAGCCGAATTTCCGCGCGAAGAGCCTCAGCGACCGCGGGCTGACCGTCATCTCGTAGTCGCCCCAGTCGGAATAGATGTCGCGGAGCTTTGCCTGATTGTCGCCCCAGAACCAGGTGAAGTTGTAGAACATCGAGGTGAAGCGCACGACCGAGGTGTCCGGATGGTCCCGCAGCCACTGGTCGAGAAACGTCAGCAGTACCCGCTGGGTCTCGGGGTGCATCGGATCCACCGCCGCGAGGTGCTCGCGGTCGCCCCAGTCGTTGGTGATGTGATTGTACATCGAGATTTCCTCCCAGATGCGGAAGGCGAGGAAGTTTACCGTGTACTTGTGGCCCGGGGTCGTCCCGCGGACGGTGACGGCGCCCTGCTTCGCGTTGAAGTTCCACCGCTTCTTCGGGACCTCCCGGCCGGTGGTACGGTCGAAGACCTGCCACCAAGCTTTCGGATCGTCCTGAAAGTTCACCACGAACTGCTCCCGAAAGTAGCCGTTCAGCAGATTGATTGCTACCGTCCGCCCCTGCGCCACGAGCGGGAAGCTCATCAGGAAATTCTGCTGGAGCTTGTCTTGGTGGATGCG
>Ga0182021_10000407_pt1 | contig 45262 bp, 40 predicted proteins | sample 612E3MmetaG_FD_120493 | JGI IMG/M metagenome (GOLD analysis project Ga0182021, IMG submission 120493) | Permafrost microbial communities from Stordalen Mire, Sweden - 612E3M metaG (Illumina Assembly) | ecosystem: Environmental > Terrestrial > Soil > Wetlands > Permafrost | place: Sweden... | reverse complement strand
TTGAGAAGAAGAGAGTAATGAAGTTGTTGACAGGGGGAAGGGGGCAAATTGAATATAGCGCGGTCAAGGGCTCCTGGCGACGCCTCCTCCCCCGTCAGCACTAAACATATTTAACCATTGCACGGTGGTCAACGCGAGCCGGGGTTCCAAGACCCCGGCTCTCGCTTATTCCCCGAAGGTGGGGTCAGGTGTTCTTCATGATGAGGTCGGAGGTTGTGTCGGCGCACCAGTCGATGATGGCGGAGCAGGTTGTTGAGCGTTCGACGAAGTCGGCAAGGTCCTGCTCGGAGTCGAAGGGTCTTGCAATGTCGAGGCATTCGAGCGATTGGAACTTCTGCCCGAAGCTTTCGATGACGCGCCCTGCGACAGACCAGAGTTCCGGGCGGTCGAGGCGGTGCATGGTGTTGAACTCTCCGACGAGCAGGGAGCCCAGGGCGCCATGGAAGCCAACGTCGCCCGGGTCGATCCCCCAGACAACACCTGTGGCCATAAGCGCTCCGGCGAGCGCACCACACAACCCACCCGCAAGCCCCACGCCCCCATCGAGAGCAACAGAGATCGTCTCCAGAAGGTCATCACCAACACCTGTGAGCTCGCGTATCTTTCGCAGTACGGGACCGGCGCAGTACCCGGCGGAAGAACTCGCGCTTCCCTGGTTCGACGGGCGGTAAGGAGCGCCGAGTTCACTCACCAGGCGCTCGGCGACCGGACCCGCATGCTTTATGCAGCGAGTGAACGCTTTGCCGGAGAAGAGGTAGTTCGCGATGCCGCCAATCGTTGTGAGCGAAGTGTCGGTACGCTCGCGGCACAATGTGCTGCCGAACCGTCCCTCGAACCATCGGGTATACTCCTTGAGTTGCCTGTAGACTTCGGCACCGCACTCGCCGTCTCCCGAGGTCAGATTGTCTTCGTTGGCCAGGGCAATCGCGAGGCACCCTCCTGAAACCACCCCGCACGTCGAGCCCCGGTTGAGAGCTCCGCCCTCGAGAGGGTGCGCGGCCTTGACGGCGCCGAGGTCCGACATCCCTGTACCGTGCACGACAGTACTCAATGTCGCCTGGCTTCAGTTGATGTAGGTGACAAGGCGCTTGGCGATGATGTTGGAAGGTCGCTCGCTCATCTCTCCTCCGTTCTGACACCCTCGATACGCGGCGCAACCTATTATATAACCCGGGGTCGACACTACAGGCATGCCGCGATCCCACCAGGGATGACAAGCGGGTTTAAATGCCTTGCATCTCTGTAGTACGCTAGATTCGAAAGTCTCATCCAGAAGGGACGGCTTCATGAGTTCTCTACGAGTAGGCATAGTGGGGCTTCCAAACGCCGGGAAGACGACTCTCTTCAACGCACTGTCGCGAGCCGGCGCGCTGGTAGCCTCTTACCCGTTTACCACGGTCGAACCGAACGTCGGGGTGGTGCCCGTCCCCGACATCCGCCTCGCCGAGGTCGCGAGCCTCGCGGAATGCGGGCGGAATGTCAGTGCGACAGTGCGCTTCGTCGACATCGCGGGTCTCGTCGAGGGCGCGAGCAAGGGCGAAGGCCTCGGCAACCGCTTTCTCGCCAACATACGAGAGGTCGACGCCGTTGTCCATGTCGTAAGAGCTTTCGAAGCCGGAGACGTGTCCCACGTCGAGGGTTCAATCGACCCGGTTCGCGACGTCGAGCTAATCGAGACGGAGCTCCGCCTGGCCGACCTCGAGGTCCTCTCCCGTGAGCTGACCAAGGCGAGGCTGGCGGCAAAGAGCGGCAACAGAGACTGCGTTGGCAGGGTTGAGACATTGACCGGGATAGAGGAGGCGGTGAGCAGCGATATCATCCCGGACCGCGCCGCACTTGCCGGGGCGCTGGCCCAGAATGCTCCCGACGCGGGACTCCTGGTGCTCAAACCGACTCTTCTCGTGCTGAACACCGGCGAGACGGGTGCGGATGGCGAGCGGTTCGAGCGCGAGATGAGAGAATGGGCTGAGCCGCGCGGACTTCCGGTCCTCACCGTCAATGCCGAGATCGAAGCGGAGCTTGCGGAGCTCGAGCCTGGGGACGCGGCGGAGTTCGAGGTCGAGATGGGCATAGAGGAGGAGAGCCTCGCCCGCGTGGTCAGGGCCGGCTACGAGCTTCTCGGTCTCATCACCTTCTTCTCGATAGACTCCGGAGAGTGCAGGGCCTGGCCCGTGCCCGCCGGCTCGAGCGCGAGCTACGCCGCGGGTAGAATCCACACAGACTTCGAGCGCGGCTTCGTCAAAGCCGAGATAGTACACCAGGAAGATTTTATTTCGTGCGGTTGCTTCTCAGCGGCGCGTGATGCGGGCGCGCTTCGCCTGGAGGGACGAGATTACATCGTTCAAGACGGCGACGTCATCCACTTCAAGTTCGCTACGTAACTATGCCGCGGTGGCCGGCTCGGCATGTGCGTTCGATAGGAAGACTGGGCAGGTGGGGTAATGCACATGTGGTGCCGGCAACGCGATAGCATGATTGACCGGCCGGGCAGGGGAGGTCGATATGAGCGAGCGCTACATGATCGGTTACGACATCGGTACTGGTGGATGCAAGACCGTTCTGGCCACCCCTGACGGAGACATCGTAGACACTGATTTCGGGGAGTACCCTGTCTGCTATACGGGTGAGAACTGCGCCGAGCAGGAGCCGGAGGACTGGTGGAGGGCGGCAACGGCGACCACGCGCAGGCTTATCGAAAGGACCGGAACGGACCCAGCCGATGTCATGGGAATAGCTTTTACAAGCCAGATGCTTGGTGTCCTGCCGATGTCCCGTGAAGGCGTCCCTCTTTGCCGAGGCATTATCTGGATGGATTCCAGGGCACAGAGGCAAGCGAGGCGCATGGTCAGGCGGATGGGCGGCGAGCGCGTCCTGATTAACCTCGTCGGAGTGGTTCCCTCGGGAAAAGACGTTGCCTGTAAGCTCAAGTGGTTCGAGGAAGAGGCCTCTGACATTTTCGACAGGGCGGAGGTGTTCCTCGACGTCAAAGGTTACATGCTATACAGGGCGACCGGCAGATTCGTGACCGACCAGACCGCGGCGTCCGTCACCGGCTACATGGACAAGAAGACGAGAGGCTGGTCGCCCTCTATGGCAAGGATCCTCGGTGGGTCGCGCTCCCTGGCCAAGATGCCACCGGTCAACAGGTCTACCGACATCGCCGGTGGGTTGACCGGCAAAGCCGCTGATGAGCTGGGCTTGTGCCCCGGTACGCCAGTTGCGACGGGCATGGGCGATGCTCCGGCCGCCATGATCGGGGGAGGAGCGCTTGGCCATGGCGAATGCGTGATAAGCATCGGGACATCGGGTCTGCTCCTGGTGCACAGCACTAAATCGGTAAATCTAGGCAAGTTCGGGATGGCTTCGATAGCTGCCGCGGACCCGTCAATGTGGCTGGTAACGGCCGAGTTGATCACCGCCGGCGGATGTCTCAAGTGGTTTTCGGAACAGCTCGTCACCCCCGAGGAGCACGAGCGGGCGCGCGACCGGGGGGGCATCTATGCCGAGCTCGACAGGGCCGTTGTCAAAGTGCCCCCGGGTGCAAGGCGTCTTATCTTCACCCCGTGGATGTTCGGTGAGAGGGCCCCGGTGACAGACGTTACACTGAGGGGTGGGTTCGTGAACCTGGGCATAGAGCACACGCGAGATGACATGCTTCGAGCTATCTACGAGGGGGTGGCCATGAACTTTCGCTGGTGTTTCGAGGCGGCCGCCACCAAGGGGTTGCCATGTCCAAGGGTGAGGGCCATCGGCGGGGGCGCTCTCTCGGATGCGTGGATGCAGGTGTTCGCGGACGTGACCGGGCGGACGATCGAACCCGTCGTCGGCGCACAGGAAGCGGGAGCGCTTGGAGCCGCTCTTGTCGTGCCAGTCGCCCTCGGTCGTTTCGAAGATTATGAAGCGGTGAAAAAGGCTGTGAAAGTGCGCGGAACGTTCCAGCCCGACGTGGGAAACCGGGAGATCTACGATAAGCTGTTCCAGCAGTTCAAACACATATGTGCCGGTCTGGCGCCTGTATATCATTCGCTGAACGGCTAGGATTCCAGCCCGGCACCGCGGCAGTGTGCGAACAACGGTCTTTTAACTGTCCTTCCCCCATGCTACAATGCATTTGCTTGAATTGCTAAGTCGACCAAGTCGGTGGATCACACTCCCCGGGCAGGAGGGCGCATTGCGGCTAGACGACCGTGCACAACTCAACATCTCACCCGCGCTCAAATTCGCATCCGTTGGGCCCGATGCCTTCGACGACCGGCAGTTGCTGGCTGCGCTACTCGGCGTCGTGTGCCATGGACATTGGGCTGAAGAGCTGGCGCGAGAGATCCTCGACCAGGCGGGCGGCATAGGGGGCCTGCCCGATCTGTCGCTCGCCGAGCTGTGCCAGATAAAGGGGATAGGGCCCGCTCGTGCCGCCGCCTTGCTCGCCGCGCTCGAGCTCGGCCGCAGGACCCTGAGCGGAAGAACACCCGGGGCGAGGCTGGGCTCGAGCAGCGAGGTCCACCAGACGTTCTGGCCGTGGCTCGCCCAGGAAAAGATAGAGGTCTTCAGTTGTGCGCTGGTGGATGCAAGACTCCGCCTCATTCGAAAAGAGGTAATCAGTAAGGGCACCCTCACCGCCAGCATAGTACATCCTCGTGAGGCGTTCAGGCCCGCAGTCCGCAACGCTGCTTCCGGGGTCATTTTCGCGCATAACCACCCATCCGGAGACCCGGCTCCGTCCGATGAGGACCGCCGGATCACGGGAAGGCTCGAGGAGGTCGGGCGCATACTAGGTATTCCCATGCTGGACCACGTGATAATCGGCGCGGGCTCCGACTATTACAGCTTCGCCGACTCCGGGGACCTCGAGCCTCAGATGGCCGGCTACCGTGGTATGGTATTGCGATAGCGATAGCTTCGGTCGGGCTTTGCTGTTCGGCCGGTAAACCGGGGGTAGCATGATAAACGCACGCGAGATGTTAAGAGCAGTTCCGTTTACAGCGCGCAACCCGAGGGTGGTGTTCAACGCCTGGTATCTTCGTCATCATCAGAAGGTCGACGTGGGTCAGGGCACGTGGGTATCGGGCTGGGTAAGAGTCTCACTCGCGGCCAGGTCGTCGGTTTCGATCGGCGACGGGCTTTTTGTGCCACGCTCTATGGAGATAAGGGGCAACGATGACGGCCGAATAGTCATCGGTGACAATGTCACCATCGACGCCGGAGCGAGGCTGCACGTCGCAAACAAGGCCAATCTCTCTATCGGCGACAGGGTCGGTATCGGCCCATACAATATCTTCAACGCGTTCGACGACCTTACGGTTGGTGACGATACCATGTTCGCTCCGTTTGTAAACATCAACTGCGCCGACCATGGAATGGAGATGGGCGTTCCGATGCGCGAGCAGTATGGAAAGTACGGCCCAGTGACAATCGGCAGTGACTGCTGGCTTGGAGCGATGGTCGTGGTGACCAGGGGCGTGACGATAGGTGACGGAGCGGTCATCGGCGCTGGCTCCGTAGTCACGGGGGACATCCCGCCGTACACCATCGCGGCCGGGGCGCCGTGTTGCGCCATCAAGGAGAGGGAGTGACCTGCTCCCCTGAAAAAATCGTAAACTCCTCGCATCAGGCCCTCATCGCTTCCGACGTTGGCGTTGCGCTATCCAGGCGCGATAGAAGCCGCGGCCTGATCGGGCGAGACAGCATGCGTGAAAAGGAGGCCCTGGTAATCCCAAGGTGCAGGCAGGTTCACACGTTCGGCATGCGGTTTGCGATCGACGTCCTTTTTGTCGGCCGCGACGGTGCCGTGGTGCGGGTCTGCCGCGACCTGGCCCCCCGGCACATCTCTCCGATCGCCTGGCGCGGACGTACAGCGATCGAGCTCCCCGCCGGCACTGCGGAACGCACGGGTACGTCGGCAGGCGATATCGTGCAAATACTGGATTGAGACTGAGAGCCGCGCACCTGGCGGCCAGGTCAAAATTGGGCCCTGGCTACCAGACCAGATTTTCGGGGTCTTCCGGGTTCTCGTTCACTTCGATCTTCGAGATCTCTCCGCTGTGAAGGTGCACCACCTTGTCGGCGATCTTGGCTATGGCGCTGTTGTGGGTCACCATCAGGAAGTTGCACTTCTCCTGGCGCGAGACGTCCCTCATCAGGCGCAGGATCATTATGCCGGTATCGTAGTCGAGCTCGCCCGTGGGCTCGTCACACAGCACGACCGGCGGCCGTTTGGCGAGGGCTCGCGCAATGGCCACCCTCTGCTGCTCGCCACCTGAGAGCTGGCTGGGGAAATGGTTGGCCCGGTCTCCGAGCCCCACCTGTTCCAGCACATCGATCGCCGAGCCGCGCTTCCCCTTCGGGACGAGGTCGAGCGCGAATTCGACATTTTCCCGCGCGGTCAGCGTCGGGATGAGATTAAAGAACTGGAAGATAAAGCCGACCGTGTCTCGCCTGAACTTCGTCAGGTCCTTTTCGTTGAGCTTCGATATATCGTGGCCGCCGACGACGATCTTTCCGCTGGTCGCGGAGTCGATGCCGCCGATACAGTTCAGCATCGTGGTCTTGCCCGAGCCGCTGGGACCGAGCGCCACGAGGAACTCTCCCTTGGTCACAGTGAGGTCGACCTCCTTGAGAGCTCTCACTTCGACCTCTCCCATCTGGTAGGTCTTGGACACCTTCTCGAGCAGAACGCTGACGTTGTCGTCCAAACGGTCCTCCGTCTCAATCGCACAGCAACCCGCGCTGATGTTCATTGTGACTATGCTATTGTCGGCAATCCCGGGGGTCAAGCTGTAACATGTTGCATGACCGAGGATAAGCGCCGGTCGCTTATCTCCAATGACGTCGTGAGTCGGCCCAACGTTTGCAGGGACAGCGGCTGCCAGCAAGAAAGAGTACTCAGGGGTAGATTGTCATGGATTCAGCAGTTCAAGAACCCGCGAGCATGAAAGTGCTGCTCGTCGAAGACGACCCAGGCGTAGCTTACGTAGTCAGGCAATTAATCGTCGCGGGACTCGGAGTCGAGACGGAGATAATAGCTGATTTCAAGTCTGCCTTTTCAATGCTTCCATTCGAGCAGTTCGATGCCGCCGTCTTCGATTACAGGCTGGGCGACGGAGACGCGCTCGAGTTGCTTCGGCCACTCTCCGAATATCCGGTGCATCTTCCCGTTGTGATCATGACCGGACAGGGAGACGAGAATGTCGCCGCCGAGGCATTCAGGCTCGGGGCGTCCGGCTACGTAATCAAAGACATGGATCTCAAACCAAACCTCCTGCAAGCTCTTGAAAACGCCCTGGCCAGGACCAGGCTGGAGCGAACGCAGGATGAGCTGGAACGCCAGACGTCGCTGCTTCAAACGGCACTTGACGCCATGCTGGACGTTTTCTTTGTGATCGACCTCGAGGGACGGCTGATCCGCTGGAATACGAGGGTCAATGACGTGCTGGGGTTCTCCGACGAGGAGCTCTCTCTGATACGGGTGGACAGTGCTCTCTCCGGCGTGGAGCTCCGGCGCGTCACGCAGGGAATCGAGACCGTCCGGCACGACGGTCACCTGTCCAACTTCGAGGAATGCCTCAGGCACGCGAGCGGGGAGCGTCGCCCGTATGAGTTTACCGCGTCGCTGCTCCGTGACCCCACCGGAAAAGCCATCGGAATATGTGGGATAGGCAGAGATGTCAGTGAGCGCAAGAGGTTCGAGGACGAGCTCGATAGCTCGCTCGAGAAGCTACGAGCGCTGACGGCACGTCTCCAGGCCGTCAGGGAGGAGGAGAGGACGGCCGTCGCCCGCATGATACACGACGAGCTCGGTCAGTCGCTCACCGTTCTCAAGATCGATCTATCCTTCTTACTAAAGAAGTTGCCGGAAGGCCTGGACGACATTGCAGAGCGAATCACACAAATGAGTTCGCTCGTGGACGATACCATCAGACTGGTGCGCCAGGTCGCAGTGGAACTCAGGCCCGGCATCCTCGATGATCTGGGTCTCCTGGCGGCGATCGAATGGCAGGCGGAAGAGTTCCAGGAACGGACCGTTATCACGTGTCTTGTCGAGTCGAATATGGGGTACCGCTTCCTGGACCCCGACGCCTCCGTAGGGGTGTTCAGGATATTGCAGGAGGCGTTGACGAACGTCGCGAGGCATGCGAGCGCCACCAGGGTCGAAATCAGGCTGAACGAGCAGGGGCGGAATCTCGTTCTGAGCGTAAATGACAACGGCAGGGGCATCACTCCCGCCCAGGAGAGCAATATAGAATCGCTGGGGATTCTGGGCATGAGAGAAAGGGCGCACATCCTGGGTGGGACCTTTGTGATAAGCGGTGAGCCGGGGAGTGGCACAACGGTAACCGTCAGCGTGCCGTTGAGGAGTTAGGGAGGCGTGCACGCGGATGTGCGAGGCGTGGAAGCGATGATAAAAATACTGGTAGCAGACGACCATGAAGTTGTCAGGCGAGGGCTCATCGGAATCCTCGAAGAGGAATACGATATGTCGGTCGTCTCGGAGGCGGCGACCGCGCCGGAGGTGATTGAGAATGCGGATTCGGAAGAGCTCGACGTTGTAGTGCTCGATATAACCATGCCCGGCGGCGGCGGCCTTGAGGCGCTCAAGGAGTTGAGGGTGAGGCATCCGGGGCTTCCGGTCCTCATCCTGAGCATCCACCCTGAGGAACAGTACGCCGTGCGCGTGATGAAAGCCGGCGCGGCCGGATACCTGACCAAAGACATCGCGCCCTCCGAGCTGGTCACCGCGATCAGGAGGGTCGTGAGCGGCCGGAAGTACGTGAGCACGACACTTGCGGAGAAACTCGCCGAAGCGCTGGAAGGCGGCGATAGCGGGTCTCCGCACGAGAGGCTCTCCGACAGGGAGTATCAGCTCATGATTCTTATCGCCAGGGGAAAGACCGTATCGGAGATCGCGGGGGAGCTCTCGCTGAGCGTCAAGACGGTCAGCACATACCGGGCGCGCCTGCTCCAGAAGATGAACCTGCGAAACAATGCCGAAGTCATGCGTTACGCCCTCGAAAGACACCTCGTCGATTGACCCATTCGTCCCTACCCCCCCTGATGTTATCTTGCCGCTTGAGACGGGTTTTTCAGGCCCGGCTCTTCTTAACAATACGAGCGTGCAGGACACAAACTGGTGTGTGAGAGCTCCTGACCCCCGTTTGCGCGCGTTGAGCGTGTAGGAAGGAACCCTACGGGTGTTCGGGGTTTGGCCTACAAAGACTTGAGCAAGACGCTGATACCTCTGGGACTCGCCAGAGCTTACTATTGAATAGAGGTCTGGAGCGGAGCCAGGAGGGGAGATGAAGGTTCTCATTGTGGATGACTCGGCGAAAATGCGGGAACGCCTCATCTCGATGCTGGAAGGCATTGAAGGCGTCGAAGTGGTCGGGGAGGCCGAGGATGCGCCAGGTGCGATAGTGATGAACGAATGGCTCAAACCGGATGCCATCGTTTTGGACATTAGGATCCCAAAGGGCAGTGGATTCGAGGTTCTCGAGCGCGTCAAACGAAGGACCAGGCCTCCCATCGTCATAATGCTCACGAACTTCGCCTATCCACAGTATCGGGATAAATGTCTCCAGTCGGGCGCCGACTACTTCTTCTGCAAGAGCGAGGAGTTCGAAAGGATACCAGAGGTGCTCGAGACACTTGTCAACGGCTCAATCTGAGACATGGACAGGGAGTATTTTCTAACATGAGCGCCTGGAAGACGACACATGAACACTCGCTGAAAATCAAGACTTTCGATGCCGCGGTGCCCACCGTAGATCGCTGCCTCACATCTGTGCGGGCTGGTGGCATGAGAGTCCTCGTGATCGAAGACGAAAAGGCTACCTCCTTTCTCATCCGAAAGCTGCTTGAGATGGAGTTCTCTGCCACTGTCGAGGTAGCGGCCGATTGGGCTGGCGCGAAAAAGAGTCTCCTCGCCGGCACCTTCGACGTCGTAACGCTCGACCTCATGCTCCCCGACGGCAACGGTCTCGAGCTGCTTTCTGAGATAAAGGCGATGGATAGCCACTTGCCGGTGGTCGTCGTCACAGGTGAAGGCAACGAGCAGGCGTGCCTGGCGGCGTTTCAGCGAGGAATGGCGGGCTACGTGATCAAGAACGGCCAGATGCCGTCCAGGCTGATAGAGGTTGTGGGGAACGCGGCCGCGGCGGCCGCACTCGAGAGTAGTGAAAGGGCGCGAGTCGGTAGTGAAAAGTACTACCGCTCCCTTATCGATCAGTCCCTTGACGTGATCCTGGTGGTGACCCCCGCCGGCACGATCACTTTCGCGAGTCCTGTGGCGGGCGTGTTTTTCGGCTGCGACGCGCTGGACCTCGTCGACCGCAACATATTCGACTTTCTCCCGGAGGAGGACTCCGGACGCCTTCTGGAGGAGCTGTCGAACCTGCTGGTACAACCTGGCACTGTCGGTTCAGCCCAGTTGCAGGTGCGAAGGAGCGATGGCGGGTTTAGAGACATAGAGGCTCTCGGCAAGGCGTTCGCCCGCGAAAGTGACGAACCGTACGTCGTCATCAATGGGCGCGACATCACCGAGCGCAAGCGAATGGAGAGAAGCCTGGCTGAGCTCAACGAATGCTTCCTCAGCCTGGGGGCGAGCACCCGCGGAAACATCGACATGATCGTGGCCCGCGGTCTGCACATATTACAGGGAGTGCTGATTGTCTACACTCGAGGTCATCGCGGCGAGCGGCAATCGTGTGTCTCCTGCGCGGCGCACCCCGATCACTTCCTTGGTTTCGGCTACAGCGAGGCTTTTCTTGTCAATCCCATCGAATGCCACGAGGCCCCCCTTCCCATCGAGGACATCTCCGGCTTCCCGGGTGGCAACGAGATAGTAGCCGGAGCCAGAAAAGCGGAACTGGAATCCATGCTCGTTTATCCGGTCACCATGGACGGTGAAATGACGGGCAGGCTTTACCTGTTCTACGACAAGCGCGTCAAGATATCGAAAGAGAGAATAGAGATGATGGGGATGTTGACAAGGGCGCTTGTGATCGAAGAGGAACGGCTCGCGCACGAGCAGGACCTCAAAGACTTTATAGCGATCGCCTCACACGAGCTGCGGCACCCGATCACGGTGATCAAGGGATACGCGATGACCCTCGAGCAGCACAATTCGGAACTCTCGGAGGAGCATCGCGCCCAGATACTGGGCAATATCAACAAGGGAGCCGACCGGCTCACGCGCCTGGTAACGGAACTTCTGGACACGTCAAATATTGAGCACGGCGGGCTCGAGGTCTTTCGGAGGGAAGCCAACATCGAGACCCTCATCAACCGGGCTGTCGGCCAGATGTACGCCAGGGGCGTGAAATACGAGATAGATGTGTACGTCGAGAAGGGACTCGGCTCCAGGCTCGCGGACCCGGTGAAGCTCATGATCGCCATGGTTCACATAATCGAAAACGCGGTCAACTACTCCCCGGCGGGCACTGGCATAAGAGTCATGGCGTGCGCGGACGGCGCCGGGTTGAAGGTGTCCGTTCTGGATCGAGGCCGGGGCGTGCCGCTGGCGGAAAGATCCCAGATATTCAACCGCTTCTACAGGGCGGATGACGTCGAGCACCACTCAGTTCCAGGCATAGGATTGGGTCTCTATATTGCAAAGAACATTATCGAGGGTCACGGGGGGGAGATCTGGTGCGAACCCCGCGAAGGTGGAGGCTCGATCTTTAGCTTCACTCTTCCCTGAGTGGGGGTCGCCCCCGGGGCTAGTAGGCCCAGGGAGGGCCGGGATGGGTGGCGGCCGCTCCCCCGGGTGGTGCTTTCATGGCTAACGGGGATAGGCTAAAGTTGTACTTGTGGTAGGTCTGAGGGCGTTCCGGTGAGTCCGGGCGTCCCGCAAGGAAAGCTGGGCGAATTGGCGGAACCAAGGTTTAAGAATCCATTCAGGGTAGTGGTCGTAGATGACGACCCGGAAATGGTCAAGGCAATCGAAGTAATGCTCAGGATCGCCGGCATCGATGTGAAAGGCGCGTTCAGCGGGGTTGCCGGCTACATGCTTGCCAGACGCGAACTCCCCGACGCGATTGTCCTTGACATCATGATGCCGGACATAGACGGATACGAGGTTTGCAGGAAGCTCAAGCTCAACCCGAACACGAGTCACATCCCCGTGATCTTCGTGACGGCCCGGACCGGCCAGGAGCACATTGAAAGAGGGCTTTCTCTCGGCGCTCAAGGTTATATCACCAAGCCGTTCAAGCCCGATGAGCTGATCGACAAGCTTGCCGAGGTCACCGGCTCTTCCTGACGATTCACCACCGCGAACCCGCAACTCGCCGGGAGCCGGTTTTCAGCTGTGAATTCACGCGGTCTTGAATTGTGATATCACATGTTGGAGTATCGGTCTTACGGATCGAATGGTCACAGCCGGTTGAAAGTTCGAGGTGTTCCCATGAAAGAGGGCGATGCTCAGTTCTTGAAAGAGTTCGAGATCTTGCGCTTTCGCCATTCCGAATGGCACACCGCTGACGACGTCATCGCCCGCGAGGAGCCGCTGGAGGTTCGGCTGAACGGGAGGTCGCTTGCGTTTCTGATGAGGTTGCCTGGAGACGATATCCTGCTCGCTGTCGGGTACTGTTTGAGCGAGGGCCTGATAACCGACCGCTCGCAGATCGACCTGGTCCGGCACTGCACCGATCCCGAGGGACAGCCCGGGGGTGCTTCACAGGCGGGGCCGGGCAACCTCGTGGAGGTCATGGCAGGCTCCGCCGCCGGCGTCGAGCGATTCGGCGAAGCGCGAATAATCAGAACGGGGTGCGGTGGGGCGGACCTGGATAGTGAGGTCGACCTGGAAAGCATCGCCGTGGAAACCGAGACGAGATTCGATGCGGCCGTGCTCGCGGGCGTACCGGACCGACTTCTCGAGGAACAGGAAGTGTTCAAGGTGAGTGGAGGCACCCACGGGGCGGGGTTGTTTGACACCTCCGGAGGCATGCTTGTGGTCAAGGAAGATGTCGGCAGGCACAACGCCGTTGACAAGGTGTTGGGCTTCATGCTGATGGCGGGCGAGTCGCCGTCGGACAAAGGGCTCATGCTTTCAGGGAGGCTCAGTTACGAGATGGTGCTCAAGGCCGCGAGAGCGGGCTTGCCTCTCGTCTGCTCGATCTCAGCGCCCACCGCCCTTGGCGTCGAGGTAGGCAAGAAGACGGGGGTGACCCTGGTGGGTTTCCTGCGAGACGGCAACTTCAACGTGTATTCTCATACGGAGCGGATTGGCCCGGCGTGATGGCTACGGGGATAATTCTTGCAGGTGGGGCCAGCACCCGGATGCCGGGCGACAAGGCCTTCATGGAGGTGGGCGGCCGGCGCGTGATCGATATCCAGCTCGAGGTCCTCGAAGGGCTTTTCGACGAGATATTGATAGTAACGAACGCCGCGCGCTTCTCGAGTCTCACTGGATTTCACGGAGATGCCGCCCGGATAGTCGAGGAGCCGGTAAAGGGAAAAGGCCCCCTCGGCGGGGTACTGAGCGGGCTCATGTTGTCGAGCTCGAGAGAGAATTTCGTGGTGGCATGTGACATGCCTTTCATAAAGCGTGACGCGATACATTTTATCCTCGATAACCTGGAGGGATGCCAGGTTGCGGTCCCAAAGACCGAGAAAGGCCTCGAGCCTCTGCACGCGGCTTACGACCGTGGCTGTGTCGAAGTGATCCGCAGACAGCTCGACGAGGGGAACCTCAAGGTGACCGGGTTCTTCGATAAGGTCCCGGTCAGGGAGATCCCCTGGGAAGAACTGAAGCGCTTCGATCCCACCGGAAGGTTCCTGCTGAACGTCAACTCCCCCACGGACATGGATGTGGCTGCCGGGACAACGGCCCCGGCCTCCCGGGCGTTCACGGAGCAAGACCCACGGCGCGAGAGTCCGCGCGGGCGGCCCGGAAAGACCAACGGTGGATCGGAACAGGGGAGTCAGTCGTAATGGACGCAAGGACGATCGTCGTCACAGGTGTTGGTGCGCGGGTGGCGCTGGCGGCGGAATTGGGCAAGCGGCTCGAGGGGACTGCCAGTATTGTGGAAGTGAACGCGGAGGAATGGCCGGAACCCCTGACACCCGCAATGTCGGTGCTGACGATGGAAGCTCCGGTTGAGCTCGCGCAGGAGGATCTTTCATGGCTTCGGGGTAGGATAGACCTTGTGCTCGTCGACATCGGCGTCCCGTCGGAGGGAACGAGCGAGCTAGGTCTCGAAGCGAAGATGAAGGAGGCCACGGGCGCGTCAAAGGTGCTCATGTACCATGGCGAGGAAGGTCGGAGCAGGGCGTTCCGAAAAGCCGCGGATATGGCGTTATCCAGGATAGGAGGTTGCATCATGCCCGAAGAGATGCCCCAGGTGGTAATAGACGCGGTGAAGCGGGAAGCCGTCGACAACAAGATCCCTTGCCGGAGGGCGCAGGAGCTCGCGGGCGAACTGGGGGTGCCGATCGCCCTCGTAGGACGAGCGCTCGACCTCCTCAAGATCAAGATAACGAGCTGCCAGCTCGGTTGTTTCTAGGAGCAAGGCCGCTACCGCGTCCGCTTCCCGTTCGGGGATCCGCGCCGGATTTTCTGTCCCGAGTCGCGATTCCTCCGTTTCTAGTTGATATAATCACACCGGCAGCGGGAGCCCGATGCCGGGATGCTTTGTTTTCGTTGCGAGCGCGAAGGGGGGGGCGATACGATGCCCACTGTGAAGTTCTACGCGACGCTCAGGCAGATCACGAAATCCCGGGAAGCCGAGGTGCGTGGCCTGACGGTCGGCGAGTTGCTGGAGAACCTCTCGACCGCCTACGAAGGAAAACTTCAGCGCTACTTGAAGAGTAGTACCGTGCTCGTGAACGATAAGAACGTGAAGCTTCTCAAGGGCAGGGATACTCGCCTGGATCCAGACGACGTGGTGTCGATATACCCGCCACTTGGCGGAGGCTAGAACTGGGAGTGATGCAGTTGCCCGAGCTGTTCGAGGAACTTGGCCTGACCCGAGACGAGTACGACCGGATTACCGAGATCCTCGGACGGGAGCCCAACAAGGTTGAGCTAGGTATGTTCTCGGTGATGTGGTCCGAGCACTGCAGCTACAAGAGCTCCAAGGAACAGCTGAGGAAGCTCCCGACCGAGGGCGCGAGGATGATGTTGGGCCCGGGCGAAAACGCCGGGGTCGTGGATATAGGCGACGGCCTCGCCGCGGTCTTCAAACTGGAATCCCACAACCATCCGAGCGCGGTAGAGCCTTTCCAGGGCGCCGCCACCGGAGTGGGCGGCATCGTCCGTGATATCTTCACGATGGGCGCAAGGCCGATAGCGAGCCTCGACCCGCTTCGCTTCGGCTCGCTCGAAAACGCGCGGACGCGTTACCTCTTCGATGGGGTCGTATCGGGCATAGCGTCGTACGGCAACTGTCTCGGGATCCCTACCATCGCCGGAGACCTCTATTTCGAGGAAGCTTACGAGGAGAACCCTCTGATCAACGTCATGTGCCTTGGCATCATGCCCAAAGAAAGGCTCATCCTGGGTCGTGCTTCGGAGCCGGGCAGCATTGGAGTGCTCATGGGCTCCAGCACCGGACGCGACGGGATAGGCGGTGTGAGTGTGCTCGCATCGCAGGAGTTCGACGAGACATCCGCCGCAAAACGCCCGAGCGTACAGGTCGGTGACCCTTTCACCGAGAAGATCGAGATCGAGGCATGCCTCGAGATGCTGGATAAAGGCCTGCTACTCGGCTTGCAGGACCTTGGGGGCGCCGGCCTCACGTGTGCGACGTGCGAGACATCGGAACGAGGCGGGTGCGGGATGGATGTCGATGTGGGTAAAGTGCCGCTCCGTGAGCCGGGCATGGAACCTGTCGAGATAATGATGTCCGAGTCCCAGGAGCGCATGTTCGCGCTCACTGGTCCCGAGAACCTCGAGGGCGTGCTAGCCATCTGCGCGAAGTGGGGGTTGGACGCGACCCCTCTTGCAACGGTCACCGAGGGAGACTCCCTCCGGCTCATCCTGGACGGGGAGGTAGTGGCTGACGTCCCCGCGAGCGCGCTGGCCGGGGGTCCTGAGTATCACAGGCAGGCGGCGAGGCCGGCTTACCTCGACGATGTGCAGGCTTTTGATACGAACAAGCTCGAGGCGCCCCGGGACGTCGGCGCGACACTGATAAAGATCCTGGGCTCACCGAATATTTGCAGCAGGCGCTGGGTGTTCGAGCAGTACGACCACATGGTAAGGGTCAACACCGTGACCCTGCCGGGGAGCGATGCCGGCGTCATTCGCGTGAAAGGCGGCAACAAAGGTCTGGCGCTCTCCTGCGACGGCAACGGGCGCTATTGCTACCTCGACCCCAACCTGGGAGCGCAGATCGCCGTGGCTGAAAGCGGGCGAAACGTTGCCTGCAGCGGCGCCCTGCCCATCGCCTTGACCAACTGTCTCAACTTCGGCAACCCTGAGAAACCGGAGATATTCTGGCAGTTCGTCCAATCCGTCGAGGGACTTGCCGAGGGTTGCCGAAGGCTCGATACCCCCGTCGTCGGTGGTAACGTCAGCTTCTACAACGAATCTTTCGGTGAGGCGATATACCCGACCCCGATCATCGGTATGCTGGGATTGCTCGAGAACGTCGAACGGCGTGTCGCTTCCGCGTTCTCGCGCGAGGGGGATCACGTTGTGCTTCTCGGCGATACGCGCGACGAACTGGGGGGTAGTGAGTTCCTCAAGGTGGTACACGGTATTGTGGCCGGCAAGCCGCCGACGCTCGACTGGGACGCGGAAAAAGCAGTCCAGGCATGCGTCGTGCGCGCAGCCGCGGCGGGGTTGCTTACGTCGGCGCACGACCTCTCTGAAGGCGGTCTCGCGGTTGCTCTCGCGGAGTCGTGCCTGCAGGGCGGGACCGGCGTGCATGTGGAGATAATGGGAGTCCTGCCGCCGCACGTGGCGCTCTTCAGCGAGTCTCAATCGAGAGTGCTGGCGAGCGTGCCCGCGGAGCGCCTGGCGGACCTGGAAGACATTGCCGCGGAGCTCGATGTACCCGTTCACGTCCTTGGGACTACGGGCGGAGAGCGCCTCGAGATAAAGGGAATACTCGATATTTCGCTGGGCGACATGGTGGACGTGTACGACAACGCTCTCGAGAGGATGGTCACCGGGGCGCACCACTAAGGTACCGCCGTGGCGGGCCGGGCTCTTCCTGCTCCGCATTCGGCACGGCCCGGACGGCATGACGCATGACGGGAATCAATACGGCGGACGCTTGTTTGAAGGATAATATGAATGTGAAGAATCTCATAGAGGGCGAGTGGGGCGATTCTCCTGAAGAGGCTTGTGGCGTATTCGGAGTCTATGCCCCCGGTGAAGATGTCGGTAGAGTGACTTACTTCGGGCTCTATGCTTTGCAGCACCGAGGCCAGGAGAGCGCGGGTATCGCTGTCACTTCGGGTGACGGGATACTGGTGATAAAGGACATGGGGTTGGTCTCCCAGGTCTTTGACGAGTCCAGTTTTGTCACCCTCCAGGGTGACTGCGCTCTCGGGCACGTGCGGTACTCGACAACGGGCTCCACGTACTGGGAGAACGCACAACCAGTTTACGAGAGCACTCCCCGCGGGCCGTTGGCCGTAGCTCACAACGGGAACCTCGTGAACACCAATGCGCTCAGGGAGCAACTGGTGCGGGAGGGGGCAACATTCACCTCAACGACGGACACCGAGGTCATGGCATCGCTTCTGAGCCATTCGGACGCCCCCACCACGGCCGACGCGATAGCCGAGACTTTTCCCAGGATGGTCGGTGCGTACTCGGTCGTGATACTCACCGAGGAAGGTCTTTTCGGAGTGCGTGACCCGTATGGCCTGCGTCCGCTTTGCATAGGCGTCAAAGATAACGGATGGTTTCTTGCCAGTGAGACCGCCGCGCTCGATGTCGTCGGCGCCAAGTTCGTTCGCGAGGTCGAGCCGGGCGAACTGGTCCACATCGGCCCCGGTGGGCTCGAGGCGCGACGTTTCGTCGAAGATCCCGACCCGTCGCTGTGCATATTCGAGTTCATCTACTTTGCCAGGCCCGATTCGGTTCTCTACGACCGCGTGCTATACGACGCGCGCAAAGAGATGGGCATGCACCTGGCGGAGGAGGCTCCCGTCGAAGCTGACATCGTCATCCCGGTTCCGGACTCCGGGGTGCCGTCTGCAATCGGGTTCGCCGAGAAATCCGGCATCCCGTTCGGGGAAGGTCTAATAAAGAACCGCTATATCGGCCGCACCTTCATACAGCCCACGCAGTCGATCAGGCAGCTCGGTGTCAGGCTCAAGCTCAACCCGCTTACCCGGGTCATCTCCGGAAAGCGTCTGGTGGTCGTCGATGACTCCATCGTCAGGGGAACGACGAGCCGCAAGATAGTCGAGATGCTCAAGGAAGCGGGCGCGGCCGAAGTGCACATGCGCGTAAGCTCCCCGCCTATCAGTTGCCCGTGCTTCTACGGCATCGATACCGCGGTGAAGAGCGAGCTTATAGCTTCACGACTGTCCGTCGCCGAGATACGTGACTTTCTTGGTGCGGATTCACTGCACTACCTGGGCATGGACAACCTGGTAAAGTCCTGCCGGTCTCCCAAGGACCGGTTCTGCACAGCCTGTTTTGACGGGAAATACCCGATATACGTGCCGGAAGAGATGCACATGTCCAAGTTCCGGCTCGAGGGATTGAATGCATCATGCTGAAAGGAGTCGCTGGCAATGCCGGAGGATAGCCAAGAGCCCAAGCCCCCCGAAAGCACACAGGGCGCTACGCCGGTCGACTACAAGTGGGCCGGCGTTGACATTGAGGCAGCCGACCGCGCCGTAGAGTTGATAAAGGAAAAAATCACGGCGACCATGAGGCCGGAGGTGCTGGGTGGCGTCGGTGGTTTCGGAGCCCTTTTCGAGCTCGACCTGACCCGCTACAAGAACCCGGTGCTGGTGTCCGGTACCGACGGGGTCGGCACCAAGCTCAAGCTCGCGCAGATGCTCGACAACCACCGCACGGTCGGCATCGACCTGGTCGCAATGTGTGCCGACGATGTGGTCACGTTTGGAGCCGAGCCTCTCTTCTTTCAGGATTATATCGCCACCGGCAAGGTCGTCCCCGAGAAGATAGCCGAGATCGTCGCGGGCATTGCCAATGGGTGCGTCAAGGCGGGTTGCTCCCTCATCGGAGGTGAGACAGCAGAGCATCCGGGCGTGATGAACGAAGAAGATTACGACCTCGCCGGCTTCTGCGTGGGCATAGTCGAGAAAGACGAGATCATCGACGGAAGCCGAATCAGGCACGAGGACAAGGTCATCGGCATTGCCTCCTCGGGTCTCCACTCCAACGGTTATTCGCTCGCCCGCAAGCTGCTTTTCGACACCGGCGAGTTCAACCTCGACGACCACAACAAGCTATTTGCGGGTTCCCTCGGAGAGGAGCTTCTCACTCCATCGTTGATATACACCAAGGGAGTGCTGGCGGTAACGCGCGAGTGCGACGTCAAAGCCGCCGCCCACGTCACGGGTGGAGGCATAACGGATAACCTTCCGCGTGTCCTCCCCGAGGATATGAACGCCGAGATAACCATCGGATCGTGGCCGGTGAAGAATATCTTCACGTTTATCCAGAACGTCGGGCAAATAGATCTCATAGAGATGTTCCGCACTTTCAACATGGGTCTCGGCATGCTCCTGGTGGTTCCCCCTTACGAGTCGCGAAAAGCGCTACAGGTCCTCGACATGAATCTTTACCGGGCGTATGAGGTCGGAGAGATCGTCGAAGGCCGCGGTATGGTAATGTACCGTTAGTGGTTTCGGAGGCGGCGTGGCGCCTGGTGCCACCCCTCTCCTTGCTCCTCCCCTTTGGGGAGGAAAAGATGATGGAGATGACAATTGTTACCCGCTGGAAGAATCAAGCTTGGCGTTCTGGCATCCGGAAGCGGAACAAACCTTGAGGCTATCGCCCAGGCAATAGAAAGTGGTGGCGTGCCGGCGAGGATCGTTTTGCTGCTAAGCGACAACAGCGAGGCTTTCGCGCTCGAGCGCGCCCGGCGCAGGGGAATCCCAACCCGGGTCGTTGAGCTGAAAGACTACATCGACCGCGCCGCGTTCGACCATGCCGTGCTGGAGGTGCTCCGCGAAGCCGGGGTCGAGCTCATCGTTCTGGCTGGATATATGAAGCTGGTCGGCAACGAGATAATCGAAGCGTACCGAGGGCGAATCATGAACATCCATCCGGCGCTGCTTCCCTCGTTCCCAGGCGAGCACGGTGTTCGTGATGCCCTGGAGCACGGGGTCAAGGTGAGCGGCGTAACCGTTCACTTCGTGGATAAGGGCCTGGATACCGGCCCTATAATAATTCAGGAAGCAGTCCCGGTCGAAGAGGAAGATGACGAGGCATCGCTCCACAACCGAGTCCACCTCGCGGAGTACAGGGCGTACCCTCAGGCCATAAGGCTCTTCGCCGAGGGCAGGTTGGTGGTGGAAGGCGGAAAAGTAAGAGTGCTCCCGGCAGGTGGGGCTGTAAGAGATGCCGGGTAAAGGATACTGGGGCACGGTCGGCGGCCTTATGGGCGCCGGTGGTGCCGCCAAGCAACAGACGCAAACCGGAAAGGAGAGGTCGGATGCCCAAGGTAAAGCGGGCGCTTATAAGCGTTTCTGACAAGACCGACGTTGTCTGGCTGGCGAAAGAGCTCGAGTCGATGGGGGTAGAGCTAATCTCGACCGGAGGCACGTACAAGCTGTTGAGCCAGGAGGATATTTCTGTGACCCCGGTCGCCGAGGTGACAGGGTTTCCGGAGATGCTGGACGGACGCGTAAAGACGCTGCACCCGAAGATCCACGGGGGCATCCTGGCGGACAGGAGCAAGCCCGAACACCTGCGCCAGCTCGACTACCAGAAGATCGGGGAGATCGACCTCGTAGTGGTAAACCTGTACCCGTTTGCACAGACGATAGCCAAACCGGGAGTTACCCGTGAAGAAGCCATCGAGAACATCGACATCGGAGGGCCCACGATGGTTCGCGCCGCCGCAAAGAACCATGCCCACGTGGCTATCGTGGTTAACCCCGCGCGATACAAAGCCGTTGTCGAGGAGATGAAGGCAAACGGTGGCGTAGTGAGCGACGAAACCTGCCGCGACCTGGCAACCGAGGCTTTTACCCACACCGCCGAGTACGATTCGATGATCAGCGCTTACCTGACAGGCAAGCAGCCGAAGGCCGAGCAGGGTGAGTTCCCCGACACCCTGTCCCTCGCTTTCAAGAAAGTGTCCGGCCTCAGGTACGGCGAGAATCCGCACCAGGGTGCCGCGCTGTACGCCGAGATGGCCCCGCTCGGGCCGTCGCTGGCAACCGCACCCCAGATAGCGGGCCCGGCGCTCTCGTTCAACAACATCCTCGATGGCGAGGCGGCCTGGCAATGCGTGCTGGAGTTTGACGAGCCGGCCTGCGTGATCATCAAGCACAGCAACCCATGCGGGGCGGCCGTGGCGACCGATGGCGCAGAGGCGTACAAAAAGGCGTTCGACTGCGACCCGGTCTCGGCTTACGGATCCGTCATCGCCTTCAATGAAGCGATCGACGCGAGCTGTGCCGAGGTTATGCTCGATAACTTCATCGAGCTGCTGCTGGCGCCCAGGTTCGAGCCCGAGGCTCTGGACATACTGTCGAAGAAAAAGGACCTGCGGATCATAGAGATCGGCGGGACCGGCGAGCCGTTCTCCGGGAAAGACTACAGGCGCGTCCATGGGGGCCTGCTCGTCCAGGAGTACGACACCGACCCTAACGACAGGGGCGACTGGAAGGTGGTCTCAACCGCCTCTCCGAACGATGAGCAGTGGGACGACCTCGTCTTCGCGTGGAAGATAGCCAGGCACGTCAAGTCAAATGCCATCGTTCTGGCAAAGGGCAGGGCGACCGTCGGAGTTGGAGCCGGCCAGATGAGCAGGGTGGACTCGGCCTCGATTGCGGTGGAGAAGGCGGGCAAGAAAGCGTCGGGTTGCTCGGTGGCATCGGACGCGTTTTTCCCGTTTCCCGACGCGGTCGAAAAAGTGGTCGAAGCGGGCGCAAAGGCCATAATAGAGCCGGGGGGGTCAAAGCGCGACGAGGAAGCGCTTGCCGTCTGTGAGAAGAGCGGCGTGGCCATGGTGTTTACAGGCAGGCGTCACTTCCGTCATTGAGCCGCAAGCGCGTAAGACAAAGTTAACGTCAGCCTGTATTGGCTTTGCGCACGCTCTTCGAGTAGAATCCTGCGGTAATGCGCGATGCTCTGATGGCGCTGCGGGAAAGGTTTCAGTTGCGGGACTTATCCGCTCCTAGTGAAGATACGAAACTGCCCTGATGGATGAAGAAACATATTCCAGTGACGAGCAGGAAATCAATAGACTGCTCGATTCGTCTTCCAATGGATTGCGGCCGGACGAGGCCACGCGACGCCTGTCCGAGCACTGACTGAACGTTCTTGAAAAAAAAGCCGCCGTTCCCATGTGGAAGAAGCTGGCGACTCAATTCACCCACCTGCTCGCAATACTCCTCTGGATCGCGGGCATCCTGGCAATACTCAGCCACAATCTGGCTCTAGGTATCGCCTGCTTCATCGTTATCATCGTCAATGCCGCTTTTTCATTCTGGCAGGAGCTCACGGAAGTCTTGGATACGGATCTGGTCGTCGCGGTTACCGGTGATGACGAAGACAACCTCGTCGTCTCATATCTCTCCAAGTTCGAGTACGACGCCCCCCAGGTTATCGCGAGGGTGAACAACCCCGTCAACCGCTGGCTTTTCACGAAGGCCTGGGGAATCGACGTCGAGGTCAGCACCCCGGATATCATCGCCAAGATAATCGAAGAGGAGACCACGCTTGGCGAGGTGGTCACTGTGATGAAGCTGCAGGCGAGCGACATAGGGCTGGTCGAAATCACACTTCCATCAGATGCCGCCGCCCTTGGCAAGAGCCTCTCCGAGCTCACACTGCCTCCGGACACTCTGATAGTCACTGTCGTCCGCGAGGACGCGCTTATGATTCCCAGGGCGGACACCGTTCTTCAACCCAAGGACAGGATCCTGGCCATCACGGATGTGCGGCATCAGGGTACCCTGGAGGGCCTTCTCGGAAACCCCGGCTAGATGTCCTATGGTCTTCGCTCGGGCTTCCTACCCGAGGTATTTGAAGGAGATCTTGACACGGGCGCGGTACGCCGCGACCTTCCCGTCCTCGATCCTCATGTCCAGGCTCGAGACCTCCGCGATCCTCAACTCCTGGAGCGACTCAGAAGCTTTCTCGACAGCGTTTTTCGCCGCTTCTTCCCAAGATGTTTCACTGGTGCCGACGAGCTCGATGATCTTGTAGACGCTCTCCATCACAAGCCACTCCTTTTACAGTTGCCACACTGCCGCTTTGGATATTCTATCACCATCTCCTCCCTCCCCACGCAAACCTCTTGAACCCTGACTCTCAGACCCGGCTCCGGGCGGTCCGGAGAGGCAGCCCTCAAGCGTGTTTTTTGGCCGGGGGGGTTACGGGATAAAAAAGCGGGCGCCTTGCGGCGCCCGCTTTGCCCTTTTGTCAGTAGCCTGTCCTTACGCGGCTGCCTTCTCCTTTGGCTTGCGAAGGTAGAGTATCAGACCGATTATCAGGATTATCAGACCGATAACCAGTAGCGCAACCGGAATCCATATCTCGACCGCGTTGAGCAGCATATAGCTCTTGGCCGAGTTGTCTAGCACGTCCTTGATGCTCTCCGGAGTCTGCGCGTAGTCGAGGGAGGCAAGCTTTATGTTGCCCATCCCGAGGGCCGACGCGTCGACGGAATAAGTCTCGTTGTACTTTGGAAGGTCGACAATGCTACCCGCCTTCTGGTCGACGATGACCGTGGCAGTTATTGATTTGATGTAGTCGATCGGGTACTGCTGCGTGTCGTTGAAAGGAGCGCTCGTGTTATTGAGCAGACCTTTTATCTGGGAGCCGGAGACCGTTGCGGGCAGACCCAGCGGCGGGCTCTTGGTCTTGCCGGAACCTTGCGCCTTGAACACGACAACCGGGATGTCCTTGTATTTGAAGCCGCTCATTGTGTCGGTCTTGATGAACTGGAGGTTGGTTACGGTCTCCGTATCGTCGTCCCAGAACGGGAAGACCCCGTTCTTGTTCACGAAGAACCCCATGGTTATCGAATAACCCCTGCGATTGGTGAGGTTGGCCTGGCTGCTCGTGACGTTCTTTGCCGTCTTGCGGTCGAGAGCGTAGTACTTGGTGTAGTTGACGAAATCCTTGCCGCCCGGGCCTTTGGCGACAGCGGTTTCCTTGATGACCGCAGTGCTGCCGTTGCTCTTGGCTGGATCGCTGATGTCTTTGCGTGTGATCGTCAAGGGAATCCTGACCGGCGTATCCGGCGGCAGCGGCGACAACGACGCCGGGTCTATATAAAGGGATAGCGCTCCCTCGTATATAGAGGTGACGTCGAGGTTATCGGGGAGCTTCACGACCTGGGGCGCAATCGCCCACTTCCACACCGGTGCAAGAACCACGATGATGACGCCGATGATGATCAAGACAAGGCCCGCTCTAGAACGCTTCACTTTAACCTCCTATAGCCGCGCCAACCGCTATGCATCGAAAACCGAAAAGACAAACCAACAAATGATTCTAAGTAACTTTTCCGTGCGGCGAGCTTACTTCCTTCACAGATCGATGTGCTAGGCAGTACATTTCTGGCACCCTCCCGATCCAGGCGCCTGTCGGAGGCCATTTATGATGACCATATTATACCACGATACACACGTTAATCGGCATTCCAAGCACTTCAATCAGTTTTTCGGCCGCTGACGTGCGAAACCTGAGCCCCGGCAATGTCAGACCTCTACAAACTTGTTTGCTTCGCTTCTTACCATTAAAGCTTTTTACAAACTTCACGTATCGGCCTTTTGGTGGATGGGAGGTTGCTTTACTGGGGGGGTTCGACGGGCAGGCTCTATGCCCAGGAAGATCACGGCCGTCAACCACCAGGGTCTCAACACCAGGAACGCCAGGGCAAGCGGTAGAACCACACCGGTGACCATGGACACAAGCACTTTAAGCCAGGTGCCCCCGAATGTCAGTTGCAGCATGAGGCCGTGCGAGACGTATATCTCCATGGTCACCAGCCCGAACCATGCAAAAGCGGTGCGTGCATGGCCCGTCTTCAACGATCGTATTAGAGCGACAGAGAAGACGATGCCCAGTAAGCCCATGAGATATCTGATGAAGTACGCGGCTGGCGTCTTAAGAAGATTGCTCAAGGAGAACGGGAAAGCATAGGGGTCTATACGTCCGTAGTAGTAGAGGATGGTAAAGAGGGCAAGAAAGACGATAGAGAAAGCGAAGAAGGCGGTGTCTACCCGCTCCTTACGTAGCTGCTTGATCCTCGGTCTGTATTTGGCCGCGAGGTAGCCGACCGCGAAGTAGAAGAAGAAGTATTTGACCTGCATTAGGCCGAGCTTGTCGTAAGGTATGAGGTTTAGGCTGATGAAAAACAAAGCAAGCGTCAAGTCTCCTGTCCAAGACCTCCATTTCTCGAGATGCAACACGGGTATCAGAAGCATGGAGCAAAGGAAGAGGGTCGGTAAGAACCACAGGCCCAATCCCGGCTCGAGAACGGTCTGCTTCAGGGTGGGTAGAAACTTCACCGACCATGGGAAATGGTGGATGTACCTGTTAACGAACCAGTTTACTGGTATCCATGCGAAGAACGGCAAGAGTAGCCTCACCGCTCTATCCCACACCCTTATCCGCTTGCCGAAGAGGACGTAGCCCCCTATCAGCATGAACAGCGGCATGTGGAACGTGTAGACGAAGTTGCTCAAATAGTAGAGTGAGTCATACTTGGTAGCCCGGTACAGGTTCTCCGCGTTGCTTATGGAGTGACCCAGCACCACCAGCAGAATGGCGAAACCTCTTAATGCGTCGACCCCAATATCCCTGCCCTGTGGGACCCCGACTTTCGGCACGTGGAGTACCAAACGCGCCTTTTCCACCACGGAACGTACCCCTGAACGCCCAACACCCGATTCCTTGCCATTGGTCTCCGTGGGTCCATCCTGGGTTACCGCGAAAACGGAACTATCTGGAAGTATCTGCTGCCTCTCCTTTCGAGCCATTGACCCGAGAGGGCAATAGTCGCCGGCAACCGCTCCTCCTACGGGCACGCTGGACCCCGCCACGCGGTTGCCAGAATAATAACACTTCGTTCATGTTTGATATAGTAAATCCAGGATTGAAATACTGTCGAGGTTGCCAATCGACCACGAACCACTGGACGGGTTATTGATGATCATTCACAAGCTCATAATCCGCTTCATCAAGCATAAAGACGATGATGTCTTCTACTCCTTACAGGCACGGGACACCGTGCGGTGGCTTGAGAAGGAGGACATTCTTCACGCCGGCATGACCGTTCTGGACCTCGGTTGCGGGCACGGCCTGATAGGGGGCGAACTCATCAAGAAGGGCTGCCGGGTAACCTTCGCGGATGAGTCAGACTATCTGCTGCCTGAGTATCGAAGCGTCGACTTGTTCACAATCGATGTCGAGAGAGATGACCTGGGAAGCCTCGGCAGCTACGACCTGGTCATCTGTTCGAACGTCCTGGAGCATGTTCCACATCCGAAGCAACTGATCGATGCGCTGGACAAGGTTCTTGATCCCGGGGGTCTGTTGTATCTGAGTTGGACCAACTGGCTCTCCCCATGGGGAGGGCATGACTTTTCTCCGTTCCATTACCTTGGCGCGACCCGTGGCCACCTGGTCTACGACAGGCTCGTAGGGCGTCCACGCATTCACACGCCTTTTGTCACCCTCTTCCCGACCAGCATCGGGGCGATCCTGAAGATGGTGAGATCCAACCCACGGTTGCGCATCAGGAAGGTAATTCCGCGATACTACCCCGAATTTGCATTCATCACGCGGGTCCCCATAGTGAGAGAGTTCCTGACCTTCAATTGCCTCGTTCTTGCTGAACGCCCGAATTAGGCACCATCCCGTTTTCAACTGTCTCGGGCTTGCATTACAATCATCATATTGGAGGCACTTCGAATGGCGATTGAAGAAACTGGAACACTGAGTTCGGGCAAGCGGGCGCTGGCATCTTTCCTGACCAACCGCAGGCGCAAGGCCGAGGCGTCAGGGGATAGCGGATCGTTCGCGCACTTCAGAAAGCGGCTTGCCATCCGGCTAATCAGGGCGGCGGGTAAACCGTACCTGGTGCTCAACAAGTGGGGCAACCAAACGATGGGGTACGAGATAGGTGACTACACCTACGGATTCCCAAACGTCGTATACCCAAACGGCAAGCTAAAGATAGGCAAGTTCTGCTCGATTGCCTGGAACGTGACAGTGTTCCTAGGCGGCAACCACCGGGTCGACTGGATATCCCAGTATCCTTTCCCGACACCAGACGGAAGATGGCCCAAAGCCGAGAAAAGAAAAGAGTTCCTCACGACCAGGGGCGATGTCACTATCGGCAATGACGTCTGGATCGGCAGCGATGTGATCATACTGTCAGGCGTTACCATCGGTGACGGGGCGGCTATCGGCACCGGTTCGGTGGTCACTGGCGATGTGGAACCGTACTCGATAGTCGCGGGCAATCCGGCCAGGCTCGTCAAGAAAAGGTTCACCGACGAGCAGATAGAAAGGTTGCTCGAGATCAAATGGTGGGACTGGCCGGTGGAGAAGATACGGGATAGCGTCGACATCCTCTGTGGCCCAGACATCGACCTTCTCGACGAGATCGGGTGAGCGGCTCTTTCTCGAGTCCGAGTGTGCATTGTCAGTGAAGGTTGTCATTTCCTGCACAGCGCCAAGAAGAACCTGCAACTCGATACCTGGCTGTCGACGATACCTGCGACTTTGCGGGAGTCATCATCCACCCTCGACCGCTCCGGTATTATGTGCTGTTTTATGCTCTCAGGCAAAGTTCTGGAAACTTTCACGGAGACCTCGAGGAGCAACTTCCTTGAGAACGGAAGGTGGTCCTGCCCGAGAAAACGTACGTCAGCAAACCTGTCGCTGATGACTTTGCGGAACTGTCGGAAGGTAAACTCCACGGTGTGAAAAGGGTTGGCAAACGCGAGTCTTCGGTTTGGGGTGGAGACCAGGAAGCTTCCTCCTGGCTTCAGCACCCGGCATACCTCATCGAGGTAGGCAGCAACATCTGTCAGGTGCTCTATGGTCTCAAACGACACGACTGTATCGAAGGAGGCGTCCGCGAATTCCAGAGATGTCGCGTCGCCCGTCACGAACTTGATGTTTTCCGCCTTGTAATGGCTGCGGGCGTACTTGATCGCCTCCTCGGAGATGTCGACACCAACAACCTGCTCAGCTCGACCCAGGACGGCCAGCTCATGGGAGCCGTACCCGCTTCCGCATGCAATATCGAGCACATGGGTTCCTTCGACGAGGGACGAGGCGAACCAGTAACGAGCTATATGTTCCAGAAATATCGGCCTGGGTGCTTCTCCCGGAACCAGCCTTTCCATTAGTACCGACCTCGCTTATGAAGCTCCCAAGCTTTCTCGCAGTTGATTGTAATATACTTTAGATGTGACTGTAGTCAGGCCATCCTACCGAGAATCATTGGCTGAATGTGCTTATCTTGGTCATAATCACAAGTTAGATGCATAGGGCTCGAGCTGCTCTCCCCGACGAGAGGATGTGAAACGCTTGCAGTTGTCCAGAAAAGAGATCTGGCTGCACCGGCTGGAGATTCTGGACCCCCGCACGTTGTGCAAGCTCACAACCAGAACGTTGCGCCGCAGGCGCAAAGATTACCGCAAGATCTACCGAATGACCCTCCGGCGTTGGCTCCTTTACCATAACAAGCACATCGTTTTCGATGAGTGCCTCTGGATGGGTGTCAGCACTCTAAAGAACCCGCTCGACGCGTGGATATTCCAGGAGATCATATTCGAGGTCCGTCCGGACGTCATAATCGAGATTGGCTCCGCGGCAGGGGGGACCACCCTTTTTCTGGCCAATATGCTCGACCTGCTTGGGGAGGGACTGGTTGTATCGGTGGACATCGACCGCTCCGAGTTCGATATCAAGCACAGACGGGTCAAGTGCGTGACGGGGGAGAGCTCTGACCCAAGCACGGTGGCTCAGGTCGCCGTGTTTTGCGAGGATAAGACCGTGCTCATCATCCACGATGGTGACCACAACAAGCCCCAGGTCCTGAAAGACCTCGAAGCATATTCCTCCATGGTAACCCCCGGGAGTTACTTTATCGTCGAAGACGGTCTTGTGGACCTCTTCAAGCCGAACAGGGTGTTCGGGCTTTTCCCGGACGGAGGGCCACTCGATGCAGTGGAGGAGTTCCTGGAGCGCAATCGCGACTTTGTGCCTGACCGCAAGAGGGAGCGCTACCTTATCACGTTCAACCCTATGGGTTACCTCAAGAAGGTGCATTGATGCCCGCTGAAGTCTCGATAGTGATAGTAAACCATAACGGACGCGAATGGCTTCAAGAGTGTCTCGACTCGATAAGAGCCCAGACGTACGGCTCACATCATACGATATTTGTGGATAACGCCTCGAACGATGACAGCGTCGAGTTCGTGCGGGAGAAGTACCCGGAGGCGCTGGTAGTAGAGAGCACCGGCAACACGGGCTTCACCGGTGGCAGCAATCTCGGGATACGGTACGCGACGGGCGAGTATATCCTGTTTCTGAACACAGACACGCGCCTGGAAGCTGATTTCCTCGAAGAGCTACTCACTGCTTTCAGCGAAATACACGGACTTGGAGCCGTTCAGCCCAAGATAAGGCTCATGGGTGACTCCGACAAGATACAGCTCTGCGGGCACTTCTGGACAAGTTCTTCCTGCCTCTACCTCTTCGGTTACGGCAAGGACCAAAACCTCCCGATGTATAACAATCCATTCCCGATATTCGCGGGCGCCGGCGCGGCGATGCTCGTCAAGAAAGAAGCGCTCGACGAGGTAGGCTTGTTTGACGAGGACTTCTGGTGCTACTACGAGGACGTCGACCTGTGCAGCCGTCTCTGGCTGGCTGGTTACGAGTGCTGGTACTACCCTCTTGCGACTGCCTACCACGCACTGGGGGCGACCGCGAACACCTTCGATCGGGGCGCCGTCCGCTACCACCACGTGAAGAACTGGCTGGCCTACATGTTGAAGAACTTCGAGTGGCGCACCCTGGCATCCGCTGTCCCGATGTTCCTCGTAAGTATGTGTTATCGCTGGCGTTCAGGTTGCTCCAGGGAGAGACCGAGTTCTTAATGCCTTTTTTTCGGGCGCTCTATTATGACGTTGAGCACTTCAGTGACCTGATGAAGAAAAGGAAAAACATGCAATCGATGCGAAAGGTTTCCGATAAAGAAATATTTCGCAGGGTAAAACGGAACCCGCGGTTGAGCTACTATTACTATCTGAACAAGGGACCGGAAGAGTACGTTGACCGCTGGGAACCCGAGCAGAGTCGGAAAGGCGGCGGATGATCGCTGCAACAGCCGATGAACAAAAAGAGACTGGGCCTACTTCAGGTGGCGTAAGCTCAACCATGTTCAGAGGCATCCTGCGGGGCAAGCGTCACTATTTGTGGCACATCATCTCCATAATAGTTATCGCGGCACTCGCGTGCCTTCTCTTCTATAGACACTTCAGCAATCCGGGAACGCTCCTCCACGTTGACATGTCGTTCCCAACCAACCTGGACCGCATGTACAGCACCCTGCGCGGAATGTGGTATCAGTATGGGAGTCTATCCGTCGTCTGGAACGCGCTGAGCGTGCTCTGGCTCTACCCGACGCTGCTTCTGGCCAAGCTGTTCGGCCTGTCATCCTCAACATACCTCTGGCTCCTCTTCATAAGTACGTTCGCTCTCGCGGGCATCTCGACATACGCGCTGGCATACAACCTCATCGGGGAGTTCGATTTTTCCGGAACCTGGAACTACGCGGCGCACGTCGGCGCGGTTATCGCCGCACTGATCTACATGTACAACCCGTGGTCATTGGGACACCTCTGGGGGTACTTCGGATATCCCGCTTATGCCGTGATGCCACTTGCCTTCCTGTTGCTTGTGAAGGCAATAGACAGGAAAAAGCTATATCTCGTAGTGGTTCTCGCCCTGCTTATGGCAGTTACCAGCACGGCGCCGATCTGCATTGTCTGGTATGTGCTATTGATTGCCTTCTACGCCCTCTTCTATCTCATAATCACGAGATTCCGGCGTGAATCGGTGCTTGGCATGCTGAAGGTCCTGTTGCAGACGGCGGGGTTGTACCTTGTGTCATGCGCGCTCTGGGTGGTGCCGTTTCTCGGAAGTCAGCTCACGCATAAACCGCTGGTTCCTGTGTACAACCAGTACTTCACCAAGACCATCGCCGAAGGGCTTTCCGCGTCGAACAGCGTCTTAAACAACCTCCGCCTGTCAGGGTGGGGTGGGCCGAACAACATCGCTTTCAACAACCAACTCGCGGCTATCCTCAGCTTCGCGTTGCCACTGTTTTCTATCTTCGCGCTGTACATCCTGAGGGATCGGTTCTTCAAGAATCGCAAGATGCTCTTCATGGGGGTTTTCTTCCTCTTAAGCATCCTGATAGCAACCGGTACAGCGTTCATCTTCAAGCGGCCGTACGAGTTCCTGGAACTGCGGGCTCCGGGCTCCGCCGCGCTTGGTTGGGTTATCAGGGCCCCGGATAGGTTGCTCTTCTTCGTCCCCGCGTTCTATGCGACCATCCTGGGGGCGCTAGCCGCCAGTATCATGAGAAAGCGACCACCATCGAGCCTACCCGGAGACTCTCTGGATGACGATGCAGAGAGTGCAATAAAGGAGGAACCCGGAGCGGCCGAAGGCACACGAGGTGTCAACAGGGCGCTGCTCGAGGAGAACAAACTTCTCCGCGAGAGGGTGTTATGGATTGACAGGTTCGCGTTCAACTCGCGGGTGGTCGTGTATGTCGTCGTCTTTGCTTTTGTCCTGTTATCTCTCTACCCGTTGACCTTGCTTTATGCCAATACAGTCTTCAACCCCACGCTCATTCCCGCGGACTATCAGCGGGTGAACAGTTTCATCAAGAAACGGGGAAGCGATACCCGGGTAGTCTGGATGCCTTTCGCCGGGTATGGTTTCACGACGACGTGGGCCCCTGAAAAAAGGATCGGCCCCTTCAACATCTTTGGATCCTACCCTTCTCTGTACAACCTGCAGGATACTTACAACGAAGAAGCGTACCTGTACTGGGTGCAGAATTTCTTCTCCAGGGCACCGGGAGAGCTTGCGCAAGTCCAGATTCTGAACAAAGACGTGATGGTGACGGACGATACAGCCTCCAGGTTGTTGTTGCCGTTTGACGCAAAGTACGTCATCTTCGATGCATCGGTGAAGGATTATGACTTTGCCGGAAGCTTCGACAAAGACAAGAGCCTAAGAAAGGTCTTCAGCAGCGGAACGCTAACGGTCTACGAGGTATCAAGTCCGCTCCCTCTGATATCAGCGGCCAGCAGGACCGTCAAGGTCGATTCGTATTTTGACAACCTGTCGATCATCCAGAAATACGGGACCGATCTTGTCTCCAGGCTCGATTTCACGAGGGGAAATGACGTCGCGAAGCAGTATGGCTCCTTGAATATAGACGATTACAAGGAGTACATGGACATCAACGGAAGCTTCGAATCAGGCGACCCCAGCACTAATGTCATCCCGTTCTGGGTCCTGGAGGACAAGTCGGGCAACGTAAAGATGTTCGCCGACAACAAGGTGAAGGTTGCGGGAAAGAGAAGCCTGCGCGTAGAGAACACTTCGACCGAACAGTTCAGCATTGGCTGGGTTCATGGTCAGCCGATACCGGTGCAGGCGGGAAGTGTCTACTCGCTTGAGACGAATGTCAAGCTCAAGAACTCAATTTGGACCCACGTGGCGATGGAGGGTTTCAGCAAGAAAAAGAACGATTGGATTCAGATCGCCATGTGCCCGACTGTTCAGGCGGGAGACGTCGGCTGGAAGAAATACAATTGTTCCTTCCTCGTGCCGGACGATATTACAAAGATTCGCCCGGCGCTGGCGTCTGGCTGGATCAGTGACAAGAATTCGGGCAAAGCATACAGTTGGTTCGATAACATAAAGCTGGCCCGGGTCAGCACCGAATTTTTCCAATCCATCGAGGCGGCCAACGCGCCTCCGAAAATCACGTTCAAGAAGCTGAGCCCACAGAAATACAAGGTGCATGTGGAAAAGGCAACAGTGCCGTTCGTGCTCTCCCTGGGTGAGGCGTACGATCCGCTGTGGGTGGCCAAGTATGAGGACGGCACGACGGTCGCGCCGGTCAGGCTGTACTCGATGACGAACGGGTTTCCCATAAACAGGGTAGGCACTAATGACTTGACGCTGGAATTTCGACCGCAGCGATGGTTTGATAACGGCTTTCTCGTTTCGATGTTGACCGTTCTCGTGTTACTTATATATCTGTTTTACTATTGGGTTCAGCATGGCGGGAACAATGCTATGCGCTTCAAGAGCTTTATGAAGTGGTTGGGCCGCGGCGCACTGAGAGGAGCCTCCAGTACGTGGGAATACGTCACAGAACGGACAGATTACTGAGGAAAGAAGAAGATGGATCGTAGTTCTATTGTACGAGCGCTCATATCGCTAGCGGTGTTCATCGTGCTAAGCTTTTTCCTGACCGTGTTAGCAGCCTTTTTCACGGCCGTGTTGCTTGCGGTTGTACTGTTCGGTGTAGACTGCAAATTCGCTTACCTGATCGCGCTGCTTCTGCTGATGATTGCGGCACTTTTCATAGTGCTCGCCGCCACCTCCGCCGCGGAGTTTTTTGCCATCTGGTCGTTCTATTTCCTTGCCATCGGCGTACTGGCGCAATTTCGCGATGGGATCGTGCGAGGCACTTTTGAGGATCTCGATAGCTAGGGTTGCCCGGGCGCGACGGTGGCGTTCGAGTCAGGCTCCTCTCGCCGCGATTTGGGCCTGACCGCAAGCGCTATGAGCACCAGGAAGAGTACGCCCAGTGTAACAACGGAAACTACGAGCCCCCACGAATACCATTTCTGGGCGAGGTAATCGATTGTAATATTGAAATTGCCTTTCTGCTTTATTGGAAACCCCGTGATAGTCGAATAAAGTCTCACCGGGTCGACGCTGGTTCCACCTTGCACCCGGGCAACCCACAGCGGGTCATATGCCTCTCCGAAGACCAGGATGAACGGCTCGGTAGCTCCCTTCACCTGGACCTCGTACTTCTCGGGGCTTACCTGCTTGAAGCTCACCTTCGAAGGCGCGGTACCGCCGAGAAGGTCAGTGTAAAACCTGCTGTTTATCTTTGATATCTTGATGTCGTCAAACCAGCTCACCGCGGCGCCACGTGCCGGGTTGTCGACCCACCCCGCTCCCAGGACAGGTACTATCTTGCTTATCCCTTTCGGCATGCAGAAGGAACATTGAGTATTCTTCCAGCCGGACGTTCCCGATTGTATTACGGGGCAGCTGACCAGCCTGATCCATTTATTCGATTTTACCTCAAAGCCCTCGACGTCAACGTGCGTCCACTTTGAGTTCTTGTACTTGACGCTCGTCTCGATATTGTAGATATCTCCCGATGTGACCGGTATCTCTGTGCCGACAACCGAATAGATAGACAGGTCGTCCGTGGCGTAGTTCTCGACTTTCAGACTCTGCTTGCCGCTTGACATGGTGTTCGTATCAAAAGAGACGGATGCTCTCTGGACGGGCGTGGAGCTGCTCGGCGGGTGCACGAGATCCTTGATCTTCGGGTCGGACAACGGCAGCAGGTTCCATTTATCGGGCTGACCCCAAATGTCCTTCTGCTCAAAGCTCGAGTTGGAGTCGTAGTATTCCTTGTAGTCGTTCATGTTGATGGTGCCAAACCGCCTGTCGATTTTTGCCCCGGGCTCAGCGAACGAGATCCGTTCCATATCAGAGGTGGAGAGCTTCTGGGCGAGCGCCAGTTCATCATAGTAATCGTTTGTTAATACGGTCCTAGGCGCGGGCCTTAGCATCCGCCCACTCGAATCGAGTTTGAACACCTCCAGGTTACCGTTCTGAAAGACGCTTTTCAGGCTCTTGTCTTTTGAGAAGCTGTCACCGAAGTTGTAAAACGGAACGGAGGAATCGGCGACCATGAACCGGGCCGCGAACGGTGCAAAGAGCCCGGAAGCAAAGCTGTTCTGAAACATGATCGCACGGTTCAACACTTCGTCCGGACCCAGGGAATTGTTCGAGAACTGGGACTCGAGCCAGTAGTAGTAATTATTCTTGTTGAAGATGTCCTGGAAGTTGTTCAATGACGGGTTCGACGTGTAGACGTCGAATGAGCCGATGCGTTTCTCCGGAGCCCAGTCATAGTTAAAGCCGTCCTTGGCGAACGGTATCCAGATCGGCCGGGAACCGGGAGAGCTTTTCTCCATGTACTTGGTGACGTTCGTATAATCGGAGGGTATCACGGTCGGGTTGTAGACATTTTTCGCATACGAGAGAGTCATGGGCGCGAACGACGTAACCACGAGCATCACTATGACCGCGGCGAGTGCGTTCTTCATGGCCTTCTGGTTTCGTAGGAGATGTGCCACGAGCAACCCCAGCAAAAGCGCGTAGAACACAGCCGTGTAGATGAGCCACCTGTCCGCTGCACGAAAAACCCACCCGAACGAGGATAGGCCGGGGGCTTTCAGTACGAACCAACTGTAAGGCCTTGCGAGGATGGACGATGTGCCTGTCGCCAGGAGCACGGACACGATGAACATCAATGACCAGAAGATCACTATTCTGTCGCGAAACAGCTTTCGCCGGAGGACGAGGAGGGCTACGAGTGCCAGCAGGGGGAGCGCGAAGCTGAGTATCGTCCAGAACGAGCCGCTCGGTTGTGGATTGACCGGCAGTCCCCAGCCCGCGGTAAAGCGAACGTTGTTTAGGATCGTGCCGCTCTTTGAGAGCATGTCCAGCATGGGACGGCCGAAGCTTCCCTGGTAGACGGGGGTAAACGGTTTGTTGATGAGCATGGAGCCAAAGAATGGCGTCATCCAGACAGCATTGAGCAAAACGTATAACCCGACCAGGGGCAGTACGACCTTTCCGGTATTCGCGAGACTCCGACGGTCGAATCTCTTCGAAATGATGAAGAACAGCAGGTACGCGATGATCATGAACCAAAACCAGATGACGTTGATAGGCCCGGTGCCGGCAACCGTTATCAGGATGGCGAGTGATATCAACTTCCAGGCTCTGGGTTTCTCCACTGCCATGACAAGGAGCAGGAACGCGAGTGGCAGAACGGCGTATCCCGGGTAGCCGAAGTAAGGCCACAGATGACTTACCGAGAACGGGTTATACATAAAGATGATCGCGGCGAAGAGCGCACCGACATGCAGCGCGTATTGGCTGGTTCCGCCCAGCCTGAAGCGCTTTATCGTATAGAACGCAAGGGCGTACATTGAAACGCCTGCCAGTGCGAAGGTGCCTATAAACATAATGAGCAGGTAGCGGTCGGTAGCGATATTAAACAGTTTCACGAGACCAAGAAGCGGGTACGCCCAGAAGACCCGCTGAACGTTCCAGATGTTCTGGACGCTGCCGTACTGCCACCAGGTATGGTTATATAGCGCGAGGTTGCGGCTGATGGTAGTCGGGAATGTCATATCCACGTGCATAAGCATGCCGCGAGTAGCGAAATGCCTGTAGAATAACACTAGAGAGACGAGGATTATCAAGACTATTGAGATGGCGTGCCTCAGGGCCGGGCGGTTGCGGAATCGCACCCCCACTTCAGCGGCCCCGGCCTGTGTCGATGTCAAGCGGTATATACCTATCCTTTTCTGATGAACCCTACTGCTATTGCCTTAGCCCTGAAGGCGCTCCCGCCGTATTTGGAACCCAGCGCCGACCAAAGGTCGGTCTGCTTCCATTCGTTCTTGCGGCCGATGCGCTTGAGGAAGTACACGTCCGAGAACGGCAGCGCGCCGTTTTCGAGCTGGCGGTCTAACTCCTGATTGAAGCCAAGCGGAACAGTAGCCATAAACTCACCCCCCGGGGCCAGCAGGCTTGCCATGTTATTGACAGCCGCCGCGACCTTCCCCGGATCCCGGGGCACCTCGTCCCACCCTACATGCTCGAGAGTAGAGACGCTTAATATCAGGTCGTAGTTCTTGCCCGGGTTGAAATCAACGACGTCCTCGTTGGTAACGCCCTCGGCTTCTTCGTACTTGTCAAGCACGTCGTGATCAGAGTCAATGTAATGACCGAGCACATTGCCCACTTCGAGGATAGACTGACCTTCATGCGCGAGCAACAGCTCACTGGCGATTGGGACCTCAATAGTGCGCTCGTTTCGCCATGCCAGGTTGTACGGGTGGTAGAAGTAATGGTGTTCGCGGCCATTGAACGTGAACGTCCTTGACTGCTTGAACGCTTTGCAGTACCAGACGGTTGCTTTCTTTAGAGCCTCTTTCAGCGCTGTTGGCGGCGAATCGATGATCTTCTTTGTCACTCGCTCGAGCAGGCTCCGGGCGCCGCCGCCCCACACTCCGGAGCCGCCAGTCGTACACACCTCCAGCAACGCGTCCCCGGCTATGCTCAGGAATTCACCGCTTGCTACCTCATCCCAGCCGAACTTCTTTACGAATTCCGGGCCAATCCTCTCGAAGCCGCGGTACGCTTCGCCTGTCAGCAGCTCGGAGGTAAGGGAGGACATGCCCGCAATGTCTCCGATGGGTGCTGTAAAGACAGCGGCGCACTCCTTGATATTCTCACGGTAAACCGGCAGGTCATAGGCTACTACAGGCAAGCCGCAGGCAAGCGCTTCCTGGGGTACAATGCCCCACTCTTCGACATGGCTGGGGAACAGGCAGACCTTGCTTTTCTTCATGAGGGAGAATTTCTCGGGATCATCTATCACTCCCATGAGCGCGATGTTATCTTCGAGGCCGTGCGATTCGATGGAAGCGACAAGCCTCTCCCTGGTACCGGGATTGCAGCTGCCGATCATGATGAGCCTGGCTTCCGGGTGCTCCTTTACCACATCGGTCCATATCTCCACCAGGTCGAATAGCCCTTTTTCAGGGTCGTGCCTCCCGACGAAGACAGCTTCGAACTGTCTTTTTCCCCGCCCGACCGCAACTGCTTCTATCGCCTCTGTATCGAGACCGACGCCGTTCACCGCCACGGGAACGCGGAGTCCGTACGCTTTGAGCTCGGCCGCGAGGTGCTCCGATATCGCGATCACCTCGTCGGCACGATTGTGGAGTCTAGTCAGTGGGGCTCGAAACGGTGCCGGAAAAATATCGATGTTGAGGTTACAGGCAACGAGCCGGGCGTGGAACAGATATTTCACCGCGATGCCTGCCAGCAGCGCGGGTACCTGCTCGGAGCTCGGCACGAAAATGACGTCGTACTTCTCACCTGCGAGCCACAGGTGAAAGCATGTGAAGATCATGATGATCGTCGCGAGTATCCACTCGAGGACGCGCTCGAACCAGAAATGATCCTCTTCGAGCTTTCTAACAATCCGTGGAATCCGGTACTCCTCGAGCCGTATGTTCGGGATGTCGATTCCACGGAGGAACGATGGTTCGTCATCGACCACGCAGACTCGCATTTCGTTCGGGGTGCGCTTGAATATCTCATACGCCCTGCGAAAGCCTCCGGCTGCTATGACCTCGTGGGGCGCATGCCAGAGCAGGGCAAGCACATTTGTACTCGGCCCACCTTTTGACCTGCTCATTTCGACCAACTCAAGCTTTTTTCTTTCTTCGCCTGTTTGACACGATTTCAGTCACGATAATTATCACACATAAAAACAGGGTTACGGCGCTCACCGAGTACCCTACTATGAGCCTTGTGTACCTGTAATGGATAGTGACAGTATTTGTTCCGGAAGTTCCAGTCTCAAGCGGAAATGCCGTTACAATACCGAGCTGCTTTGTGGGGTCCGGATCGCCGGCGCCCTTCATCCGCCAGTCTTCGTTGAACGGCTCGGCGAATAGCAGGGTTGATGAGTTGCCTCTCGCGGGCGGGAGGGTGGCCGTAACGGCATTGCTCCGCGCCGTGCTGTGAGGAATCGGCTCGCCCCTCGCGGAGGGGATGTCCGTGCTTGCCCCTTTGTGTAAAAATGAGCCGAGAAGGTTACCGCCCCTCGCTTGCGCCCCGACTTCGCTCCAGTCGGTGTAAGAGCCGGTGTGTGCCGCGAGTTGCAACCTGCTCGTGGGCACCTTGTTGCGCATAAGCACGAGGTCGCGCCAGCGTCCTACCACCTTGAGGTCGTTCTGCTTCTCGACGAATCGGAAGTTCTCGCTCGCCATGTTGAGGGGCATGAGAACGTAGCGGACGTTAAGGGGGGCGAGCATGGCTCCCAGATTGGAGTTCTTGCGTGCCGACTGGAGAGAAGCGTCAATGTACGAGTCGATCGGCTGCTGGTCGAGCTTGACCGGTCCAACCATCAACGTGTTCAGTCGGACGTAACGGCTGTTGAAGAAAAACTGCATCGGTGAGGTTATAGTCCACCGGCTCTTTGTGAAGTCGAACCGCATATACCAGTAAGATGGCAGGTAGAGGACGTTCCAGTCGCCGTTGTCGCTTTCGAGTACCTGTTTTGCCTGATACCACGACTTCGGATACGACACTGCTCTCGCCTCGCCCCAGAGGCCGCCGAACATCCGAAAGCTGTAGAAGAGCACAAGCAATATGAGCAGTACCGGCAAGGCCCGCCGCCACCCGTCTTGCTGCCCGGGCTTGCGGGACCTTCGCGTAAGGAGCCTTTCGACGCCGAGCCCGCCCAGTATCGCATATGGAAGGGCCAGTAGCGCAACGAACTTCTGCGGCTCGCGAAAGAGCCTGAAAGCGGGTACGTGGTTGTACACGAAAGAAAACAGCGGCCCGGTCAGAGGTGCCCTCGCGCCAAGCGCCAGGAAGAATCCCGCCACCCCCAGCACCAGTAGCGCCCAGACCAGTGGCCGTCTCTTCGGGTCGTGTCTATAGCTCCAGAAGCCGAATAGCGAAAGGAAAACAAGGCCGATAGCTATCACGGGCCATAGTGGCACCCACCCCCTTGGCATGACCGAATCGATCTGTGTCTTCCAGTAACCGTACATCCCCACCACGGAGAGCGCGACGCCGACACTGGACGTTGAACGTGTCTCGAATACTTTCAGGTCGGTTTTGTCGAACGATGCTGCAACATCGCCCCTAGAAGCGGGGATGATCCACATCGCTCCGAGCAGCAGGAAGAGCAGCAGCACCGCCGGCAACGCGATCGCAGCTTTGCTTCCAGTCCTCCGCGAGCCATGGAACCTCCGCGTGGCGAGCTGGAAAATGCCTGCAAGGACACAGGCCAGCAAGGCGATAGTGCCCATGTGCAAGCTCAGGATCGCGATGCCGGCGAGCCATAAGGCAGTCCTTGCGCAGCGTCCCGCTGCAGGCTCTTTGACTGTCTTAAGCATTGATGAAAGTGCCACGGGAATCAGCGCATAGCCCAGAAGGAGGCCCCATTGGCCCATGAGCATCCTGGTGTAGACGAACGGGTTCACCCCGTACACTGTGCCGGCGAAAAACCGCGCCGCACCTGTTCGGGCAGGCACGTTTCTATACATGAGATAGCCCGAAAGGAACCCAAGTAGGAAAAGGACGATCTTCTGGAGTAGAACGCCGCCGATCGCGCGTGAGAGTACCCATGCCAGGTTGTACACCAATGTGACGTTCATCGTGCCCTGGGAGGGGCCCAACAGTGAGCTCGGCGGGTGCATCGAGGGGGTGAAAATCATGTCGCCCAGCAGCACATAGCCATTTGCGAAAAGCGCAGGCCCCCACGCAACTACTGCGATTGCAGCGAAGTAGACTGGCCCGAAGAAGTCACGGGTGGTTTCTCGATGCGCTATTCTTGACCGCCTCTTTAAGGATTTCCAGGGTCTGTCCCGCGGTAGCATCCCAGCTGAAATCATTTGACCATTTAAGGGCACCATCCGCAAGCCTGCCACGCAAAGCTTCGTCACTCAGAATGTCAACGAGGTCTTCGACGAACTCGTCGTCGTCGTGGGCAAGCATCCCCGTGCGCCCATGCACGATGGACTCGTTGAGGCCGGGAACGTCAAAGGCGACTGTGGGTGTCCCGCAGGCGTTGGCTTCAATGACCGTGAGCCCCCAACCTTCTATCATCGAAGCCGTTGCGGATACCCATGCCTGTTGGTACAGCTCGACTTTAGCCTCGTCGCTCACCTGCCAGAGGAAGTGGACGTAGTCGTCCGCGTCGTGGAGCTTCACCTCGGCCTCGGCCTCCAGTATCGCTTCGCCGGCCCCCGCAACGATGAGCTTCACGTCCGGCACTCGCTCGCGTACCTTGTGCATTATGCGTATGAGCTTTGGGAGTTGCTTGTACGGCTTGAGACGGCCCAGGTAGAGCACTGTAGGGGTGGCGGACTTTTCGCCGGAGACTGGTGAGTACATGTCCGTGTCGATGCCGTTATAGACAACTCGCACATCGAGGTGCTTGCCCCCGAACAGCCTGTTCCTGATTGAGCTTGCGGTCGATTCTGACACGCAGATAACGGGATCGCCTCTATAGAGCAGTGGCAACAGGTAGCGCTCGATGGCTTTGCCGATCTCACCTAAGACCGGTCCGAGTTCGGGTACGAACATATCCCGGTGCACGTGGTGTATTAGGGCTATCTTCGGCTTGCGAACGAAGAGGGGCGTGAAGAAAGGTACACCGTTTATGATATCCAGCACTACATCGGCATGCTTGTGCAGTAGAGCCAGGTAGTACAATGGGCCAAAGAGGAATGTGAGATAGCTCCGTCCAGCCCTGTAGACGTTGACCCCCTCAATGTTGTCCCGGTGCGGGGACCCTTCTGGTCTGGAAGTGAACAAGGTGACCTCGTGTCCCATCTCGACCCATCGCCTTGCCTGCTCATGCATGTTAACCTCGGAGCCACCGGCCCAGGGGTGATACAGATCCTTCCAACTGAAAATCAATACCTTCAACGACCCCTCCGGTTTCGTCACTGAAGATGCTAAGCGCGGTCTTTGCCCGCCAAGCAAAGTGGAGTTCAGCTCGGCTGATAAAGGAAACGGTATTTCACAGTATCAAATCAGCGTCTGAAACAATTATAAAACGAAGCTCACCGGCCCTGTAAGGGGCCGGTGAGCTTTAAGTCAGATGAGAAGCACCGGAATGGTGCGTCTGGTTAGTACGAGAATGGAGCTGGGAGCACCGCCAGGTACGCGTAGAGCAAATGCCCCCTTGCCGTGAAACCGGCTATCTGGACCCAGTCTCCGCTGTTGATGTTCTTTACCTGGTCATTATTGCAGTAGATCGTCACGATGTCGCCCTGCTTGAAACCGAGGTCCGTTACCGCCTGGCTACCGGAGTCGAGCCACACATGAAGGGCATCCGAGCTCTTTGACAGGGCGTAGCCGGTGATGGAATACGGGGCGCAGTTGTACACCTCGCCAGCCGCCCCTGAAGGAGTTGCTTCATTGATGCTCGAGGCGAGCCTGACAAACCCGAAAGTGAATGTAGGCCCCTTCAGGCCTGGTACCCCCGAGTTGCCCTCATTCGTCTGGGCAACAGCCGCACCAATGATCGCTACAAGACAAATTGCCATGACGAGGACGATGGTGGCTACTGCCATCCGGTTCCTGATCAAGGACTTCATTCTTGCTCCCCCTTTGAGCTCCGCTGTTTTTCAAGCGAACGCGTCGTCTCGCGCATCTATCGTCAGGTGGTCGTTTATTTCGAACTCTCGGCGCTGGCCGCAGTCGCAATCACTATCTTGGTCTTGCCGGGATCGCTGGACTGGCCGGCCCCGATTACAACCGACTTGACGTCAGAGCCGGATTTCACCGAGAAGAGCCCGATCTGCACGCCGTTGCTGGTGGTGGACGTATCCATGTAGCCGGTCATCCCGGACAGCGTGTCTTTGTAGAACGCGATGACAGTTGCAACATCGTCGTCGGACCAGAACGTCGCTCCGGACCACTTCTCGGCCCCCGACGTGCTCGAGATCACAGCTACGGAACCCTTCTCCACCACGGCGTTGCTTGGCACCTTGATACCGAGCGCGGCCTCGCTCGCGGACTTCACCGTCCAGGTCTTTTCCTCGCCTTTACTATTGGAAACGGTTACCTCGTTCTTTGAGGAGTTGTACTGGACCTGGCCTTCGGGCGTGGTGATGCCTTTTTGTGTCGTCCCGCATCCGGCAGCGGCGATAACCCCTGCGAGCAGTGCGACTAACACGAGCAGACCAACGTACCTTCTCATGCTATACCTCCTTGCAGGACAGGCATCTCGACACAGGGCGCCCTGTCATTCACGGCCGTCTTGCGACACTAAGGCCAATATAAATCCATATATGTATATTATCGTCTTTTTTCACGCCTACGCAAACAAATTTCGTGGTTCGCAGGGAAAGCCCTGCCACAAACTCTCCTCAAAACATGATTCGCCTGCACCTCGCTGCGCACCTCTCTGAACCGGCATAGGGAAATGCTTCACACTACACTTGGTAACAGCATACCAATTAATCTGCACGGTTGCCTTGAGCCAATAGGACGGTTATCAGGGCAACCGATGGGGGATAAAAAGATCATACCCGGTGAAAGACCCCCTGATGGTAAGAACAGGCCTGATCTTGTGCGTTCTCCCAGACGCGGGGTGTGCACCATCGATGCCTGGCACCTATGACCTGTTCGTGTCGTTGGTTCCTGGCACCGGTGGGTCGTACACGTGTACGACCAGAAACCAGCTCCCGTTCCGAAAAGACCTGCCGGTGGTTGTCAGGGGAAGCGGGGAGAAAAAGAGCGGTCCGTCGGTGATCAGGGTGTGGTACTCCCGGCTTTCGCCAGTGGTTAATGCGGGTCGCTCCCCTTCACAGTGGCGCGTCCGTGCCGGATTCTCACCGGCTTCCCTATTGAGGCCGAATGCCACCTGTGCGGCTTGTTATTCAATTGTTGGAAACATTTCATGGGCCGATGATGGGCGAGTCAAGGCGACGAGCTTGAGGCATTCCCCTTCTGTGACATGTTCTCCGCGGGGCCTTCGGGTAAAATCAACGTGAGCGGAACACCAGCGAAGCGGGGGTGCCTGTGATGAAGAAGTTCCAGGGGATATTCACCGTTATGATGACGGCCTACGATGCCGACGGTGGTATCGATACAAGTGGCATGGCGGCAATGACGAGGTATCTCGTGAACTCCGGGGTACACGGTCTCGTGGTCCTGGGAAGCAACGGTGAGTGCCCGTACCTTACTCACGACCTGCAGAAAGCCGTCATCGACGCCGTGGTCACCGAGTGCCAGGGTCGGGTCCCTGTCATCGTCGGGATAAACGAGAGAGGTACCGAAGACGCCATCGCGATGGCGAGATATGCCGGGAGCGCCGGGGCGGACGGAGCGCTCGCCGCGCTGCATCTCTTCTATCCACTGGACGAGGACGCCGTTTATGCCCATTACGAGAAGCTGTGCGAAGCGGTAGACATGCCTTTCCTTTACTACAACTTCCCGGGCAACAGCCACCTCCTGCTGACGCCCGAGCAGATCGCCCGTATCGCGAGCATCCCGAACGTGGTGGGTGCCAAGGAGACTATCTTCAACGTCGACGAGGTCAGAGCGCTCGTCGACGCCACGGATGATGATTTCAGCGTCTTTACCGGGATGTGCCTGAACCTGACTCAGACGATGGATGTCGGAGCGTGTGGCGCGATATGCCCTCTGCCGAACGTGCTGCCGCACAAGGCGGTCTTGCTCTACGAGTCGCTGTACGAAGGGAACCTCGAGATCGCCGCGCCGCTACAGGCCGATTTCTATACGGTGGGCCCGCTGATAACGGGCTCTCCCACGCCTCACGCGCTCATCAAGGAAGCGATGCGCCAGCTCGGTCACGATATAAGGGTCGAAGTGAAATCGCCCTTGCCGCAGCTGACCCCGCAGCAGGTGAGCCATGTGCACGACACGCTCGTAGCCGCGGGGCTGCTGGAGGATTGAGGTTGGTGGCTCTACTCCTGGTCGGACTGTGCCTCCGATTCCTCCTCGGATTCGTCCAGCTTGACGAAGGACTCGCCCGCTTTCCTGTAGTCGCTGCCGTACCTCATGATTATCGAGGGGTGCGGCATGAGCTGTCCAGCCATCGCCGGTTGCGGCAGCGAGGCCGGCGCGCTGATGGCCACCTGGCTCTCTTCGTGCTCGTGCTCCACGGCGTCGGAGCTTATCTCTTCGTGCTCGTGCTCGCCTGTGCGCTTCGAGTACCAGACAGAGACGGCCACCGCCGAGAACATCACCGTCACCACCGCG
>Ga0182021_10000405_pt1 | contig 45444 bp, 45 predicted proteins | sample 612E3MmetaG_FD_120493 | JGI IMG/M metagenome (GOLD analysis project Ga0182021, IMG submission 120493) | Permafrost microbial communities from Stordalen Mire, Sweden - 612E3M metaG (Illumina Assembly) | ecosystem: Environmental > Terrestrial > Soil > Wetlands > Permafrost | place: Sweden... | reverse complement strand
TAATTGGTCATGCGGTAAAAGTTCAGTCTTTAGGGCAATTAAGCCTCTGAGTGTAGCACGGATAAAACAGCTTATAGCCACATCAGATTTAATGCATTCTTGCTCATCCATCACACGGACTTCAAGGGCTGAGCGGTCAAAGCGAAAAATTACGCCTTTTGAATTGACCCACTCCTTATACATCAATGCTTTTCCAGCACCAGCTTTAGCCAAATCCTCAGTATACCGCCCAATAATGTCATGTTTGTACTGGCTAAGTGAGACAGCGTATTCTGGGATAACTTCACCTGTTATAGACGGAATTTCTTTTTGGTTCACCTTGTAGAATTGCAGACGATTGTCGATATCCAATCCATTTTTGCCGTCATAGATTGGAGAAGAAGCAGTTAATGCAGGGAGATAAGCAGACAAATTAGCAAGCAAATTATGTATTTGGATGCCGTCTGGTTCCTTTTGGTATGGGAGGTTTAAGTGGAAACTTTGTATATTTAGCCAGCCGTGCTGATTTAGATTGAAAATTTTGCCGTATTCCTGGTAGATTTTTTTGTGGTAGTGTGACCAGATAGCGGTGTCTTTTAGGTTAAGCAGTGGATGCATCCCTGTACCAAGAAGCGCAGCACCATGTTTCTGAACAATTTGGTTTAGCGTTGAAACAGCGTTTTGCATGGTTTCTTCAAATTCTATGGGGGATTTGAATGGCGAGTTTGCCTTTACCTCCATTACGTGCAGTTGCATCTCTTTGCCAAAAGTGAATTTGGGTAACTCCACAAAGTTGATGGTTTTTCCGCAATAGTCTTTTATGATTTTGTCGGAGATTGGCAGAACTTTTAGTTCTTGGTTTACAAGTGAAAACTCGTGTTCTGGTCCAAGGACTTCAAGTGGTTTAAACGTTAGGCTATGCCTCTTTCTGTTTAACTTTGACTTGGTTGCGAATATGTCAGTAGTTAATCTTAAATATAACTGCACTAATATCGACTTTTAATTACCTGGTGTCTCATGACCGTGTTGGTCGTCTCAAACATCGACCTTAGCACTAATGTTCAAGTAATGAAGCCCGCAACGTTTTTAGGTTCCACAATCAAAGAAACCACCCTCAACATTAACAACGAATACCGATATATGAAAACGGGCTATTACGTCTCAATGCATGCTGAAATTCTCGGCAACCGAGTAATTCCATCATGTGAAAACATTATAGATTCCAGCAGAATCCCACTTCTTCTTCTAAGAGCAGCTAGAGCCGGAGTACCAACTTTACCCTTTCTCGTCACAGATTCCGTTAAGAAAATAGCAACTGAAATAGGGTACCCAGTTATCCTTTTCGCAGTAAATCCATTCATTTACGACGGCTACAAACTCGCAAACAACAAAAGCGCACTCTACCGAGCCATGAAAAGCCTGGGCATGAACTACAAATTCGCCGTTTGCGCCCAACCATTGAAAGGAGAACTTTTCACCATCAAATCTTTCTTCGGCAAAACCACCAATCAAGACACCGAGACACAGGAAATTGCAAAAAAAGTCTATGCAACATTCAAAATTCCACTTTGCAATTTACACATTCAAAAAGCAATAGACAAAGCTTATTTGTGTGGATTGCAACCCGTAAGCAAAGAGGAGCTTTCAGAACAAGACTTGCAAAAGATCTCTAAAGAGGTCTCGCTCATTTCTGAGCAGGGTGAACACTTCGGTGTCTAAAATCGCATGCTTTGTTGAAAAATATAATTTTACTGACCCCCGAGAAGAAAGCGCGCTCCAAAACTTCAAGTCAGCCGCAGAAAAACAGGGGAATAAATTCAGTTTTCTGTTTCGCGAAAACATTTCTGATGTCCCAAAATATGATGCTGTCTTCATAAGAGCAACAACAGACCCATTGAACACCGCTTATGTGGTTTCTAAAACAGCTTGGGAGCTGGGTTTAAGAGTTATTGATGATCCTGAATCGATTACTATTTGCGGCAACAAAATTCACCAGTATGCTTTATTTGAAAAGTTTAACGTGCCGCACATACCTACAGTTTTCCTGAGCAAGGATGATCTGCATCACAAAAAAATCAGTGACATATTCGAGGAACTTGGAAAACCTGTGGTTATAAAAGCACCTTACACGAGCTTCTCGCGGTATGTTGAGAAGGCTGCTTGCGAAACAAGCTTTAAAGATGTTGCTAAACGGTTCTTTAAGAAATCTGATGTTTTGGCGATTCAAAAGTTTACGCCCACTGCTTTTGACTGGAGAGTTGGTGTACTAAACAACGACATACTTTATGTGTGTAAGTATATGATTCCTAAGGGCAAATGGAAGCATGGAGCCAAACTCCGGGGCAAACCCACCGTGATTTGGGGAAGAACAGTAAGCTTACATAAGCAAGAGTTACCGATGAGACTTAGGGAAGTGGCTTTGAAGGCGTGTAGTGTTGTTGGGAAAGGGCTCTATGGCGTTGACATCAAAGAGGTAGACGGTGACTATGTTGTGGTTGAAGTTAACGATAACCCAAGCATTTACGCTGGCTACGAAGACTCCATGGACCACGACATTTACCAGCGGATCATCTCTTACCTTTCAGAATAACAAAACGTCACTCGACACATATTTATTCTAACGTTTCTTAACAAAGTGCATCGAGTGATCACTATGACTCATAAAGAAGCACATAAAATTCCAGTGGAAGATTACCAGTTTACTGAAAAAATGTCTGTAGACGAGCTTGTCCAGCAAATGGATAAGGCATGGGGCTTCACCGCGGGCAAGCTTGCTGTAGGCGTCAACATCATGGAATCCATGATTAATACAAAAGGTTGCGTAAAATTCCTCTCATTCACCGCCGACATAGTGGCCACAGGCACACGAGGCGTAATCAAAGAACTGGTTAAACGTAAACTCGTAGACATCATCATTACAACGTGCGGAACACTTGACCATGACGTTGCACGATGCTGGAAAGACTACTACAAGGGCAGCTTCATAATGAATGATTCTAAACTTCACCAAGAAGGATTAAACCGCCTTGGAAACGTACTTGTCCCAAATGACAGCTATGGCATAATTATAGAACAGAAAATCCAAGCCATGCTACAAAACTTATACACGGAAGGCAAGCGGGAGCTTTCAACCAGCGAACTATGCCGCGAAATTGGTTTGCGCTGTTGTGATGAGACCTCGATTCTTTATTGGGCAGCCAAAAACAATATTCCAGTTGTTGTGCCAGGCATAACCGATGGCTCAGTAGGCTACCAACTTTGGTTTTTCAGCCAAGACCACCACGATTTCAAAATTAACTTACTTAAAGACGAAGGAGACCTCAACAACATCGTTTTTGACGCTAAGAAAAGCGGCGCCCTCATTGTCGGCGGAGGCATCTCGAAGCACCATACGATTTGGTGGAATCAGTTCAAAGATGGCTTAGACTATGTTGTTTACATCAGCACAGCAGACGAATGGGATGGAAGTCTAAGTGGCGCACGACCACGCGAAGCAGTCTCGTGGGGAAAAATCAGCGAAAAAGCAAAACGCATAATGATTGAAGGTGACGCAACTATGGTAATGCCAATAATGACTGCGTCACTTCTTGATAGACTTAACAAAAGGAAAAAGTAAAGTTATGGGCGTTTATTGGACGCCTTTGAACAGCCAGCTCATGTCTGGTCCTTTGCGTTTTTCGGGCATGCGTTCACATAGTGCATGTGCGATGAGTGGCAGTGCGATTGTGGCGTCGCAGTAGCACACAGCGCGTGTGCCTTCTTTGCTGTTTATTTTGCCCCAGCTGATCGCCTCTTCTAGTGTGCAGCCGCTTAAGCCGCCCCATTGTGGTGAATCAGTTGTTATTTGTATGGCGTATTTGTGTGGATAGTAGTATTCTTGTAGTCCTTTGCGTAAACCGCCTTTTCTTCCTTTTACCCCTTGGTCGCAAGTTTGAGGTGAGACGGATATCGCGATGAGCTGCGTCAGGTCTTTCGGGACTCCGCCGCCGACGTAGACTACGCCGACCTCTTTGGTTTTCGTGCCTATGCTGATGAACTGGTCAAATTCCTTAACCGAATCAATCACGATGTTGTGTCCTTGGTTTTTAGCCATAAGGAATGTTTCTCCGTATGCGCTGTCAACCATGGCTGGACTGAAGATTGGTACGCCGTTTGCCGCTGCGATTGCGGAGATTGCGGGGATTTTTTTCTTGCCCAAATATTTGCCTAGTAGGTGCAGGAATTCTGCTGATGTGTAGTTGTAGTCGGTTTTTAGGGTCATGATGAAGTCTGTGACTAATTCTTCCATTTTGCGGTAGTCTGTTTCTTTGCCGAAAACATCATAGTACCTATTAACATCATCTTTGAGGAGCGTTGAGTCGTCAACCATGTGGCTTCCCTGCCAGTAACCCAAGCCCATAGCATCAACGATGTCTTCTGAAACGTTCGCGCCGGTGGAAACCAACACGTCTATGAAACGGTTTTCCATAAGCCAATTAATTATTGTCCATTGCCCCGCTGTGCTCATTGAACCTGCAAAGCCCATGGCTATGGTAAGGTCTTTTTCTTTGAGCATATTTTCCCAAACATCAACGGCTTCGCCAAGTTTGCGTCCTTGGTAAGCGGTTTTGCTCATTTCTGATAAAAGTTGTGAAATGCTTTTTTGTTTAACTTTGATTGGTTCGAGTTTCTTTTTGAAGTATGAATCGCTCATTAGTGAGTGCCTCGGTGTAAAATTAATAGGCTTGTATATGAAATTTGTTATTGCAAAAAAACAACAACTATGATGCTTTAATTCGCTACATTTTTTCTGGGGCTACCACACCAATCAGCGTTAAAGCGTTGTGCATTACGATTTGAATAGCTTGCGTCAAAGTTATTCGTGCGTCGCTAAGCTCTTGCGAATCAGCTTTTATGACTGGGAGCGCATTATAGAAAGTGTTGAATTTGTCTGCTAACGTATTTGCGTAATCGGCAATTAAGTTTGGCTTGAGGTATTCTGTCGCGTCAACGAATGTGTCTGGAAAACTGGCAAGGTTCAAAATGAGTTCGCGTTCAAGTTTTTCCGAAAGCAGTTCGAATGCCGGCGTTTCTGGCTCTCTTGCTGCCTTACGCAAAATGCTGCATGCCCTCGCATGAGTATATTGCACATATGGCGCACTGTTAGTTTCGAAGTTAAGCACGCGTTCCCAAGTGAATATCACTGGTTTTGAAGTATCAACATCAACAAGAGCGTACCGCACAGCGCCTAAACCGACAAAGTTGGCGATTTTACGTTTTTCTTCCTCGGACAATTGCGGGGAGCGCTTCGAAACTTCTTCATAGGCGCGTTCAACCGCTTCGTCGAGTACTTGGTCGAAAGTGATGTAGTGTCCTCTGCGGCTGCTCATCTTGTACCCTGGCAAAGTAACCAAATTGTAAGCAAAGTGGACCAAGTTTTTAGCGTAGTCTTCATAGCCTAAAGCGTAGAGTGCAATTTTTAGCTGCAGTTGCGCAAGGGATTGTTCCATGCCAATGACGTTTATGACTTTTTGCGCTTGCTTGAACTTCCACAGCGTGTAAGCTATGTCACGGGTAGTGTACAGGGTAGTGCCATCTGCGCGCCCAAGTGTTAACGGTGGAATGTCATTGTTCTCACTTAAACCCAACTTTGGCTTCAACTTCAAGGCTTCAACAACTTTTTCTGCATCAAACTCCAGCACGCCCTTTTCACTGTAGACAAACGGTGAAGTCTTGAGCTTCTGCAAAACCTCATTTACTTGTGCACTCCAAACAAAGTCGCTTTCCCAATCCCATGAGTCATAAGTAACCTCAACCCGCTTCATGGTTTCTCTAAAACCCTCAAGACATAAATCGCTGACTTCACGGATAAGCTGTTTAGCTTTAGGTTCTCCATCTTCATAGGCGCGGTTTAGACGGTTTATTTCTTCCTCGGGATTTTCGTCTTCACCGATTTTAGTCGTCAAGAGATCAAAAAGCACCGGGTATTTTTCTTTAAGTTCTGCCGCGATTGACATCCATTCGTCAATATCCTTATTCGCCTTAGCCAAATCGTCCACTGACTGGGCAATAATAGCTAGTTCACGCACTCTCTTTAATCGGTTAATTTCAACAAGGCAACTGGTAACAGTGTAGATTTTACCAACGAACAGATCTGGTTTTTCAGTTGGCTTTGGTCTGCCAAGCTTTTCATATCCGTAAGCAACAACAGAGGATTGTCTACCGACATCGTCAATGTAGTAATGGCGAGAAACCGTGTGCCCCCTACATTCTAGAATGCGTGCTAACGCGTCGCCTAGCATGGGATTTCTAGCTTGGCCAATATGAATTGGGTGAAGAGGATTAACGCTTGTGTGTTCCACAATTATTTTGGTCGGCTTAGCAGCTTTAACAAAGCCGTAGTCAAACTTTAACTCCTTAACTGATTGCAGAGTTAAAGCTGAAAACTTCGCAAAGTTAACATGAAAATTTATGTAGCCTGCACCTGCAGTAGTCACCTTCTCGATTAGTTTGTAGCTAGATTGATCGATTGCCTTGACGAGGTGCTGTGCAAGGTCTAAAGGTTTTTGATTTAGTTTTTTTGCCAATTCAAAACATAATGAAGAAGCTAATTGACCGTACTCGATGTTTGGTGTTTTATTTAACGTGATATTTGGGGTTTTTATTTCGGGCAAAGTCTTCTTCAATGCCTTTGCTAATGTGGTTTGGCATTCTTGGCGAAATTGGTCAAATGGATTTTGTGAAACTATCACTTTTTTCTCCCAATCCTTTGGTGACGCTTCTTTGTTTGAGTTATGTTTTTTAAATGTGTAAGCGTATTTATCTGTCTAATGGATGCAGCAAGCGATGAAAACAAAGGTAGTCTATTCAGAAAAGTGTTTAGGCTATGGCACTTGGCACATTGAGGGACCTCAAAGAGTTAAAACTGCGCATGAGATTTTGAAAGCGAAGGGTTACGAGTTTTTGGAGCCAACGCCTGCAAAAGATGATGACTTATTTGTTGTTCATGACCCAGAGTACATTTGGAAAGTCAAGAAAGGGCTAGTTGAGGATTCAGATACTCCTGCATATGATAACATTTACGAGTTTGCAAGACTTTCAGTTGGCGGCGCACTCTTAGCTAGTAAAATTAACGGGTTCTCTCTTACGCGTCCGCCAGGGCACCATGTTGGTAGAAACGGCGCTGCATTGGGTGTTTATACACGTGGATTCTGCTACTTCAACAACATAGCCATAGCAGTTAAAGAGTCAGGCAAAAGAACATTAATTTTAGACATTGACGGGCATCACGGAAATGGTACTCAAGAAGTTTTTCAGGGTGACGAGAAGGTCGTTTATGTTTCGGTTCATCAGTCGCCAAATTTCCCTGGAACAGGTGCTTTTACTGAGGGAAACTGTATTAATTTTGCTTTACCTCCAGATTGCGGTGGACAAACATATTTGGAGGCTCTAGACAAAGCCTTAGGTATGGTTGATTTAACAAAGGTTGAGGTGCTTGCGGTTTCTTGTGGTTTTGACACACATCTTGGAGATTTAGCGTCTTTAGGCTTGATCGGAAAGGATTATGGGCAGATTGGCAAAAAAATAGCGCTTTTGAAAAAACCTGCATTTTTTGTTTTAGAAGGCGGCTACGTAGGAGAAAACGTAGGTTTAGATATAGACAGTTTACTGAGAGGATATGAAGAAAATAAGTAATTTGGAAAATAAGCCTATTGTTTCTTTTGTTTTTGTTCAAGTGTCTTCTTGTTTAATGCTTGAAGCTTCTCAGTAATTTTTTCTGACCTTTTCTCTGCGGTTGCAATTAGTGGTTTCCAATCTTTGTTCTTAATTGCTGTGGTTAATAGTTCGGTTTGTGCTTGCAATTTTGTGAGTGCATCATTGAATCGTTTTTCTGCAGCTTCATCAGAATCAACAATTTCTAGAGCTTCTTCTGGGCAGGATTCTTTGCATTTGGGTTCTCCTTTGCAAAGATCACATGCTATGGCTTTTCCTGTGTCTTGGTTAATGGTAATTCCACCATGTTCACACGCTTGAACACACCAATCGCAGCCTTTACAGGTGTGCTCATCAATAATCAATAAACCCGTGTCTTCTGCTTGCATGATTGCTTTCTCCGGGCATGCCTTAACGCATCTCGCGTCTTTGCATCCACGACATGTTAGTGCAAAGTTAAGGACTGGTGCCATGCGAACAACTCGGATTCTGGAACGCAGCGGATTCCACATAGTTTCGCCTTTTTCTACTGTACAAGCATACTCGCAGATCCCACAGCCAATGCACTTGCCGGGGTCAACGGATATGAATTTTCTTTTTTGTACGGTTTTAGCTGATTGCATCTTTAACCAAACCCTTTGGTTTTAGATAGATTGTGCATCATTGGCTTTTAACCGTTACTTAAGAAAAATGTTTTTTTGATGGAAAAAAAGTATTGCAAATTATGGAGTTAGACATGAATTTAGCCATCTAATAACATAAACTTTGGAAAGTAAAGTGGTGAACAAGTAAAGAGAGATTTGCGAATTTCACATTACCCTAAAGTGTTTTCAGATCTTCTGCCATTGCCTTTGCTAAAAGCTTCCATGCAGCCACATTCTCTTTGCACAGTCGTTCGGCAAGTAGCGTAGCATTTGCTTTTTCATAATACTCTATGTGGAGTCCGGTAAAGTTCAAAGTTGAAAAGACTTTGCCTTCTGCAGTAATTTTGTATAGAAATTGTGAGTACTTGTTTGGACCTGTCAAATGTGTTAATGTCCACGATAGTCGGTTTGGATAAAGTTGCACCAGCTTTTGCTTTTCTATTGAGCCAGATTCTGAAAGAAAAACATCGGTCAATATTATGGTGGCGTCGGTGATGTAACTTATTTGCCGCTTAGCATTAGCCTCACCCATTAGCAAATAGTCTTTTGGGTCAAAGTCAGTACACCAATCAAATGCCCTCTGCGCAGGGACAGCAAAACGCTGGCTAAAATAATACCTAACCGCTAAAGCTATTTGATTCATCAGTTGTCAGAGTATAAAAGCGATTATATACATTTTTGCTGTGCGACGTTTTAAATTAGTGGTGCGGAGGGTGGGATTTGAACCCACGAACCCCTGCGGGATAGGAGCCTCAGTCCTACGCCTTTGGCCATGCTGGGCGACCTCCGCTTGGATGTTTTGCTAATTTGAGGTTGGTGCGAATATAGAATTAGTTATGTCATTTAAAGGCTTTACTTTGCCGTTGCATGCGGTGGCTTGTTAGATTTGTTTATTACTTTGAAGTTGCTGATTATTTTTTGGTAAGTAGTAAGGTTTATTTCCACGAGCAAATATAACAGTGTTATAATTAGGTGATTAAAACGACAAAAATCTACCAAAACGTCATAGAAACAATAGGAAAAACACCACTAGTAAAACTAAACCAATTAACCCAGGGCACAAATGCCACAGTAGTAGCCAAACTTGAAGCACGCAACCCAGGAGGAAGCGTCAAAGACCGCATCTGCCTAAGCATGATAGTAGAAGCAGAAAAACAAGGCTTAATCGAACCCGGCGCAACCCTCATCGAACCCACAAGCGGCAACACAGGCATCGGCCTAGCCATGGTAGCAGCCGTAAAAGGATACAAACTAACACTAACCATGCCCGAAACCATGAGCGTAGAACGCCGCAACCTTCTCAAAGCTTACGGAGCACATCTCATCCTCACTCCAGGGCCAGACGGCATGGGCGGCGCCATCAAAAAAGCAGAAGAACTCGTCAAAAACACACCCAACAGTTTCATGCCCCAACAGTTCAAAAACTTAGCCAATCCCAAAGTCCACCGAGAAACTACTGGACCTGAAATCTGGGAAGATACAGACGGCAAAGTAGACATAGTAGTAGCAGGTGTCGGCACCGGCGGCACTATAACAGGAATAGCCCAATATATTAAACCTCAAAAACCAGAGTTCAAAGCGGTGGCCGTGGAGCCAGCAGCCTCACCAGTTCTAAGTGGAGGGCAGAAAGGTCCCCACAAAATTCAAGGGATAGGAGCCGGGTTCAAGCCCGATGTGCTCAAACTTGAATTGGTGGATGAAATCTTTAAAGTAAAAGATGACGATGCAATTCAAACCGCCAGGCAACTTGCACAAAAGGAAGGCTTACTCGTCGGCATATCGTCAGGTGCAGCAGCATATGCTGCAATAGAAATAGCCAAACGACCAGAAAACAAAGGTAAACTTATAGTTGTAATTCTCCCAGACACCGGCGAACGCTACCTCAGCACAGTCTTGTTCCAAGAACCTCCAAGCACAAACTCAAATATCTAAGAAGCAGTTTACAAGACGCTTCTCTTATATTCCCCTTTTCTACATATGGAAGAAAGGGAAACAGAACCAATGTCAAAAACAAATCAACCCCATCTTAAAGAATGCGATAAATGCAATGACAAAGAGCAATGCACCGAAAAAACTCTAGAAGTTGACTGCTGGAACCCAGACAGAATGCTCGATATTCTAATGCGAAACCATGATGAAGTAGAGCAGGACTGGGTTGAAAAAGGCTTACCCAAACTCGTCAACACTATGATAAGTAATTACCAAACCTTCGGCGGCATGGATCATCTTGAAGGACGAGATCTTCCATCAAAAAAAGTAGTTACCGAAGTGTTAGAAGAGTTATTCACAATTTTGTTTCCAGGCTATCTTGGCAAGGAAGAAATTACTAAAGCTAACATACAATATCATCTTGGAACAACCTTAGCCTCAGTGTACACGCGGCTCACTGAAGAGGTTGAGAAAAGTCTAAAGTATATTTGCAGAAAAATAAGTGAGTGCCCACAGGACGTCTGCCAAAAACGAGCCCATGTCGTGGTGAAAGAACTTCTTGAGAAGCTGCCTGAAATAAGGTCAAAGCTAAGTGGGGATATACTAGCTGCTTTCGCCGGAGACCCAGCCGCTGTAAGTTCAGAGGAAGTTATCCTAAGCTACCCATGCGTGTTGGCGATAACAACTTACAGGATAGCTCATGAACTTTACCTTAGCGGCATACCGTTGATTCCCAGAATAATGAGCGAACATGTTCATTCATCAACAGGCATTGATATTCATCCAGGCGCGAAAATCGGCAAAAACTTCTTCATTGACCACGGCACAGGCGTAGTCATCGGAGAAACAACAGAAATCGGAGATAACGTGAAACTCTACCAAGGCGTAACATTAGGAGCTCTTAGTTTTCCAAAAGATGAAAAAGGAAATATCATTAAAGGAAGAAAAAGACACCCAACCGTTGGCAACAATGTTGTTATCTATTCAGGCGCAACTCTTCTGGGACCAGATGCTGTAATAGGCGATAATGTTGTGATCGGCGGAAATGTCTGGGTAACTTCCCCTGTTGCTTCAGGAACAAAAATAACTATTTCTGCACCCGAACTAAAATATAAAAAAGAAAATCATGACGGAAAAAATGCTTAATTATAGCAGACGAAAGTTTTCTTTGACCGTTGCCAAAACCACATGGGTGTTTGTCCGCTCAATGTAGGGTAGAGCCAACAGTTGCTTGGTAAAGTGCCCAAGATCGTCTCTGCTTTTAAATTTTGCAACAATAATGGCATCGGTCAAGCCTGTTACGTCGTAGACACTGCACACGTTTGGGATTTTAGCAATTTCATTTTCAGTTTCAACAAGTCTGCCTTTTGAAACCGTAATCTCAGTCACTACAGTTAACTGGTAACCGAGTTTTTGATGATCAAGTAAAACTGAGTAGCCTTTAATTAGGCCTTCATCTTCCATTTTTTTTATTCGCGACAAGACTGTTCCGACTGATACGCCGACATTCTTGGCTATTTGTCTGCTTGAAAACCTTGCATCTTCTAAGAGGCCTTTGAGAATTTTCTGGTCTGTTTCGTTTAGCTCCATAAACACAACTTCCTGCACGTTCTTTCAATTTAACTGGCTTTTTTGAAACATTAGTTTTAACTATCGTATGACTATGTTAATAAAAGTTTAGTTATTCCCCAAAGACACTTAATGCTAAAGGTAAGGAAAAAACGAGTTAAAGCTTTAAAACTCCTTTGACTTTAGCGAGAAACTGATAGTAATCTTAAATTACTTGCTTTAAGCCCAATAATGTGAGCCTAAGATGCAAGTAAAATATGATACTATACTGGTATTAGATTTTGGGGGGCAATATTGTCATCTTATAGGCAGAAGAATAAGAGAAAACGGCGTTTACTCAGAAATTGTACCACACGATATATCGCCCGAAGAAATAAAAGCCCTAAATGAAAAATTCAACATAAAAGGCTTGATTCTATCCGGTGGACCCTCAAGCGTCTATGAACCAAACGCACCTAAACTTAACCCACGCATTTTAGAGGTAAATTTGCCCATCTTAGGTTTATGCTATGGGCACCAACTTTTAGCGCAATTAACCAACGGTAAAGTTAAACCAGCAGCTTGTAAAGAATATGGAATCGCACAAGTAGCGATTGATAAACCAGTGGGTGTGCTGGAAGGCTTAAGCAAGCACGAGAAAGTTTGGATGAGCCACGGCGACACTGTTTTTGCGTTACCGCTAGAATTTGAAGCATTAGCACACACTGACAACTGCCCAGTTGCCGCCTTCAGACACAAACAAAAACCGATTTACGGATTACAATGGCATCCAGAAGTAATCCATACGGAAAAAGGAGCCCGCATACTCCATAATTTCATATTTGATGTTTGTAAATGCGAAGCAAACTGGAAAGTTGAAGACATAATCGGGAAAATGGTTAACGAAATAAAAGCTGATGTTGGTTCAGCAAAAGCCATTATAGGTTTAAGCGGAGGCATAGATTCAAGCGTCGCAACTGCACTAGCAGCAAAAGCATTAGGCGATCGACTCACAGCGGTTTTCGTTGATCATGGATTAATGCGAGAAGGTGAACCCGAAGCCATCCGCGAGACATTCGAAAAATTCCCAATAAAGTTCATTGTAGCAGATGCTCAAGAACGATTTATGGAGAAACTTAAAGGCGTGGCTGACCCTGAAAAAAAACGCAAGATAATTGGAGAAGAGTTCATCAGGGTTTTTGAGGAAATCGCGGAGAAGTCAGGCGCGGAGTATCTGCTTCAGGGCACCATCTACCCAGACAGAATCGAATCAGGAATCAGAAAGAATTCAGATGTAATAAAAACCCATCACAATGTGGGTGGACTACCAAAAAAAATAAAGTTTAAGAAAGTTGTTGAGCCACTTCGTGACCTCTACAAGGACGAGGTACGCAAAGTCGCCAAAATGCTTGATTTGCCTATGGCGTTAGTCAATCGTCAGCCATTCCCAGGGCCTGGAGTTGCCGTGAGAATAATAGGCGAATTAACTCCAGAAAAAGTGTCCATTGCAAAGAGAGCTGATGCCATTGTTCGTCAAGAAATCGAGAAAAATCATTTAGAAGAAAAGCTTTGGCAATACTTTGCAGTGTTAACCGACACGAAAGCAACTGGCGTTAAAGGTGACTCGAGATCGTACGGGTATGTTGTAGCCGTTCGTGCCGCAGAAAGTCAAGAAGCTATGACCGCAAACTTTGCCCAAATTCCATATCCAGTACTGGAACAAATCTCAACCAGAATCACTAACGAGATTCCACAAGTTACCCGAGTAGTTTACGATATAACTCACAAGCCACCTGCAACCATCGAGTGGGAATAGATGGTTTCCATAATTGATTTAAATAAAAAAGAGCAGTACATTACTCTACTACAAGGGTGACAGATCTGAAAGCATTAATCTTGGCTGGTGGCTTCGCAACAAGGCTTAGACCGCTTAGTTGTGCTAGACCTAAAACTCTCTTTCCAATAGTTAACAAGCCCCTAATTGAATGGATTTTTGAAGGATTAGCCAATAACGACGTCAACGAAGCCATTTTGGCAGTTAACGCATTAACGCAATTCCATATGAAACAGCAACGACCGCGTAGGCACGGTTTGAAACTAAGGTTTTCTATTGATCCACCAAAAATGCCGTTGGGGACCGCAGGACCAATTAAAAAAGCTGAAAAACTTATTGGCCATGATGAACCGTTCATTGTTTTAAACGGTGACATTTTTGCAGATTTAAGCTACAAAGAACTGTTAAATACACATGTAAAATCGAACGCTTTAGCAACAATCGCACTCTGCAAAGTGGAGGACCCCTGCAGGTACGGTGTGGCTGAAATGGCTAATGGTAACTTTATTAAACGATTTATCGAAAAACCAACGAAGGATAAAGCACCGAGCAACCTCATAAACGCCGGAGTCTACGTTCTAAGCCCCAAAGTCTTCGACTATATTCCCTCTGGAAGGTCAGTTTCGATGGAGCGAGAGATTTTTCCAAAACTTGCTGAAGAAGGCAAATTATGTGGTCATTTTGTCAATTGTTTATGGATGGATATTGGTAGACCAGAAGAATATCTTGAAACAAATAAAGTAATACTTGATGTCCAAGCAAAAAAATTTAAACCGATAAATGCAAAAGACTTTGAGGTAAAAAAGCCTGTTGCCTTTGATAAGGGCGTTTCCATAGCGGAAAAGTCAGTTATTGGTCCATATGCTATTTTAGGAAAAAATGTAACCGTGGGGAAAAATGTGCAAATAAGCAACTCAGTGATTTTTCCCAATGTTGAGATATGCGATTTTGCTTCAATTGACGGGGCAATAATTGGTGAAGGGGCAAAAATTGGAAAAAACGTTAAAATCAGTAGCGGATGCATAATTGGCGACCATGCAAAGGTTAGAGAGGGCCTGAAACTTTCAGGTAGAATATGTCCAGGTAAAGAAGTGGCTGAAAACGTTTTAAAACCCAAGGTTCACTGTTAAGTGGACAACGAAGTGAAAAATTTATGAGTGAAAGAAAACTTTTCGGAACAAACGGCATTAGAGGTCTAGTTAACGTAGAATTAACGCCTGAAATGGCAATAAAGGTTGGCAGTGCAATTGGAACATTTTTTGGCAGAAAAAATTTGCTCTTAGGTTACGATGCAAGAACAAGCGGACCTATGCTTGCTAAAGCAGTGATTTCGGGGTTAACAGCAACGGGCTGCAACGTGTTTTTTGCTGGAATGGCACCAACGCCCTCGCTGCAATTTGCCGTTAAAAACCACAAGATGGATGGTGGGGTAATAATAACCGCTTCACATAATCCGCCTGAATATAACGGTATCAAAGTTATTTGGAATGACGGTATAGAAACTTCACATGAGCAAGAGGTCGAAATAGAGAACATTTACTTTGATAATAAAATGGTGTTTGCAGAGTGGGATAAAATTGGGACCGAACGCGAACTACCTGCAATTAATGATGAGTACGTACAAGCAATAGAAAAACATGTTAATCTCGGTAAAATTGCCGAGAAGCACTTTCATGTTGTTGTAGATGCAGCTAATAGCGTGGGTGGACTCACCGCGCCGACATTATTGCGTGAATTGGGTTGTAAAGTAACCACCATCAATGCCAATATCGACGGCACTTTTCCCGGACGATTGCCCGAGCCAAGACCAGAGAGCCTCACTGATTTGTCTTCAACGGTGAAAGCTATCGGTGCAGACTTAGGTGTAGCTTTTGATGGGGATGCGGATCGATCAATCTTTACTGATGAGAATGGCGTTATCTACTGGGGAGACAAAACTTTTGCAGTCGTTATAAAACAGTTCTTAATCAAAAACCCAGGTGCAAAAATCGTTACGCCGGTAAGCTCATCTACACTCATCAAAGATACAGTTGAAGCTTACAAAGGCGAGTTAATTTGGACTAAAGTTGGAAGCGTTACGGTTTCTCAGAAAATGAAAGAGGTAAACGCTAAACTTGGAGGAGAAGAAAACGGCGGAATCTTTTATGGACCACACCAAGCCGTCCGCGATGGAGCAATGACGACCGCTTTACTACTAAATATTATGGCTGAAACTGGACAGAAGCTTTCTAAACTTGTGGCTGAGCAACCGCAATACTTCATCGAGAAAGGAAAAATTGATTGCCCAGATGATAAAAAAGAAATGGTATTACAAAAAATTTACGAACAAGTTAAAGACCAAAACATAAGCACTATCGATGGAGTAAAAATATGGTTCAGCGATAACAGCGCCATACTCATTAGACCAAGCGGAACGGAACCAGTCTTTAGGCTGTATGCTGAAGCAAAAAACCATGAAAAAGCATTAAAATTAGTTGAAATCTACACTTCAAGCCTTAAAAAAATTCTCGAAGCCATGTAACAGTTCATGGCCCTCTGGAGAAAACAATCAATGCCCCCAGTTTTAAACATCCAACCAGAAGAAATTGATACCAATGAAAAGCGTTCAAAATATACAATTAGCGTTGTTGGATGTGGGCAAAAAGGAATTCTTTTCGCTATTGCGTTTGCGGATGTGGGCTTCAAAGTTGTTTGTTCTGATGCTGATCAAAGTGTCGTAAAAAAAGTTGCGAAAGGAAAATCACCCTTCATTGCACCAGAATTTGAAAGCAAATTGAAAGGATTAATGAATTCATCACAATTGAGCGTAAGTGGGGAATTAAAAAAAGCTGCTTCAAAAAGCGACATCATAATCATTACTATGCCAGCAAAAGTGGATGATAAGAAAAAAATTGATTATTCAGAAGTCTTAAACGCTTTCAAACAAGTTGGGTCAACACTGCACCCCGGTGCACTTGTCATTTATGGAGGAGTTGTTGGTTTGGGTTTCATAGAAGGCATAGCTAAGGAAACATTAGAAAATACGTCAGGGCTCAAAGCGGGCCAAGATTTTGGTTTAGCCTATATGCCTCTCAATAGTTCAGATGCTAATCTAAAACTGTTCGCAAATTTCCAGTTGAAGGTTGCCGGAGTTGGGAAAACAAGCTTAGAGGCAGCAACAAATATCCTGAAAACAATAACAAAAAATGTTAAACAGATAAGCGATGTTAAAACAGCAGAAATAGCAACGTTTTTTACGGTTGCAAAGCAAGATGCTGATACTGCATTAGCTAACGAACTTGCGGTTTTCTGTGAAAGCGCAAACACGGATTATTTTGAAGTCCTAAAGTTGTTAGGTCTCAACGACAAGGCTTTTTGGCCGACAACTATTGAGGAGACAGACACGAATGAAGTATACCTTTTGCTTGAAAGTGCAGATAATATTAATGCTAAACTCAAGCTTCCGACGCTGTCTAGACAAATTAACGAAGATATGGTTAAACACGCGGTTAATTTAACGCAAGAGGCTCTTCGAAGCTGCGGCAAAAACCTCAGAAGAGCAAAAGTTGCAGTTTTAGGAACTGGGAACGCACCCACGGGCACTTTCGTTAAAATGTTAGAGTTGAAGGGTGCTAAAATCAGTCTTTTTGAACCCGCATCAAGAAGGGAGCCACTGGATTTGGGTGTTGTAAAAAATAGTCTAAGTGAAGCGGTGGAAGGCACTGATTGTATAATAATACTTAATGATGAGGAACAGTTTAGACACTTGAATTTAAAGAAACTTAAACCGTTAATGAGGTCACCTTCAGTAATCGTAGATTTAGCAGGTGTCTTTGAGCGTCAACAAGTGGAGCCAGAAGGCTTCATTTACCGTGGTCTTGGAAAAGGAACAACGTAAAAAAAACAGTTCGAAGCCTTTGAGATTTCACACGCTGGGATGCAATCTTAAATTAATTATAAGTGATGAAAAAGAAGAATAATTTATTTTATATTGAATGGTTTTCCTTGGGTTACTATTTTTTCAGGGACTTTTTCCTTCCATTTCTTTAAGAAGGGCAGATCTTCGGTTTCTTTTCGTAATTCGTCGGGTAACATTTCTGGAATTTCATCTCGTATAGGGTACCACCGTAGGCATTTTGGGCAAACAATTAATCCTTCAACGATTTCATCTTTTTCTTCGAAAACGTGAAGTTCAAGCGGATGATACTTATCAATAGGACAAGCGAGGATTTCCATAAGTTTTCGTTTCATTTTTCTTCCCGAAATACAAGTTAACAGTTGAGTTATTAAAACTTGCTTGGCATTGAAATTACGTGTATATCCAAAACAGTTTGGTACCAATTTGGCCCCGTGCTTCGCACTACACGAGAAAAAGTAAACTCGTAACCCACCCCAATGGCATCAAGTTTTTTGGCTACCATCAATTTGGTTTTCTCAACTGGATTCTCTGTTCCTGTTGCATGTTGAAAATCGTAGTAGTGAATCCATCCTCCTTCTTTTTTTAGCGCTGAAACTGCAGATGGTAAATATTCAAGGGCTTTTGAAGGCAACGGCATCAAGACTCGATCAGCCTTGCCTTGTAACTTAACGGTAACTATTTCTTTTGAGTCGCCAAACAAAGGAATTACTCTATCGTAAACTCTGTTGAGTCTCACGTTCTCCTCCATGTATCTAACTGCCGTTGGGTTGACATCAATTGAGAACACTTTGGTTTGGTTTACAGTTTTGGCGATCAGTATACTAAAGCAGCCGACACCTGCGAACATGTTGACAACCGTTTCACCGCAGTTAACCAAGCGTGAAATCCTAGACCGCTCAAATAAAAGTCTGGGAGAAAAATAACATTTCTCAACATCGACTGCAAATACACAACCTGACTCTTTGTATTTGGTGCTTGTTTTATTTTCTCCAGCCACTAATTTTAACTTTCTAACTCTGAAATCGCCCAAGACTGGACTCTTTTGGACAAAAACAGTTTTCAAACCTTTATAGATAGCCATTATTTGGTTTGCAACTTTTTGAGCGTTGACGGTGTTGTCGTTTGGCAATTTGATAATTGCTATGTCGCCTATAACATCAAATGAGTTGTAAATTTGATCTAACTCTTGCGAGCCAAGATCGGGCGTGAGTTTCTGACGCAGCCTTTTTCTCAAGTACGCATCCTCATTAATAGCAACCTATTGGAAATGTTTAAAAGCAAAATACTTTTCTTTGTAGGAAGAGGCTTTCTTATGGAAAAGTCAGGAATTGTTTACGAATGCATGAGATGCGGGGCTAGAGTGCCTTCTGAAGAATTAGAACTACGTGGCGGAGAAACAAAGTGCATCATTTGTGGTTACAGGATTCTCAAGAAAGTTAAACCACCAGTAGTTAAACGAGTTCAATCAAAATAAGGGAAAACTCGTACGTAAGTACGAGCTAACTTAGTTTTTAGTTCTTTCACTCAGTAGATTTCTTTGTCGCCAAGTTTGCGCAGAGCTTTTCCTTTGAGTCTTATTGAGTCGCCAAGGAAGTCATCGTCAACATCTTTTTCAACGGTCACACGTTTGACGGTTTCGCCGCAGACTCCGCCTGGTAACATTCGTCTCTTCATGCACATCGAATAAGTGCAGTTTCCAACATTGCAAAGTTCTTCGGTTTCTCTACACTGGATCGAGCCGCGCATGTAAAAAGCAGAGTTTTTGCCGCATTTAAAAGCGCTGCACGTTGGTGAACAAGCTTTTGATTGAGCCATTAAAGTACACCTCAATAATCAAATCAAAATATTATTTATGACGTTTTGTTTTTATCTTTTCTTTAATTGTTATTGGAAGCCATATAAACTTTTTCTTAGTAAAGGGGATTTTGGTGGTTGCCTTTTTTAGGTTATTTAGCTCTTTTTCGTCTGAAGATTTCTACGACAGCTAACAGAACCACTGCTAACAATATTACAATTATTGCGATCAACGTGTTAACTTGTACTATGAGTGGTCCGAGGTCAATGTATTTGTCAAGTTTTATTTGAACATTGGTTGGCTGATTAATTGTGAGCGTCATTGATTGATAATCATTCGATGCTCCGCTTGCAAAAGTTACAATTTGCATATTGCCGCCAATAACATCACTGAAGGTTGCTGTTCCGCTACCTTGTGTAATTGCTGAGAATCGCTCTGTTGCTGGTCCAGTTAATGTGACATTTGCGTTTGGGATTGGATTTCCTAACAAGTCAACAACTGACACTTTTACTGAAATCCCGTATAGAGTACAATGTAATTGTTCAGTGCTGTCGCCGAATACGTTAATGTTTGTTTCGTTAAGTAAAATGTCTTCTTTGTATACGCGTGCTCTGTACATTCCAAAAGTTACTTGACTGGTCACCGACGCAGAGCTGTTAGTTGTCTGTGTATAGAATAAGCCAGTTGTTAATTCAACAAGCTCTACTCGTGCATTAGGGATCGCCGTTTCATTGTAGCCCACCACATTGATTGTTAATGCTTCGCTGGGACATGTTATAACTACTTGGGAAATTGGCGTTGAAGTTAAAATCTTGAAGTTTTCTTGATTAGCATTGAAAACTTGATTGTATAATGAAGCTGTTATGTTATAGCTTATCCCTATTAGGGTTGAGTTCAAGGTGTATGTTCCTGAAATGTCTGTCTGACCTGAAGCAGTTCCAGATTGGGAACCCCCGTTTTCAGGTTGATATTGATAGCTAATGGCTAAATTAACAAATGGCAATGGAACTCCATTTTCGTTTTGAACTAACACTTTAAGGTTGGTTAATTCGCACTGCAAGGTGAAGGTGCCTGCTCCAGTGACTGTTATGTTACTTTGCCCTACGTTAACGGCGCTCCAAAACGCAGTTAAAGAAACAGATCCTGCTTCAAGATTCAAGTTGGCTATTCCATTATTTGAAGCTGTATTATTATAAAGTAAGTTAGTCATTAAGTCTAAAGCTTGAACTTTTACCCCGGAAACAACTTGCCCGGCAAGGTTTACCGTTTTAATTTGAATGGAGTATCCTGTAATCGAGAAGGACTCGGAATCTTGTATTAGTTTTTGGAGAGTTGATGTGGTTATTTGCACAGCATAATCTCCGATTGGGGCGTTGGAGGACACTATCCATGTTGCAGTGATAGTGCCGTTAGCCGACGCTGTTAAGGACAGTGAATCAATGGCTGTGCTGGTTGCATCATTGTTGATGGTTACATTAGCCACTTGATTTGGCTGGTAACCCGTTGCTCTTACATTAACTGTTTGGCCTCTGTGATAATTAGTAAAATCTAGGAAGCCGACTGAAAATTGGTTTTGTGCTAAAGAACTAGTTTGATTAAAGTACAAAGTGTATGAGCCTGCATAGTCGGTAAGTGAGCCAGTTGGTTGAAAACTGCTGTCAGGAAAATTGACTTGGGCATTTGCGGTTCCCTTTTGGGTAGAGTCGCCTAGCGAGATTATTTTTGAGTATTCTGTGTTTAGTGGGCTTGGAAGTGCAATGGAAACATCAGCATTATATGGAGTGGTTGGTTGTCCCCCTGTAACAGTGACATTCACCAGTATGCTATCTCCTTCCTGAATCTGAGATGGAATTGCGTTTATGGAGTAGGTTGTTGTAACCTGGAATTGGTCAGTTGAAGTTACACCGGTTGTAACATCTTTAAGCGTTAAATTGTAGCTGCCAGCTGGAATTTCAGGTACGATAAAGTTCGCATTGATAGAATAACCTGTAGATGCGCCGGTACCAACAACATTTGACCCAAAAATTATTTGGTAGCCACCGTTATAGGTGTAAATTGTTCCCTGAACATTTACAGCTTGACCTACAGGTCCACTTAGTGAATTAGGAGAAACTTCTGAGATGCTTACAGAAGAGCGTTGGCTTTGCGCTGAAATCAATGGGAGAGGCTCCAATGCTAAAGCCAATAACGTAAGCAGCAACAGCGTTATTACTAAAATTTTCTGATTCAAACGAGTCGGCTCTCCTAATAGACTGGCTATCCACGTCTACATTGAGTTTGAGTTAACTAGGACTGTTTAAACTTTACCTTTTAATCGTTGCGTAGAATATCTAAAGGCTTATTGAACCAAATCGATTTTTATCTGAAAAACGCATTTTAGCATAGGATTTTTTAAAGTCGGATGCTCCTATGAGTAAACTCAATTCAGGCGCAAAAATTGGAAAAAAACACCGAAGCAACACTTTCAGGGGCTTTAAAGAAGCAAAAATACCATTTTGTAGGTCACCATTCAGCGGTTAAAAGGTGCAAATGGCTCTATGAATCCATAGTTAACGATAGAGTATGTTATAAGCAGAAATTTTACGGCATAAAATCCCACAGGTGCATCCAAATGTCACCTTCACTTTACTATTGCACGCAGCAATGTCTTTTTTGTTGGAGAGCGCAAAGCGGCGATCTACAGGTCACTTGGGATGAAATGAAAATTCCCAAAATAGATTCACCTGAAGAAATTGTTGAAGGATGCTTCAGAGCGCAAGATAAAATTTTAACTGGGTATAAAGGAAACCCCAAAACCAATTGGCGCAAATTCCAAGAAGCCCTAATGCCAAAGCAAGTTGCTATAAGCTTAACTGGTGAGCCAACGCTTTATGAGCCTCTTGGGGAATTGATTAAGACTTTTAATAAAAAGGGCTTAACGACTTTTCTTGTGTCTAACGGAACTTTACCGGCAAAGCTTTCTAAACTAAGCCAAGAACCAAGTCAACTCTATATTTCACTTTGTGCGCCAAATGAGCAAGTGTATAAGCGAGTTTGTCGCCCCGAGTTCCCAGGAGCGTGGGCAAAATTAAATGAGACACTAAGTTTACTTCAGAGTTTTCGTTGCCCCCAAGTGCTTCGCATGACCCTGGTTAAAGATCACAACATGACCAATGTAGATGAATATGCCAAACTTATAGAGAAAGCTAACCCCACCTACATTGAAGCAAAAGCGTACATGCATATTGGTTTCTCACATCTTCGCTTAAGTTTTGAGAGCATGCCTATTCACAGCGAAGTTAGAAGTTTTGCAGAGGCTTTAGCAGAAAAAACTGGGTACAAAATTGTTAATGAAGCAACTGAGAGCAGAGTAGTTTTATTGAGCAGAATAGAGAAACCTATCCAATTTGGAAACAACTGATTCATTTTGGATAAATGTAAATGAATAATTTTATAGCGAAAGAAGGTTGTTTCCATTTAAGGCTCAGATGTCATATCTGTCAAAGTAAGCTTTGTTTTGGGAGATAACGAAGTGATGATAAAAAAGTGGATTTACGTTTAAAAGTAGCAAAAGTTAGGAAATTAAAATAAACAACAATGCAGCTTTATTTAGTGGTGTAATTTTGTCCTCACTAGAAAGTGTTCTTCAAGACGTAAAAAACGATTTGATGCAGAAAAACCAAATTCGGGAAGAAACACATGAAAGCATGCGGAAAGCAACAAGCCTCTCCAAACAAGCCATACTTCTTATTCATCAAAAAAAATATGTTGAGGCACAGAATTTCATTGCGAATGCTAAAGAGAAAATTTCGAGCCTTCAAGCTTTAGCTAAACAGTATCCTGAGATTATTTATGGCGGCATGTTTAGCGCTGCACTTCAGGAATACTCTGAAGCACGCATATTTTTGACACTAATCCAAGAATCACGTTTTGTTACTCCATTGGAGATTTGTGTGCCTTCGGTTGATTACGCACTTGGATTATCAGACGTTATTGGCGAATACAGGCGCTTAGCACTTGATAATTTGCGTGAAGACGAAGTCAAAAAGGGAGAAGAATGCTTAGAAATAATGGATCAAATCTTCATTCAGCTGCTGGCGCTTGATGAGGCTTACATGCTTGTTCCGGGACTTAGACATAAATCTGATTCAGCGAGAAGAATAATCGAAGCCACACGCGGCGATGTCACATTAGAAATTCGCCGAAAATCCCTAGAAGATTACTTGAAGCAATTCCAACCTGTAAAACGCACCGCCCTCAAACGTAGGGCCAGAAAGGTTAAAGTTGAATAACCCCCAAAAATTAATGAAAAGTTTTTCAGTAAAAAAAGCCCATCAGACGCAGTTTTGTTTATCAAAAAAAATTGTTTTGGAGGATAAGCTACCACCAAAAATTAGGACGGTTGCGGGCATTGACGTTTCATATGATGACAATACGGGAATTGGTGCAATAACAGTTTTTGATTATGACTCATTGCAACTTTTGGAGACTCAAGTGGCAATCTGTCAAGTTAAGATCCCATACATTCCTACTCTGTTGTCTTTTAGGGAGATCCCACCTGCAATGGCAGCGATTAAAAAACTGAAAAATCAACCAGACGTGTTTCTTGTAGACGCACAGGGAATCGCACATCCATACAGGTGTGGCTTCGCTAGCCATATTGGGCTTATTTTGGGTAAACCGTTTGTTGGTGCGGCAAAAAGCCGGTTAATCGGTACACCCACCGAAAGGAATGGAGAGACCCTGTTGGTTGATAAAGGTGAAGTCATCGGCGCAGTTGTAACTACCAAGCATGGTGCCAAGCCGATTTACGTGAGCATTGGTCACATGGTGTCTCTTGAAACCTCAATCGAAATTGTTAAGCACTGTGCGAAAACTCGAATTCCTGAACCTCTATTGCAAGCACACAAATTAGCGACTAAAGAAAGAAACAAACTTGCAGCAGGAGGCAAAGTAAATATCAATGAAAACTAAAAACTATCGTTAGAGCGTGAATTGTTTGGCTGAAGAAGTATCATATGCTGAATTTCAAAAGCTTGACTTGCGAATTGGAAAAATAGTTGAAGCAACCCCCATTCCAAACTCAAAAAAACTAATCAAGATAATTGTTGAGTTTGGTTCGGAGAAGAGGCAGGCGGTTGCGGGTCTTCTTAAGTATTATCAGCCTGAGGCATTGGTTGGGAAAAAATGTGTTTTCCTTTTGAATCTTCAAAGACGCATGTTGGCGGGGGTAGAATCGCAATGCATGGTTTTAGCTGCTGAAGACAGTGAAGGCAACATTACTGTTCTTGTGCCTGAGAAGGATATTGTTGAAGGAAGCAAAATCGGGTAAGTAACTGACTAATAATTCGAGTTCTGCCAGCTTAATGCAAGAGTGCTAGGGAAAAGTTAAATTCTTAAATTAAACCACTTTACTGTATAATTTGTTGTGGAAGGTTATCTTTATGGCAGTTAATGAAGAAGCGCTTATGTGGGTTGAGAAATACCGCCCAAAAAACCTAAACGAAGTAGTAGACTTACATGACATCGTTGAAAGCCTAAAGGCTTTTATGAGAAAACCAAAAACGATGCCTCACCTGATGTTCGCGGGAATACCAGGAACAGGAAAAACGACGCTTGCGTTATGCATTGCGCATGAGCTTTTTGGTCCCAACTGGAAAAACTTTACGCTTGAACTTAATGCGTCTGATGAAAGAGGCATCGACACTGTACGGGAAAGAGTTAAGGATTTCTCACGTTATAGCCGCACAGGTTTTGGGGATATTCCATTTGCATTAATTATTTTAGATGAATGTGACCAGATGACGGGTCCTGCCCAGACTGCATTGAGAAGAATAATGGAAACCAGCTCCCGCACATCCAGATTCATCCTCATATGCAACCAATCGAGCAAAATCATCGAGCCAATCCAAAGCCGCTGCGCCATATTCCGATTTTCAAGACTAGACAAACTAGCAATGAAAGAGCAATTGCAGTGCATTGCGAAAAACGAAAAAGTTAAGCTTGCGCCTGAAGCTGCAGAAAGAATTGTGGATTTCTCTGAAGGTGACCTTAGGCACGCAATAAACGCCTTGCAGACAGCTGCCGCCTACAAGGAAGGAGGAGAAGTAGATGAGAAAACTGTTTCATTGGTAATCGGCGAAGCTAGCCCAATGCAAGTTCAAAAAATGATTAGGAAAGCGCTGTTCGGCGATTTTATGGAAGCCAGAAAAACAATGTATGAAATAATGGGGTCTTTCGGCTTTTCTGGCAACGAAATAATTCGTCAAGTGCAGCGAGAAATCTTTAAAATGTCTGATTTAACTCCTGAACAAAAAGCGGATCTTTCAAATGTAATCGGCGAATATGACTATCGCTTAACCCAAGGTGCAAACAGCGACATTCAACTAAGCGCTTTATTAGCACAATTTGGAAAATTCGGTAAAGTCATAGGGGAAACGTATTGAGAAATGATCTTCTATGGGTGGAAAAGTACCGCCCAAAAAAGATAGAAGATATAATCGGTAATGAAGAAGCTAAAGCTACCTTTATCGAATGGTTAAAAGGCAAACGCAAAACAAAGAAAGCGGTTTTACTGTATGGTCCTCCTGGAGTTGGCAAGACAGCGTTGGTGAATGCAGCAGCAAAAGAATCCGGTTTTACAATTATTGAAATGAACGCCAGCGACACAAGATCAGAAAAAGCTGTTAACGCAATTGCTAAACCTGCCACATCTTATCTGGCCCTTGACACTTTTACAACAGGGAGCAAAGGCAACCTTCTCTTTCTAGACGAAGTTGATGGCATCGCTGGCAACGAGGACAGGGGCGGGGTTAGTGCCATTATCGAAATTGTTGAGAAATCAAAAGTTCCAGTTATTATGGCAGCAAACGATCCGGACATAGACAAGTTAAGACCGCTAAAGAAGATTTGTTTGCTAGTTCGTTTTCATCAAATACGGTTGCCGCTTATCATCGCATTATTACAGAAGATTTGTTTGCTGGAGCATGTTAAGGCAGATTTTGAAGCGCTTGAACATATTGCCCAAAACAGCAAAGGCGACGTTCGATCAGCCATAAATGATTTGCAAAGTCTAAGCGAAGAAAACCATGTTTTAACTCTGCTAGACACCATGGCCCTATCTTCAAGAAACAAAGATATCAACATGGACGAAACACTCAGAGGCTATTTCTCTGCAAAATCAATCGAGGAAGTATCATCCTTACTTTTCCGCGCCAGCGTTGACTACGACGAATTTATAATGTCAGTTAGCGACAATCTTCCCAGAAGATACACCAATCCTGATGAACTTGCACTTGCCTATGATTATGTTTCCAAGGCGGATCTCTTCAGAGGAAGAATTGGAACAGAACACTGGCATCTCTTAAAGTACTTCTTCAATGAATTATCGGAAGCCGCAGCAGTTGCCCCTGAATCATACAAACCCTTCGAATTCATTTCTCCACCAATAAGGATCATAACGTTATTTTGGACCAAAGGCAAAAGAACAATGCTGAACTCCATCTGCGGAAAGATTGGAGCCCTATGCCATGTTTCGCATTCAAAAGCTAAACATGAATTCGTTCCATTCATCAAGATGATGCTTCAAAATCAAAAATCAAGCTCCTTAATTTCATGGCTCGAGCTTACGCCTGAAGAGGTTGATTTCCTAGTCAAAATGAACAGATACTAAAGAGGAAACGTAAAAATGGTTGTAGGTTTGAATCCTAAGGGTTTCAAGCTTCCAAGGGTTGAAAAAGAAAAATTTGTGCTTTTGATACGTCTGGGTGTAGATTACAATCGTGAGCAATGTCTCTACAGCATTAAGAACTATAACAATATTGAAAAAATCATCGAAACAATTGCGGGTATTTTGAATTCTGAAGTCGTGTTTCTTCAAAGCTGTACGAGGTGCGGAAAAAATTTCCCATGTTCAGAATGCAAATATAACAACTTATGTACAAGCCGTGACATGCCCTTTAGCTGCGTTTGCCCACAATGTCTCAGAGAGAGGAAACACTTCGAAGAATACCTCGAAAAACTCTGACAGCGCACATACTTTAATTATTGGGGTTCTAATCGGTGAAGAAAGATTATTTCCAGTCCGCTTATTCTAAGATTATTTTTTGAGCCCACTTAATTTGTTGTTGAGCTCATCAAATATCAGAGCCTTTTTTTCTTTACTCAAATGAAAAATAACTTTAGATATCATTTCCTCTGAGATTGTGAAGATGTAGTTTAGTTTTATGACGCTGTCTTTTATGGCGCCTTCACTTTTGGGTAGCGGTATCCCTTTCATCTTAAGATTGCTAGTTATCCCTGCGACCACAACGTTTCCTAGCTCTTCAAACAGGACTAGTGCTGGTCTGATTTTTACGTCAGCACTGTCGGTGAATTGCACACTTGCAATTATGACATCTCCGGGTCTAGGCGTGTTCCCAGGCCTCGTCTTCGTCGTTGCCCCACAATTCCTTCATTTTCGCCTGCTGAATCGTATGGATAAATTCGTCATATTGTCGTCTCTTTTTAGACTCTTTTGCAGTTTTGATTAGATCAGATATAATTTCATTGTAGGTTTCTCTTGGATACTTTCTAATGGTTTTCAGTTCTTTTACTACTGATTTCTTTAGTTGTATGGTAGTAGCGTCTTTCATTATGTATCGCCTATAATTAGTATATAATTCATTATAATATTTTTGGTCAGCACTCAAAGCAAATCACAATATTGGATAAGAAAACTAAGGTCACAGTAATGAGCAGGCAAATATCAACAATAAAGTTGGTATACAAAAGCATCAACCAAACACACAAAAAACTAGCGAAGGCAATTCTTATCTACCTATCTCTAAATAAAATCTTATCAGAAGGCTTTGTTTATGGCAGAAGAACATACAACATTAACCGTTGCTCTTTCTCAACTAAAACTTGCATCTAAAAAGTTACAGTTAGATTCAGGCATGCACAAAATGCTCAGCCTGCCAAAACGCTCAATCAGCGTGAGCATCGACATACGTTTGGACAACGGATCAGTTGGCGTTTTCAATGGTGTCCGAGTGCAACATTGGGATGCTCGTGGACCATTCAAAGGTGGAATCCGTTACAGCCCAAATGTTACCCTGGATGATGTTACAGCTTTAGCAATGTTGATGACGTGGAAATGCGCCATCGCCAACATACCCTTCGGCGGAGCAAAAGGCGGAGTCTGCGTTGACACCAAAAAAACGAGCAAACATGAACTTGAACGATTAACAAGAAGATATGTAAGCCTCATTGCCGATTATTTGGGACCACACCGAGACATTCCTGCCCCCGACATGTACACGGATTCCCAAACCATGGCCTGGATAATGGACACTTACAGCCAACTAAAAGGCTACAGCATACCCGAAAGCGCCACTGGTAAACCTGTCGAGATTGGCGGTTCATGGGGCAGAACAGAAGCCACAGGCAGAGGAGTAATCTCCTGCGTAAAACAGGCAGCAGAAAACAAAAATGTAAAAATTAAAAATGCAGCTATAGCAATCCAAGGTTTTGGCAACGTTGGCTATCACGCGGCAGTAGCAGCACAAGAAGAAGGAGCCAAAGTAATAGCTGTTAGCGACTCAACAGGAGGAATCTATTGCCCTGACGGCTTAAACCCTCCAGATGTTCTAGCCCACAAAGAACAAACCCGCTCAGTCCAGAACTACAAAGGTTGCAAAAACATAACAAATGAAGAACTACTCGAACTTCCCTGCGACGTACTAATTCCAGCTGCGCTGGAGAACCAGATTACCTGCAAAAACGCAGATAAAATCAAAGCAAAAATGGTTGCTGAAGCAGCAAACGGCCCAACTACTCCAGACGCGGATAAGGTTTTGTACGAAAAAGAAATTTGCCTCATCCCAGACATTCTTGCTAACAGCGGTGGAGTCACCGTTAGCTACTTTGAATGGGTACAAAACCTAACTAGAGAGCAATGGCCGCTTGAAAAAGTCAACAGAAAATTGGAAGAAAAAATGACCAAAGCATTCAACGATGTAGTGTCGATTTCAGAGAAAGAAGAAAGTGACATGCGCACAGGCGCCTTAATACTGGGGGTAGGAAGAGTAGCTAACGCCATAAAAGTCTTAGGACTTTGGCCATAACTCCACTTTAGAAACAAAATAACACCCTTAATCCTTGTCAGATGAAAAAATTGCTTTAAAATGGCGTTTTACTGCAAGGCTGCGGCTGAAAAAATACAGATTTCAGTTCATTTACTATTTTAAAATGGAGATTGAGGGGTATCTTCTTTGAGGGGTAATTTTAATGCCAAAAAACGCAGTCCTTTAGCTTAGTCAGCCCCTTAAACAAGCCGTTATACCCAATTAAAGCGTATGGTTTTTTAGTGCAAACGCTTAAGTTTGTTCTTGTTATATCTGTTGAACCCCACAAAGGGGAAACAATTAGCTTGAGAGGGATGAAGGGAGTTGGCAGTGAAAATTTGCACGTTAGATTTCTCGTATGAAAATTCATTAGTTAAAATTATCGCTAACCGTAACTGCCCTGAAATCAAACTTGCCGGGTTAACTGTTGGACCTTTTGATGAAGGAAACGAGTATGAAGTTTACTTTTGGGTGGCAAAAGAGTTAGCAAGTGCTGGAACGGTTCATTTCCGAGAAGATGACGTTTTGGATGCAACAAAACTGTTTAAGGTACAATGGAAAGAAGGCGTGCAGATTCCGGGGCAAATTTCTGAGCTGCCAGAGGATTTTTATCCTAAACTTCGAAGGTTTATTTCCGACTTGAAAGATCAAGCTTCAAAGCAATCGGAAAAATATCAAGAATATGATCGAACAAAACAGTTAGCCCGTGACATCGTAAATTCTAGGCTAAAAAAAATAGTTGCCTTATCTTCCGCTCCGACCCAAACGGAGCAGGTTATAAAAAAGCTGTCAAGCGAAGAAAAACTCATTTTTGATCAATTAGTCAAAATAATCTCTGATTGGAAAACAACGATTCTTGAAAACGGGGGAGAAAAGTAAGGTTGGCTAATGAGCAAGTAATGGTGGATCCACAGCAGCGTTTTCAAGAGTTTTTTAAGAAAGAAAAGTACCGACAGAGAATTGCGCAGTTAGCCATCACAGGAAAGAATTCAGTAACAATTGAATTTGAAGACCTCTATGGATTCGACCAAGCACTTGCAGAGCTACTTCTTAACAAACCAGAAGAGTACCTGCAACACGCAGGCAAAGGAGCATATGAGCAACTTCGCATTGAAGATGCTGAACATGCAGAAAAAATAGACAAAATCAATGTCAGAATCGTGCAGCTTCTGGGTAAAGAAGTACTCAGAAAACTTGGCTCAAGACAAATGGCGAAGCTAATAATGATAGAGGGTATAGTGGTGAGAGCTACCCCGGTCAGACCTATGGTTTTGCTAGGAGCCTTCAAATGCAAACGTTGCGGAACCATGAACATTGTGGAACAAACAGGGCAATTCCTGAAAGCGCCAGCCATTTGCCAAGCTCCTGACTGTGGAAGAGACGGACCATTTGAATTCTCACAAGAAGAATCCACATTTATAGATTCACAAGATCTTAGATTGCAGGAAAAGCCTGAAGATTTACCTCCAGGACAATTACCACGTACATTAGCCGTGAAACTGGTTGGCGATGACATTGTTGATGTTGCAAGACCAGGCGACCACGTTTCTATTGTTGGTATAGTTCGAGCTTTTGCGCCTTCGCTCATGGGAATGGGAAAGCTTCGAACATTCATCCTTCAACTTGATGCCAACTCAGCAGGTGTACTTGGCAAAGAACCCGAAACATCGCCACCAACACCTGAAGAAGAAGAAAAAATGCATGCTCTAGCAAAAGACCCAGAGGTGCATAGGAAAATTATGCAGTCGATAGCGCCATCAATCTTTGGCTACGAGCATGTTAAAGAAGCAATTATGTATTTGCTCTTCGGTGGTGTTTCAAAAAGTCTGCCGGACGTCAACATCAGAGGCGAGATGAATGCACTTTTAATCGGAGACCCAGGTACTGCAAAAAGCCAACTACTACAATACGTTGCTCGAATTGCTCCAAGAGGATTGTACACTTCTGGTAGAGGAACAACCGCTGCGGGTTTAACTGCCGCAGTTGTAAGGGAAAAAGGCGGAAGCATGAGCCTTGAGGCAGGCGCACTTGTGTTGGCGGACAAAGGAATTGCCTGTATCGATGAAATGGACAAGATGCGTCCTGAAGACCGAGTTGCCATTCACGAAGCAATGGAGCAGCACACAGTTTCAGTGGCAAAAGGTGGAATTGTCGCCACATTAAACGCCAGAACAGCAGTGCTTGCAGCTGCCAACCCATCTTTAGGCAGATATGAGCCAAATAGAACTGTGGCCGAAAACGTTCCATTGCCAGTAACTATCCTTTCACGTTTTGACTTGATTTTCGTTTTACGAGATGTACCCAATAAAGAATCGGACGCTAAGATGTCTCAGCACATCTTAGAAATTCATCGTAGAGGAGTAAGCCCTGTTGAAGCCCAAGTAGATGCAGAGTTGCTTCGGAAATACGTTGGCTACGCTAAAGGAATCAAGCCTGTACTTGGTACTGACGCATCAAAAGCACTAAGCGACTTTTACTTAGCTATGCGCGCGGCAAGCGAAACTGAAGGCTCACCTGTAGCAATCACTGCACGCCAACTTGAGTCACTTGTTCGTATTGCAGAAGCTAGAGCACGTGTTGCTTTGCGCAAAGAAGTAACATCTGAAGACGCGGCTGCAGCTATAACTATTATGAAGAGGTCATTGGAAGAAGTGGGAATTGACTTGTCTTCTTACAAGGTTGACATTGACCTAATAATGACTGGTCGGCCTAAAACTTTGCGTGATAAACTATCAACAGTGCTCTCGACCTTGATGAGTATGGAGAAAGTCACGGGCATAGTGGAGAAAGATGCATTAGTCAACGAGCTTGAAACCAAACAAAAAATACCCAGAGCAGAAGTTGAACGCATGATAAGCCAATTACTACGTGAAGGCACAATTTACGAACCCAGAGAAGGATGCCTAAAGAAAACCTAAAACCAAAAGCGGCCAACATCATGAACCCAGTAGTAGTCGTTGCAGGAACTAGACCAGAAATAGTCAAGATGGCTCCAATAATTAGAGCCTTAGACAAAAGCAAAATACCATTCTTATTTGTTCATTGTGGGCAACACTATGACTATAACATGGCTCAGCAATTCATTGAAAACCTCGAGTTGCCATCTGCTGATTACTCGTTCAAGATTGAAGCCTCTTCGCCTGGAGCACAAACGGCTGAAATAATGATGAAAATGGATCGGATGCTCGAGAAAATTGAGTCGTCAATAGTTCTTGTTGAAGGAGACACAAACAGTGTATTGGCTGGAGCACTAGCAGCTAACAAACGAGTAATCCCTATTGGGCACGTGGAGGCTGGTTTGAGAAGTTTTGATCTTCGCATGCCTGAAGAATACAACCGACGTTTAACTGACCATATGTCTGAATACTTATTCGCTCCAACGGAGAGAGCCAAAACTAATCTTTTGAAGGAAAATGTTTGGGGCAAAATCTACATAACGGGAAATACCGCCATAGATGCTGTAATTGAACATTTGCCAATTGCGGAGAAAAAGTCTTCAATTATGGAGAAAATTCCATTTGAAAATTTTGCTTTAGCTACTGCTCATAGGGCAGAAAACGTTGACAACACCACGGTTCTTGAGTCATTTATGGATGTTTTCTCAAAGTCACCTATTCCTATTGTTTATCCGATGCATCCGCGAACTAAGAAAAGACTTCAAGAAAATAATTTGCTTGCTAAAATGGAAAAATTAAGGAACTTGTTGATTTTACCACCATTAGGATACTTGGACTTTTTAATTTTAATGAAAAATTGTAAATTGATAATTACTGATTCAGGCGGAATTCAGGAGGAAGCCACTGCGCCGAGCATAAGAAAGCCTGTACTTGTGCTTCGTTTATCGACTGAGAGACCGGAGGCAGCGGAGGCAGGATTCGCCAAAGTTGTTGGAGTCGACAAGAACACCATTTTGGCAGCAATCAAAGAAGCGGTCAAGTCAAAAATTGAGTTACCGCATGTTTCGCCTTTCGGCGACGGCACCGCGGCAAAAAAAACTATTGATATATTAAAGAAAAGTTTGGCTTAAGAGATGTAAGTGGTCTTTTTATCTTCTTCTTTGCGGGTTTCTTCAGCTTGAATAGCTCTTTTTTCTTCGATTTGTTGTAGCCGCGCTACCATTGTTTCTGCTCGAGCAATTTCTTCATTTAAGCCAGTTAAATCTAATTCAAAGTTAAAAGTTGATTTTAGAACTTCTAAAACGCTTTTTGCTGAAAGAGGATCAGGCAGATACCCCCGCGTTTCCCCCAGTAAGCAGATGGCTTCTATTTTTTTGAATTTTGCTAGGCCAAGTATTAGTCCGGCTGTTCCAACAATGGGGCTTCCTGACGTGCTCAATGTTGCACCGGCTTTTATTGCTTGGTCAAGGATTACCTTGGAGGTTGCAGCTATGAAGACTTTGGGTTTTTCTTTGGGTTCCATTCGGTAACCCCCGATTGTGGCTATTGTTTTTACCTTGTTTCTTTCTGAGAAAGCAAGGATTTGATCGGCGATCTCATATTGTCCCTCGATTGTTTGCGATTGGCTATCTCCCGTAAACAAAATCAGGTCGTTGCCGTTTGGGTTTTTGTGGTAATAGAAGGCGCCTCTTAAGAGGCGAACGTTTCCTTTTTTGTTGACCAAGACAAAGTATGGAAAATGCGGTGAGTAAAGATAGGCAACTTTCTTGGCTTTTAATTGTTTGATCATGTATCGAAGAGCGATTTTGCCTACGAGTCCTAAACCTGGAAGACCTTCTATGAGAACAGGGTTATTTGGTTGTTCGATTTCGTTGAATTGTTTGATGTAGGTTTCTTTCATTTCGTAGCACTATCCATTTTCATCGCCATTCGATACTTTAGATATTTGTCATCTGGTGAAAACTTGGCTGGATGCGGAATTCTTACAGGTCCACCACAGTATGGGCAACTATCTTTATGTAGCGTGTATTTTTCGCAGTTTACACATTTACGTAGTTGCCATACCATTATTTTTCCCTTCTAAAAGTAACTTTTCCATTAAGATGAGTCGTAATCCGCTAAGGTTTCATTGGTAGCGATTGCCATCTTGCCAGTTTCTGGCCATTTTGGCTTTCGCGCAGCCATTTTTGTCATTCCTTATTCAAGAACTGCTTGTACTTCGCCTTTTATTTTTGCTCTTCCGCCAGATGGTTCAGCTAATGGTTCTCCGCATACGTTGCAGGTGATTTTGTTAACAGCGTTGCTGAAGATTAATTGCTCGTTACCGCATTTTGTGCATTTAACTCTTAGGAAGACGCTTCTTGGTTTTGGGATAAGTTTACTCCATTCAGACATAACTTTTCTCTCCATTATTCTATTGTATAACTAATTTTCTTAGTCGAATACCGTCCTTGTGTCTCATGTAATTGCAAACTTTGCATTTGAGACGGAGGGTTTGTTTTTTGGTTGTTTTAGCGAATTCATGTTGAAGTGGATATTTTTGTCCACCGTAACCCTCCTTTTCTCGCGCGTGATGACGCTCACCTTTAGCTAAGGCTCTGCGCTTTCCGGGCTTGTAAAGGGTTACACTGTGAATCTGATGAGCTTTACATTTTGGACAGTAAGTTTTAACTTCCTTGGGAACGTTCACGTTCTTCACTACCAGCTTTGCATAAAATAAACATACGCATTCTTATACTTTTTCACCTTTCTGCCAAAAACTTGGGCCCATGCCCGATTGAAGCATCATTTTGTAGTATTTAATGCTGGTCAATCGTGGTAGCAACTAAATTACGGCATATGGGCATATCCTTTTTTAGATTGAGGATACGTTCACTATTATTAGTCCAGGTATGGCAACATTTATGGTAAACATTGTTCCAAAAATTAAGCAGCACTCAGATGCAATCATTAAACTGATGCCATTACTTGCGTTCGCTGTCCCATTGGCTCTGCTGTATATTCTAAATCCGTGGGATCCATACCTTAACCTTAATGCTCAAGATTCTTTCCAGTTGATGTGGAAAGGCAGAACATTCCAATTGTTTTTTATCTGGCTAATCGCGCTTGAGTTTATTCTCAGTTGGGAAACAATAAAGTCAAAAGTAAGCAAGAAAAACAATGCAATACTCTTCGCTGTTGGCGTAGCCTCAGTGCTTCCTACTGTGTATGTTGTTTTAGAGAATTATTTTGGGCTCAATAAAATCATTGCAAATGCTGCATTGCAGAATGGGGTTGCGTTTTACAATTCAATGCCGCTTGCCATTGAATACCTTGTTTTCGCAGGTCTATTTTGCTTAACTGTTTTCCTGTATTTCGGAAAAAGGGGTTTAGCAGGTTTTGCTTTACCGGCAATATTCCTCGGCATAGTAGGAGTCCTATACACTATCGATAATGTTTTTCCTTATGGGGCATTTACACCATTTCAACTATTGGTTCCCACAACCGCCATGCTGGCTGCTAAAACCCTTGGCTTAATGGGATACGGGACTGTGCTTGGAACAGAAAATGGAATGCCAACCTTGCAAGCAACTGGACCATTAGGTTCAGCAAAATTCGCGATAGCTTGGCCTTGCGCAGGCATTGAAAGCCTCCTAATTTTTACAGCTGTTTCTTTGTTGTTTTTGCAGCGAATGCCAATTTCTTGGAAAGCTAAAACAGGATTCTTCGCGGTTGGAGCGGGCATTACTTACTTCATAAATATTTTACGAATTGACACAATCTTTACGATTGGTATGCAGTATGGTGTGGACTCAAATCAAGTGCAAATGTTCCACTTTTATTATGGTCCGCTGTATTCGATTGCATGGATTGTATCTTACCCAATAATTATCTTACTGAGCTTGGGTTTGTGGCGAAAAATTAAAAGTGAAAAACAGATGCCGCCAGGTCCTATGAAACCTCAACCGACACAGCTAAACCCTGTTTAACCAACATTTTAGCGTTCTCAGCAGGCAAAGTGGCAACATCCTCAATTTTAAACGGTCCGTAAGTCTTCATGTCTGCGCCAATAATACCTGGAATATTTTTTATGAATCTTAGAGCCACTCGTTTATGCTTTGGTTCGGTTACTACTTTGACAAATATTTGAGCGGCGGTCTGAATCTGCTCGGGGGAAGTTTGATCTTGAACTTGAATCTGGAAGTGTCCACCCATAAGCTCTTTAGTGAATTTTTGGTAAGCACCCGTGAAAGACATGAAGTTCGAGCACATCTTAGCTTCTTCAATCGTTAATAATTCGGATGGCAATTTTTGGCTTTGAGTGATTGTTTTTATTAGTTTTTTGTATCTTGCCTTAAGCAGTTCCTCAAGCATCCGCTCTACGTTGCACGCTTCATGATCAAGCAGGTTTACTTTTACTGATTTTTTGTCAGGTGCACGGTTCTCTTCGCTTATATGGCTCAAGTAATCTGCTAATCTACTGTAAAAGTCAGGCGGTAACCCCCCAAGCGAAGCCTCTTCAATTTCTCTTCGCCACGCTGCATAAAGTTCATTATACATTAGTTTGCCACCTTTGCCCTTCCTTTGCAAATAAGCATAACTGCTGCAGCAACAGGTAACTCTTTTATCTCATTTCTATAAGGACCCAACGTTTCTCCACCCAACTTAAACTCAGGTGCATCAGAGACCAACACTTTAACCTCGCCCTTTTTAAAAGCTACCGCTCCCGTGAATGGGTCAAAATCTTGCAGGTTTTTAGCAGGAAACTCGACCTTTTTCAACCCTGTTTTGCCATGCAAGGTGCCGTTCATCCTGATTAAACGATGAATATCAGTAGTAACAACTGTATCTATTTTTGAGGACTGTGAATCCCGAACATACTCGGCTAGTTTTAGCCATGTTTGAACGCTGACATCATTAATGCTCGTCCACCGGCCCTCATTTATGCATCGTTTAATGATTGCTTCTCTGTTTTTCAATATAGCGTTATTTTTTATACCAATATTTTTTAAGTCTTCCTTGGTTGCGGTGAGCAGGAAATTTTGCATTCCTGTCTTTAGCCGTTTGTTCCAACCAAAATTATGTAAACTAAATTTTTTAGCTGAATGTTTTCCGCGTTTTTCTTTAACTTCTTTGTCAAGTACGGCCAAGCCTAAGCCGGTAACGTAATCTACGATTTCTTTTCTTGCCATTGCATCTAATGACCGGACAGCTTCGTCCTCAACATGAACGTGGTATCCTCGGTGCCCAGAAAAAAACACATGCAACTCATCTAATGAAAAACCAAAATCATTTTCCAGCATATCTAACAGTTTGGCGGTTTCATCTCGAGCTGATTTTATGCAAAGCTCGCAAGGCCATGTTTTGGTCTCAAATTTTGTTGCTTCACAGGCTGGGCAAGCTTCAAGAAGTAGTCCCCTGGCGCTGAACCCGCATTTGACACAAGTAAATTCGTCGTGAATTTTATCGCAAGTTGTTGGAATATGGTCTGCGTCTATGTCGAAAACTAAGTCTGAGCCCAACCAACCTTTTTTATCCATATCAAAATCTGGGTTTTCGTAATAAGCACAAGAATGGTAAACATCAGAAGGAACCGTTTGGTTTAGTACTGTTCGGAGAGTTTTGATATTTTCAAACCGTTTATGTCTCACCATAAACCGTTCTTTGAAAAGTAGATAACCAAATTCTCTTTGCTCAGGAAATATAGGAGCAGGAATAACATTTGAGGGGTCTCGGTAGTATTCGCAGAATTTTTCATAAACGAAGTCACGAGAAGCCTCCATTTTCCTTTTTACCCCCAAGTTTGTAAATATAATTATTATGCCTTCTAAATTTATCTTTGTACCGCATTGTTGTAAAATCTACGGTGCATAAGAAATCAATCAATTCATGAGCCACTAAAAATTTTTAAGAGAAACTGAGGAAGGTTCCAGTCTACAGGTAGCCAATAAATGGATAATAATTGGCTCCGGCGAAAGAGAGCACCATTATCATAAAGAATAGCAAGAGGATGGTTACTTCTAACTCTTTTTTCCGTTGAGGGATCAAAATATATACGAAAATAAAAGATATGTACCAATTTTGGAAGTATGGTAGCATAAAACTTGGAAAAAGTAGGAAAATTGCTGACAAAGAAAGCAAACTGTTTTTGTTAAGCATGTAAATTGAATAAGCAATTACAACTACAAGCGTTAGCAAAACAGAAGCTGATTGGGATGACCAGCTGATGTGTGAGTTTGAAGAAAAAGCGTTAATACCATTCAAGATTAATTGGGGTCCTGTTGCCATGAAGTAAGGGGCACTTAAATATGCTGTGAAAAGGCTAACAGACCCAAAAATAACTCCGGAAATTACGGCTTTATTTTTTAGCAGTTTGATAGGTTTGTTTGTTTGGTAAAGTTTTATCAAACTAACAATAATTAATGGGAAAAGAAAAATGCCTGCTTGATATTTAAAAAATGTAGATATGGTGACAAGCAAGAAAAAGTAATCATAGCGTTCAGCCATAAACATGGATATAGCAAATAAGGTAAACAGGAAAGCAACGGAGTCAAACATGCCGTCTGCTGAATAAACCATCAAAGTTACGTAAATAATGTAAACTCCAATCAGTTTTAGAATCAAAGCCATGTCTTTTTTGAAGTAATCTTTAAAGAAAAAATAAATGCAGATAGTGGCAATAATTAGAAAGATCGCTATCTCGGCTTTGTATATTAAAGTTGCATCAAAGCCGTTTTGGACCAAAATGCCAAATGGCAAGAAAAGTAAAATGCTGCCTAAGGGATACAAATGGGGCATTTCGGGCCAAGTTACAAATTTGTTGGATGATGTGTCCGTGTTTGCAAGTGTGCCTAAAGGTTGATTGAATACTGAAAACCCATCTTTCAGGAACAAACTTGAAACGTAAGTGTGCCTGGCATTGTCTGTATACCAATTTTCAAACGTACCTAATGGATTAGTGCTGACTACAAGGACGCCTAACCAAATTATTAGGGATAATGAAAGTAAGACTATTAGACGTTGGCGGCTTTTTTTGCTGAGTCCTTGCGTGTTTAACTTGTTTAGCTTAACGTTGTTGGAGTTTGAGAATACGATTTTTAGTGTTAGAAGCACCACTATGCATAAACTTACAATAAACATCATTTTGGATGCTTGATTTAACCATGAGTCTGCAAAGATCACTTTTTGTTCTTGAACAGAAACTTGAAAATGCACTATGCCCGCTGTCGATGAATGTGAAGTGAAAACTGCTTCGTAATAGTTGCCGGTTGCAATAAACGAGTAAGCAATGTTTGAGTCTGTAGAATTACTGTAAGATGACCCAGTGCTTATCAGCAAATAGGTCGAATTTGGAAAAACTATTGAAAAGTTTTTTTGGAAAATTGTTGGACTCTGCACTAAGAGTGAAATGTTTTCTCCGCCGCGGAAGGAACCTAAGCCTTGTCGGTAGGTTTCATTTGGGCTTAACGTGAAAGTGTTATTAATTAAAACATTTGATTGGCTGCCGCCTGGATAGGTTGGAAATAAGCTGATGACGCCAAGTACAACGCTGAGAGCCAAAACTCCTATAGTTACTAAAAAAAGAGTTTTAGTGCTTGGGCGTTTCATCAAGAGTAACAATCCTTAATCCAGAAATAGCGGAGTTAATAGATATCATGTTTTTGACTCAAAATAAGTGTTGTTAACAAGCTTACGAACGTGAAACTGCCTTTATGGTATATGATAAATAGCTTTGAATTTCAGTCCATGATAACTTGGATTTTCCGATTTTTCGGTTAACAAACAAGACTGGGGTTTCTTTTATCTTGAAATTTTTGAGTGATGCTTGTCTTATGGTTTCTATTTGGATTTCATAAGTGTGGCTGTGCAGATTGCTGATGGTTGCTTTTAAGAACTTGGTTGAATAGCAGCGGAAGCCGCTGGTGCAGTCGTGAAGTTTTAAGCCAAGGAAAATCGGGCTATGGAATTGGCTGTCCGACTAATTATTTTTCTAGTGAAAGGCCAGCCTCTGATTTTTCCGCCTTTAATATATCGACTACCGATCACTATTGCACAGTTACTTTCATGCATTTTTGATAAAAGTTGGGGGATATCTTTGGGGTTATGTGAGTAATCAGCATCCATTGTAATAACATATTTTGGCGGTTGAGTTAAAGATAAAAAATATTTGAAGCCGTCAGTTATGGCTGTTCCTAGACCGCTTTTTTTAGGTCTGATACATAGAAGAATATTTTTGTATTTGCTTTGTTTCTCTTTTACGATTTGAGCCGTTTTATCTGGGCTAGAATCGTCAATAACAAGTATTGAGGCTCCTAATTTTAGGTCTTCAATCGATTCAATTAATTTGGAAATGTTTTCTTCTTCTCGATAAGTGGGTAGAAGTATGCCAATATCGGAAGTGATTGCGCTGTTGCCAATTAATTGATATTGCATAGGACTCTGCGTCAGTTTACTGTTGTAGTGACCTAATAAATCTTGACTAAGTTGATTTCTCGCCTGATTCTAAAGCAACTCTTTGTTTCCTCTTATAATAGGAAAGTGGGTGATAAATTCTACGGCATAAATCATCTCTGTTTTTGCAGACACCGTGCGTTTGTAATACAGAGCATTGGGGACACTTGTACTGTGTTCCTGAACCTCTTTCGCCTGCAATGTGCTCGACTTGGTAACGAGTTAATCGTTCGTTATAATCTGAAAAGCTTTTGTACAATTCACTTACATTTTCTGGAGACAACCCAATGTTCAAAAGAAAAGAAGTCAACGTAAATCGCTCCATTTGAGAGAGATGATGAGTTACTGCGGCTGCCTGATAAATTGCGTTTATGCATGGAGGAAAAGCTGCTTGTACAACTATTTTGGGTATCTCTTCGATTTCTTGTCCCATTATTGACTGAGCCGATTTTATTAATCCTTCAGCAATGACTGTTATCTCTGGTGGAAAGTTTTTGATTTCTGGAACATCAAGCCTTTTCTCAACCCGATTCTTTACTTCCTCTTGCAGCAGGCGAACAACCTTTTCTTTATTCAGATAAATCATGCCTTTATCCATGATTTGATTAACGAGCTTCCACTCTGAACCGTGCATGTGAGCAGCATTCTTCAAATAGAAACCAAACCCAACACGAAAATCCTTCCCAAAGGAGCCTTCACCGATATCCCAGCCAAAGTCTTGGGCTATGGCAAAAATTTTTCCTTTATTCTCACCAAGCATCTGTGCATGCGCCGTTTTTGCGACGGATAAGGCATATCTTTTTTTTATCCACGAATTCTTAGTGGCTATAACCAAAATTAGTGCTGCCGCAAAAGACGAAATTTCAGCTCTTTTATCCCTGACTGCCTCTCCAGTGTTCGCTTCCAAAATGGCTTTTTCTACACGGTTTTGGGCACGATCAAAAACAGGTTTTTCTGAAGATAAGGTTTCAATTGTAAATTGGAGTTCTTCTATCTGTTTTGAGGCTTGTTTCAAAAAAGGGTATTTGGCAAAATCTTCAGAAGATAATGCCGATTCCATTTGCAATTTAAAGTCCCTATTCTGTTTCGATTCTTGGCGCCAAGAAGAATGTTAGCTTTCCCTCTTTTGTTTGTTGGAAGTCTATTTTGACAGGCATGTCAGTTGAGAATTCAAGTGTGGCAATATCTGATGTTGCTGATGCGGCTTTTATGATTTCAGACAGGTAGCTTAGGCTAAATGTTGCTTTCGCATTCTCTTTAACTTCTAAATCAAGTAAAGCGTCATTGCCTTTCTGAAGAATGATAGTTGCGCCCATCAAATCGCCTGAAGCGCTCAGAGTCAATTTTTCTGGTTCAGCTTCTATTCGTACATGGTCGCTTACTAGTTGGGCATCTTCGATTGCTTGGCTTAAGCCTTGCGTTGTCGTTTTAGCTTTTACATTGAAAGTTATTTTTGGAGTAGGCACTTCTTCTTCTGAAGTCTCAAGAGTAGGCATTGTAAAGTTTCTTGTGTACTTGCCGGTAATTGTTACTTGTAATCGTCCAGTTTTATCATCAAGCGATAGCTCAACTGCTTCGTCTCTTCCAGCGCGTTTGAGAAGTTTTAGCAGTTCGCTGATGTTGATGCATATCTTCGCGGGCTCTGTGGAGAGGTATTCTTGGAAGAGTGATTTTGGCCATTCAAAATCGATCATAGCAACCCGTGAGGGGTCCATAGCACGCAGTTTTAATCCTTCAGCTTCAATCTTGAAGGTTGCTTCATCAACTAAGATTGAGATGGCCGTAGCCATGTCTCTTAAAAGTTTAGCGTCAGACACTTTAAGCTTAAACATGTTACTTTGTTCCCCGCCTAATGCATATTTACTGTAAAGTTATATAGCTTATCATAACACTTTGAGCTAATTAATAAATTGTTCTAGCTAAACCAAAAACATGCCGTTGAAGAGATCGGTTGTATTGGAGAGCACCGATTGTATAAATTTTAGACAAATTCCGCTAAATAGACGAAGAAACAGTCATCAAAAAATAAAATAGAGAAATAAAAAGTAGAAGAACAGCCTTAGCTGTATTCTCTAAAGGTGTAACTGCATTTAGTGCAACGGAGGAACTGCGTTGAAGATTCATCTGCTCCTCGCGTTTGGACTTGCCATACGTAGGCTGTGTTATTTCCACATCTGGGACATTCAATCCGCACGGTTGGCAATGTGCTCAATTTCTGCTCCTCTTTGCCGATAACAGCTACAAACTGCTGAGGCGAGTGCTGAATAACTTTCGGGGCAATCTCAACTTTTTCGCCAGCTTCCGGTTTTTTATACCCACATTTTGGGCATACGAGAACTAGAGAAGCTTCTTTTCCGCTCTTGGATTTTTTTGGCTCAAGACGAGATCCGCATCTAGGGCAAAATTCCATATTTCCTCACTTACCTATCCGTTGGCGATTCCCTTAGCATTGTGACTTTTAAACTTTGTCCAAATTGAAGCTAACTAACCCCTGAAGCAATGAGGTGAGCAACCCTCAAGGGCTCAGGTAAACTGCTCCTTGTCGAAGTTAAATCAACAATTTCTTGGGCATCAGCTTTAGAAATTCCTGATAACCCCATGTAAATTTTCTTGCCTCTCGAAGATGCAGAAGTGATTTCTCCTGCAGCAAGAACCCTGTTCCAACGTTCGTCAGGTTTAGGCAAATTATTGAGAGCACTGTGGATCGCATCTAAATCAGGTTTGTCATCGGTTAATGCAATAATAGGAAGTTTAGTAGCCAAATTGAGCTTTTTGATATCTACCAAATTAAAACCACCAAAAGTAATACCGTTGAGCATAACTACTCGTAATTGTTTGCAATGCGGCGAACTATTAATCATCGAAGCTATCTGTTCAGTGGCATCTAAGCCATCGATTGCAATGTCACTATGCATTACGCCCTCAAGCCAACTGCCTCCCCTAAAAACAACGCCAACAATTATCACTCGGCCTTTTGCGTGTGGAACAAATTGGCCGTCATCAACTCCTAGAACCCTGATTTCAGATTTTATGGCTCGAAGGCTTTTAGTTTCCAAAAATGTTTCCCTTAAAAAGTATATGCATATTTGCTTTTAAATGGACTCTCAAATGCTTAGCGATGTTAAAACGGAGAAGGCAAAAAGGATAGAAAATAATTAGGCTTTTAAAACGCGCTCTAACTCTTTACTGAAAGCATCATTTGTTTCTCGAACTTTCTCAACAGCCCTAATTAACGCTTCTTCGGGTTTGGCAGTTCCTTTCATTCTAACATAGATAACGGGACTTGATGCCAAAGGATGCGGTAAATCGTACCCTGCAAACTCTACTGTTTTATCGTCTAGAAGCCTTTTCTGCAATAAGTTGCATATGCTGTGTGTGCTACCTACGAGTTCAATTTTAAGCTCATTGTCAGATTTTTTTATAATGTTAATTTTCAAACTATTTCTCCTCTTGTTTGTTAAATTTCTTCTTTTCCATAGTCTGAAGCGTTTTTACGGGTTTCGACATTGCCGCATTTTGAGCAGTGAAATTCGTACCCTTTTTGTTCCAGTAAATTGCCGCATCGGGAACAAAAGGCATACATTACACCTAAATTCTTATCGTTTGTTGTTAAGTGGTAAATGCGGTTTTTTTCACTAATCACTTTAGCTCTGATAATGTCGCCTGGTCTGCAAACGTCGGTCATTGCAGTAACATATCTGTCGGAAACATCGGAAATGTGTAAGATGCCGCCAAACACGCCTGAGATGTTTTTGTCGCCTACTTTGAATATTCTTACCAAAACGTTGTCAGACTGAGCATTCGCAACTTGACCTATAACCACAGTGGAAACTTTTGGAACAGATGGTTCCTTAGTTAATTGGTAAACAGAAACACGTCTATTAAGTAAATCTATTAATTCTCGACCAACAATTTTGGAATAAATAACGCCGTCTTTGACAAAAGTTCCAGAGTCTGGAATAAATTCTTCAATAACACCTAAGCGTTCTCCAGGCACTACTAATCGACCGCTACTTTTTGGTTCAGGTGATTTTAGAGTCATGATAGTTCCCTTGTATGTTAAATAAGCTTGATTGTTTTAATTGATAAATCATATGCTTAGTTTCCATTCGCATCAATAAACCTTTTGATTAATAAACAAAATTAATTCCAGAACTCAAACGGCTAAAAAACGTTATTTTAACGGTGTATCTTTTTGATAACGTACATGTCAACAACGAAGTCATGTTTTGTCTTCGTGTGAAAATCAAACATTTTTGGAATAGTCATTGGCATTGCGTAAACTGCTTTAACAGCACCACCATGTTGGGCTACGAACCTTTGCAAAAAGGGTGAAGGCCTAACCTGCAAGAAACCATTACTACTTGCTTTAAGCTGTTTGATTAAATGCTTATCGGTTTCAGGATGATTGTGAAGGGAATAAACAGAATCTGCCAACGCCAAAGCTGTAACAATAAACGCCCTATCTGCCTCGCGTGTTTGCACACCAAAAGGAGGATTCTGTACAACAGTATCAAAACCTCCGGTGACGACGTTGATGTCGCCATTAATCCACTCAACTTTATCGGCTAAACTAACTTTTAACGAATTTTCAAACGCAGTTTTTATAGCTAATTTATCAACGTCAATTCCCACCACGTTCTCAGCCCCAAGAAAAGAAGCACCTAACGCAAGCCTACCTGTCCCACACCCTAAATCCAACACTTTTTTGCC
>Ga0182021_10000404_pt1 | contig 45451 bp, 42 predicted proteins | sample 612E3MmetaG_FD_120493 | JGI IMG/M metagenome (GOLD analysis project Ga0182021, IMG submission 120493) | Permafrost microbial communities from Stordalen Mire, Sweden - 612E3M metaG (Illumina Assembly) | ecosystem: Environmental > Terrestrial > Soil > Wetlands > Permafrost | place: Sweden... | reverse complement strand
TAGGAGTTGCATGATGCAGATCGAGAAAGGCGTCGACAAGATCGTCAAGACCATCCGGCTTATGATCCTGGACCAGCCGGGCTACCTGGGTCGCGTGGCCACCGCGGTCGGCAATGCCGGCGGCAACATCACGGACTTGCACCTGGTCTCGTACGGGGTCGAGTACAACACCCGCGACCTGACCCTGTTCATCGACGACGAGACGCAGCTGCAGGAGGTGCTGGCCGAGATCGGCAAGGTCGATGGCGTGATCATCTCCGAGATCATCGACCCCGTTTTGGAGATGCACCGGGGCGGCAAGATCCGGGTCAAGAGCCGGGTTCCGCTCGACGGCCTGGCGACCCTGCGCAAGATCTACACGCCCGGTGTGGCCAAGGTGTGCAAGCTGATCGAGCAGACGCCCGAGCTGAAGTACGACTACACCTCGATCGGAAACACGGTGGCCATCGTCACCAATGGCACGGCCATCCTGGGCCTGGGCGACATCGGGCCGGTGGCCGGCATGCCGGTGATGGAGGGCAAGGCGGTGCTCTTCGATGCGCTGGTCGGCATCAACGGCGTGCCCATTCTGTTGGCGACCAAGGATATCGAAGAGATCATCCGCACCGTCGCGATCATCGCGCCCACCTTCGGCGCCATCAAGCTGGAGGACATCAAGGCGCCCGAGTGTTTCGAGATCGAGAGTCGCCTCGACGCCATGTTGGACATCCCGGTCATGCACGACGACCAGCATGGCACCGCCACGGTGGCCCTGGCCGCCTTGCTCAACGCCACCAAGTACGTGGGCAAGCCCTTCCGCAACGACTGCGTCGGCATGGTGGGGCTGGGCGCCGCCGGCATCGGCATCTCCAAGCTGCTGATTGCCTACGGCGTGAAGCGTATGGTGGGCACCGACATCAACCCGCACGCCATGGAGATTTTCGAGAAAGCCGGTGGCTCACCCATGTCGCTCGACGAGGTGATGAAGACCGCCGACATCGTGATCGGCGCAACCGGCGCGGCGGGCCTGCTCAAGCCCGCCATGGTTCGCAAGGGGCAGATCATCCTGGCGCTCTCCAATCCGCGGCCAGAGATCTCGCCCGAGGACGCGCGCGCGGCCGGCGCCGCCTTTGCCGCCGACGGACGCAGCGTGAACAACGGGCTGGCTTTTCCTGGGATCTTTCGCGGCGCCCTCGATGCCCGGGCACGATCGATCTGCAACCGCATGAAGATCGCCGCTGCGCGCACCATCGCGTCCTTTGCGGCCACCGGTGAGCTGGTGCCGTCGATGCTCAATCTGGACATGCACAAGGCAGTGGCCCAGGCCGTGGAACGCGCCGCCTTCGAGGCCGGCGTCGCACAAGCCCGCAGCCCCGACGTGCCCGAGTAGGGCGAGGCTCGGGCGGGCCCATAGTCGTGTATTCACCTGCGGTCGCCCCGTCGGACGTCAGATGAACAGCCAAACGCACGTCTTGCTCGCCGTCTTCGGCCTGTTCTTGGGCTGCACCAGCAACTCTGGTAGAGCGGGCAGTACCTCGTCTACACAGGCGCAAGGTGGAAACATCTCTGCGGGCGGGAGCGCGGCCACGGTTTCTTCTTCGTCATCAACTTCGCGCGGCACCAGCGGCGCTAGCGCAGGCGGTGGCGTTGCAATGGGAGGCACTGCAATCGGCGGCAGCGCGATCAGCGGCAGCACTGGTGGCGGTAGTGTCGCAAGTGGCACTTCGGGCGGCAGCATGGCAAGTGGCGGCGCTTCTGCTGCCACGACGTTTGCGGCAGGCGGCAGTGGCCCCGTAGGCACAGGTGGAATTTCGACAATGACCGGAGGTTCCAGCTCAGGCGGCGAAACGGGCGCCACTTCGGCGGCTGCGGGCGCAGGCACGGGCGGCATCGCAGCCGGCGGCGTTTCCACGGTCACTGGAGGCGTTAGTGGCGGCGCAGGGAGCGGCGGCGCCACGGCAACCTCCGTCGGCGGCCAGACGCGCGGCGGCACGGCGATCGGGGGGACAACGGCCGGCGGCACGGCGACCGGTGGTACAGCAACCGGCGGCAGCTCTTCCGGTGGCACGACCCCTGGCATCACCAAAGACAGCGAAGTCCTGTTGACCAACGCCGGGCTGATGATTGTGTCCTACGGTGGCTATCTAAATGGGGAGTCTTTTCAACAGGACGGAATTGTCAGTTACAGCGGCTATCAATACGCCGCGTTTTGGAACAGCAGCCGTCATGTGGTCATGGCCCGGCGGGCGTTGCCCAGCGGGGCCTGGTCGACTTTTGAATTCACGGACTACAGCCTGAGCGCTGACGATGCCCACAACACCGTCTCAATTGGCATCTGCCCTGGCGACGGCACGCTTCACCTTTCCTTTGATCACCACTCGAACAACCTGCACTACCGCAAGTCAGTTGCCGGAATTGTGACTAACCCAGCCACAGCGACATGGGCCGCCTCCAGTTTCTCGGCAACGACCAGCAATCTGGTGGGCAGCACCACGGTAGCTTTGGTGACATACCCGCGATTTGTCACCGAGCCCGACGGCAACAAGATGCTGTTCGAGGCACGCATCGGCACCAGCGGCAGCGGCGACGAGTATCTGTGGGAGTACGACGGCGCCACCCATGCCTGGACTTCCCTCGGCATGTACGTCTACGGCACCGGGGACAGTATCAACGCCTATCCACACGGTTTGTCCTACACCAGGGGAGGCGCCCGTCTGCACATGTCCTGGTGTTGGCGAGAAACGCCCGACGCGTCCACCAACCACGACCTGCTCTACATCTACAGTGATGACCACGGTCGGACCTGGAAGAACAATGCCGGTGCCACGGTTGCCAGCACGGGGTCGTCCTACGTGACCAAGAATTCGTCCGGCATCAGGGTTTGGACCATCAACCAGAACCGCGGGCTCATCAACCAGGAGCACATGGTCGTGGACAGCACGGGAAGGGTCCATGTGCTGCTCTCTCACATGCCCGACGCGCAAGCTGACGATGCCAATTTCACCAGCGCGCGAACCAAGAGCCAGTTTATCGACTATTGGCGAAATGCCTCCGGCACATGGGTCAGGAGCGCCATGGGCTTGCCGGTGGTCGCGAGCTTTCGCGGCAAGCTGGCCATCTCCTCCAGCAACAACGTCTACGCGATCTTGCCTGACCTGCGAATCGCCGCCGCATCGGCCGCGTCCAGCTTCGCCACTTGGACGGTCCTCGACAGTGCCGATTCGGGCAGGTTCTTTTCCGATCCGCTCATCGACACGGCCCGGTTGCTGACCGAAGACAAACTTACAGTCTTCTACCCGCAGAAGAACTCGTCGAATATCACGGTGCTCGACTACGCGCTGAAATAGCGGCTACTTCTTCTGGTAAGTGCCGACCAACTCGGCCTGCGCCAGCACATGCCCATGCATGGCCTTCTCGACTTGCGCTTTGGTCGGCCGTTTGAGATCCGGCAGCATGGTGTCGAGCGCGTACAGCTTGAAGAAATAGCGGTGGCGGCCGATGGGCGGACAGGGGCCGCGCCAACCCGTGCGCTTCCAGTCGTTGAGACCGTCGAGTGCGCCGGCGGGCAGAGGGCCCCCGGCCACCAAGGCACGCGCAGAAGCGGGCAGGTTGTAGACCACCCAGTGCACCCACGTCATTCTGGGCGCGGCGGGATCAGGCGCGTCTGGATCGTCGACAATCACGACGAAACTCTTGCTCGCCGTCGGCACGTCGGTCCACGCCAGCCCCGGCGCACGATCTGGCCCTTCACAGGTGTGAACCGTGGGGATTTCCCCATTGGCAGAAAAATCGGACGAAGTCATATGCATGGCACGACCTCCCGGAGCGGCACCCGCTGCAAACACCAAGAACACCGAAGCGAGAACGGAGAACCACAGCTTCATTGTCAGTCAACTCCCCAAACAAGAATACCGCAACCACGGCGAGAATCATCCCGAGATCAGCTGCGGACGAGTTAGCTTTGATTCACCACAGAGAGCACAGAGGCCACAGAGACCGATCGGAAAGAGGAAAGGGTCGGCTCAGGTCCGATCCGAACCCCTTCTTCCTTTCCGACCTCTGTGTTCTCTGTGCTCTCTGTGGTGAAAAAATCCTACTTCCCCCGCAGTTTCTCCAACCCCGCGAACGGGTTGTTGAAGGGCTTCTTGGGCTGGGGCGGCGGTACCGGCGTGCGCGGGCCTTGCGGTCGGCCGCCGCCGCGGCGATCGTCCCTCGGGCCGCCGCCCTGCTCGCTTGGCCCGCGCGCCACCTCGGCGCCTGATTTCATGGACAGGGCGATCTGCTGTTTGTCCAGCTTGACCTCGATCACGCGCACGCTGACCCGATCTCCAGCGCTCACCACATCGCGCGGGTCTTTCACGAAGCGGTCAGCGAGTTGCGAGATGTGCACCAAGCCGTCCTGGTGCACGCCGATGTCGACAAAGGCGCCAAAGTTGGTGACGTTGGTGACGATGCCAGGGCAGAACATGCCGGGTTGTAGATCGTCGAGGGTGTGGATGTCTTGGCGGTAGGAAAAGGGCGCGAAGCCTTCGCGTGGGTCGCGGCCCGGCTTCTCCAGCTCGGCGATGACGTCGGCGAAGGTGAAGGTACCCAGCTCCTTTTCCAGCTCGCGTGCTTGCTTGACCAACTTGACCCCTGCGCCCAGCAGACCGGCCACTGGAACGTGTAGCTGGCCTGCCAGCTTTTCCAGCACCGCATAGCGCTCGGGGTGGACGCCGGTGTTGTCGAGCGGATTCTCGCCTTCGGGAATGCGCAGAAAGCCCGCAGCCTGCTCGAAGACCTTTGCGGAAAAGCGCGGCACTTCCAGCAAGGCGGTGCGCGAGCGAAAAAGGCCCTTCTTCCCGCGGTATTCGACGATGGCCTTGGCCAGGCCCGGGCCGATTCCCGACACATGGCCAAGCAAATGATACGAGGCCGTGTTCAGGTTGACGCCCACCTGGTTCACGCAAGAATCCACCACCACATCCAGACTCTTCTTGAGCGCGGCGGGCGAGACATCGTGCTGATACTGGCCCACACCGATGCTCTTGGGATCGACCTTCACAAGCTCGGCCAGGGGATCTTGCAGCCGGCGCGCGATGGAAATGGCGCCGCGGACCGTGAGGTCGAGATCGGGGAATTCCTCGCGGGCCACGTCGCTGGCGCTGTAGACGCTGGCGCCCGATTCGCTCACCATGACCACGGGCGCGCGCAGGCCAGCCTCGTCGAGCACCTTGCGCACAAAGGTTTCGGTCTCGCGGCCCGCAGTGCCGTTGCCCACTGCCACCGCGCGGATGCCGCCTTCCTTGACCAGCTTGGCCAAAATACCGCCGGCCGTGATCAGCCCCGACGATGTTTCAAGGTGCATGACCGTGCCGCCCAGGTATTTGCCCGAATCGTCCACCACGGCCAGCTTGCAGCCCGTGCGCAGTCCGGGATCCACGCCCAGAACAGCTTTGGGCCCAAAGGGTGCGGACAGGAGCAGCTTGCGCACGTTCTCGGCGAACACCTTGATGGCCGCCTCGTCGGCGATCTCGCGCAGGGACTTGTGCACCTCGTTCTCGATGGCCGGGATCACGTGCACGCGCAGGGCAAAGCGCGCCGCCTTTTTCAACAGCGGCGCGCCCGCAAAATCAGGCTTGCTGCACGCGGCGGCTTCGAAGCCGTGCAGCAGCTCCTCGACCAGTGGATCGGCCGGGCCACTGGCGCGCGGCTTGCTCGGCTCAGCAGGCTCGGCTGGCGTGGGTCCGCCCAGGGTCATGACCAGCTCCTCTTCCATCCAGCCCCGCCGCATGGCAAGGTAGCGGTGCGAGTTCTCCGGCTTCATCAGGTTGCGCACCGGTTCCTCGAAGCTGAAGTAATTCTCGAACTTGCTGGCCGGCTTGGCTTTCTCGCCCTGGCGAGTCTTGGCAAACCCGTCGTCGAAGTAGCGCGTGCGCACCGTGCTGCGCAGACCGGCGTCCTCAGACAGGCGCTCGACCAGGATCTCGACCGCGCCGTTCAAGGCCGCGTCCACGTCGGGCACGCCCTTTTCCGGATCGCAGAACGCACTGGCGTGGCCGTCGGGCGTTTCCCCATGCGCGGGCGCGATGACGCCGTGGCCGCAATCCCACAGCCAGTCGGCCAGCGGCTGCAGACCCGCCTCGCGCGCGATCACCGCCTTGGTCTTGCGCTTCTGCTTGTAGGGCAGATACAGATCCTCCAGTGCCGTCATGTCGAAGGTGCCCAGGATCTTGTCGCGCAACTCAGGCGTCAGCTTGCCCTGGCGCTCGATCTCCTCGACGATGAAAGCCTGTCGCTTGACCAGGCTGTCCCACGACTCCTTGCCATCGATGACCGCGCGAATCGCGACTTCGTCCAGCGCGCCGGTCTGTTCCTTGCGATAGCGCGCGATGAACGGCACCGTGGCCCCGCCCTCGGCCAGACGGAGCACGGACGTTGCGCCAGCGATAGGAATCTGGGGATGGCGCGCGGCGAACCAAGCCTCGAAGGTCATTTGCACGGCCCGACGAGGCTAGCGAAAATTCTGCTGCGAGAAAGGTCTAATTTTCGGCATCGTGAGGCAGGCTGGGCGACATCCGCGGCTGGGCACCTACGCGCTACCCAGCTTTGCGAGGCGCTGTACCCACGCGCCGAAATGCGGACAGGCGGCAACGAGACGGTCCAGTCCAATGTTCCCAGCCGCATCGATTCCGGCTACCACTTTGTTGTTCGCATAGGCCGGAAGGTGCTTGCTGATGCGACCTGACGGTCGGGTTTCCTCGCCCTCGTTGATGTGCTCGGCCGGGCGAGCGGTGTCCGCGATCTCACGCGCGAGATCGTCCACCGCCTTAGCCTGCTCGATGAACATGTTTCTTAGGGCCGTGGGATCCACCAGAAGCAATGATTCGAACTCGTGCAGCTGGAGGTAGGGTATGAAACGCTCGAATCCTATGTCTTGTCCCAGCGCTGCCTCAAGGCTCGCGACCTTCGCTTCCGGATCGGTCAAGCAGCGCGCCTGGGCATAGCCTGGGAAATCGCGCACCTTCTCCAGCCCGTACAGGTCGAACATGGTCGTAAACCAGAAATCCCGGTGCCGGCCTTCCTGTTTGATCCAGTCCGTAATGTCCCGTTTCCACGTCAAGTAGCTGTCGCCGCCGCCCTGGCCTTCGCGCACTCCACTGCGTTTCCCCTTGGTGATGACCGGGCTTGCGCAGGCGAAGACATTTCGCATCCCAAGGTGCGGCGCGAGAATTTGGGTCACAAAACGCGCCTCGGTCCGCCCTTCGACGATCACCCGCAGCGTCGTCATGCTGGTTGCCCACCGATGATGTTCTTCTCCCAAAGTTCGCCCAGTGAGTAGTCTTTCAGCCAAGTGGCGAGTTCCTGCTCGCTCTTACGTGTGAAGATCGATTCGCGACCTTTCCGCTCCGCGACGACCACGTGGTCGGCCTCGAACTCGTTCAGCAGGGTAACGGATTGGGTGGCCAAGAGGATCTGCGTGCTCTCGGCAGCGGCCTTGATTAGGCTGGCGATGGTGGCGATCGCGTGGGGATGGAGTCCCAGTTCGGGCTCGTCTAGAATCAGAACTCCGGGGAGGTCAGGGGCTGGCTGCAGGAGCAAGGCCACCAAGGCGAAAAAACGCAGCATGCCGTCGGAGGCCTGGTGTGCCGAGAAGACGCGGTCGGTGCCCTTCTCGTGCCAATCGAGCAAGACATCGCCGTTCGAGGGCTGGAGCACGAAATCCGCGAAGAAGGGAAGGCTTTGGCGGATGGTTCGAACGATGCGCGCGTAGTAGGGGGGCTGGTCGGAGCGGAGACGAAGCAGGAACGGTGCGAGATTGGCGCCATCCTCTTTGAGCCAACGGTTGTCATCCAGCAGCCATGTCTGCTTCATGCGTGACGTGAACGACGTGTTGTGGAATTGGTGAACGACGATCTTGCGCAGCAGGGAACGAATCGCGGCTGGGGTTGCCTCCCCTCTCTCGGCGAGATCCCAAAGTTTCGATTCAACGTGACCTCCTCCAAGCGATGTCTTGGGACGGGGATCCTTGCATCCTTGGGGGAGAAAGCGATAGCGCTCCTTTTCGAAAAACAAACTGTCGCTCGCCCCGTACTCCAGCCCGAACTCGTACTCGTTGGTTCCCTTCCCAGTTTCCATGCACAAGGAGGCGAAGAGAGCACTCGTCATTTCGGGCCCGTCGAACAACCACGAATGGGCCCGCCCCGTCGTGGCCACATGGTTTTGCAGCCCTGCAGACATGATGTGGCTCAGGGCTCGAAAGAAAGCGATGAGGTTACTCTTGCCGGCTCCGTTCGCGCCGATGAGCACGGTCAGATCGCCGGGCTCGAACGCATCCAGTCTTCGAATGCTCTTGAAACCTTCGATTGAAATCTTCTTGAGGCGAATCGACATCGGGCGCTCCTGCTTCGCCCCCATGCTGCCACCCCTACACCCTCTTGGCCAGATCATCGGTTCATGGATAGGGGCTCACGCACGCTGCATGACTCACGGAACTGACCGGGCAAGGCGAGCGTCATTGCTTCAGGCGCTGGGATAGGAGACAACATCCCTGGGCATTCTCATTGCGCCCCAACCGGGTGTACTGTGGATTGCGTGAACCGACGGCCACCGAACATTCTCTGCGCCAGCGCAGTGCTGGCGCTGGCCACGCTGGGAAATGCACGTCTGGTTCGGGCCGACCAGGCCGGGGCACTCACATTTTCCTGGCAGGCGCCTGCGAGCTGTCCTTCACGCGGCCAAGTGAGCGGCGAGATTGCGCGCCTTTTGGGTGGCATCATCCGCGTTCCTCAGGGTGGCGACATCACGGCGCGCGCGGTAGTGGAACATGGGCTGACCTGGTCGCTGGCCATGGACACCGAATTGGCAGGCCGGCCAGGCCGGCGGTCGCTGGAGGCCGCTTCCTGCCAGGATCTCGCCAATGCCGCGGCTCTCATCATCGCACTGATGATCGATCCAGATGCAGTGGCTGCCCATGCCACGACGCCTCAGCCGGCGGCGGCGCCTCCACCAGTGACTGCGCCGCCTGCGACGGCGACCGCGCCCGACAGAAAGCCGCGCGTCGTGGAGTTTCTCGTGGGCATTCTTGCGGCGGGCAGCTATGGAACCCTGCCTTCCATTGACGCGGGTCTAGGCGGCGGGATCGGCCTGCAGGGACGACGCTGGCGCGCGGAGCTGCGCGGAAGCTACGGCTTGCGTCGCGATCAGAAGGCCTGGGCGGCGGCGCCTGCTGGTGCCTACGGCCAGTTCAACTTCTGGGCCGTCGCTTTCGCGGCATGCTTCAACGTCGGCAGCGAGAGTCTGGCCTTCGGCCCCTGTGCCGATGCCGAGGTCGGCGTCACCTCGGCCAAGGGTTTTGGCGTCAGCCAAAGCCTCCCGGCCGACACACTCTGGTCGGCCTTGGGCGCAGGCGGCTACGCGGCCATCTCGCTTGGCCACCACCTCGACCTTCCCTTGCACCTGGACGTCTTGGCGCCGTTGCGGCGTTCCGAGTTCGTGTTCAAGAATGAGCCAGAGCGAGTTTTTCAGGCCCCAGCCGTCGGGGTTCGTGTGAGTGCCGGCATCGAGCTGCGCTTTTGATGACGAAGTCGCGCGTTCCCGGGAACCAAGTCATCAGCATGAGATCCCCTGCCGGGAACGCCCTCGAATCCGCGTCCTTGCCAGGATGCGTGTGCGTCCCGGACTTCGATGCGGTGTACGAGGCTCAGCTGGATTTTGTGTGGCGCACGGTGCGTCGCATGGGGGTCCGGCCAGCCGATACAGATGATGTGGTGCAAGAGGTATTCTTCGTGGTGCACCGCCGGCTGGCCGAATTCGAAGGCCGAGCCCAGCTCAAGACCTGGGTCTTCAAGATCCTGGTGCACGTGGTGAGGCACTACTGGCGCACCCACCAGCGCAAGCCTGGAGACCAGGCGGCTGACGATCCAGCCGAGATTCAAACCCTGGCGGCCGATCACGAAAACAGCCCCAGCGCGGTGCTGGAACGGGTCGAGGCCCTGCGCGTCCTGGATGGTCTTCTGGCCCGACTCGACGAGGACAAGCGCGAGGTCTTCGTCTTGGCTGAGATCGAGCAGATGAGCGCGGCCGAGATTGCGGAGATCGTCGAGGCGAACGTGAACACGGTCTCTTCCCGTCTGCGCGCGGCCCGGCAAGAGTTCGAGAAGGCTCTGTTGCGCTTCGGGCGCAGGAACTTCGGAGGCAGCCATGAACGACCTCGGACCGGAAGCACGATCGATCTTGGAAGCGGCCCGAGGTGCCGAGGCGCCCACCCGCGCGGATCGGCAGCGAATCAAGCACGCTGTGCTCTTGCGCGTGGCCACCTTGGGGGCGGTATCCACCACTGCGGGCGGGGCGGTCGCCATGTCCTTGGCTGCCAAGGTGACGGTGGCTGCGCTGACGGTGGCGGTGCTGGGCGGCGGCTCGGTTACTCTGCTGGTGAGGAAGGAGCGCGCGGTACAAGCGCCGGTGGCGTCGGCGCGCGTGGCCTCCCGGACTGCGCATGCGTCCCCAACCCGGCCTGTGGCCGTGCCCGAAGCGCCGGCGGTCGTGGAAGAACCGAGTGCCAAACCGGTCCTGCCCGAGGTGCGGCGTCGTGAAGTGGCCCGGCCCGAGGTGCGACCCGCGGAGCCCGTGAGCGCGCCAGTGACCGAGGTCACACCAGCGCCCGTGCCCGCACTCAATTCTCTGGATCCGGAACTGACCGTGCTCCGCCAGGCCCAGGAAGACCTGCGCGCACGACTGCCTGCCCAGGCCCTGCGCCGGCTGTCGGAATACGATCGCCGTTTCGGCAAGGGAGCACTGGAGCAAGAACGCCAGGCCATCGCAGCCGTCGCCTTGTGCCAGGTTCACCCCGGCTCTGTGGCCCAGGCCCAGGCCGAGGATTTTCTGCGCGCTGCCCCCGAATCGCCGCTGGCCGAGCGCGTGCGTTCGGCGTGCAAGCGATCTGACGAGATTTCGAGAAGATCCAACGGGATTGCGCCCGGCCGGGAACCATAGCGACGTAGCACTGTGCAGATTCAACTAGGGAGGCCTGTGATGACGAGACTAACGACGACCCCAGCGATTCTTGGAATTCTTGTGGGCAGCATAGCGGCCGCGCTTGCCGGCTGCGGCAGCAACACCGTGGCGATCGGCCTGCAGAATGTGGACGCGGCCGCAACAGGCGGGAGCAGAGGGGGCAACAGCAGCGGTGGTGTCACCTCAGCGGGTGGCGTGACCGGAACTGGAGGCGTCGCCTCCACCGGCGGAACCGTGGGAGCAGGTGGAACCACGGGAACTGGAGGCATTCTGGGGACTGGCGGCGCCAGCAGCACAGGCAAGACCTGCGGCGGCTTTGCTGGATTTGCTTGCGCGGCGGGTGAGATCTGCGAGACACCGCCAGGGAATTGTTGTTGCGACTTCTTTGGCACCTGCGTGGCCCAGCCTCAGGTCTGCAGCGCGATCTACTTGCCGGTGTGTGGCTGCGACCGGAAGACCTACGGCAACGACTGCGAGCGCCAGGCGGCCGGCGTGTCCAAAGATTTCGACGGCGCTTGTGCCACAGCGGATGCAGGCGCTGGCGGCAGCACGGGAACTGGTGGAACCACCGCAGCTGGCGGCAGCAATGGAGGCGGCGGCGTCACAGGGGTCGGGGGCAGCAAAGCAACCGGCGGCACCACGGGAGCCGGAGGCAGCAAAGCAACCGGCGGGAACACGGGAAGTGGAGGCAGCAAGGCAACCGGTGGCGCGACGGGGACCGGAGGCACAGGAGGCAGCACGGGCAAGACCTGCGGCGGCTTCGCGGGCCTGCTCTGCGCGGCCGGTGAAACTTGCGACATGGACCCAGGTACCTGCAACTTCGGCGACCCAGGGGGAACCTGCGTGGTCAAGCCTCAAGGTTGCACCACGGACTACCGGCCTGTGTGCGGCTGCGACGGGAAGACCTACAGCAACGACTGCACGCGGCTTGCCACCAGCTATACCGGCAAGAACTTCGACGGCGCGTGCGCCACGGATGCGGGTGTCTGCCCGGCGGGGCAGAGATGGTGTCCAGGGTGCACGCCTGGAACCGGTTCCTGCGGTGATGTTTGCCCTGCCATCGCTTGTCCGGCTCCGGACGCAGGAACCTCGGCAAGCTGCAGCGAGGTCACCACGCAGACGGAATGCGACGTCCGCAGTGACTGCCACTCGGTCTTCCTTCCCGGAACAACATGCGGGTGCTCCGCTGTTGGTTGCTGCATGCTATTCAGTCGCTGCGCCGACGGAGGCCGCGCCAATTGTACCGGCCCGGTTGCGTGTATGGCACCGCAGCCCAACTGTGGGACGCTCTACAACCTGTCGTACACCGGCGTTTGCTACGAGGGCTGCGTCCGCCCAAGCGAGTGCGCCAGTGTTGATGCCGGCCAAGATGCAGCACCCAGTGTCGACGCATCCTCGCCGGCCGCGCTCTGCACCGCGACCGGCGGCCAGGTCAGTAGCGCTCTCTGTTGCAACAGCACCACCGACTTCCCGAGTTCCTGTGCGACCGGGGCCTGCGGGTGCGCTACCTCCAACAGCCACACGGTCAGCACCTGCACCTGCGCCGCTGGCTGTTTCATGCCGGGCGTCGGCTGCGTGGTCCAGTGAGCACACGCACAGTTGGAAAGTGCCAGCGATCCAAGGCGCCTTGCTTGCAACGCTCGTCCTCAAGGAGGCCGCCCGTAGCTCAGAAAACAGTGGAGCCTTGAGGCGGGCCGGCAACGGTAGCAAAATAGAACCGTAAAGCCTAAACGAAGGAGCCCAGCAATGACTAGACTAGCGACGACAGCCGCGATTCTTGGGATGATTGTGAGTGGCATAGTCCTGGGAACTGCTGCCTGCAGCAGCGATCACGCGGGGCTCGGCATTCCGAATCTGGATGCGCAGGCCCCTCGTCGGGATGCGGCTGCGGGCAACGGTGGTGCCGGCGGAGCGGGCCACGATGCTCCGGCCGCTGGGAGCGGAGGCAACGGGGGCGTCACCGAGAGCGGCGGCGTCACGGTCATGGGTGGGTCGTCGCAAGCTGAGGCCGGAGCCGGCGGTTCCACGCCAAGCGGGGGCGCAGTTGGCGGTGTCACGCAAGTCGGCGGTTCCGCGCCGAAAGGTGGCACTACGGGAGCTGGCGGTGCTACGCAGACCGGCGGTTCCACGCCAAAGGGTGGCACCACGGCCGTGGGAGGCAGCGGGGGAAGTGCCGGCGTCACGGTGTCTGGCGGTACACGAATCGGAGGCACGACCGCAGCCAGCGGTACCCCGCGAACCGGAGGCACCACTGGCGCTAGCGGCGGCACGCGAACCGGGGGCACCGCGGGATCTGGCGGTGGCACGCGAACCGGGGGCACCGCGGGATCTGGCGGTAGCACGCCAAGCGGGGGCACCTCGGGAATGGGTGGCACCAGCGGCCGGATGTGTGGCGCCGGCCTCAAGAGCTGCATGGCCAACGAATTCTGCGACATGCCGACGGGGGTCTGCGATTCTGCTGATGCGACTGGGACCTGCGTGGCCGTTAGCTCAGGGATCTGTGGCGATGTCTACAATCCTGTGTGCGGCTGCGACGGGAGGACCTATTCCAACGACTGCGAGCGCCAGGTTGCCCGCACAAGCAAGCGATCCGACGGAGCGTGCCCGGACGCGGGGGTTGGAGGCAGCGGCGGCAGCGCAGGAACGGGCAGCAGCGGCGGCAGCACCGCAACCGGCGGCAGAACGGCTACCGGCGGCACGGCTACCGGCGGCACCAGCACGGGCGGCGTCGGCGGAGCGTCGGGCGGACACCCGGAGTGCGTGACCGCCGATGATTGTCAGCTCATCTCGGACTGCTGCAGCTGCCTACCTGTATCAAAGGGCACTCCCACTCCTTTCTGTATGATTGCTGGGTGCCTTCAGAGCGCTTGCGCCGCTCGCGGTCTTACAGCCAGCGACGTCGCGTGCATCGCCGGTCGCTGCACGTGGAGCCGCACCTGCAACCCGGCTGGGGTCACTTGCCTCATGGCTAGCCCCATGTGTCCCGTCGGCCAGGCTCCCCTGGTTGTAGGAAACTGCTACTCCGGGGGCTGTGTGAAGGTGGAAGATTGCTCGGAGGTTGCTTCGTGTGACATGTGCAAGTCCGGAACGACGGCTGCGCCTACAGGGTTGCTTTGTGCGACCTTCCAGACCCTGCCGCCCTCATACCACTGCGTGTCCACGCCGCAAGCCTGCGTCGGGAACCCGACCTGCTCCTGCATGGGGATCTGTAGTGGAGGCCTGTCGTGCGTGGTGCCGGACAGCACCACGCTCACGTGCCAGTGCCCGGAGTGCTGAAGGCTGGGCGACCGCCGGTCACCGCTACTGATCTTTCACCGGCCAGGCGCGCAAGCGCACCTTGCCGTCGTCGACTGCGATCTCCAGGCGCACGCGCGAGCAGTTGTTGGCGGAGAGGATCTGAGGAAGCTGCTTGGCCAGGCGCTGGCGCAGTTTGCTCATAGTGGGCGGCGGCTCCGCCGTTCCCGCCTGCTTGTGTGCCTCGGAATAGCGGCGGTAGACGTCCTGCATATCAGCCTCGGAAAGCCCGGGCAGAGGCAGCGGCGGTGGCTCGGTCGTCGCCCGCGGGGCGGAAGCCGCGGCTTTGGATCCTTCTGCCTGGGCCGGGGCTCCGGGGTCTTGAGCCGGGGCTGCACCCTTTGCCCCAACCTTGAGCTGGGCCGCGGCTGCGCGCCTTTCTTGCGCGGCTTGCTGATGGGCCACGAAGGCCTTGGCACGCGAGGCCGGGATACCCATGGCCAGTGCCTCTCCCAGAGTCACCGCCGTAGTGCCTTTGCTGGCCATGTGGCGCTTCGCCTTGGCCAGATCGCGGCTGAAGGTTCCCGCCTCGATTTCGCGCATGGTGCGGTTCCAGTAGGTGATGAGCAGCACCCAACGCTGGGTCAGGGCCTGGTAGCGAAAACGCAGCGATGAGTTGCTGATGGTCACCTGCTGCATTTCGAGGATCTGGCGGTTCACGTCGCGCCGGAGGACATCGGGCGGCGAGCGTTCGATCCCCATGAAGAAAGACTCGTAGAGCCCACGCATGCGCTCCAATTTCCGCTCCATCTCTTCCAGCCGCGCGTCGATCCCCTCGCGGGACGTGTCGAAGGTGGCAGCGGGAGCCTTTTTCACAGAGAAAGCTTATCTCTGGCGCGTCGCCGAATCTACATCCGCGCGCATGCGTGCCAACTTTGCGGCTCAGTTCTTCGATTTGCCGACGGCCGACGATCCGACCCGCTGACTGTGCCGTCGCTGCGCTCCGGTGCTCACATACCGCGTGTATGCTGCGCTCCGGTGCTCGCGCCGACTTCGTCATCGGGCCGGCTTGTCGGCCGGCTCACGGAGGCGGGTTTGGCGCATGCGTGCTAAGAGACTGTGGTTCAAGGCCGCCCGCATGGCCGGCGCAACACAGCAATGACCATTGGGAAAACAAGCGAATGACACTCGCGCTGTGGACTGCCGCCGTGGTGGCGTTGCTCGGCGTGCTGGTTCTGGCCCACGAGCTGGGGCACTTTCTGGTGGCCAAGCTGTTTGGGGTCAAGGTGCTGCGCTTCTCGCTGGGTTTCGGGCCCAAGCTGTTCAGCTTCACCGTCGGATCCACCGAGTACCGCCTTTCACTTTTTCCCTTGGGCGGCTACGTGCGCCTGGTGGGCGAGGAAGCGGGCGAGCCTGTGGCCGACAAGGATCGCGAGCGCGCGATGTGCGGCAAGCCGCTGTGGCAGCGCTTCGCCATCGTGATGGCCGGGCCACTGTTCAATCTGATCCTGCCCATCGGCATCTACTTCGTGCACTACCTGGGCCAGCGCACGCTGTTGCCGCCCACCTTGGGCACGGTCATCGCAGGACTGCCGGCCTCCAACGCCGGGTTGATGCCTGGTGATCGCGTAGAGACCGTAGATGGGCGCTACCTCCGCTACTGGGAAGAGTTGGACGAGGCGATCGGCGCCGCGCCGGGCAGGACCCTGCGCTTCGGCATCCGCCGAGGCATCGAGGCCGAGGAGCGCGATGTGACGCCGGCGCGCTGGGAGCGGCGCGGGCCGCTCAATATGAAGGAAACCGTGGGATGGATCGGGGTGTCGCCGCGTTTCCAGCTCCCCGAGGTGGGCATTATCGACCTGACTTCGCCGGCGGCCCAGGCCGGGCTGCGAACCTTCGACTACATCACGTCGGTCAATGGCACGCCGGTGGCGCACTGGAGCGAGTTCGAGCGCGCGGTGGCACGCGCGGGTGCCTCGCCCCTGCGCATCTCCTACCTGCGCGGAACGCACTCGGCGCTGCCCTTCGTGCATGTGGAGATCCAGGAACCGGGAACCGCAGTGATCATTCCCCAACCTGTGATCGATCCCGTGCACGGGCGGCGCTACGACACCGGCATCCAGGCCTCGGAACTGTTCGTCTACTCGGTCGAGCCAGGCAGCCCCGCGGATCGCATCGGGCTGCGGCGCGGAGATCAGGCGTTGGAGCTGGATGGTGAGCCACTGTTGCACTGGAATCTCTTGCGCCAGCGGCTGGCGCAAGAACCCCAACGCGAGTTCAAGCTGACCTGGGTTTCGCCCGGGGGAGCGCGCCACCAGGCCACCTTCAAGCAGGAGGCGCGCTCCGAGCTCGACGCCTATCACCAGGAAGAACAACGCCTGGTCTTCGGCGCCACCAACCGTTCTGCGTGGAAGACCGCGGACCCGGTGCCCATTCGCAATCGCTTCTTCTATGCCGTGGGGCACGCCTTCGAGCGCACCGGCGAGATCGTGGTCTTCACCGCCAAGGGTTTTTTCCAAATCATTCGCGGCGAGATGTCCCCCGAGGCGTTGGGCGGACCTCTGGCCATCGGCTACGCGGCAGGCGTGGCAGCTGAACAGGGGCTGGCCCAATACCTGTGGCTTATGGCTCTTCTCTCCATCAACATCGGCCTGCTTAACTTCTTGCCCATCCCCATTCTCGACGGCGGACGGCTGATGTTCATTACCATCGAACTCTTCAAACGGCGACCGCCCTCGGTGCGCGCGCGCGCGGTGGCTTCCTACGTGGGCATCGTGCTGGTGGTCGCGCTGGTGGCTCTTGCACTCAAGAACGACGTGGTTCGCTTTCTGCTGCCGCGCTGACAACCCATGCGCCCGATGCTCGCCTTCGACACTTCGACCCCCTGCGCGCGGGTGGCGGTGCTTTCGTTCGAGGGCGACTGCCTGGCCACGGCCGAAAAAGTGGCGGCCCGGCATTCGTCGCATCTATTGCGCCTGTGCGACGAGGTTCTGCGCGCGACGGGCGCGACCGTGGCAGACTTGGCCGCCATCGCGTGCGGGGCCGGCCCGGGCAGCTTCACCGGACTGCGCGTGGGTTTGGCCGTGGCCAAGGGTCTGGCTCTGGCCGACAGGATTCCCCTAGTGCTGGTCTCGTCACTGGATGCCCTGGCGGTGGATTTGTCGCGCTCGGAGGGTGAGAGTCTCGTCTTGCCCTGCATCGATGCGGGCAAGGGACAGGTGTATGGCCGTCTCTATCGCGCTGGTGAAACGCCGGTACCGATCGGTTCCGACGAGCTTGTGCTGCTGCCTGAAGACCTCTGCCGGCTGGTGCAGGAGCAAGCCGTGGGCGCCGCGGTGGTGGCCGGCGGCAACGGGGTGGACCGCTATCAGGAAGTTTTTCGCGCGCAGCTGGGCGCCGAGGCCGTGCGCTTCCAGGTTGCAGGGCCCAGCGCCCTGGCCGTGGGCCGGCTGGCTCGCGCGCGCCTGGCCCGCGGCGAGCACGACGATCTGGAAACCAGCGTTCCCCGCTACGGCCGCCTACCTGACATCACCAAGCCGAAGGCGGCGCTGTAGCGACTGGCCGGGACGACTCACACAAGGTAAGTCCTTGCACAATTCGCGATTCGCGAATGCAACAGGCTCAAACCCTGGCAAATACTGCTTCCCACCCACCGACCATCGAATAGCCCCTTCGCAGCACGTACCAAGGCCACTTGAGGGCATGGGCAATCAGCGTTCTTGACGGATACGCCAGAAGTTCCGTCTCGACGATAGCCGGCCGCGATCGAATGAGCCTGAAGGTGCTACTTACACCCAGCGCCGCAAGCAGGTTTTCCCAGAAGGGCTGGCCCATGTCGTGTACGTGACCCGGAAATGTGAAGTCGATTGTCACGCCGAAGAGAGCGGCCGCTTTGATTAGGGACGACATCGCGGGTGTCCGAAAATATGCGCGGCCGCCCATGCTCAACGCGTTCAACAGTTCAAGTATTGCGTCACGCGGATACGGTATGTGTTCCACAATCGCGCTGGCGACGACGACGTCGAACCCGCCGCCAGTAGCCTCTGGCAGGCTCTGATAGCATTCTATGGCTATGTCCCCCCATTCTCTTGCGCAAGAAGCATTGTAGTCGACCAGCGCGATTTCGACGTTGCGCGTTCCGCGTTCAAGAAAACGACGTGCCAGCGATCTGGAGATCACCGCATCCATGCCTCCGCCGAAATCGAGAATTCGTATGTTGCTCTTGGGCGCAACCCCCAGGGTTCGGAACAAATGTCGGGAGAACCGGTCGCTCCCATCGAAGGTAGCTGTGCTGTCGGTGGCGGTGTAGTAGCGCTTGTAGTAGTCCCGCAAGACTTCCTCCCGGGGCATTCGCGAAGCGGACATGCAGCCACAACGGCATGCCAGAAGGTGCACCGGGGGCGCGTCTTGCAGTGCGATTACTGGCCGTCTATTCCCCGCGTATCCGCAGATTGGACAAGCGCTCTCCGGCAGCAACTGATCCTCGGATAGGTGTGAACCCTGGTGGTAGAGCGGCCCTAGCAATTCGCACGTCCCCCGCCCGGCGCGCTGTCCTTGCGCCGGATCTTCTTGAAGCGCTGGTTGAAGTTGGTCCGGTCCACGAGGTTGATGCGCGTCGGGATCTTGTAGGCACCCAGCTTGCCCCGCAGGAAGAGGCGCAGCGCTTTCTTGGCCTCGAGCGGCGGCCGCGGCGTCCCCAGCACCACGTCGGCGGTCACGGTCTGGCCGGTCAGGGCGTTGGCCTCGCCGTAGACCATGCAGTCCTCGACGCCGGGCGCGGTGAGCAGCGCCGATTCCACCTCCGCGGGCATCACCTTCTGGCCGCCCACATTGATGACCTCCTTGCTGCGCCCGACAACCCGCAGAAATCCGTCGGCAGCCGTCTCCACCAGATCGCCGGTCTTGAACCATCCGTCCTCGGTGAAACCATCCATGGGCGCGTTCAGGTAGCCCAGGATCTGCGTCTTGCTCCGCAACCACAGCTCGCCCTCGACGATTTTGTACTCCTGATCGGGATCGTCGATCTTCATCAGGGTGCTGGAGGACGACAGGCTGCTGGTCTTGGCGATCCCAGTTTCGCTGGTGCCGAAGGTCTGCAGATACTTGGCGCCGGGAAACGCCTCGGGCAGACGCAGCAGCAGGCTTTCGGGCATAGGTTCCGTGCCATAAGTGACCACGCGCAGCGAGGAGAGATCGTGATGGCGAAAGGCTTCGCTGATGATGACCAGGTTGAGAAAGGTGGGCGAGGCGGGGAGGATCTGCACCTTGTGCTGCTCGATCAGGCTGCACACGCGTTCGGGAACGCGGCTGTCGGGAATGACCATGAGGGCGCCCATGGCCAGGCAATTGAGCAGGGTGTTGATTCCCCCGATGTGGTCGAACATCAGGAACACCAGCATGACCGAATCGCGCGCCGGCCGGACGCGGTAGTGATCCGCAAGATGGTCGAAGTTGTGCAGCATGGCCTTGGGTTTGCCCACGCTGCCACTGCTGAACAGCACCAGGCCCGCGTGCCCGGCGTCGCGCAGCTGCTGGACGAGTGCGTGTGTTCCGCCCGCGCGCGGCGGGCCGGGCTGGATGGTGATGCCGTCCTCGATCCGGATCACGTCGTCGACCAACGCCTGGGAGAAGTGATCCTCGAGATCGCCGCCCACCCCGGTGGTCACGGGCACGACGATGGCGCGATTGCGGACCAGCGCGAAGAACAGCGCGATGCTGTCGAAGGAATACTCGGCCACCAGCGCGACCACGCGCCCGGGCTGTACGCCCTTCTGCGCGAGGAAAGCCCCGTGCTCCTCGATGCGCGCGGCCAACTGGGCGTAGGTGTAGATCGTGCCACCCTCGGCCAGGGCAGATTTGCCGGCGAACGAACGCAGCCGGTCGATGAGCCAGTCCATGCTTTTCTCCCCATCAGCCTGCCCCGCCCAGATACAACAACTGGCCGGTGACGAAACTGCTGCGCGGATCGATGAAGAAATCGACGACGTGGATTACGTCGGCAAAGGTGCCCAAGCGCCGCACCGCCTGCCGGGCGATGAGAGCGTCGATCTTCTCCGCCGGCACGGACCTGACCAGATCGGTATCGACCGGCGCCGGCCCCACCGCGTTCACCGTGATGCCGCTCGACCCCAGCTCGCGCGCCGCCACCCTGGTCAGGTGCTCGATGGCGGCCTTGCTGGCCCCGTAGACCGACTCGCCCTCCAGCCTAAGGGGAACCGCCACCGTCGAGAAATTCACGATGCGCCCGACCTTGGCGCGCATCATGACCTTGGCTACCTCGCGCAGGAAGACGAAGCTGCCGAACACGTTGGTGGCAAAGACCTTCTGCACCGTCTGCATCGGGGTGGTGGCCAGGTGGTTCATGGCGGCGATGCCGGCGTTGTTCAGAAGAACGTCGATGCCGCCGTGGCTCTTGCGCACCGTCTGCACCATGGCCACCACGGCTTTCTCATCGGCCACGTCGAGCTGGAAGTGGGTGTAGTTCGCGTCGACGACGGAGGGCTCGCTGCGGCTGCAGCCGGCCACCAAATGGCCCTGTGCGAGATAGTGCAACGCCATTTCGCGGCCGATGCCCTTGCCCGTGCCGGTGATGACGAAGACGCGCCCCACCTCTCAGCCCTCGCTCAGCAGCAGCTCAATGTAGTCGGCCAGCGTGCCCGCCGTGGCAAAGGGCGAGCGCTTCTGGCTCATGGCGCGTTCGTCAGCCAGGACGATGGCCTTGCCAAGATCGTCGGCCACGCGCTGTTCGACGTCGGCCAGCAGGTTGACCAGGGCCAGGCTGTCCAGGTGACCATTGCGTCCGTAGAGGTGGGTTTCGGGACCAGGGCTGGCCAGCTCGGGCTTGCCCAGTTCCTCGCTGGCATCTTTCAGTGCCGCATAGACGATGGTGAGGATCTTTTCCTTCATCGGGTCAATCCTTCTAGCTGTCGTGGAGATGATAGCCGAACAATGTCCGCTCTGTCCTGAAGCCGAGTTGGGCATAGATGTCGAGGATGGACCGGTTCGCCGCCGATATCGTGGCCCCGGCCCGGCGCGTGCCTTCTTCGCGCAATCGCCGCACGAACGAGGCGAAGAAGCCCGGGCTGAGAAATCCACGGTCCGCCGTGCTGCCGGCCAGGATCAACTCCACCATATCGCCTTCGCGGGTGAAGGCCACGAAGGCATCCACGCCCGCCTCGCCCCGGTGCACCCAGATGGGCGTCTTCTGCCGCAAGAGATCCTCGACCCAGCGCTGGTAACGCCGACGGGCCAGAGCGACATCGACGAAGGGATCCTCGTGAAACCGGCTGTAGTTGAAAGCGTCGCGGCCGATGGCGACCAGCGCCGGCTCGTCGCCTGGGACGGGCTCATCGAGTTTCAGGTCGTCGGCAAAGGGCGGCTTTCCGACCGGGCGGCTGAGGCGCGCGTTGACCATGCGCAGGGCGGTCTCCACCTGGACGAAACCCGATTCCATGAGGGCGCGCCGCAAGTCGCGGTCGTCGGCGGGCACCCGGGTCACGCACAGGCGCAAGCCGGCCCGCCGCCGTTCGGCCAGAAAGAGCGCCAGCAGCGCCGCCAGCCGACCCGGGTCGGCGTAGCGGACGGATAGGATCTCGCCGGTGGGATGGCCGAAGACCACGGCATCCCACGGCGTGGTCCGCCAGAGCAGGACGTGCTCGCCGTCGAGGCGGACCTCGGCCGTGACCGGGCTTGTGCTGAGCGGGGGATTCCCACTGTGAAGGCTCACGGTCCGAGAATAGACCGGCCGGGGCCGGTTGTCTCAAGCCCACTCGCCATGCCGTACGTTTTTTCGCTCGTACCGCCGCCCGGCCTCCCCACTTTTCCTCTGGTTGACGTAATCTTCTCAGACAACTTGGGGTGCCATGCGACAGGAAGGAAACTGGACTTGTTTCTCCTAGCGTCCTCGGCGCGTCGCCAGCACTTCTGCGAGGGACTCACATGAGAAGAGTTTGCTTGAATCCATGGCTGGTGCTTTCCTTTCTGTTCCAGATAGGATGCGAACGAACTCCGCTCGACCAGGCCGCTTCCAGCCAATCGGGCAGCACAGGTACTGGTGGCGCCGCGTCCCAGGGTGGCGGTACGAGTGGGGCGGGCGGCACGGCGGACACCATCATCGCGACGGGCGGCTCGGGCGGTACCATCTTATCGCAGGCTGGATTCGGCGGCGCGACCAGCAGCTACGGAGGTGGCGCTGGCAACAGCGCCAGTGGCGGCTGCACGGGCAACGACGGGACCGCCTGCGTGTCCACCAATCTCTGCGCGAGTGGTACCACCATCCAGCCCGCCTCGGGCACTACCATTACCATTGGCGGATTCGATGCATCGCGCGGCGGCGAGTGTAGCATGGCGACCGGCAGCATCCTGGCCAACGTCAGGAATCGACTCGTCACCGCCAACTTCCCTGGAGTGACCTTCGTCCTCAGCGGCGCACCGATGCTGACTCCCGCATATCTCGCTACCCTCGACATCCTCGTGATCACGAGCACCTCCTCAAACACATCCGCCATCACGCCGCTGTCACAGGCCGAGCAGGAAGCGGTGAGCGCATTTATTCAGGGCGGTGGCCGATTCCTGATCAGCTCGGACAACCCAGGATTCGGGGGTGCGAACACACAGAACGTCAATAATTCTATCCTCGGCCCGGTCAACATGACCGCCGGCGGAACGACATTATCTGGTGACTATCCCATGCAGGCGACCGTTGCCGGCAGCCCACTCGTTTCGGGTCGATCCGGGAGCTGGTCCACCATCGACACCAACTATCCTGGTACCTGGACGAGCACCGGCAACGCAACCGCGGTGGCCAACGTCGACGGAGACCCGTCGCTCCCGGCGCTGGCGCAGTTCAACATTGGTGATCTCGGTCCCGCCTCGGCGCGAGGCGTGGTGATAGCGGACAGGAACGCGCTCAGCGATTACGGCGGCCTTAATATCGTCATGATCGACAACATCATCGACTACCTAATCCCGACCGTGCAGCAGGTGACCGCGGCCACGCAAGCCAATACCTGCCAATCCGGCGTCTGCGTCGCTGGGCCAGCAACTTATTGCCCGCCGGTGGACGCATGCCACATGGCGAGGGTGTGCGATCCAATGAGCGGTATGTGTGCGCCCGGCGACCAGGTCCGTGATGGGACCCCCTGCGGCAACGGCGGCTCGTGCCAGGGTGGCGTCTGTCGGTCCAGGTGAAAGGACTCATCTACGGCCAGAATCCATGCGGTTGGGCAGAAGGCAACGTGCGCGATATTCGGATTTCCTCCATCCTCCCCGTTTCGTACCGCGACGAGCTCGAGCGCATCGTCTTCTTCAACCCCGAGCAGAGCAAGGTCGCGACCTCGCTGGTCGCCGCGGTCGGCCGCTACGGCGTGCCCACCATCAGCGAGGAGACAGACTGCCTTCGCTTCCACCTGCGCGCCTTCCGCGAGATTCAGAGCCTCTTCGCACTGGATGAGAGCGAGACGCCGGCGGTGCTCGTCGGCGCGGTCATGTTCGTGCGCGAGCAGAAGGACAAGATGCTCCTTCTCCATCTGGCCGTGCATGAGAAATATTCCGCACGCGGCGAGCGCGCTGGGGCATGGGTTGCCCTGCGTCTCGTCGCGGCCGTGCGCAGTGCATGCGCGCGCACCAAGGGGATAGACTCACTGTGCATCTTGTACCCGGGCGAGAGAAATATCCCCATAGGTCACGTCGAGTAGGGTCACGCAAATACCGAAACGCTTGCCGTCGAGCGTAGCGGTGGCCGCCGGTTTACTCGTCGAAGGTGGTCTTTCGGACGACGTAGAGGGGTCGGTGCTTGACCTCGGTGAAGATGCGGTCGATGTACAGGCCGAGAATCCCCAGCGCCAGAATGATCGCGCCCGTGCTGAACCAGACCGACACGATGAGGCTGGTCCAGCCCATTACGGGAGAGCCGTGCACCACCACACGCACCACGTGAACCAGCCCGCCCACAAAGGCCAGCGCGGAGAGCAGCAGCCCGGCGTAGACGCACAGCCGCAGGGGCTTGTTCGAGTGCGCCAGGATGATGTTGGTGGCGAGCTTCATCAACTTGAAGAAGGTGTAGCCGGACTCACCCCCGGGACGGCGCACATGCGCGACGTCGACGTAGGCCTTGGCGAACCCTGACCAAGTGAGAAAGCCGCCGTAGAAGCGCACCGCTTCGCCCATGCCGTTGATGGTGTCAGCGACGCGCCTCGATATGATGCTGAAGTTAGCCGCTGTGCCATCGTATCGGTAGTCCAGGTCGGCCAGGTAGTTGAACACGCGGTAGAACAGCCACGACGACAGGCGCTTCCCGGAGCCGTCGCCCCGCCGCGCCCGGCGCGCCAGCACGCAGTCGTGACCTTCCTGCGCCTTGGCCCACAGCTTGGCGATCTCCTCGGGCGGATCCTGAAGGTCGCCGTCCATGACCACGATCCACTGTCCCCGCGCGTGGCGCAGGCCCGCGGTGATGGCGTGGTGTTGGCCGAAGTTGCGACTCAAGCCGACGCCGCGCACACGCGCGTCCTTTCGCGCGAGGTCTTCGATGATGCTCCACGATTCGTCAGGGCCGCCATCCTCGACCAGGACGATCTCGAAGCGCGCGACCAGAGGCTCAAGCGTGGCCACCAGTCGGCGGTGCAGCTCGCGCAAGAAAGGCGCGCCCCGGTACACGGGCACGACGACCGAAAGGTCGATGTGTTGTTTAGAATCTAAATTCGCGGATGGCATCGATGACTCGTCCCTGGGATGCCGGATCAAGTGAATTGAAGAAGGGCAGTCGCAGCAAACGATCGCTCATGGTTTCGCTCACCGGACAGTCCCCGGGCCGGCCCCCCAGTTTCAGGCCCATGGGCGACAGATGCAACGGCAGGTAGTGGAACACCGCCATGATCCCGCGCGCCTTGAGAAAAGCAATCAGGGCTTGGCGCATCGCCAGCGAGGGAAGAATCAAGCTGTACATGTGATAGGCCTGCTCGCACCCCTCGGGCACGATGGGGCACCGGATGTCCCGGGCCGCGGCCCAATCTGAAAGCTCGGTGTGGTAGCGCTGCCAGATTCTCCGGCGCTTTTCCTGAATCTGCCGCCACACCTCCAGTTGACCGTAGAGGAACGCGGCCAACACGTCGCTCATCACGTAGCTCGAACCCAGGTCCACCCAGGAGTACTTGTCGACCTGGCCGCGGAAGAATCGGCTGCGGTTGGTTCCCTTCTCGCGCATGACCTCGGCCCGCTCGATGAAAGCCGGATCGTTGACCACCAGGGCTCCGCCTTCGCCGCAGGTGATGTTCTTGGTCTCGTGAAAACTCTGCGTGGCGAGCGTTCCCAGGGTTCCCAGCCAGCGCTGTTTGTACTTGCCGAAGAGGCCGTGGGCGTTGTCTTCGACGATGGCGATGCGCTGGGCGCGCGCAATGGCCAGGAGCGTGTCCATCTCGCAGGCCACACCGGCATAGTGAACCGGTACCATGGCCCGGGTGCGCGGGCTGATGAGCCGCTCGATCTGGTTTTCGTCGATGTTGAGCGTGTCCGGGCGAATGTCGGCGAAGCGAATGCGGGCGCCGCGCAGGACGAACGCGTTGGCCGTGGAGACGAAGGTGAAGGAGGGAACGATGACCTCGTCGCCGGGGCCGATGTCGAGGAGAAGCGCGGCCAATTCCAGCGCGTGGGTGCAGGATGTGGTGAGGAGAACCTTGGGGGCGCCCAGCACCTCTTCCAGCAGCGCCTGGCACTTACGCGAGTAGCTCTGGTCGCCCGCAATCTGACCGATAGAAACCGACTGGCTGATGTGATGGAGTTCCTGACCCTCGATGCCCGACCGGTTGAAGGGAATGGCGCCGTCCGCGGCGGGCCCCGCTGAGGAAGATCCGCCCGCTATGGAGAGTTTTTCGCTCATGCCGATGAGGTTCGTCGGTGACGTCAGGCAATAGACGGCCAACCGACACAGTGTACGCCAGTTGCAGATTCTCGGAAAATCTCGGGCCAGTGCAGCTCGGGGCGCGGCACGCGGGTCGCGTGTGCGAGGGCGTGAGCGAGTTCGTGGGGGCTGCGCGGAAGGCGGATCGCGTGCCGCTCACCCCACGGGGGCTTCGGGACGGACAGCCCACCCCGCCCACCTCGCGCTTCGCGCGCCCGTCGCGCCGGTCGCCCACGCGTGCCGCCGGCCGCTCACGCTATCGCTCACTCTCACGCTGGCCGGCCCGCGCTGGGAGTCTCCCGAGAGGCGCTAGCCCTCTTCTCTTCCGCTGCTGGCGGACTCATCCTCGCCCGCTTCGCCTTCGGCGCTGGCCGCCATCTTGGGGTACCAGCTCTCGAACACCTCGGTGATCTGGCGCGCCTGTTTCTCGCTCGACACGTTGAACGACGATTGCTTGCGATAGGAGCCGTGGAACTTCTTGAAGCGCACGATGGCCATCTTGGGCGCGCGGAACTTGCCGCTCGCCTTGTCCAGTTCCTGGTAGAGGAACATCAAGGTGGCCCACGCGCCCTTGGTCAGGACGACCTTCTCCAGTTGCTTGCGCACCAACACACCCTCGTCTTCGTAGTCGTAGGTCAGTTCATCCAAGGTCTCGGCCATGGTGGGGCTCCTCGTTTCAGGCTGACTTGCGGCCGGCCGGCTGGGCCAGCCGCCGCAGGCTTTGGGTGAGACGGCGGCGGTCCTGCGCTGACAGTTTTTCGAACTCGATTCCCATACCCGCAGGCATATCGCCACTGCTGCCACGGGTGACCCACGCCACTCGGCCACGGGCGGCCAGCGTCTCGCCCACGGCCAACGGGATCTCCAGACTCAAGCTTTCGCCCACCTCGAAGAGGAGGTCGGAGCGCAGGAACACCCCGCCCTCGGACAGATCGGCTGTGTTCAGCCGAAGTCCAGCTTCGACCCGGTTGCCAGCCGCCCGAACGACCACGGGCAGGAGCGCATCTCGGCGAGAAAACCGCCGCGTGTCGCAGCGCCCGGGCGAAGTCACGGACGCAGGTCCACCATAGTGGAGGAGCGCACCTCCACGGATACGCGCGTAGGCGGAACCGCGGCCACCACCGCGCGGCTCTCGCGCCACACGGCTTCAAGCGAAACGGGAACGCCTCCCGCGGCAGCGGCCATGCGCACGAGGAGATCGTGCGACACCACGACCAGTCCGCCGGCACCGACGGAACAGGCCACCGCCACAGGCGCGCCATAGGGGCGGATTTCCAAGAACGTCCGCTCGGGCCCAGTCACCTGCAGCACCAGATCGCCCGACGCGTCGAGACGGCTTCCCGTGGCCAGCGGCGCCTGGTTTCGATCAAGAACACGCGGTGCGCCCGGCACAGTCAGGATGACCTTGGCCGGCCGGTCTGCCGGGCCGGGAAGATCCAAGGACAGCGTCTGCGGTACTTCAGCAATGTCCACCGGGCCAGCCTCGGCGATCACGCCAGCCACGACCTCGGCCAGGGGTGGATACACGCGCGGAGCAGGACGCAGCCCCGGCCCATCCGGGCCAGAAGTCACGGACACGCCGCTCAGTTCCTCCAGATTCACCGTACCGCCTTGCGCTCGAAGAGCTCGGGCCTGGCCGGCCACGTCGCGCAGCTCACAGGGACCGTCGGGCGGGGGCGCCACCAGGGGGTCCACCACGCCCAGCACATCAACGGCCGACCGGTCAGTCACGTCGGCGCGGAACGCCAGCGCTGACAGGGCGGGCGCGCCGGTCGTGGGCACGTCCAAGCGAATCGAAACCTCGGCAACCCGCTGGGTGACAGGGACTGCCCCGTCTCTCATATGCGGCGCGGTTTCGCAGCCCAGGAGCATGGGCCCGAATAGAAATGCCACCACGCAGGGCGCGCGCAGGGAGAACCAGGTAGGTTTTTGTGCGAAGGAAGACATGCTCTGACCGGGCTAGGGTCGGATTATAGACAGAATCACTGCGTCACGCTAGTCAGGACCGCGAAACCGCAGGTGGAGCCAGTTTACATCGTTCGCAGGATGGACCATGCTTGGTCCAAGTCGTTTCGCTCGCAGGAGAAACAGATGACCTGTGCATTTTGGAAGTCGACACGGTCACGGGTTCTATGCGCGGCTGCCTGCGTGGCAACCGCCAGCGCCTGCACCAACCTGGCCACAGTCAGTCCGATCCAACCGCCGGGGCCAGACGGGGGCCAGATAATTACCCCAATCGATCAGGACGCGGGCCTCGCGGAACACTACGTCCTCGCCGCTCTCGAGGCCGGGCAAGTGCCAGTCTACAAGTACGATGCGGATCCGAATGCCACCACCGTACCCCAGGACATCGCAACCATGCGCATCGACCCGGCGGATTCGGTTCTCGTCGTCGAATGCGGACAGAGCAAGACGGTATCCTTCCGAGCCCTTGCCACCATGCAGGCGGGCGGCGGCGAGGTCGAGATCACGGACCGCACGGTCTTCTACGTTCCCGACAACTACCTGGTGGGCGAATTTCCGTCGGATGGCAGCTCCCTGTTCACGAGCCGCCTGCCGACCAGCTCGGCTGGCCCACCTCAGCGCGGGGGCAAGGTGACGATCCAGGCAATGGCGGCGAGCAACAACATCCCCATCACCACCGTCACGACAACCTTGACCGTGCAGGTGGTCTGCTCGGATTCTGCTGCGGCCGGTACTCCTGCTGCCACGCCCGCCATTCCCAGCGATCCGGGGACCGAGTTCACCGGGACCGACACCGCCACCCTGGCCCCCACTCTGGTCTATCCCAATGACGGCGTGTTGCTCCCGCCCAACATGCAGCAGATGGAAGTCCACTTCCAGCCGGGAAGCAAGATGGGCGAGCTCTATGAGATTTCCCTGGTGAGCGATTTCTCGGACTATCGCTATTACGCGCGCTGCTACGCGGATCCGGCCAAGTTCCTCCTTGGAACCTGTGCCTACGAGATCGGTGCCGACATGGTGAACATCATCGCGGAAAGCAACAAAGGGGTTGATCCGCTCACACTCACCGTGCGCGGGACCGACGAGAAAGGCAATGTGGGCAGCTCGGCGAGCATCAAAGTGCAATTCGCCGCCGATCGCGTGGACGGAGCCATCTACTACTGGACCACAAGCCAACCCAATACGGCCATCATGCGTTTCGATTTTGCTTCCCAGTCCGCCCTTGCACCGGTTCTTCAGCAGACCGACAACTATTGGCAGTGTGTAGGCTGTCACGCCCTGTCCCACGACGGAAGCCGTATGGTGGCGTCGGCTGGCACCTCGGATGCAGGCTATCTCATCTACCTAAGCGATCTTTCCAAACCAAAGACTGCCACGGATTGGTTGACAGTGAACGGAAACAGCTACGGGGTCGCCGCGCAGAACCGGGTGCTGACCGTTTCGTTCAATCCGGACGGAAGCCAATTCGTCGCCGACGCACCGAAAAACGATACCACGCTGGGCGTGACCAAGTTGGCCTTCCACGACGGGGTCACGGGCGTGCGGCAGAGCTCGCTGGATGTCGGCTTCAACGTGAGCTTCCCCGATTGGTCGCCCGACGGGCAGTCCATAGCCGTGACCCACATCTACGGGACGAATTCGTCGACGATCCAGTTTCAGGAGGGCGGCATCTCAGTCATTCAGAAATCGGCCACTGGATGGAAGCCCGCCGAGGTGGTCGTGGTACCGCACACCACCGGCAAGAGTCGCTACACCCCGAATTTCGTTCCTGACTCGTCCCTCCTCTTGTACAGCGAGGCGACCCGGCAGACGAGTGACTGGGATGGGCTGGTCGACGGCTACTCGGATCCTTCGGCCACGGTCTGGGCCGTCCAGCCCCAGGCCAACGCTACGCCTGTGCTGCTGGCCCGCGCCAACACGCCCGGCGTGGCCGACAAACTCACTCTGACCGATGGCCGCGATCCCGTCGTGGTAACGCGGATTTCCAGCGGATTGCTGATGAACACCTTCCCGAAGGCCGCGCCCTTTGAAGCCAAGCAGAACGGACACAAGCTGTTCTGGTTCACGGTGGCCTCCCAGCGCCGGGCTGGCCTGCGACTGTACAAACCCAATCCCAGTGTCGTGGGCGACACGGCCACACAGGTCTTGCTGTGGATGTTTGCGCTCGATGCCGACCAGGTGATGGCGGGGCAAGACGGGAGCTACCCAGGCTTCTTCCTTCCGTTCCAAGATCTTCTCACCTCCAATCACATGGCGACCTGGACGCAGAAGTATGTCTCGGACAACCCGCCTCCTGAGCCCCCGACGCCACCGCCCGCTCCGCCGCTCACAGCCATACCGCCGGTTCCGCCGCCGGAGCAGAAGTAGTACCGCTACCCGATCCGGCTCGCCACGCGGGCTGGTAGATCCGCAACCAGGCGCTCGACCAGGGCGTCGTCCACGGACAGGAGTTCCTTGCCTTGGGACACGCGTTGCTCGAGTTCTTCGGCGTTGATGGGCCCCACGAAGATGCCTTCGCGCTTGGCCAAGGTGTCGGCCAGCAGAACCACGTTTCCCGTCGAGAATCGATCGCCGGTGTCGTAGTCGGCCGAGTCGCGGATGGCGTGGGTCACCGGGTCGGGCAAACCCCACTTGCGTGCGATGGCGACGCCCACACTGCGGTGCTTGCCCGAAATGATGGCCAACCAGGCCGACGGCATGATCCAGCGCTGCGTGCGCGAGCCCAGCAGGCGCTGTTCGGCGTCGAGCAGGGTTGCCGCCAGCACGGGACGACCCACGTCATGGAGCAGGCCACCCAGATAGGCTGAATCAGGATGCAAGGCATGAACGACGCTGGCCAGATCGCGCGACACGATGGCCACCGCCAACGAATGCTGCCAGAGATCGCGGCACATCTGGGCGATGCAGGGATCGCGTGACTCCAGCACGTGGTGAACCGCGACCTCCACCAAGAAGAGGCGCAACTCCTCGGCTCCCAAGCGCGTCACGCAGGTGAGGACGGAATCGAAACGCGACAAGCCGGCAAAAACCACGCTGTGGGCGAGACGCACCAGGCGTGCCGCCACAATGGGATCGGTTTCGATGAGCGTCGCGATTTGGGGGAAGGAATAGTCATCACGTCCCAGCATGGCCAAGGCGCGCGCCGCAACCAGGGGCAGGGTGGGCAGTTCCAGTTCGTTGCGTTCGATGGCGCTCAGAACGCTTTCTTCCACCCGCGTGGCCATCTCGCTGGTGAGCGCTGCCTCGCCCTGCAGGGCCACGAGGGCAGAGGGATGAAGGAGGGGGATGGATTTCGGCATGGGTGTCCTTTGCTCGGGCGGCCTTCTAGGCAGGCGGATCGGTGCCCACGCGCTTGAGTTTGTCGATGAGAGTGGTCCGGTTGAGACCAAGGGCCTCGGCTGCGCGTGTCTTGTTGCCGTTGGCCGCTTTCATGGCGCGTGCGATGAGCGTCGCTTCGATGCGCGACAGGGTGCCGGCGAGATCGATGTGATCGCCTGGCATGCCGGTGGCCGCCGTTGCCACTGCAGCCAGGCGCGCCGATGGCGTGCGCACTTGGTCTGGCAGATCGGCGACTGCGATGGTGTCGCTCGCACTGAGGATCACCAGACGCTCGACCATGTTCTCCAGCTCGCGCACGTTGCCAGGCCAGTCGTAGAGTTGCAGCGTCACCAAGGCGGCCTCGGAGAACTTGACGTTCTTGCCCGTGCGCCGGCAGGCCTGCGCCAGAAAATGCTCGGCCAGGCGTGGAACGTCCTCGGTTCTCTCGCGTAGCGCGGGCAGGGTGATGGGCACCACGTTGAGCCGGAAGAAGAGATCGGCGCGAAACTTTCCCTCGCGCACCAGGGCCTCGGGATCCTGGTTGGTGGCGGCCAGCACACGCGTGTTCACCTGGCGGATGCGGGCGTCGCCCATGGGCTTGACTGCCCGATCCTGAAGCACGCGCAGCAACTTGCCCTGCACCGCGAAGGGCAGGGCAGTCACATCGTCGAGCAGCAGGGTGCCCCCGTCAGCTTCCACGAAGCGACCGGGCTGGCCCTCGCTGGAGCCGCCCCTGGCTTGGCCAAACAACTCACTCTCAGCCAGAGCTTCGGGCAAGGCTGCGCAGTCCACGGCCACGAAAGGACCTGCCGCGCGCGACGAGAAGTCGTGAATGAGACGCGCGACCACTTCCTTGCCCGTGCCACTTTCGCCGAGCAACAGCACGGTCGCATCGGTGGGCGCCACGTTGTCAACGATATCGAGACAGTGCCGCAGAAGCGGCGACTCGCCGATGAGAGCTGCTTGTGGCTGGCCGGCGCCTGGGGGCGACTCCTCGGCGGAGATGGCCTGGAGTCGCGCGGCGGAAAGCGCGCTCGACACCACCTTGCGCAGTTCATCGCGGTTGAGGGGCTTGACCAAGAAATTGAACGCGCCCGCCTGCATGGCCTCCACGCAGTCAGCGATGGAGGCGCTGGCGGTGAGCACAACCGCGGGCGTGTGTGCAGGGAGTTCCCGCGCCCGGCGCACCACCGCAAAGCCGTCCTGGTTGGGCATGCGCAGATCCGTGACCACCAGATCGAAGACTTCCGATTCCAGCGCCGCAATGGCCTGTGCCCCGTCGTTGGCTTCGCGGGCCTGGTGGCCCATTTGTTCGATCACCCCGCGCACGGCCTGCAGCACAGGCGGCTCGTCGTCAACAATGAGAATTCGTGCCGCGACTTCGGCTGGCGGCGACGTGTGTCTTTCAACGTCAGGACCCATCCTACATAGCCTCCCCTACGCCATTGGGCTGGCCTGCATCCGAGGGAAAGGTCAGCCGAGAGATCTCACAAGCAAACATGACTGCAGAAGACTCCATGCAACCAGTGGTCCACCCCTTTGGCGTGACAGAACCTGGGTCATTGGGTGGGGGGTGTCGAGTGGCCGACATCCGAGCGGCCTGCGTCATGTCAGAAAAGCCGAAGCCCCCCCCTAGGGGGAGCTCGCCGGCTTTCCACCTAGATCAAGCCCTCGCGACGCTCTTGGTCGCACTGCAGAGATACCTCGGCGCAGCGAAGTAGATTGCTGCCGCTGGTTTCCCCGTCGGGGGTGGTGGCGCTGCCCATACTCAGACCCAAGGGCAGTCCCCATCGGCCGTTGGCATCGTTGGTCAACCGGCGCATGCGCGCCATCACCTGGGTCGCACCTCGGGCATCAGTGTCGGGAAGCAGTATTGCGAACTCGTCGCCACCCAGGCGCGCCACCACGTCGTATTCACGCACGGACTCTCGCAGCAGGCAGGCAACTCCCTTGAGAGAGCGATCCCCGGCATCGCGCCCATGGATCTCATTTATGGCTGTCATGCCCAACACATCCACCACGACAATGGAAAGACAGCAGACCGGGCGGAAACGCGCACGACAGAGCTCCTCGAGAAGGCGGCTTTCGAAGACATGCCGGTTCCACAAGTCCGTCAGCGGATCGCGGTAGGCGAGATTGCGCATCTGGCTGCTCGCAGCCAGAGCGGAGCGTAAGCTGGCGTTCTCACGCACGAGCTGGTCGAGGGTGGGCCTTAGCGATTCGACCTCAGGGGTCAATTCGGGCGGCAGGTTGAATTCTTCGACGGAGATGGTGGCGGTTGCTGACTTCACGTGGGCCTCCTTGTGGAGGAACGCTCTCGCAAATCACGTGCCGACCGCCGTCGCAGACTAGGCAGCGACGGTTTCCCAAACAATCGCCGGGTCTTGCCCGCGCAGTTTCGTGTTCGGCGGTACTAAACTTCTGGCCCGTCACAATCCTGACCAGCCAGCCTCGCTGTCACGTTTCTGGCCTGGAGCTAGTCTCCGAAGGCCAAAGCGGGCAGGGTGCGCTCCGTCTCCGCCACCACGGCTCGCACCAAGTCGGGCGTGAGCTTGAGGTTAGTGAAGAGGGGATCCTCGACGTCCAGAGGCTGGGGTTCTCCGTTGAGGCCCATGTGGTCGGTGATGAGGTCGGCCGCAGCCACCAACGCTGTGGTCAGATAGCGATTCTCGCCCTTGCGGCAGTTGTGGTGGAACAAGACCGAATCCACCACGCTGGGTGGCAGCTTCCAGATGCGGCAAACGGCTGCCCCCAACTCGGTGTGGAGGCGGGCGATGGTCGCGCGAATCACGGGCCCTTCGTTTTCATCGGCCATCATCTCGGGCGTGACCTTGCCCACGGTCGCGCAACGTTCCAGCAGGACCAGCTCGCCGATGTCGTGCATGAGCCCAGCCAGAAAGGCGTAGTCCGCGGGATCGGAGCGCATCAGGCGCGACATGGCGCGGGCCGCAAGGGCAGCCGCCAGCCCTCGTTTTCGCAGCCTCTCGACCTCCGCCTCGAAACCCTTGACCCGGTACATGGTTGAATTGCTCACGATCATCATGACGATGTCGCACACGTTGTCGAGGCCCAGGCGAACCACCGCATCGCGTACGCCGACGATGGGAACCCGGGGGGCGAACATGGCGGAGTTAGACACTGACACCAACTGACCACTGATGAAGGGATCCTTGCTGACGGCGTTTTCGACCCGGGTTGCGTCGGTGTAGTTGAGCTGGCACAACTCGATCACATGAGCCGCCACGTCAGGCAGGCTGCGCTGGATCGCCTTGCTGTCGGTAATGGCCCGCAGGGCGATCTCCTCGATTCTATGGGTGAGGATACCGGGTTCGAAGGTCTCAATGGACGGTTCCTTGGGATGGTCGTGGCGAGATTGACTCATGTTCATAGACGCACCCACTCAGTCGTGTGGGGAGCCCGCCGGCCCTTCGGGACGGACAGCCCACCCTGCCCGCCCTGCGCGCTTCGCGCGCACCCTCGCCAGCGGCGCACCATCGCGGGAGGGCATGGCGAGGCCGAGCGAAGCGAGCGGGGAGGCGGTGGCGGGTGGGGAGCCGAAGGGCGGAGCGAACCCTTTCAGGGTTCCCATCTCAATAGGCATGGTCTCTATGTCGGCGCAATGACGGTCGGTCTTTAGCCAGAGTATCGAACGGGTTGCTTCGCGTTTTTCGTAGGGGCGACCTGCGGTCGCCCGCCCCCCTCACGGGGCGACCGCAGGTTGCCCCTACGGTTGGCCGTGATTCGTTCCCGCCACCATCCTGACGCCAAGCCGTGGCTGCGTCAGTGGCCTGACGCGCAGAACTCCGCGGAATCATTGCCATCAGACAGGCACGCGGCTTGCTGAACCATCCGCTGGAGAATCGCCATGGCACAGAACGAAGAAGTAGCCCCGGTCGTAGCCGCAGCCCCCAAGGCAAGCGCAAACAAGTTGGTTCCCCTCATTCTCGGCGTGAACGTCCTGATGATGGGCGCGGTCTTGTTTATGGTAATGAGGAAGCCGGCCGCGGCCGCGGCTCCTGCCCCGGTCAGCGTGGAGGCGCCAGCAGCGCCCAGCGGACACGGCGAAGCCACAGGGGCTGGGCCTGGAACTGCGCCTGGACATACCCCGGCGCCCGGGCCGGTCCTCAAGCTCGAGAACTTCGTCATCCAGCTTCGTGGGGTCGACCAGGACCGCTATGTGCGCGTGGCCTTCGACGTGGAGGTCACTGCCGACGCCGACAAGGAAGTCGTACAGGCGCACCTGCCGCAGATCCGCGACTCGGTGATCACTTACTTTTCCGATCGCACGCTCGACGAGCTGCGCGGAAGCGACGGCATCGAACGGACCAAGGTCGCCCTCATGAAACGCCTGGACGAGATCGTGCCGGGCCGTCGCGTTCACGCGTTGTACGTCACGGATTTCATCATTCAGTAACCCAAGGGGTCTCTTCATGGCATCTCCTCTCGATCCCACAGAAGTTGAAGCCCTCATGCAGGCGATCCAGGAGGGCCAGCTCCCTCCCGACGCCGCTGCGTCTGAGGCCAAGGGGCCGGTGGTGCCATACGACCTGACCAGCCAAGACCGCATCATTCGCGGTCAGATGCCCACCCTGGATTCCATCAACGATCGCATCGCCTCGCTCTTTGGCCGCACTCTGTCAGGCCGGACCCGCCTGGAATTGCGGGTGACGGCCGCGCCTGCCAGCTTGATGAAGTTTGCCGACATCAACAGCTTCCTCAACGGGAAGAATGCTGTCGGCGTGATGAGCTTGGGTGCAGGACACGGTTTGGCCTTGGTTATCGTCGAGGGACCGCTGACCCAGTCGTTGCTGGCTGCGTCGCTCGGGGATCGCAAGGCCAAGTCCGAGCCCAGCGATGCGCGCTCCGAGCTGACCCACGTGGAAAAGGTGGTGCTTCGCCACGTGCTCAACATGTTGTGCGACGCCATGGCCACCTCGTGGGAGGGCGTGCTGTCGTTCAAGCCGCAGGCTCTGCGTTTCGAGTCCGACCCGCGCATGGCTGCCATTGCCACGCCCAGCGACGTGGCCATTCTGTGTGCCTTTGAAGTCACCGGTCCCATCGACGGCCGTCTGATGCTGGCCATCCCCTACGCCGCGGTGGAGGCAGCCAAGAAACTGTTGAGCTCGCCGCCCCGCCTGGGCGGACAGCGCGACGCACGTTTCGGACAGGCGCTGGCTCGTGAGTTGGAACTGGTGGAGGTCGAGCTGCGGGTTGAAATGGGACGCTACCACCTGCGCCTGTCTGACTTGCTGGGCCTCAAGGTCGGCGATGTGGTCACGCTCAACACCAGCGAGGGCTCGCCCTTGCCGGTGATGGTGCAGGAGCGACCCAAGATGACCGCCCTGCCCAAAGTGGTCGGGGGCGGAATGGCCGTCGAAGTACTGAAGGCAATCGTACAGGCCGCTGCGCCCAGCCGCCCCGCCCGTGCGGGCGCGCACACTTTCACCCAGGCAGCCGCCTAGCGACTCAAAGCAAGAGGAAATCATGGCCGAGGAAACCCCGAACACTTCCGATTCCGCAGCCCAAGGAAGACGCCTGGAGTTGCTGCTCGACGTCCCCCTCGACCTATCGGTGGAGTTGGGGCGGGCGCGTATGTCGATCCAGGATCTGCTCAACCTGAGCCCCGGCTCAGTCATCGAGCTGGACAAGATCGCGGGTGAGGCGCTCGACATCCTCATCAATGGTCGCCTGGTGGCGCGCGGCGAGGCCGTGGTGGTCAATGACAAATTCGGCATTCGCATCAGCGACATCGTCAGCCCATCAGAACGAATTGCCCGTCTACGCTGAGGAGGACTCGTGATGTTGACCCAACTGGCCTTGCTTCCCCTTCTCGCGGTCACCGTCACGGGTGTCACCAGCGAAACCCACGACAGCGACGTGGTCATCGATGTCGCGACCTCGGAGCCGGTCCCCGCCCGCGCGGCCCGGCCCATGACCGGCACCAGCCTACTCTACGTTTTCGTCGACGGCACCACCCCGGAGCGTGCGGTGTTCGAGAATGGCGACCACCCCGTCGCGGCTCGCACACGCGCGCGCTACACCAAGCTGGAAATTCCCCTGGATCCCGGCGTGCGCTGCCGCGAGCCCGCGAGCGTCGCGACCCTGGACTCGGGACTTCGCGTGCAGTTCTCCTGCGGCTCGAAGGCTGGTGCAATGGCGACGGCCGAAGCCCCGGGCAGGCTGCCGGTTGACAGACGCCAACCCACCAAGCCCGCAGCTCGCGCCGCCTCGCAGGAGCTGCTGGCCGCCGCGCTGGCTCTGCCCGCCGGGATGCCCTTCGCTGCCAAGACGGAAACTGAGGACGACGAGAATCAAGCAAGCAAGCCTTTGGCCGAAACCACGCCGAGTGTCGAAGCCAAGGCGTTGCCTGCCCAAGTGGCCCAGCCGGCGGCGCCTGCCGCCCCCGCAGCAGCGCCTGCGCCTGCCGAGACGGCTAAGCCTGTCGCACAAGAAGCCAAGGCGGTGGTGCCAGCGCCTGCGCCTGCCGAGACGGCCAAGCCTGTCGCACAAGAAGCCAAGGCGGTAGTATCTGCGCCTGCTGCCGCGCCCACGACCGCTGCCAGCGCCCCGGCCCCGGCTCACATTTCCTCCGCTCCCGTGGCCGCAGTCGCGGGTGCCAGCCACTCCGGTTCATCGTTGGTCCTCGCAGTCGTCATGCTGGTGGCAGTGGCCGGCGGCGTGCTGCTGCTCACCCGTCGGCGCGCGCGACGCCAGGGTTTGATCCAGATCTTGGAGACGGCGGCCATCGGGCCCAAGCGCACGCTGTTGGTGGCGCGGGTGAACGGCCAGACCATGGTGCTGGGGGCCAGCGAGGCGGGAATCACTCTCTTGCAGTCGCTGGAAAGCAAGACCGAGCCGCAGGTCGCGATGGGCAACCTGCCCGCAGGGAAGCAACAGCCCGACGATTCTGGACCGGAAGTGACGAGCGACGCTCCCTCTGAGCCCGAAGGCGAGATGGGCGTGCTCAGTCGATTGTTTGGGCGCCGGCCCAAGGATTCCTCGGCGCGAGACGCCGCCGCCTTCCGTGAGCTGTTGGAAGAAAGCTACGAGGATCAGGAACTGCGTAACAAGCTGGCCCAGGGGCTTTCGGGCAAGGTCTCATGAACGGCCCGACCACGACACAGCTTCTTTCCAAAGCCGTGGGCGCCAGCAATGAGCTGGCCTTGGCCAGTGGTGGTGGTTCCTCGGCCGTCAAGATCTTCCTGGTTCTGACCGCGCTGTCGTTCGGCACCGCTCTGGTCCTTTCAGTCACCTCGTTCACCCGCATCGTGATCGTGCTCTCGTTCCTGCGCCAGGCGCTGGGCACGCCGCAGTTGCCCCCCAATCAAGTGCTGATCGGCCTGTCGCTCTTTCTCACACTTTTCATCATGGCACCCACCGTCCGGCGGGTGCACGAGCAGGCTCTTCAGCCGCTCATGGACGACAAGATCTCGGTGGGCGAGGCCCTGCAACGGGCCCAGGGACCGCTTAGCGATTGGATGCTGAAGCAGACGCACGAGGAAGACCTGCGCCTGTTCTTCGAGGTTTCGGCCTCGGCACGTCCCGCGCGCGGTGAGGCGGTGCCGATTACAGTGTTGGTGCCGGCCTTCATGGTGTCCGAGCTGGGCACCGCTTTTCGCATGGGCCTCTTTCTCTTCGTTCCCATGCTGCTCATCGATCTCTTGGTGGCGGTCGTGCTCATGTCTCTGGGCATGATGATGGTGCCGCCGACCATGGTGGCGCTGCCGCTCAAGCTGGGGGTGTTTCTCCTCGCTGGCGGTTGGCATCTGGTGGTCTCTTCCCTGATTCGGAGCTTTTGATGTCGCTCGACCTACCTTCCGCCTTGATGCGTGAGGGTTTCGCTATGATCGCCACGGTGGGCGCGCCATTCGTGGGCGCTCTCTTGGCAGTAGGTCTGGTAGTTGGGTTCCTGCAGGCCGCGACCCAAATCAACGATCCGGCGGTGGGCTTCTTGCCGCGCGTGCTGACCGCGGTTCTGGTCGCTTGGTTCGCAGGTGGCTGGGCGGTCGAGCGCATGGCCCAATTCTTGGCCGGCGCTATGGAGCGCATGTCACAGCACCTGTGAGGAAGCCATGGCGCTCAGTCTTACGCCCCTGGCCGCCGCTTTCATCCTGGTCGTGATCCGCTGCGCCGGGCTGTTCGCCGTGGTGCCGCTGTTTGGCCTGCCCGCCATTCCCGCGCGGGTGCGCATGGGCGCGGCCCTGGCGGTGTCGGTGGCGGCGTTTTTGGGCGCAGGCGCGCCGGCCTTTGCCGCCTGGGACCACGCCGACCGTTTCATCATTGCTGCTTTCGCCGAGGCCATGCTGGGCCTGACTGCGGGTTTGGCCGCGCGGCTGGTTCTCGACGCCGCGGCCGCGGCCGGATCGGCCATCGGTATGTCGATGGGTCTCAGTATCGCCGCAACCTACGATCCGGTGCACGGGGTCGAGTCCCCGTCGGTGTCGCAAGTTCTCTCTTTGCTGGCGCTGGGCTTTGCCGTGGCAGGCGGCATCCACCGCGAAGCCGTGGCTTGGCTGTGCCGGTCGGTCATCGAGATCCCGCCCGGCTCGCCCATCTCGGTGAGCGATCTAGCGGTGCGCATAGTGGGCCAGTCGGCGACCGCCATTGCCTTGGCCATACGCATCGCGTTTCCGGTTCTCGCCGCGGTAACCATCGGACATCTGTCACTGGGTCTGCTCAACCGCACCACGCCGCAACTCGGCCTTTCCAACATAGGCTTTTCGGTGGCCCTGCTGGCAGGTGCCGGGGCGCTCTACCTGGTTGCGCCGCCCGCCGCTCTGATGGCGGCCGAGGCCGCGCGCTCGGCCTTGATCGGCCATTGAGGGCGCCATGGCCGAGACCCAGAGAGAAGACCAAACCGAACAAGCGAGTCAGCGACGGCTGCAGCAGGCTCGCGAAGAAGGCAACCTTCCCGTCAGCCGCGATACCGCCATGTGGGCGGCGCTGGCGGCAGGGCTGGCCGCGCTGACCGCGGTGGGGCCTGCGCTGCGTGACTCCCTGGTGAATCTGGTGTGGGCCGCGGCCGACGGCCTACCCCAGACCACACCGGGACGCCTCCTTCCCCTGTTGTCGCGACCCCTGTTCATTGTCTTGGCTGTGGCCGCTTCCGTCGCCCTGGGCGCAGCGATCCCTTTGGCTGTGCAGACTCGATTGGGCACCTGGCCTCAGCTCGCCATGCCCGATTTCTCGCGGGTGTTTAGCGGCACGCGTTTGGGCCGGCTTTTCCGCAAGGAGATGTTGGTCGATCTCTTCTTCACCGCCGTCAAGACCATGACCCTGGGCTACGCGGTGTGGAGCGCCTTCCATGACGACTTCCTGACGCTGCCACGCATGCTGCAACAGTCACCGGCCACGCAACTCCAGTCCACCTATGCCCCCTTGGCCCACGGCTTCGTCAGGATTCTGGCGGCCCTGGGGCTGTTGGCCGGCCTGGACCTTGCACTGACCCGTTATCGCTACAACCAGCGCATGAAGATGACTAAGGAAGAGGCCAAGCGTGACTATCGCGAGGAAGAGGGCGATCCCATGATCCGCTCGCGTCGCCGTCGGCGCCACCGCGAGCTGGCCAAGGGTCACGCCCGGGTCGAGGTTCCGCGCGCCGATGCCCTGGTGGTCAATCCGACTCACGTGGCGGTGGCCATCCGCTATCGGCCCGGTGAGGATGCAGCGCCGCGCGTGACCGCCAAGGGCAAGGGCCGCTTGGCCGAGATCATGCGCGAGCTGGCTCGCGAGAATGGCATCCCCATCATCGAGGACATCGCGCTGGCCCGTCTGCTCTATCGCCGGGTGAAAGTGGGTCGCTCGGTGCCCGCGGAAACCTATCGCGCGGTCGCCGCGATTCTCGCCTTTGTCTACCGCGTGCTGAATCGTAACGGAGCCGCTCAGGTTCGGGCTGCGCGAGGTGCCGCATGAGTCCTTCCGCCCCGGCCGCCGCCCCCGCTCCCGCCCCCGGGAATGTCCCGCGCAGCGACCTTCTGCTCGCGGTAGCCGTGCTGGGCGTGGTCGCCCTCTTGATTCTGCCCTTGCCGGCGCTCGCACTCGACGGCCTGCTGGCGGTCAGCATCGGCGTGGCATTGCTCATCTTGCTGGTCGCGCTGGGCGTGGCCCGTCCCCTCGACTTCTCGGTCTTCCCGACTTTGCTGCTGGTGGTGACCCTGTTCCGGCTGGGCCTCAACGTGGCCACCACCCGCCTCATCCTTCTGCAAGGTTCGGAAGGCACCGGCGCCGCGGGCCACATCATCCAGGCCTTCGGTCAGTTCACGGTGGGCGGCAGTCTCATCGTAGGCTCGGTGGTCTTTCTCATCCTGCTGGTGGTGAACTTCGTGGTCATCACCCGCGGTTCTGGCCGCGTGGCCGAGGTCGCGGCCCGCTTTACCTTGGACGCCTTGCCCGGCAAGCAGATGTCCATCGATGCCGATCTGGCCGCCGGCATCATCGATGACCGCGAGGCGCGCGCCCGCCGGGCCAACCTGGAACGTGAGGTCGAGTTTTTCGGCGCCATGGACGGCGCCAGCAAGTTCGTGCGCGGCGATGCCATCGCCGGCCTCATCATTACTCTCATCAACATCGTGGGCGGCCTGGTGGCGGGCCTGGCGCGCGACCACATGTCGCTTTCCGCCGCGGTCGAGACCTACACCATCTTGACCATCGGCGACGGCCTGGTCAGCCAGATGCCAGCGCTGCTGGTGTCCACCGCTGCCGGCATCACGGTCACCCGCGCTAGCTCGGGCTCGCACCTGGGAACCGAAATGGGTTTGCAGATTTTCGGTCAGCGCCGCACCATGATGCACGCATCAGGCGTGCTTCTCGTGCTGGGGCTGTTGCCCGGCATGCCGTTCCTGGTTTTCGGCGCTCTGGCCGGTGCGGCCTTTCTGATCTCGCGCCGTCGCGTGGCCCCGCCGGTTGCAACGGCCCAGGCGCAGCAGGAAGCGGCGCAGGCTCATGCCGGCACGGGCGAGAAGCTGGGCGACCTCATCGGGCTCGACACGCTGGAACTGGAAGTGGGACACGGGCTGTTGCGGATCATCGACCTGGACAAGGGTGGCGAGCTGCCGGGTCGGGTCACCAACCTGCGCCGGCAGATTGCCGGGGACATGGGCGTGATCATTCCCGCGGTTCACCTGCGGGATAACCTGCGTCTCGATGGCAACGAATACCGTATCAAGTTGCGCGGCGTGGATCTGGCCAGCGGGGTGGCCTACCTCGACCGACTCATGGTTCTGGACCAGTCAGGCAAGACGCCGAACTTGCCCGGGCTCGACGGCATTCCCGCCAAGGAGCCGGCCTTTGGTCTGCCGGCCTTGTGGGTGTTGCCTGGCGATCGCGCGCGCGCCGAGTCCTCGGGCCTGACCGTGGTGGACGCGGCGTCGGTCATCACCACCCACCTGTCCGAGGTGCTGCGCCACAACGCGCACGAGCTGGTGGGCCGGCAAGAGATCCAGGAACTGCTCGCTCATTGTGGGAAGGAAGCGCCCAAGCTGGTCGAGGACGTGGTGCCCAACACCATCACCCTGGGTGAGGTGGTGCGCGTGGTGCGCGGTGTACTGCGCGAGGGCCTGTCGATTCGCGACTTCCGCAGCGTGCTCGAAGCGATCGGCGATTCAGCCCCGCGTAGCAAGGACACGGCCTTCCTGGTGGAGCAGGTGCGCCGGCGTTTCGCCCGCCAGATCACTTCACGCCTCTCCGACCCCAAGGGCACGGTGCATGCCCTGACCTTGGATCGCGCAGCCGAGGATGTCCTGCGCAAGGCGCTGGGCCAGACCGACGGCGAGGCGTCGTTGGCGTTGGAACTGGCCACTGCCAAGCGGTTCATCAGTACCCTGGAGGCTCATGCGTCGGGTCTGGCCGCCGGCGGCCACCCCACCGTGCTCATCGCCCCACCCGACCTGCGCCGGCCGCTTTATGAGTTCGCATCGCGCTTCGTGCCCGACCTGTGGGTCATCACGGCTCGCGAATTGGTGCCGGGCACGCAAGTCGAGCCTGTGGGCACCCTGGATTTGTCACCCGCACCCTGGAGCAAGGCCGCATGAGGAGAAATAACCGATGAACGCCATTGTCAAAACTTTCCGCGGTCCCGATCCACGCACCGCCCTTGACGCCGTCCGCTCGGCGCTGGGCGAAGAGGCCATCATTCTCAAGACCCGCGAGGTGGGCGGCTTCTTTGGACGCAAGCAGATCGAGATCACCGCCACCCACTCGGGTCGCGGCGAGCCCAGTTCCAGCTACACGGGCCGAGGGGAGCCCAGTTCCATGGGCGGAGCGATCGACCTGGAGAGCGAGGTCGCGTCTCTGCGTCGCATCGTCGAACAACTGCGCGCCGAGGTGCGGTCGAGCAAGGCTGAGCCGCGCATCACGGCCGGGCGGTCCGCTGATGGACTGGCCCCGGCAGCGGCCGCGCTCGTGCGCCGCCTGGTGGAACGGGGCGGTGAGCCGACCATCGTCGACGAGCTGGTGCGTGCAGCCGCGCGCACAGCCTCGGGCTATGGCGAACGAGAGATCGGCGAATCACTGCGCGATGGGCTTCGCCGCCACCTGGCCCCGGCCCTGCCGCCCTGGCAGGGCGAAGGCCGACGGGTCATCGCTCTGGTGGGTCCGCCCGGCGTGGGCAAGACCACCACCATCGCGAAAATTGCGGCGCGCGCTCTCTTGGAAAGCAAGCTCAAGGTGGCCCTGGTGACCGTCGACACCTATCGCATCGGGGCGCGCGAGCACATCAGCCGCTACGGCGAAATCATGGGCGTGCCCACTCACCTGGCGCGCGATCAGGCGGGGCTGCGCGAAGCCATCGCCGCCGAGAAAGACGCGCAACTGGTGCTCATCGATACCGCAGGACGATCGGATCCCGCGGCCCTGCAGGCGCAAGCTCACCTGCTCAAGGCAGCGCCCGAAGCGGAGCAGCACCTGGTGCTGTCGGCCGCCACCGGTGGCCGTGAACTGCGCGCCGTGGTTCGTCGTTTCAAATCGCGCGGCGTGGGCCGCATAATCTTCACCAAGCTGGACGAGGCCGATGGGCCCGCCGGCGTGCTCTCAGTGGCCAGCGAGTTGACCTGCCCGGTTTCCTGTGTGACCGACGGGCAGAAGGTGCCCGACGACGTCCATCCCGCCACCTCGCCGCTGCTGATCGATCTGGTCATGGGCAAGGGAGACTAGCCATGGACCAAGCCGACAGCCTTCGCCTTCGCCTCGTCGATCGTCCACCGGCAGTCGATGTCCCGCGTGAGCCCTTGCGGGTCATCGCGATCACCAGCGGAAAGGGCGGCGTGGGCAAGACCAACATGTCGGCCAATCTGGCCGCGCTGGCCGCGCGTGCGGGCAAGCGCGTGTTGATCGTGGATGCGGATCTGGGGCTGGCCAACGTCGACCTCATCTTTGGCGTGAAGCCCATGCACCACATCGGCGATCTGCTGCAGCCGGGTGTGTCCGCCATGGACGTGCTGATCCAGGCTGGGCCCAATATCCACATCTTGCCCGCGGGCTCGGGCGTGCAGCGTTTGACCGAGTTGGACCGCAAGGACAAGTTGCGCCTGGTGGCCGCGCTCGACGGGCTGCAGGACCACTTCGATCTGGTGATCATCGATTCGGGCGCCGGCATCGGGGACAACGTGCTGTTTTTCGTGGGCATGGCCCAGGAAGTGGTGCTGGTGTTGAGCCCCGAGCCCACCTCGCTGGTGGATGCCTATGCGGTGGTCAAGGTGCTGTCGCAACAGGCGGGCATTCGCAATTTCGCCGTGGTGATCAATCCCGTGGTCGACGAGATGCCGGCGCGGGACATGTTTCAGAAGCTGTCCACTGTCACGGGCCGGTTTCTCACCGCCAAACTGCGCCATCTCGGATATGTGCCGCGCGACGAGAACGTGCACCGCGCGGTCATGGCGCAGAGGCCAGTCGTGGATCTCTTTCCCATGGCGCCTGCCAGCCGCGCCATCGTGGACGTGGCCGCGCGCTTGTTCAGTGAGCCGGCGCCGCAGATCTTGGAAGGCGGCATGAAGATGATGTGGCAGCGCTTGATGAGAGAGGCGGAAGTCCCGCGCAAGGACGGCAATCATGCATAGGGCAATCGCCAGCTAC
>Ga0182021_10000403_pt1 | contig 45465 bp, 50 predicted proteins | sample 612E3MmetaG_FD_120493 | JGI IMG/M metagenome (GOLD analysis project Ga0182021, IMG submission 120493) | Permafrost microbial communities from Stordalen Mire, Sweden - 612E3M metaG (Illumina Assembly) | ecosystem: Environmental > Terrestrial > Soil > Wetlands > Permafrost | place: Sweden... | reverse complement strand
TTCGGGACGATGAGGGCGGTGATGTAGTTCCGCTGGTCGCCGATGAGGACGGCCTGTGAGATGTACTTGTCCCCCTTGAGGAGGTTTTCGACGGGTTGCGGGGCGATCTTCTTCCCGCCACTGGTGACGATGAGTTCCTTCTTCCGGTCGGTGATGTACAGACGGCCCTGGTCATCCTGGTGGCCGATGTCGCCGGTGTGAAAATAGCCATCCGGATCGATCGCCTCCTGGGTGGCCTTCTCGTTGTTCCAGTAGCCCACCATGATGTTGGGCCCCTGGCAGAGAATCTCGCCATCCTCGGCGATCTTCACGAAGGGTCGGCCATTCCACTCTTCATAGATGGGGCGGCCCACACAGCCTGGTACCACCTCTCCAAAACGGTTCACGGTGATGATCGGACTCGTCTCGGTCAGGCCGTACCCCTCGAGGATGGGGATACCGACGATCCAGAAGAACTCCATGATCTTCCCATTGAGGGGGGCGCCGCCACTGACCGCCACTTTCAGGCGGCCTCCGGTGCGCTGGCGGATCTTCTCGAAGACGATGCGGCGAGCAAGGCGGTACCACGCTCCCTTCCAGGAGGGCGGCTCCTGGTCCTTCAGGAGAAAAGGCAGCGCCCGGCGGCCCGCCTGCATGGCCCAGTGGAAGATCAAGCGCTTGATGAGACTGCTGGACGACACCGTGTCATAGATCTTGGCGTAGATCTTCTCGTAGATGCGGGGCACAGAGGCCATGACGGTCGGCCGGACTTCCAGCAGGTCGGCCGCGACGGTGTTGACGTTCTCTGCGTAGTAGATGGCGGCGCCGATGTGGAACCACAGGAAAAGGCCGGCCATGCGCTCGAAGATGTGAGTGAGGGGCAGGAAGCTCAGGGCCCGTTCCTGATCGATGAAGTCCACCGTGGCCTCGGCGGCCAGCACATTGGACACCAGGTTGCCATGGGTGAGCATGGCGCCCTTGGGGTCCCCGGTGGTGCCGGAGGTGTAGATGAAGGTAAGGAGATCCGAGGCCTTTCGCAGGTTGCCCCAGGTGCGGACCTCAGGACGGCGGGCCTCCATGCTTCCGCCTTCTTCCTGGAGGGTGGCCCAGTGGATGAGGGTGCGACCGGTGCCTTCAGGCAGGTCCCCGTCCAGAAGCACAGCCACCTCCAGGTGGGGTAGCTGGTCCCAGTGGGCGAGCACCTTGTCCAGCTGATTCCGATCTGAGCAGAGTACCCAGCGAGACTGGCTGTCCTTGAGGATGAAGGCTGCCTGCGGTGCGTTCAGGGTCGCGTAGATGGTGACGTCCGGCAGCCCCTGGATGGCGCAGGCGAAATCAACGATGGCCCATTCCGGCCGGTTCTCGGACATGATCGCCACGCGGTCCCCGGCCTGGAGTCCCCGGGCGGACATGGCCAGAGCCAGGCGTTCAACCTGGGCCACGACCTCCAAGTGAGAGAGCGGCATATAGATGCCATTCCGCCTAGCCGCCAGGGCATCCGGTAGGTTTCGCTGGGCGGCCTCATAGAAAAGCTGGGCAATGGTTTCGATGGGCTGCGCCACAATGACTCCGGACATTCGGGGATGAGACGGCATGTTAACAGGGGATGGCGCGGTTCCAATGAGTGAGGGGGTCCTGGCCTTCCATTTGGAGCAGCGTGCCCGAGGCGTGTCACCCCATACCGCGCGGGCCCAAACAGGCGACCTTGAGAAACTCCTCGACCATGCCGTTCGTGCCCGCTGGAAAAACTGGGAAGTGAGCCCGAGGACCCTCCGGGGATTCGCCCTTGAACTCGGCGACCGGGGCCTGGATCCTGCGAGCCAGGCCCGCATCCTCTCCACTGTCCGCGGGTTCTTCAAGTGGTTGTGGGAGACGCGGCGGATCGCCAAGAATCCCGCTTCCGGTCTCAGGAATCCCAAACAGCCGAAACGCCTTCCCGCCTTCCTGACGGAAGGGGAGAGCCGGGCCCTCCTGGACCTTCCTCCTGCCGTCGATTTCCCGTCTTCCCGGCTTGCATGCCTTTTGGAGCTGCTCTATGCATCGGGATTGCGCGTCTCTGAACTGGTGGGTCTGGACCTGCAGGATCTGCTCACCGACCAACGAACCCTCCGCGTGATGGGCAAAGGGCAGAAGGAGCGCCTGGTTCCCTATCACGCCCAGGCGGCAACCGTTCTGGACGCCTACCTGCTTTTCCGTTCAGCCTTTCTGGGCGTCAAGGCGCTGCCCGCCATCCCGGCGCTTTTCCTGAACCAGCGCGGGGGTCGTCTCACACCGACCAGTGTGCGGGCCCTGCTGCGATCCGCCCTGGAAGCGGCCGCGGTCCGGTCGAGGGTGAGTCCCCATGCGCTGCGGCACAGTTTCGCCACCCATCTGCTCAACCGCGGGATGGACCTGAGGGCCATCCAGGAACTGCTCGGCCATGCGAGTCTCAGCACGACCCAGCGCTACACTCACCTGGGGCTGGAGGACTTGGCCCGGACTTACGAGAAGGCCCATCCCAGGGCGAAGTCTTGAACCGCGAAATACCGGAGCCAGACCATGGAATCAGTCCTGCCCGTCCCCGCCCCTCCGTCTGTTCCCGTTCACGGGACCGCCGCAGTATTCCCGGTCCGCCGGATCTACTGCATCGGACGCAACTATGCGGACCACGCCCGGGAGATGGGTGTGGACCCCAACCGCGAGCCTCCCTTTTTCTTCGGGAAACCCCATGACGTGGTGGTACCTCGTGGTGGGGAGATCGCCTATCCGCCTGCCACCTCGAACCTCCACTACGAAGTGGAACTGGTGGTGGCCATCGCCAGGGGAGGACGGGACATCCCCGTATCGGACGCACTCGGCTGTGTCTACGGCTATGCAGTGGGCATCGACCTGACCCGGCGCGACCTCCAGGCGAGATCCAAGGAGAAGGGACAACCCTGGGATACGGCCAAGGGCTTTGATCAGTCCGCCCCCATCTCCCCAATCACTCCCGTCTCAGTGTGTGGGCACCTTGAATCGGGCGCCATCTGGCTGTCCGTGAATGGCCTGGAGAAACAGCGGGGCAGCCTGTCCCAGATGATCTGGAGCGTGCCGGAAGTGATCGCGCACATCTCCGGATTCGTGGCATTGGCCCCCGGCGACCTCCTCTTCACGGGCACGCCTGCGGGCGTCGGCCCAGTCGTCGCGGGCGACCGGGTCCGCTGCGGCATCGACGGTCTGGGTGAACTGGAGATCCTGTTGGTCTGAGCCGACTGTCAAGTTCCGCTGATCTTCTTGAACTGGGCGATGATGTCGTCGACGCTGTCTTTCTGGCTGTCGGCCTCGAGGCTGGTATCGAAGATGTGGTCCTGGGTGGCGACCTTCCGATCCAGGAACGCCTCTCCGCCAATGGCCTCGGTATGGATGTTGAAGATCGTGAGGAGCCGAGTCAGGCCGCTCTGGAATTGTTTCAGGAGGATGACCACCTTCTCGATCTTCTGGCGCGTGATGTCCTGGAATTGGAGGATGTTCAGGATCTCGAAAGCCTCGTCGCTGACCTTCGTGATGTGGGCCTTGGCGGGGGCCAAGTCGAGCTCAGTGGCGGGAGTGGCCAGCTGGTGTTCGAAGAGGTACTCGAGCACTTCCTGGGCAAGGGCGTTCTGGTTCTCTCCGGCCGCGGCCCGATCGAGGAACCCAGAAATCGCGGTGTGGAGGGCAGCCTGGAACTCGTTCTGCCGGAGAACCCCGTCCTGGCAGGCCTGAATGGCTCGGGTGGCATCATCGGAGGCGGCCATCAGGGTATCCAGGCGGTTCATCACGCTCTGTGTGGCTTCCTCGGTGTCCGAGGTGATGGCGTCCAGCTGGGCCGCCAGTTCTGGAACCTGGGTGCTCTGATGCTTCACGGAGGCGTCCAGCTGCTGGAGGTTCAGCAGGGTCTGATTGATGCTCGAAACCAGGGCGCCCAGCTCTCCCTTGGCCTCAATGTCGATCCTCTGGTAGACCCGGCCGTTGGCCATGTCCCGGGCGGCCTCGGCCAACCGGGACAGGCTGGCCTGGGAATCGCCCTGAAGCTCCAGGCGGAGGTCCGTGATGAGCTGCTCGAGGCTCAGCAGCCGCTGGTCAAGGCGATCCCGCCTGGCCTGGAAATCGGCCACCAGGCTATCGGGGGGGCCATCCTGTGGCTGATCTTCGGGAGTCTCAATCATGGTATCGCCCCAAAATGATGGTCCGAGGGAGCGGTGGGGAGGTGGGGTGCAGGCCTCAGCTTCACATGGGATCCTTCAGTGAGTCCCCAAGCCTGCATGAATTCCTTAGGGATGGCGACCAGCTTGTCCGCGAGGCCAGTCACGAATTCAACGCGCTCCACGGTCGTCCCCTTGGGCGAGACCATCCGGACGTTCTTGATGCCACCTTGGTAGGGGCCGAGGGCGATCCACCAACCCTCGACGACTTTGGGCAGTTCCAGGTGGTCTCCCTTCTTGAACAGCCCGGATTTGAGGGTCGTGACCCTCAGGTGCGCATCGGGTTCAAGGATCTCAAGGCGTCCGGCAGCTTTGAGGATGGAAGCAGCCTGGAGGACGGCCACATCGTTCTGCCCTGAGACAGCCATGACCTCCTGGAAGTCCCGGTAGCCATCGAAGTAGGGCACGATCCGCCGTTCCTCCACGAAGAGTTTGAGGCCCTCCAATAGCTGCGGCGCAGAAAGAGTGGGCCAAGGCACGGCGGTCAATCGGGGAAAGATCGAGCTCAGACGCTTCCGGCTGTCATGGATCCGGGCCGAATCCATAAGCAGGTCCGGAACCGTGCGACGGATGGTCGCGGGGACCTGCACGTGGGTGGTGAGAAACTCGAAACGACCGGCCACCCATTCAAGGATCTCGAAGGCCGCCGCTTCCCCCTGGGAAGACACGGTCTCCGCGTGGATCACCTCGCCGTTAGAGAAATAGAGCACCCCGCTGACCTTTCCGCAGTTCACCTGGAGCATGCCAGTCTTGCGGTTGACATGGAGCAGTTGGGCCACGTCCGTCAGGGAGATACTATCCAGGGCGCCACGGAGATTGCTCATGCCTGGCTCTCCGGGGAGAGGAGCTCCTCAAGCAGGACCTTTATCCGCTGCCGATTCACGGGTTTCACGATGAAGAGGTCCGGGCCGGACCGAAGCCCTTGGGACCACGCCCTCTCCCCTTCGTAGCCCGTGAGGAGGACGACCTTGATTCCCCGGCATTCCGGATCTTCCTTGATGGAATAACAGAGGGAGGTTCCGCTCTCCCCGGGCATATTGACATCCAGAAAGATGAGATCCACGGCCTCCTGGGCCAGGACGTGTCGCGCACAAGTGGCATCGGGTGCCTCCAGCACCCGATGCCCTTCGATCTCGATGAATTCTCTCAGCAACTGGCGGACGTTGGCTTCGTCGTCCACCACCAGGATGGTACTCATGACCGGGTCTCTCCCATGGTGGTGAGCATTTCTGCGACGGAACGTTCGAGACCCACAAGTACGGCCCTCCCGATGAGGCTGTGCCCGATGTTCAGTTCTTCGATTTCGGGAATCGCGGCCACGGGGCCCACATTCTGCAGGTTGAGGCCATGCCCTGCGAGCACCCTGAGTCCAAGGCGGCTGGCCAGTCTGGCCGCATCGCGGAGGCGGGCCAGTTCGAGCGAAGGATCGGAGTCCATGGGCAGATCGCTGTAGGTTCCTGTATTCAGTTCGACCGCGTCAGCCTCCAACTTGGCGGCCATCTTGACCTGGTCCAGCACGGGATCTACGAACAGGCTGACATGCACGCCAGCGCCCCGGAGCTCTCTGACCACAGGTTTCAACATCCCCTGGAGAAAGACAGCGTCCAGGCCGCCCTGGGTCGTGAGTTCTTCCCGGTTCTCGGGGACCAGGGTCACCCAGGAGGGCTTGCAGGGGATGATGACCTCCATCGCTTCGGTCGTCGCCGCGCATTCCACGTTCAGTGGAATGGCGAGAACCTCCTTCAACACGCGGAGATCCCGCTCCTGGATGTGCCGCCGATCCCCGCGGAGATGAACCGTGATGCTATCGGCACCGGCGCTCTGGGCCAGCAGGGCCGCGGCCACCGGTTCGGGCTCATGCCCGCCGCGGGCCTGCCGCAGGGTAGCCACATGGTCGACATTCACACCTAGCCTGAGATTCAAAGCTGGCTCCAGAGATTGACTTAGCTTACCCGCTAGGCGATTCCTGACGAGATGAAGGTTGGCAGGTAGGGGCATCAAAAAAGGAGTTGAAACACGTATTGTGAAATCGGATAATGGTTGCATGTCCAGCCAGTCTGTTCTTCCAACCCTGTTCCTGGCGCATGGATCTCCCATGCTGGCCCTCGATGGGGAGGACTGGGGCAAGGCCGTCTCGGCCTTCGGCAGGCAGTTGCCGCCTCTCCGCGCCATCTTGGTTTGCTCATCTCATTGGGAGGCGCCGGGCCCCTTCCGGCTTTCCTCGGCGGAAGTCCCAGGGGTGATGCACGATTTCGGGGGCTTCCCCGAGGCTTTGTATGCCCTGGATTATCCGGCCCCTGGTTCCCCGGAACTGGCTGTCGAGGCTTCAGGACTGCTGGCCAAAGCTGGACTGGAGGCCGTGCTGGATCCTGAGCGTCCCCTCGACCATGGAGCTTGGGTACCTCTGCGATACCTCCGGCCCGAGGCAAGCGTCCCCGTGATTCAACTCTCGCTGCCCCTGTCTCGGACACCGGAACTATTGCTGGCGGCCGGGCGGGCCCTGGCGCCGCTTCGGCAGAGCGGCGTACTCATCCTGGGAAGCGGTGGCATCGTGCACAACCTCCGGCTTCTGGATTGGGGGGGGACTTCAGGTCCCCAGCCTTGGGCTACTGCCTTCAGTCGTTGGATCCAGGCACAACTGGTCGCCGGCAATGAAGCTGCCCTCATGGATTGGAAAGGGGCCCCTGGTTCGGCAGAGTCCGTACCCACTTCAGAACACTTGGACCCCCTCTTCCTGTCCCTGGGCGCCTCGGGCGGGCTGCCGGAGGCGCTGTACGAAGGCTGGCAATTGGGCAGCCTCAGCTTGACGAGCTATGTCTTTCCCTAACTACCTGCCTGGCCTCAATCGGCCCACCCGCCTCCCAGGGCTTTGCATAGGGAGACCAGGGCCGACAGGCTCTGGCTACTTGCCTGGAGCGTCTGGTCCTCCTGGCCGATCAGGTTCCTGCGGGCTTCCAGCAGTGTGATTTTAGAAACTTCGCCCGCCTTCCATTGCAGCTCTGTCATGGATACCAGCCGACGCTGCTGGTCTTCCGCGTCCAGCAGCTGGCGGCGGCGATCCTCGCTGCGGGCCATCCGGGTCAGGGCGACCTCCACGTCCGCCACTGCGGAAAGGACTGACTTCCGGTAGGAGGCGGAGGTGGCCTCGAAGGCGGCTTCGTTCGCCTTGACCCGGCTCTTCATCTGACCGTTGTTGAAGATCGGTACATGAAACTGGGGACCCACGCTCCACATGCGGCTGGCGCTATCCAGCAGGGTACCGGACTGGACGGAGGCCCACCCTCCCGTTCCCACCAATGAGAACCGCGGATAGCGGTCCGCCACGGCGGCCCCGATATCAGCGCTCGCCGCGGCCAGCTCGCGCTCGGCGATCCGAACATCCGGCCTGCGCTTGAGCAGATCCGAGGGGAGTCCGGGGGCCGGCGCTTCAGGCACCGCCAAGGGCCGGGCCGTCTCCCCCAGCTGGGCCTCCAGGCTGGCCATGGGCAGGTCCGTGAGGATGGAAAGGGCGGCCAGGCTCTGGCGCATTCCGAGCCGGAGCTCCGCCAGGCTCGCCTCCTGGATGCGGCGGCTGGTCTCGGCCCGCTGGACCTCGAGACTCGTCACTTCCCCAGCCCTGGCCTGCAGGGTAGTCAGGCGCACCAGTTCCTCGTGGTTCTTCAGGTTGTCCAGGCCCAGCCTCAGCCGCTGTTGCCACGTCCGGTACTCGATGTAGTTCCGCGCCACTTCCGCGGAGAGTACGAGGCCAGCATCCCTCAGACGTTCAGCGGTGGCCTCGGCGCGGGCCTGCGCGGCCTCGGAGAGGCGCCGGTTGTGGCCGAAGAGATCGAGCTCCCAGGAGGCATCGAAGGCGATCTGGTGGTTGGTGAACTCGGTCTGGATGTTCTTGAAGGGAAGGTTGGCCAACATTTCTCCGTTGGCACTCAGCCGGTCCTTGGAGACCTGGCCTCCCACACCGAGCTCGGGGCCTCCGGCGGCGTCCTGGATTCCCTGCATCGCCCGGGCCTGGCGCAGCCTCGCCTCGGCGATCCTGAGGTCGGGACTCTGGGCGAGGGCCCGCTGGATCAGGCCATTCAGCTGGGCATCACCCAAGGGCTCCCACCATCGTGAGGAAAGTGTGGCGGTGCCGCCGGAAGCCGCGTAAGCGGCTGGCAGTCCCGAAGCGGGAGTGACATAGGTCGGGCCCACGGGACGGCAGGCCAGGAGAAGCAAGGGCAGGCAAAGGAGAAGCTGTTTCATGGCAAGCCTCGGTCAGGCGATATGGCGGCGGAACAGGCGGAGGGCGGCGGAAAGGGTGACAAGGGCAATGGCCAAGAGGGGCCAGAGCAGGTGCCAGGCGTCCCGAAACCCGAAGTCCTTCAGGAAGCAGCCTTTCAGGATCGGGATGAAATAGCTCAGTGGGTCGCAGATGGCCACCCATTGGAAGAACCGGGGCATGTTCTCGATGGGGGCCACGTAGCCCGAGAGCATGACCGCCGGCGCCATGAAGGCGAACACCCCGAGAAAGGCCTGCTGCTGGTTTTCGGAGATCGATGAAATGAAGAGTCCGACACCGGCCAGGGCGAGGCCATAGAAGACCATGCCCGTGAGGAGCAGGGGCACCGATCCCGTGAAAGGCACGCCATAGCCCCAGGCTGCGGCCACGGCGATGAAGCTGCCCTGGACCACGGCGATGGCCACGCCCGGCACCGCCTTCCCAGCCATGATGTAGGCGGGGGTCAGCGGCGAGACCAGCAGTTGGTCGAAGGTGCCCTCCTCCCGCTCCCGCGCGACGGAGAGAGCCGTCACGATCAGGCAGCCGATGGTGGTGATGATGGCCACCAGGCTGGGCAGGACGTGCCATTTGAACTCGAGATTGGGGTTGTAGAGGTTTCGGACGCTCAGGGTCGAGGCCGGCTGCGCCCCACGTTCGGCGCCGTAGTCCTGGAAGACCTGGGAGGCATAGCCCGCCGCGATCTGACCGCTGTTGGACCGGCGGCCGTCCAGCAGCACTTGCACCTGGGCGGTCTTCCCCGAAGCCAGGCACCGGGAGAAATCCATGGGGAAACGGAGGGCGAGGAGGGCCTTCTGCTGATCGAGGGCCTCCTGCATGGCTCCATCGTCCTGGACCATCGCGATTTTGGAGAAGGCGGCGGTGCGGGACAGCCGCTGGATCAGTTCCACCGAAGCCTGGCCGCCATCCTGATTGAAGATCGCAAGGGTGCTGTTCCTCACTTCCAGGGTGGCGGCGAACGGGAAGATCAGGGTCTGGAGGACGACCGGCATGATGAGCATGGTCCGGGCCCGTGTGTCCCCGAGGATCACCTGGAATTCCTTGATGATGAGACACAGGAGTCGGTTCAACATCGGATCAGTCCAGAGTTCGGCGGGTTTTCCAGGCGGTGAGGCCCAGCCAGAAAAGCATGAGCAGGCCCAGGCCCAGGGCATTGACCCAGAGGAGTGCGCCCACGGTGCCAGCCTGGAACAGGGTCTGGAGGGAACTGGCAAAGTACCGGGCGGGAATGATGCGGGTGAGGAACTGCAGGATCTTCGGCATGCTGTCGATCTCGAAGACAAAGCCCGAAAGCATCAGGGCCGGCAGGAAGGCCGAGGTGAGGGCGGCCAGGGCCGCGTTGAACTGGCTCCGCAGCACCGTGGACAGGAACAGGCCCATGCCTAGGGCGCAGCCCAGGAAGAGGGTCGAGAGTCCGAAGAGGGCCGCCAGGGAGCCCCGGAAGGGCACTCCCATGAGGAACACCGACACGCCCAGGCAAAGGACCATGGCGAGCATGCCAAGGATGTAGTAGGGGATGATCTTCGACATCAGCAGCTCGGCCTTGGTGACGGGCGTGGCCAGCAGGGCCTCCATGGTGCCCCGCTCCCATTCCCGCGCCACCACCAGGGAAGTCAGGAGCGCACCGATGATTGTCATGACCACCGCGATGGATCCGGGCACCAGGAAATTGCGGCTGACATTGCTGGGATTGAACCAGGTGCGCAAGCGCAGGTCCAACGCCGGCGATGGATGGGCACCCAGATCCGCCGCCAGGCCCTGCTGCCACGTGTCGAAGGCCCCTCTTGCATAGGCGGCTATGAAGGCGGCGGTGTTGGGTTCGGCGCCATCGGTCAGCACCTGGATGGCGGCGTCTCCGTGCCCTTGCTTCAACTTGGAGGTGAAGTCGCCCTTTACGATGACGATGCCCCTGATCTCCCCGTGAGCCATGCGGGTCACGAGCCCATCCCGGGAGGTTCCCGCATGGACCTCGAAGTACCGGGAGGCGCGCAGGGTCTGCTCCAGGCGGACTGCTGCAGGCCCCGGATCCTCCCTGAGCAGGCCGATTCGCATGTGGTCGGCATCCAGGTTGATGGCGTAGCCCATCACGAAGAGGAGGATCACCGGCAGGATGAAGGCCACCAGGATGCTGCTGGGGTCCCGGACGATCTGGTAGGACTCCTTCCGGCACAGGGCCCACAGCCGACGAGGGTTGAGTTTCTTCATCGGTCGGCCTCCGTGACGAGTTCGATGAAGGCGTCTTCCATGGTGGGGTTCGGATGCTCCGGGGTGGCGACCCCCTGCTTGAGTTCATCGGGGGTGCCCAGGGCGATGAGTTTGCCCCGGTAGACCAGGCCGATGCGGTCGCAGTACTCCGCCTCGTCCATGAAGTGGGTGGTCACCATGACCGTCACGCCCTTCTGGGCCAGGCCGTTGATGTGGGTCCAGAATTCCCGCCGCGTGACAGGGTCCACGCCAGAGGTGGGCTCGTCCAGGAAGATCACCTGCGGCTCGTGCATCACCGCGCAGGCCAGGGCCAGCCGCTGTTTGAAGCCCAGGGGGAGTTCGCCGGTGAGGGTGTCCATGAAGGGTGCCAGGGCGAAGGCCTCGACCATCTCCTGGATCTTGACCTGCTGTAGTTCCCCTTCCAGGCCGTAGACGCCCGAAAAGAAGACCAGGTTCTTCCGGACGGTGAGCTGGGCATAGAGGGAGAACTTCTGCGCCATGTAGCCCAGGCGCTGCCTGGCCTCAGACGGGCTGGACTTCAGGTCGATCCCCATGACCAGGGCCTGTCCCTCGGAAGGTTTCAGGAGGCCACACTCCATCTTGAAGGTAGTGGATTTCCCCGCGCCGTTGGGCCCCAGGAGTCCGAAGACCTCGCCCTTGGCCACCTTGAAGCTCACGTCATCCGTAGCCGCGAACTCACCGAAGCGCTTGGTCAGCTGTCGGGCTTCGATGACTGCGCGGGGATCGATGCGCGGATCCAGCTCGACCTGGGGCATGAACTCCGCCAGGGCCGAGTCCCCTCCCGGGCCACCCCCCAGCAGGCTGATGAAGGCGTCCTCCAGATGCGGCGCCACTTCCACCATCGCCGCCCCGGGCCCGGCTTCCAACTGCGCCAAGTCGGGCCGTTGGCCTGCCTCCCGCAGCACCAGTCGGACATTGGCCCCCTGAATGACGCCATCCATCACTTCCGGCGCCCTCAGGGCTCGCTGGAGCACATCCCGGCGGTGACCGGCGATGTTCACCAAATGGAAGCAGCGGCCCCGCATTTGGCCCAGCAGCGTTTGCGGGGGGCCACTGGCCATGACCTGCCCCTGGTTCATCAGCCGCACGTCATCGCACAGCTCGGCCTCGTCCAGGTAGGCGGTGCTCCACACCACGGTCATGCCGCCCTGGGCCAGTTCCCGGACCATCCGCCACAACTCCCGCCGGGAGATGGGATCCACACCAACACCAGGCTCGTCCAGCAGCAGCACCCTGGGCGTGCCCAGGAGGCTGCAGGCCAGCCCGAGTTTCTGCTTCATGCCGCCCGAAAGCTTCGCCGCAAACCTGCCGGTGAACGGCTCCAGATTCGTGAAGGCCAGCATCTTCTCGAAGCTCCGTTGCCGCTCGGCTCCGGTCACGTTCCGCAGGTCGGCATAGAGGGTCAGGTTCTCCAGGACGGTCAGGTCCTCGTAAAGCCCGAATTTCTGGGGCATGTAGCCGATCTGGTCCCGCAGGAGGTCCCCTTGCGTGAACGGATCGAGGCCTAGGATGCGCACGGAGCCCGAAGTGGGCCGGAGGAGCCCCGCCAGGGTCCGCAGCAGGGTCGTCTTGCCCGCCCCGTCGGGCCCCACAAGGCCCGTGATGCGGCCATGCGCCATGGCAGTCATGACGTGATCCAGGGCCGTCGGGCCATCGGCATGGAACCGTTTGACCAGGTCGCTGACCTCGATGGCCGGGCCCTTTCCCGCCGGGCCAGGCGTCATTTCGCAATCCTGAGGGTCACTGGCATGCCCTGGCGCAGCTGCGCATCCGGATCCTGCACCACGACCCGCAGGCGATAGACCAGGGAGGTTCTCAGATCGGGAGTCTCCACAGATTTGGGAGTGAATTCCGCCGTGGGGGACACGAAGCCCACGGTGCCGTGGTAGGGCCTACCCGGCCGGGAATCGGTCTGGAGCAGCAGCTTGGTGCCGGGCGTGAAGAGGCCCAAGTGGGATTCGCCGACATAGGCCCGGACCCAGACCGGATTGGTGAGCGAGAGGCTGAACGCTGGGGTGCCCACCTGCACCATGGTCCCCTTCTCGATGGCCCGGGTGAGGATCACGCCTTCACTGGGGGCCGTGAGCAGGGCATCCTTCAAGGCGAGCCGCGCCGTGCCCAGCTGGGCCAAGGCCTGCTTGAGCTGGGCATCGGATTCGGCGATCTCCTCCTTGCGGAAGCCCGTGGTCATGAGCCGGGCTTCTTCTTCGGTGCTGCGCACCTGGGCTGCGGCCTGATTTCGGACCGACTGGGCCGTGTCCAGGGCCCGCTGGGAGGTGGCCCCCTCCGGCGCCAGGGTCTTCTGGCGGGCCAAGTGCTGCTCGGCCTCGGCAAGAGAGGCCCGGGCCGCCCCTAGCTTGGCCTTGGCCTGCTCGATGTCCTCGGTGCGGTAGCCCCGGTGCATCAGGGCATTGCGGGCGGTCAGCGCCGCCGCGGCCCCTTCGGTGGCGTGGAGGCTGTTCTGCAAGGGCTCTGGATCCAGCGTGGCGAGCAGGTCCCCGGGCTTCACCAGATCCCCTTCGTCCACCTGCAGGCTCAGCACGCGCCCGGCCACCCGGAAGGCGAGGCTGGCCTCCCGGATATCCACGTTCCCGTAGATCGTGGCATTCTGCGCCTCCGCGACGGAACTCCGGTAGTAGGCCAGTCCCGCCGACCCGACGGCCAGGACCACGACCGGGATGATGATGGCTTTCTTGTTCATGGGATTCCTCAGCTAAACGATGGGATCGGGCAGGGGGGGCAGCGGGGCGCTCGGGTCGCGGGCGACGCCGCGCCAGAAGAGGTCGAACCAGGCACGCATGCCGGCCACGACGGCTTCCTCCGGGGGCAGGTCCATGAATCGGGGCAGCATGACGGGGGCCACATCCAGGATCTCGAGCTGCATCTTCACCAGGAAGAAGGTCGCCAGCATCGGATGGAGCCCGGGCCTCAGCTCACCGCGCTCGAGACCCTGCTCGAAAACCCGGCGGATGGCGGTGACGACGGGTCGCATCTGCCCTTCGATGAGGCCCGTGATGCCTTCGGCGCCTTTCGCGATTTCGCCCCGGACCAGGGACCGGATCCCGGGATCCTGACTTAAGTGGCGATGGTAGATCAGCAGCACCTCCCAAAGGCGTTGGGCCGTGGGGCGCAGGTCGCTGGCCTCCGCCAGGCGTTCCACATCCTTGAGAACCCCCGGGAATCGCCGCTGGAGCAGGGCCGCGAAGAGGGCCTCCTTGCTGTCGAAGTGGTAGTAGATCAGGGCCGGATCGCAGCCTGCCCGGCGAGCGATGGCCCGCAGGCTGGCTGCCTGGAGCCCAGCCTCGGCGAATACTGCCTGGGCCGCGTCCAGCAACTGGTCAGGATCCACCTTGGTGGGTTTGGGTCCCCGGGATTTGGAGGGCGAAGCGGCGGTCATGGGTGTCCAATTCAACAAGCGTTGAATTATGTGACCCCCATGCGCACCATGCAAGGACCTATTTCATTGATCGTGGAAATTATCGCGAAGCATCAAAAAGCCCCCGTGGCATCGGGGGCTTTTCAGGGGAACGTCGGTTATCACTCGCCGGAGATGGGAACCACCGTGGTGTCCTCAATGGTGAGGACTTCCGCTTCCTCGAAGGCAATGCGGTTTTCCTCGACCTCGGCCACCGCGACCTGGCCCCAGAAGGAGGCGAGCTTAGGTGCGTCCTGGGCCTGGCCGTGCTTGTTCACGGGCACGACCACCTCGACCTTGGGGAAGGCGCCCCGCTGCAACTGCTCGCAGCGCTTGCCTGCGATCACGACGAAGCGGTACTTGTTGGCGATTTCATCAGGAACACGAACAATGGTGCGCTGGGTCATGGGCACTCCGAACCTGGAAGTCTAACACCAGGGAGTCTTGCGGGCAATGATTGAAGGTAGGATGAGGGGTTTTCCCGGGAGGGACCATGGAACGGGGCAAGCTCTGGCGATCGGCCTTCGGGAACAATGTGCGGCTCCTGGAAATGAACGGTGCCGGGCTCACGCCGGAAATGGCCTCCCAGCGGCCCGCCAACGGGGTGGCCTCGGCCGCCTGGATCCTGGGGCACCTGGTTTCCTTCCGCCGGCGCACCGTGAGGCTGGTCGGCGGGGATCTCCCGGAAGACCCCATTTGGGAGCAGCACTATGCCAGAGGCGGCCCGGGGGCCAAGGCACATCTGGGCTGGCCTGAGCTGGTGGAGGCCTTCCAGTCCGCCGACCAGGCGCTCAAGGCGGCCTTCCAGCAGCTGACCGACTGGGACCGTCCGACCACGAACCCGGCCCTGGGGATCGAACAGCCCCTCGAGCAGGTGCTGGCCTTCCTCTTCATGCACGAGTGCTACCACTTGGGGCAGATCGGGATCATCCGGAAACTCCACGGCCTTCCGGGAGCTATCTGATGCAAATTATTTTGGGCATCACAGGCGGAGTGGCGGCCTACAAGTCTGCGGAGCTGGCACGGCTGCTGGTCAACCAGGGCCACCTGGTCCGCTGCATCCTGACCGAGGCGGGCGCCCGGTTCATCACGCCGCTCACCCTCACGAGCCTGACCGGAGAGCCCTGCTACGGCGCCAACCCCGACCAGGGCGAGTGGCGGGCGAATCCCAGCATCGAGCACATTGAATTGGCACGCTGGGCCGATCTGGTGGCGGTGGTGCCCGCCACGGCGAACATCCTCGGCAAGGCCGCCAATGGTCTGGCCAACGACCTGCTCAGCACGGTGCTGTTGGCCACACGGGCACCCGTACTCTGGGCCCCGGCCATGAATACGGGTATGTGGGAACATCCCGCGGTTCAGGCCAATGTGACCCGGCTCAAGTCCTTTGGCCACGCGGTCGTGGACCCCGGCGAGGGGTTCCTGGCCTGCGGGGAGGAGGGCTCCGGCAAGCTGGCCGAAGTGGCCTCCATCGCCGAGGCCATCCAGGTGCATGGCTCGCCCAAATTGCGGAGCCTTAATGGCCGGCGGGTGCTCATCACGGCGGGTCCCACCCGGGAGGACCTGGACCCGGTCCGGACCCTCACCAACCGCAGCACCGGCAGGATGGGCGTCGAACTGGCACGGGCCTTCAGGGACGCGGGGGCGAGGGTGGAACTCGTGCTTGGGGGAGAGGGACCGGCGCCCTGGGGTGTGGAGACAGTCCGGGTCCACAGCGCCCAGCAGATGCTGGAGGCCTGCCTGGCTCGCTGGGCGGATTCAGACGGCCTCGTAGCCGCCGCCGCCGTGGCCGATCAGAAACCGGAATGCCCATCTATAGAGAAGGCCAAGAAAGGCGATGGGCCAGAGACCCTGGTGCTTGTAAGGACACCCGACATCCTGGCGCAGCTCTCGGCCGCCCGGCGCTCTGACCAGTGGGTCCTCGGATTCGCCGCCGAAAGCGAAAACCACCTGGACCATGCCATGGCCAAGTTGAAGAATAAAGGCCTGGACGCCGTGCTGGTGAACGACGTTCAGGATGGCAAAGGCTTCGGGGCCCAGGCCAATACGCTCACGCCCCTCACCGCCCAGGGAGCCCACCCGCCCATTGGGCCGCTGTCCAAGGACCAACTGGCCCGGGCCGTGGTGCAATGGTGGGCGCAACGGCTGGAGGCCAGGCCTGACTAGGGACTGCGTCTCAGAGGGCCGGATCCATCCAGGGGAGCACTTCACTGGGTCGGCCGGTGACATTGCCCAGGCGCACAGCCACGACCACGATCCAGCCTTGTGGGCGCTGGAGGGAACCCAGGTCCATGACGAAGGTCCCGCCGGGCCCTGGCAGGTCAGGACGCCGCCGTTCCAGCACCACCTCACCGCGGCTGAAGACTTCCTCGGGGGTGGGCTTGCTGAGTCCCAGGGGCAGGTAGATGACTCGCACGATCTCGATTCCCACGAGGGAATCCCCTTTTGCGTCTGCCAAAGGCAGTACCATCCGGAGTTTCCGCAGGGCATCTAGGTGCACTTCCATGGCCTGGGCGGCTGCCCGGGGCCGGGGGAAGGGGTCGCCCTTCCGCCCACAGTGGATTGCCAGGATACAGAGGGTGATCGCGAGCACCGGATTTGCTAGGCTGAAGGAACGCATCCCATCCATCATGCCCGAATCCGAGGTCCACTTATGCCCGTGACCAAGATCCTCATTGCCAATCGAGGGGACGATGACCCCTCCGCGATCGAGCGGAGCGAGGGGGCGGGAGCGAAGCGATCGGGGTCAGGTCCCCGCGCAGGGCAGCGAACCGAAACGAATGGGAGGGGATGAACCATGCCCGTGACCAAGATCCTCATTGCGAACCGCGGGGAAATCGCCATCCGCGTCATCCGCACCTGCCGCGAGATGGGCATACCCACCGTGGCCGTCTATTCTGAGGCCGACCGCAGCGCGCTGCATGTGCGGATGGCCACGGAAGCCTACTTCATCGGTCCTTCCGTGGCGCGGGAGAGCTACCTTGTGCTCGAGAAGATCCTGGACGTCTGCAAACGCAGCGGCGCCGATGCCGTGCACCCAGGCTACGGCTTCCTTTCCGAGAATGCTGAAGCAGCCCGTGCTTTCGAGGCCGCTGGCATCACGTTCATCGGCCCACGTCCCGATTGCATCGTGAAGATGGGGTCGAAGACTGCCGCCCGTGAAGTGGCCATCGCGGCAGGCTGCCCCGTGGTGCCGGGCATCCAGGAGACCATGGGCGATGAGGAGTTGCTGGAGGCCTCCAAGAAGATCGGGTTCCCCGTGATGCTGAAGGCCGCCATGGGCGGCGGCGGCAAGGGCATGCGCCTGGTGACCCATCCTGATGAGTTCACTTCTTCTCTGGCCCGGGCCCGGGGGGAGGCCCTCTCGTCCTTCGGGGACGACAGCGTGTACGTGGAGAAGGCCATTGTTCAGCCCCGCCACATTGAGATCCAGGTCTTTTCCGATACGCACGGGAACCATGTCTACATGCATGAGCGCGAATGCTCAGTGCAGCGCCGCCACCAGAAGGTCATCGAGGAGGCTCCCAGTCCCCACGTCACACCGGAGATGCGCAAGGCCATGGGCGAGGCGGCCCTCAAGGTCGCCCGGGCCGTGAACTACGTGGGTGCAGGCACCGTGGAATTCCTGGCGGACTCTGAACGCAACTTCTACTTCCTGGAAATGAATACCCGCCTGCAGGTGGAGCATCCTGTCACCGAATGGATCACGGGTCTTGATCTCGTGAAGTGGCAGATCCTCGTCGCCCGTGGCGAGAAGCTGCCACTGACCCAGGAACAGATTCCCCTCAATGGATGGGCGATGGAATGCCGCGTCTATGCAGAGGATCCTGACAAGAACTTCATGCCCAGCCCAGGGAGGATCACCTTCCTGCGCACTCCCAGCGGCCGGAATGTGCGCGACGACAGTGGCGTCTACGAAGGGGCCGAGGTCCCGATGTTCTATGACCCCATGATCAGCAAGCTGAGCACCTGGGGCTCCACGCGGCTGAAGGCGATCGATCGCATGCGCGCGGCCCTGACCGAGTACCGCATCGGGGGCATCCGCCACAACATCGCTTTCCACGAGGCCTTGATGGAATACAGGCCCTTCCGCGAGGGCGCGCTGCACACGGGCATCCTTGATAAGCCCTTTTGGATCCGGAAAGAACAGGGCCCTGATCTGAAATTTGCCGTGGCCGCTGCCATGCTGCATGAACTCGAAACCGAACAGCGCCGGGCCACCCAGCCTGCGACCAATGGTGATGGCAAGCCCGATGCATGGAAACAATGGGGTCGATTCAACCGTCTGTAGTCGTAGCTGAGGAGAAATTCATTTATGAAACGCACACTCATCCTCGGCAAGGATCAGCATGATGTGGAATTGTTCCACGAGGACGGCGTAACCACCCTGGTCTGGGAAGGGGAGAGCCACGTCATCGACATTCTTGAACTGGAATCCGGTTGCTATTCCATTCTCATGAACGGCCGCTCGGTAGAGGTCCGGCTGGATCAGGCCAAGTCCCCGGATCCGGAGGCGCACGCTTACAGTGCCATGCTCTACGACGGTGCCTACGAATTCGCGCTCGTGGATCCCAGGCGTGCCCTGCTTTCTGGGGCCGGTGGAGCCGGAGGTGGGGGTGGTCTGCTCTTGTCGCCCATGCCTGGGAAGATCGTGAAGCTGCTCGTTAAGGCCGGTGACCAGGTCCAGGAGGGCCAGACCCTTCTCGTCATGGAGGCCATGAAGATGCAGAACGAACTGAAGACCAGCACTACTGGAACCGTCATGACGGTGCATGTCCAGGAGGGCGCCACCGTAGAGACGGGGGCCACGCTCATCACCGTCGTGGCGGCCGAAGCCTAACCATGAGGTCTCGGTACCGCCGCAGGCGATACCGAGAGAATGAAGTCAAATGGCGCCCATTGTTAGTGATGGAGGCCTCGCGTATCGCCGCAGGCGATACCGAGAGAATGAAGTCAAATGGCGCCCATTGTTAGTGATGGAGGCCTCGCGTATCGCCGCAGGCGATACCGAGAAGATGCAGAACGAACTGAAGACCAGCACCACCGGAACCGTCATGACGGTGCATGTCCAGGAGGGCGCCACCGTGGAGACAGGGGCCACGCTCATCACTGGCGTGGCGCCCGAGGCCTTATTTGCTTGCAACGCTCGCTCCTCCTGAGTTAGCGTGTGGCAGAGGTCACACCCAACCCTTGGAGGACTTATGAAGAGAATCTTGCAGATCCTGCTCGCGGGAACCGCCCTGACCCTTTCTGCCCAGCAGGGGACGGCCTGGGTGGCAGGTGAACTGGGCGGGACTGGCTGGAGAAGCGGATGGAACCTGAAAGACGAGATCCACTACGGACTAGGTGTGGGTCATTGGTACACCGACCGCTGGGGACTCGATCTCCGTCTCCTTCAGAACGATATCCAATACAGCGGACCGAACGCCCCCTCTGGGAAGGAGACGCATCTTCTGGTCTCCGGACTCTTCAACCTTCGTCCGGGTGCTGACAACTGGTATCCCTACCTGGCGGCCGGAGTGGGCGGAACGAATCTGGATGCCCCTTACTCAGGGCAGTCCAGCAGTGCCACCCGGTTCAACTACCATGCTGGGGCGGGTATGATGGGCAAGCCTGTCGAGCATGTGTTGTTCGATGTAAGTGTCAAGGCGGTTCAGGTGAATTTACCTTCCGGTCACCGGACGGAGGCCATGGCTACGATCGGCTTGGGTTACACCTGGGGCGGCGTTCAGGCGGTAGCACCTGCTGCTGCCCCCGCTCCTGCCCCTGAGCCGCCGAAGCCTGCAGCCCCTTAGCCAAAGCCAGAGCCTGTGGTCCCGCCGCCGCCACCTCCTCTTCCGGCTCCCGAGCCAGTCAAGGAAGTCGTTGCGCCCGCGCCCAAGAAACCTGCTGGCAAGTAGTCCTGGCAATGGAGTGAAGTGGCGGGGCTGGTCCCCGCCACTTTTATTCTGGAGAATGCCCATGTCCCTGAAAAACGAGTTCAAGGCATTCATCATGAAGGGCAACGTGGTCGATCTGGCGGTGGCCGTGGTCGTAGGCGCCGCTTTCGCCAAGATCGTCACGGCCTTCGTGGATGGGATCGTCATGCCCCTGGTGACCTCCGTCCTCCCGGCGAACATCAAGTGGGAAGAGTGGGTGCTTGGGAAATTCCGGATCGGTGCAGTGCTGGGCGCCACGGTGAACTTCTTGATCATCGCCCTGGTGATCTTCCTCGTGCTGATCAAGTTCCTGGGCAGGTTCATGAAGAAGGAGGAGGCCCCGGCCGCCCCTGCGACCAAGGAGTGTCCTGCCTGCCTGGAACCAGTGCCCCTCAAGGCCACCCGCTGCAAGCACTGCACGAGTCAGCTCTGATCGTGTTCCCCAGCATGAAAGGGCCCGGTTCTCCGGGCCCTTTCGCTTGTGAGATCAAGGGGTCCCGTGGTGAACTGGAAGTTCAACCCCGGGGCGCTTGGGTGCGCCCCCCGACGCACGAGGGCGCCGATGAGCGAGCAGGCTCCGGTTAGCATGCCATTTCCAGAGGGAAAGAAGCAGGGTGAACCTGCCCCGGAATCGCCGAAGGCGATTGCCGGGAGAAAGTACTCGGTCTTCCTTCCAAGAACCGACTTTCCGATGAAGGCAGACTTGCCCCAGCGCGAGCCGAAACGGCTGGAGCGCTGGAAGGCCGAAGGCCTCTACCACCGAGTCGAGGCCAGGCGCAGGGCCGACAATGTTGCCGGGAAAGGCCGAGGTCGCGAAGTTCTGCATGACGGCCCGCCCTATGCCAATGGCGCCATCCACATGGGCCACGCCCTCAACAAGATCCTCAAGGATGTGGTGGTGAAGTCCCGATGGATGGAAGGCTACGAGTCGCCCTACGTACCGGGCTGGGACTGCCACGGGCTGCCTATCGAGCATGCGGTCGAGAAGGACCTGGGGCCCAAGCGTCGCGAGATGAGCCGGGCTGACTTCCTGCAGAGGTGCCGCGCCTATGCCCAGAAGTGGATCGATACCCAACGTACCGCCTTCCAGCGTCTGGGTGTGCTGGGTGCATGGGAACGGCCTTATGTGACCATGGATCCCCTCTATGAAGCGGAGACTGTGCGCCACCTGGCGAAGCTCTTCGCGAGCGGCAGCGTCACCCGCAAGCTGAAGGTGGTCCATTGGAGCTATGGCGCCCGTACAGCCCTGGCCGAGGCCGAGGTCGAGTACGCCGATCGGACCAGCCCTGCCATCACCGTTGCCTTCCCTGTGGCGGATGAAGATGCCCGGCGCCTGGATCTGCCCACCCCACTCTTCCTACCTATCTGGACCACCACGCCGTGGACCCTGCCCAGCAACCTCGCCGTGGCCATGCACCCGGATTTCGAGTACGCCGTGGTGAGGGCCGGTGACCTCCACTACATCGTGGCCGTTCCATTGCGGGATGATTTCGCCTCGAAGCTCGGTGTGGAGCTGCATACAGTCGAGATTCGCCGAGGCAAGGAATTCCAGACCCTCGTAGCGCGGCATCCCTGGATCAACCGCGAAAGCCCCGTGCTATTGGCGGATTACGTCACAGCGGATACGGGCACAGGCCTAGTGCATACGGCGCCGGATCATGGCGTCGACGACTTCAACCTGGCCCACCACCTGGGCCTGCTCCAGCTTGTGGGGCCGGATGGCAAATTCCTTCCAACCGTGAACGACCCGGAGCTCGAAGGGAAGAACATCTTCGACTGCAACCCGCTGGTCGTGGGGCGGCTGCGGCGGGAAGGGCGCCTTTTGCACGAAGAGTCCCTGACGCACAGCTATCCCCACTGCTGGCGGACCAAGACACCCATCCTCTTCCGCGCCACCGAGCAATGGTTCATCACCATGGATACGGAGCTGACCGGGAAGGGCCGGACGCTGCGCGAGTTGGGTATCGAGGGGGTCGAGCAGACCCAGTGGATCCCTGCCCAGGGCCAGAACCGCATCCAGGCCATGATTGCGGGCCGTCCCGACTGGTGCATCAGCCGCCAGCGCGCCTGGGGCACACCCATCACCGTGCTGCGCTGCGAGGTCTGTGGTGAGCCCCTGGTGGCCGATTCCATCTTCGAGACAGCTGCGCTTGCCATCGAGCAGGGTGGCATCGAAGCCTGGGGAGATCTTCCCGTCGAGAATCTGGTGCCAGCAGGCGCCACCTGTCGTTGTGGCTCCACGACCTTCCTGAAGGAAACGGACATCCTCGACGTCTGGATCGATTCCGGCGTCAGCGCCTCTGTGGTCTGCGAATCCCACCCAGAGCTGACTCGTGACGACTATGGGAAGTTCATCTACCTGGAGGGCTCTGACCAGCACCGGGGTTGGTTCCACAGCTCCCTGTTGTTCAACCTCGCCGCCACGGGCACCAAGCCGTACAAGCAGGTGGTCACCCACGGCTTCGTGCTGGACGGCAAGGGCCAGAAGATGTCCAAGAGCCTGGGCAACGTCATCACGCCCGAGGAGATCCTGAAGACCCTGGGCGCCGATATCCTGCGCTGGTGGGCCGCCAGCTGCGACTACAGCGAGGACATACGCATTTCTAAGGAGATCCTCGACCGCAGCGCCGACGCCTACCGCAAGATCCGCAACACCCTGCGGTTCCTGCTGGGTGCCCTGGCGGACTTCGATCCCGCCAAGGATTATGTCGCACCCAGGGACCTCGCGCCCCTGGATCGCTGGGTGCTGGATGCCTTCGCCCGCACCACCGCCGAGGCGCGGGACGCCTATACGCGCTTTGAGTTCCACCGGGCCACCCAGGCCATCCACGGCTTCTGCCAGCTGGAACTCTCTGGTCGCTACTTCGAGATCATCAAGGACCGCCTCTACTGCGATCCCCTGGACTCGCCCCGCCGCCGCAGCTGCCGCCAGACTTGCTGGGAACTGGCCAAGGGCCTCTGCACCCTCCTCGCGCCGGTGATGAGCTACACCGCCGACGAGGCCTGGGAGCAGATCCCGGGTGTTGAAGGCAGCGTCCATGAGCAGCGGTTCCCCCTGCTCAGCGGCGCCGCCGCTGAGTTGAAGTGGGAAAAACTTTGGGAAGTTCGTGCAGCCGTACAGGCAGCCATGGAGCCTTTGCGCGCTGCGAAGGTGGTCGGCACCAGTCTTGATGCAGAAGTCCAGATCACGCTGAAGGATCAGGCGGAATGGGATCTCCTGGATGCCACCGGCGAGTCGCTGGAGGACCTTCTTGTGGTCTCTTCGAGCGCTCGAATCGCAGATTCGAGCGCCGACAACGGCCCCATCATCATGGTCGCACCCCATGAAGGGACCAAGTGTCCCCGCTGCTGGAACCATAAGGGCGGGCACGGCTCGGGCGAAGACGCGGCGCTTTGTGTCCGGTGTGCTGAAGTGGTGGGGGCCTAGTGCGTCGTCTGCTTTGGTTGTTGCTGCCCGCGGGCGTCCTGGCGATGGATCTGGGTTCCAAGGCCTGGATCCTGAATCTCCTGGCTGAGGGGGAGTCGAAACCCGTCATCAAGGGATTCTTCTACCTGACCCTCGGATTCAACCGAGGCGCCATCTTCGGCAGCCTCACCTGGGTTCCGGAATTGGCCAGGAACCTCCTGTTCGGTCTGGCGGGGGTGGCAGCGCTGATCATCATCGGCCGGATGTTTCTGGAGAAGGGCACGGCGACCTGGGATCGGGTGGCCCTGGGCTTCATCCTGGGTGGGATCCTGGGGAACAGCCTGGACCGCTACCTTCGCGGCGCCGTGGTGGACTTCCTCGACTTCGTCTTCGGCACCTGGCACTACTGGGCCTTCAATTTCGCGGACAGCTTCATCCTCGTGGGTGTCGTCCTCTATGGCCTGCGGATGCTCAGGGCGCCGAATATTGAATCGCAAATAAAAGAAAACTGATCTACCACGATATTTCGGTTTGCCTCGCGTATCGGTGCAGCCGATACCGAGAAGACGGGAAGACCACGAAGAAGAACTGAGATGCTTTTTTCGTGCTCTTGGTGGTCTTCGTGGTGATGTTTTTCTTTACTGCGCCTCGATGGCCTTCAGCAGGGCGGGGTCCTTGGGCAGTTGATCCACGTCGGCCAGGCGCGGGACCAGTTGTTTCCAGAAGGGCTCGGCATCAAACACTTGCTTGAAGATGGGCAGGGCCTCGTCCCGTTTGCCGCTCGAAGCCAAAGCCACGGCCTGCCAGAAGGGCATCTCCCAGATGCCCGGGGCCAGTTTTGCGGCAGCCTCATAGGCGGTCTTGGCTTCGGTCCACTTGCCGGCGGTGACGAAGCCATCGCCCTCATCCATGTGCCGGTAAGCGCGGCGCAGCTGGATGAGGCGACCCAGTTCTTTCAGTGGATCCGGGTTGTCCTCCACCCGCAGATCGAACAAACGATCGTCCCAGGGCTGTCCTGAGGCCTTGCCCTTGACGATCAGGATGGCCGCGCTCTGGCGGCCGCGGAGGTCGCCCCCCTCGGCCTGGGCAGCACGGAGGGCCGCCAGCATGCGATCCGCGAGGTCGCCCTTGGCGCCGCGGAAGGCCTTAGCCATGGCGGGCCAGACCGTGGCCTTGTCCATGAGGTTGGCCTCCACCGTGAATCCTTCACCCACCTCGTGCCCCGCGGCCTGGATGCACTTGGCTCCGGTATGCGCTGCGGCACGGCCCTGGGCGTCCACCATGGCCACCTGGCGGACTTCGCGATCGGTGTCGGCGGCCAGCAGGGCCTTCAGGGCTTCGGGTGCGGATTTTCCGCCTTTCATCAGGGCGAGACCGAGGGGACCATAGCTTGGCTCGGTGAAGCTCTGGGTGGCAATGGCACCCACGCCAGACTCAGCCCAGGGCACGGCCGAACCCACGGAAAACCAGTGGCTCTGGACCGCCACGCCCAGATCCCCGGTGACCGGGTCCCGGGCCACGATGGAATAGGTGTGGACCGGGCGGCGTGGAGCTTCGCCTGCGCTGATAGGCAGAGAAAGGGTCGCAAGCAAGAGAAGTGTGAAACGGCGCATGGTGACTCCATCGTCTGGCGAGGACATAGACCATCCTAGTGTGCTGGCCCAAAAACATCGGGATCAAGAGGTGGCTGGTCCGACACTGTAGGATGATCTCCATGAGACCCCTCCTGATGCTTTCAGCTCTCTGTCTCTGCTGCCTGTCGGCAGGAGCCCAGGACGCCTACAGCAAGTCCGTGGATGCCTGGCATGCGGAGCGCATCGCCCGGCTTACCGCAGAGGATGGCTGGTTGAGCCTCATCGGCCGGGACTGGCTGAATCCCGGGGAGAACACGCTCGGTTCGGCGTCGGGGTCCACAGTGCTGCTGCCGGATTGGGCCGCTCCGGCCAGGGCTGGACTGTTCATCCTGGAGGGCACGACGGTGCGCTTCCGGCCGCTTCCCGGCAGCGGTCTCCTCTTGAATGGGAAACCGGCGGGTGAGGCCGTCCTGACCTCCGATGCGGATGGGAAGCCCGACCTCCTGCAAGCCGGGCGAGTGCGGCTCTATGTCATCCGGCGGGGGAACCGGTTCGGGATCCGCATCAAGGATCCCGAGGCACCTACCCGCAAGGCCTTCCATGGAATGCCCAGGTACCCCGTGGACCCTGTCTGGCGTGTCGAGGCGGATTTCCTTCCCTATGCGACACCGCAGATCCGCAATATCCCCACGGTGTTGGGGACCACGGAACCCATGACGGCGCCGGGGCTGCTGAAGTTCAAGGTGGACGGCCGCGAGGTCACGTTGGAGCCCATGATCGAAGATCCTGAGCATCCGGAACTGTTCCTTATCTTCAAGGACGCCACCAGCGCTCACGGGACATATCCGGCAGGACGGTTCCTCTATGCCGACATGCCGAAGAACGGCAAGGTGATCCTGGACTTCAACCGCGCCGTGAATCCACCCTGTGCCTTCACATTGTTCGCCACCTGCCCCCTGCCGCCGAAGCAGAACCAATTGATCATCGCCATCACCGCAGGCGAAAAGGATCCAGGCCTCCATTAAGAGGTCGTAACAAAACCCGACGATGCCGCGATGAAGCCAGCCGGGATGCACAGCAAGGAAGGGCCCGCAGGGCAACGTGGTTCGTTGTTCAAGGGACCTGACGCCGCGTGGCGCCCGGCTGGCTTCATCCCTCGCGCGGCGACGTGGGGTTTTGTTACGACCTCTAAGGGCCGCCGTCCGCGAGATCCATCACCATCGGTCCAGGTCCCATTCCATTCCCAGGGGCGAAGAGAACAGGCTCCCGGCTATTCCCTGAGGAGCTCTGTGAGATCCCCGTCTGAGCCTTCGTGGCTGGCGGCACTAACCTGTGGAATCTCCAGGACGAACACGCTTCCCCTGGGCCTGTTTTCCTCCACCCAGATCCGGCCGTCATGGGCTTCGGCCACCAGTCGACAGAAGGCAAGCCCGAGGCCCGAACCGGAGTGACGGATCGCCCCCGTTTCTTCGAGGCGCACGAATTTCCCGAAAATCTGTGTGCGCATCTGCTCAGGGATCCCTTGACCCTGGTCATGGACTTCCAAGCGGACACCAGTCCCTGAGGACCGGGCTTCGATCCTGGTACGACTGCCGGATGAAGAATACTTCAACGCATTGTCGAGAAGGTTCAGTAGGAGCCTCCGAAGGAATTCCTTATCCGCCTCGACCTCCAGGCCGGCCGGGCAGTCCCATGAAAGCTCATGATTCATATATTGGGCTTGGGATTCCACTTCCTGAAGCAAATGGGGAATCCAGGTTCTCAGCGGGATCCGGGTCTTGTGGAGTTCCAGTCCGACCTGTTCGGCTCGCCCAATATCAAGGATGTCCTGGATCATCCGTCCCATCGATTCGGCCGTGTCCCGGAGCCGATGAACCGGGATCACGGAAGTGGGATCATTGCTGTCGCCGGTATCCAGAAGCTCCAGACCCATCTGGATGGCTGATAGGGGATTCTTCAGATCATGCACGATGAATTCGAAGAGCTGTTCCCGCTGCTTCTGGAGGTCAAGCAGGTTATCCCGTTCAGCCTGGACTTCCGCCTGGAGCCGCTTGAGCCGCAGGAGGCTTCGAATCCTGATGATCAGTTCCGCCGGGTGGACGGGCTTTCGCAGAATGTCATCCCCCTTGACTCGCAAGGCTTGGGAATGAATCTCCAGACGATCGTCCCCTGTCACGAAGATGATGGGCAGCAGTTCGCCGTTTGGCAGCTCCCGGATGCGGCGGCATACCTCCAACCCATCCATGTCGGGCATTTGGATATCCAAAAGTACCAATTCCGGATTGTAGGATGCGAGAAGATCTAAGGCCTCCGCGCCATCCTCGGCAGTCTCCACCTGGTAGTAGCCGCGCTCCAACACGGCACGAAGGCTCCGCCTTGCCAGCGCATCGTCATCAACGACAAGGATCCGGGCCCCATGATCCGCCCGGCGAAAAGAAATGGACTTCTCCTCCATACCTGACCTCGGAAGACTCTTCGGCAGCTGGACCGAGGAACAATAACTTTGCCTTGAAAGGTGATGAACAGCACGAGCTAGCCCTTCACCACACCATCCACATAGACCCACTTGCCCTGCTCCCTGGCGAAGGAGCTGGTTTCGATGTGGAGGCTGCGCCGCCCACTGGCCTGGAGGCTTGCCTGGAAGGTGACAATGCCCGTGTCGTCAGCCGGGCCACCCTTTTCCTTGCTGACGATTTTCAGGCCTACACAGCTGACGGACTTGCAGTATTGGGCGAGTTCCTCCCGATTTTCATCAGCGCGCTTGGCATCCGAACGGGTGGAGATCAGGTAGTCCACCTTGGCCAAGGCGTAGGCGGAAAAGCGCGAGCGCATCAGCTGTTCCGCGGTCTCAGGCGTCGCCGTGCCCACATGGAAGGGTCCGCAGCAGCGGTCATAGGGCTTCTTGGAAGTGCAGGGGCAGGGGCGGGACATAGTCAACCCTTCATGGGGATGTGCAGTCCGATCTTGTCGGCATGCTCTCTGGCGGTTTCGTAGCCTGCATCGGCGTGGCGGAAGACTCCCGTGGCGGGGTCATTCCAAAGCACCCGGGCCAGGCAGCGGTCGGCACGCTCGGTGCCATCGGCCACGATGACTACGCCCGCGTGCTGGCTGTAGCCCATGCCCACGCCCCCGCCATGGTGGATGCTCACCCAGGAGGCGCCCCCTGCCACGCTGGTCATGGCATTGAGGAAGGCCCAGTCGGACACGGCGTCCGAACCGTCCTTCATGGCCTCCGTCTCACGGTTGGGACTGGCCACGCTGCCGCTGTCCAGGTGGTCGCGGCCGATGACGATGGGCGCTTTCACCTTGCCGGTCCTCACCAGCTCGTTGAACTTCAGGCCTGCCAGGTGGCGCTCACCCGCGCCAATCCAGCAGATGCGGGCGGGCAGCCCCTGGAAGGCGATCTTCTCCTGGGCGGCCTTCAGCCAGCGGATCAGGCCCGCATTTTCGGGGAACAGCTCCATCATGGCGGCATCCGTGACGGCGATATCCTCGGGATCCCCGGACAGGGCCACCCAGCGGAAGGGGCCGATGCCCTTGCAGAAGAGGGGGCGGATGAAGGCGGGCACGAAGCCCGGAAATCCGAAGGCGTTCTTGCAGCCGGCGCGCTGGGCCTGGGCGCGGATGTTGTTGCCGTAATCGAAGGTCACGGCGCCCCGGCGCTGGAATTCGAGCATGGCCTCCACATGCGTCCGCATGGAGGCAAGGGCGAGCTGCACGTAGGCCTCGGGCTGGTCCTGGCGCATGAGGTCGGCCTCTGCAAGGGACAGCCCTGCGGGGATGTAGCCGTTGTACTCGTCGTGGGCCGAAGTCTGGTCCGTGACGAGTTGGGGGCCGTACCCGCGGCGGACGATCTCTGGCAGGATCTCCGCGGCGTTGCCCAGGAGGCCGATGCTGCGCGCCTCCCTCGCGTCCACGTACTGCCGTACCAGGGCCAGGGCCGTGTCCAGGTTGTCGGTCCACTCATCCAGGTAGCGGGTGTCGATGCGTTTCTGGATACGGGTCGGGTCCACTTCGACGCAGAGGGCCACGCCGCCGTTCATGGTGACGGCCAGGGGCTGGGCGCCGCCCATGCCGCCCAGCCCCGCCGTGAGGGTCCAGATGCCCGCCAGGGTGCCGTGGAAGTGCTGGCGCGCCGCTTCGGCGAAGGTCTCGTAGGTGCCCTGCACGATGCCCTGGGAACCGATGTAGATCCAGCTGCCGGCGGTCATCTGGCCGTACATCATCAGCCCTTTCTGATCGAGCTCGCGGAAGACCTCCCAGGTGGCCCACTTCGGCACCAGGTTGGAATTGGCGATGAGGACCCGGGGGGCTTCAGGATGGGTCTTCACCACGCCTACGGGCTTGCCGCTTTGCACGAGCAGGGTCTCGTCCTCGTTGAGGTGCTTCAACTCCTTTACGATGGCGTGGAAGCAGTCCCAGTTGCGGGCCGCCTTGCCCAGGCCACCGTAGACCACCAGATCCTCGGGCCGCTCGGCCACCTCGGGGTCGAGGTTGTTCATGAGCATGCGCAGGGCCGCCTCCTGCACCCAGCCCTTGCAGTGCAGGTGGGTGCCGCGGGGCGCGGTGATGACGGGAGCTTCCGAGGCGCTGGTCATGGTGGACTCCGGTGGAGCACATCAGTTTCCCACGCCCTGTCTAGGACGGCGATCAAGCGCCTTTGAGGACCTGGATGGCGGTTTTCAACTCGGCCTTCATGGCCGCTGGGCTCTGGGCCCTATGGATGCTGCCGTGGCCGGGCAGCACCCAGGTGAAATCGAAGGCCAGGAGCTTTTCCAGACTGTCAAGCTGCTGGTCCCATGAGTGCCAGTTGTAGGCCCGGGAGGCGGACAGGCGGCCCTTGTCCGGGTTCCACCACAAGTGGTCGCCAGTGAAGAGGAAGTCCCGGTACAGCAGGCAGACGCTTCCGGCCGTGTGGCCCGGTGTGGGGATCAGCAAAAGGTCTTCGGCCAGGGGGATGGGGGCGTCGCCTTCCACCAGCCGCTCCATTCCCGGAATGCCATCACCGCGATGCATGATCCGTTCACAGCCGAATCGCGCATGGTAGGCGCCATGGTCCGCCACGTCGTCCTGGTGGCTGAGCACCAGCATGGCCACGCCGCCGAGGGCCTCCAGGTTCTTCATGAGAGGTTCCGCGGCCCTGGGGGAATCCAAGAGGACGTTGCCTCCGCTGCGGCGGATCAGGTAGCTCCAGGCGCCGAAGCTCTTCACGCTGGTGTAGCCGCAGAAGGAGACGTCTCCGGCCAGGGGATGGGGGAAGGCCCGGGAGGCTGCGGCGATTCCGGCCTTGTCGTCCGTGCCGATGGAGCCCACCGGGCAGGCCACCAGGGCCATGGAGGCCTGCAGACGCGCAGCATCGTCGCCGGGCTGGGCACGGACCCGCGCGTGATCGCCGCCATCAGCGAAGGTAGCCGGGGCGAACTGGTAGCAGGTGCCGCAGTCGATGCAGGTGCGGTCCACGAAAAAGGGGCCTGGGAGATTGTCGGAATGGGCATCCGTCCGGCGGGCCATGGACCCTCCTCCATCTCCAAGTATGAGTCGGATGCGATCACCTCGGGGTCAATCTCGGACCCAGCTCAGCGGTGGTCGATGACGTCCTTGGCCTTGAAGCGGACCTTCGGGGCACTGGCGTACTTATCGTCCGCCGCTCGGTAACCCAGGGGACAGGCGGCCACAGTGGCGTAGCCCGAGCCATTCAGACCCAGGATCTCGTCGTACTTGGCGGGCTCGATGCCCTCAAAGGGGCAGGCGTCGATGCCGAGCACCGCGGCGGAGGTCAGCAGATTGCCCATGGCGATGTAGGTCTGGCGGGCCGCCCATTCCTGGATGATGGCGTGGCGAGCGCCACTGACGAGGTCGCCCACCATGAAGCCCTTGTAGCCGGCGAGGCTTTCGACGCTGGCGCCGCGCACTTCGGCGATGCGGGCGACGAAGCGGTCCACGTCAGCCTCGCTGATGTCCTGCTTGGCCGCGAACACCACGAGGTGGCTGCAGTCCGCCACCTGGGCTTGGTTCCAGGAGGCCGGGCGCAGTTTCGCCTTGAGGGCCTGGTCAGTGACCACGACGAATTTCCAGGGCTGCAGTCCGTAGCTGGAGGGCGTGAGAACGAGGGCCTCCTCCAGCACGGCCCAGTCCGCCGAAGAGATCTTCCTGATGGGATCGAACTTCTTGGTGGCATAACGCCAATTCAGCTGCCTAAGCAGGCCTTCGCCAGAGATGGTGGTCATGGGTTCCTCAGGATAGGAGAGAGAAATCAGGGTTCAGAGGTACTGCTGGATGCGGGTTCTGAGCTGGTCGATGGGCAGGGATCCGATGATGTTATCGATGGGCTGCCCGTCCTTGAAAATGACCAAGGTGGGCATGCTGAGAACCTCGTACTGTTCTGAAAGCGGCGTGAAATCGTCCACGTTCAGTTTGGCAAAAACGGCCTTTCCCTTGAGTTCCGCTGCCAGGACTTCGGTGACGGGGGCGATCTCGCGGCAGGGAGCGCACCAGGGCGCCCAGAAATCCACCACGGTGATGCCGTGGGCCACGGCCGCGGAGAAGGTCTTGTCGGTCAAAGGCTGAATGAGGTCGGACATGCCGGGACTCCTGTATCTGCCCCTAGATTAACGGATCAGACAGGATTCTCCGTCATGACAATCCCTCGGGTCGTGGATGCCAAGGTCAGGAAACCTTGGCCCAGCGGGCGGTGGCGGCGGCGATGCGCTGGCCGAGCCGTTCGGCGCTCTTGCGGTCGGCGGCATTGGGCTCGACATTGGGGGCCACCTGGCCAGCCTGGGTCACGAGGCCGGTGAAGCTGCCGAGGCGGTTGGTGCCCTCGTCGTTTTGGGGCAGGTCCGCGAGGCCGATCCATGACCATGCCGTGCTGCATGGCGAAGATCATCAGCGCCTGCTTTCACCTGCTCAGCCACCACCTTTGTGTGGCCGAACCCGCTGTGGTACACGATGGCAATCTGGGACATCTTGCCTCCTATTCGGGCACTTGCATTCGTTTGGCCCGTGACCCAAACTTTAGGTGCTTACAATCGAAAAGAAAGTAGGCACCTTTTTGGAAGGTAGGCACCGAATGGTTCGCAAGGCATGTGCTCTCGCTCCCAATGTGCTCAGCGCCCAGTGCCCCACGCGCCAGGCTCTGGATCTCATCGCCGACAAGTGGACCACCTTGCTGATCTACCTGCTGTCCCGCGGGAAGCAGCGCTATGGGGATCTGCACCGGCAGGTGGGCGGCATCAGCCAGAAGATGCTCACCCAGACCCTGCGCAAGCTGGAGCGGGACGGCCTGGTCTCTCGCCATATCTATCCTGAGGTTCCTCCGCGCACGGAGTATGAACTCACCAGGTTGGGCCATACACTCATCGAACCCATGGGTGCCCTCTGCGATTGGGCCGGGGCTCACCTGTCGGAGCTGGAGCAGGCCCGCAAGCGCTACGACCATTTTCAGAAGAAGGCCACACTCAGCGCCTGAACCGCTCCAGGTCCTCCGGGGTATCGAGGTCCGCCTCTCCCCCGGGAAAGGGCAGGGTGGCGGCGCCCTCGCGCAAGAGGATCGCCTTGGCGCCTCGGTCGCCTCGCAGGGCGAGCAGACTCGGGAAGAGGCGCCGCGGCAGGAACGCGGGGATACCCAGGGAGTCCCCGTAGGCGGAAGCGGCGGGATGAGTTGGATCCTTGGCGGCCAGGGCCAGGAGCCTTCGAAGCAGGCCGGTGTCCACAGACGGCTGGTCCACCGTCAGGATGAGTGCACCCTCCGAATCCGGGGGCAGGGCGGCGATTCCCGCGCGGATGGAACTGGCCATGCCCTCGGCCGCCTCGAGGTTGGAGATCACAGACACCGTTCCAGCCAGCGGACCGGGATCCCAGTCTCCCACCACGGCGATCACCGGAGCACAGCCGGCGGCTTCTGCCACCCTGATGGTGCGCTGCAACAGGGTCTCCCCCTCGAACGCCAGGAGGGCCTTCGGCCCACCCATGCGCCGCCCGGAGCCCGCAGCGAGGACCAGGGCCGGGATCATGGTTGGACGGAGGCTGCGGTTTCCCTGAGCGCCCGACCGGACCGTCCTGCCAGGCTGGCCTGGATCTCCGCGAGGACGGCAAGGGCGATGGACTCGGGCGCATCCGCACCCAGATCCAGACCCACAGGGGTATGGAACCGTCCATCCGACTGCATCCCCTCTTCGGCCAACTCAGCCAGCAGCTTCCGCCCCCGGGCGCGGCTCCCCATCAGGCCCAGGTAGCCCGCCTCTGTAGGGAGCAGGAGCCGGAGCGCCTCGAGGTCCTTCCCATAGTTATGGGTCATCAGGACCACGGCGCTGCGGGCGTCCAGGGGCAGCCCCGGAAGGACCTGCGCAGGATGCCCGGCACGCACCATGTCCGCCTCGGGGAAACGTTCGGGACGGGCGAAGGCCGGACGATGGTCAAGCACGCCCACGAACCAGCCCAGTTCTTTCGCCACGCGAACCACGGGGCGGCTGTCATCGCTGGCGCCGACGATCCAAAGGGCGGTTGGGGGAACAAACGTCTCGATGAAACTGGACGCGATTGCGTCCGGCTGTTGGGGAATGCTGCGCATTCCCAACTGATCACCGTTCAGATCGGTTTGGAGGGTCAGGGCCGCCCTGGAGGCCCAGGCCCGTTCAACCCAGGTCATCCACTCGGGGAAACCGTGGATGGGCTCGACGAGGATGTCGAGGAGCCCTTCGCACCCGCTGCCGCTGCCCCAGACCAGGTCGGCGTCGCCCCGAAGGTCGTACTGCATCAGCTGCGGGCGATCCTCGGCCAGGGCGTCCATGGCCCGGGCATGGACGTCGCCTTCCAGGCAGCCGCCGCTGAGAGAGCCCCGGAGGGTTCCCTCGCGGTCCACCAGGAGCCGCGCTCCCGGTCGCCGGTAGCTGGATCCTTCCACGTGCACGAGGGTGGCCAAGGCGAGGGGCTCCCGATGGCCCCGGATCAGCGCCAGGATGTCCTGGAGTTCTTTGTGCATGGGCGTTCAGGCCTTCCGGAGCATCAGGGGGAGGAGGGGCAAGCTGCGGAGGCGCTTCCCGGTGGCGGCAAAGACGGCGTTGCCGACCGCAGGCGCCAGGGGGGGCAGGCCGGGCTCTCCGACGCCGCCCGGGGGCAGGTCGCTGGGCACGAAGTGGACTTCCACCTTCGGCATGGTAGGGAGCATCACCATGGGCTGATCCTTGAAACTGGCTGCGGTCACGCGTCCGTCCTTCAGGGAGATCTCACCATAAAGGGCGGCGCTGAGGCCATAGGCAATGCCGCCTTCCATCTGGGCCCGGACACTCCGGGGATTGAGCACCATCCCGCAGTCCACCGCACAGACCACCCGCCGCACATGAATCGAGCCGCCCGAGCCAGTCTCCACCTCGGCCACCTGGGCTACATACGTGCCGCAGTCCAGGTAGGCGTGGCCCGCGATGCCACGCCCCCAGCCCTTGGGCAGCTTGCGGGTCCGCCACTCGGCTTTGGCCGCGGCCAGTTCCAGCACGGCTCGGTACCGGTCTGGCTCGAAGGTGTCCCGCCCCAGCTTCCGAGGGGACTTCGGCAAGTGGTCCAGCCGAAAATCCAGGGGATCCCTGCCGGCCGCATGGGCCAGCTCGTCCAGGAAACACTCGGTCACAAAGGGGTTGAAGCTGGCCGGCACGGCGCGCCAGAACCAGACGGGCACCGCCGTGTCACTTTGGCCCCACTCCACCTGGAGGTTCGGGATGGCGTAGGACAGATCCGAGGCGCCGGATAGTTCAAGGGCTTCCGGGGGCCAGGGGAAATGGTTGGATGCGGCGATGGAGGGGCCCACGAAGCGGTGCTTCCAGGCCAGGGGGTGACCCTGGTCGTCGAGGCCACCTTCAAGCATGTGCAGCGTGGCCGGGCGGTAGCCGTCATGCTGGAAATCGTCGGGCCGGGTCCACTGTACTTTCACGGGCACACCGGCGGCCTTGGAGCATTCCACCGCGTCCAGGACGAAATCGGACATGGCGCGCCGGCCGAAGCCACCGCCGGCCAGGGTGACTTGGATCTCGATCTGCTCGGCCTTCAGGCCCGTGATCTTCTCGATGGAGGGAATCGCCCAGGCCGGTCCCTGGGTCGGGGCCCAGACCTTGCATCGGCCCGGTTGCATATCCGCCACGGCCACCATGGGCTCCATGGTGGCGTGGGCCAGGAAGGGCGCGTCGTAGGTGGCCTGGATCCGCTTGGCGGCGGAGGCCAGGGCTGAGGCCGCGTCGCCCTCCTTCCGCACAACCTTGCCCGGGGTGGTCAGGCGGGCCTCGAACTGCTTGCGGATCCCGGCGCTGTCGAGCTTTGCGGCCGGCCCCTCATCCCACTGCACCTTCAAGGCCTGCCGGCCGGAGAAGGCAGACCAGGTGTCTTCCGCGAAGACTGCCACGCCGCTGGACACCGGCAGCACCTTCTTCACGCCGGGCACCTTGAGGGCTGCCGAGGCGTCGAAGGACTTCAGCCTGCCCCCGAACACCGGGCAGCGCTCGATGCTGGCCACCAGCATGCCCGGGAGCCGGAGGTCCGAGGCGAACTGGGCCCGACCCGTGACGAAATCGGGTCCGTCCACCCGTGGGATATCCTTGCCAAGGATCCGGAAATCCTTGGCCGACTTCAGGGGCGGATCCGCCGGAGGCGTGAGCCTGGCGGCCCGCTCGACCAGGTCGCCGTAGCCCAGCTGACGGCCGCTAGAGGGATGCTGGATCTGGCCGGACCGGGCCAGGCACTCGCTCTTGGACACGCCCCAGGTGTCGGAGGCGGCCTGCAGCAGCAGTTCCCGGGCCTGGGCGCCTACCTTGCGGAGGCCTTCCGTGGTGGACCGGGTGGTCTGGCTGCCGCCGGTGACGCCGAGATCGCCGAACTTCGGGTTGGTGGAGGCCTGCAGCACCTTCACCCGCGACCAGTCCGCCTCGAGCTCTTCGGCGATGACCATGGCCTGGCTGGTCCGCACGCCCTGGCCGATCTCGGTGCGCGTGGCCCAAATGGTGACCGTGCCATCGGCATCGATGCGGAGCATGCCATTCGGTTCGAGGCCCGTGGTGGCCGGGGCGGCGACCGGGGCCGCCTTCAGGTCCAGGGGCAGGTAGAAGGCGAGGGAGAGGCTGCCCATGGTCTTGAGGAAGTCGCGGCGGTCGCTCATGGGGCCACCCTCTTTCCGGCGGCCAGGTGGATGGCCTCGCGGATCCGCAGGTAGGTTCCGCAGCGGCAGACGTTCCGGCCCATGGCCTGGTCGATGTCGGCGTCCGAAGGCCCGGGATTGGCCGCCAGCAGGGCTGCGGCCGTCATGATCTGGCCGGTCTGGCAGTAGCCGCACTGGGCCACGTCCGCCTCGATCCAGGCCTTTTGCAAGGGGTGCGCGCCCTTGGGGTCCAGGCCCTCGATGGTGGTGATGCTCCGGCCCCGGAGGTCGCCCAGTCGGGTCATGCAGGAGCGCACGGCCGCGCCGCCCAGGAGCACGGTGCAGGCGCCGCAAAGGCCCTGCCCGCAGCCGAACTTGGTCCCCGTCAGGCCAAGGCGCTCCCGCAGCACCCAGAGCAGGGGCATGTCGGGGGGCGCCTCGACCTTGAGGGACTGGCCGTTGACCGATAGGTTGAACACCGCCATGGGGCACCTCCGGTGGTGGGTTTATCGCCCCATCCTACGCTGGTTGTGAAGACAGGTAGATACCGGGAGGCTAGATCCTGCCTTCCTCCAAGGGACCTTGGCATCCCTCTCGCCCCTCTCTTCTGCTGTGTCGGGAGGTTGTCTTGCTGCGACGGTTGGTGCTTGTCCTTGGATTGGTGGCGGGCCTGGGTCTTGGGGCCCAGGGAGCGGATCGTCCTGGGCCGCCGCCCTCTCCGGCCGAGAAGGAACTGCAGGCTCCCTTGACGCTGGAGGACGGAAAACCGACGCAGGGCCAGTCACCGGTGGCCCCACCCTCGGGCCTGCGCGCCTTCGGATCCCTGGTCCTGGTGCTGGGGATCGCCGGGGCCAGCCTCTGGGCCCTGAAGAAATATGGCCGGGGACGCATCCCCGGGGGCGGGGGTGGCCGGCTGCGGGTCGAGGAGACCCTGGCCTTGGGCGACCGCCGTTTCGTGTCCATCCTCGAGGTGGAGGGTGAGCGGTTTCTCCTGGCGCTGACACCGCAGGGAATCCAGCTGATTTCCAGGCTGGACCCTCGCGACCAGGGCGGCCCCGGTTCCTTCGACGATGCGCTGTCCCGCCAAGTGGACCTGGGCCGCCCGGTGCCCGTGAAGGAGATGGAGGCGCTGCTCAAGCAGGGGGGAGGCGGCCTATGAACCGCTTCCTGAAGTGGCTCCCCACAATCCTGTTGATGCTGGCGGGCCTGAGCCTTTGTGCCCAGCAGGCCGCGCCACTGCCCTCGGTGACCGTGGACTTCGGCAAGACGCCCACAGGCGCAGGGCTGAGTTCGAGCCTCCAGGCCCTGCTGCTTCTGACGGTCCTCAGCCTGGCTCCGACCATCCTCATGACCGCCACCAGCTTCACGCGCATCACGGTGGTGCTCCATTTCCTGAGACAGGGGCTGGGCCAGCAGCAGACCCCGTCCAATCAAGTGCTCATCAGCCTAGCCCTGGTGCTCACCTTCTTCATCATGGCTCCCACGGCGCGCGAGATCAACACGACGGTCATCCAGCCACTTCAACGGAATGAACTGACCACGGAACAGGCTTTGGACCGCACTGCCGCCCCGTTGAAGGTCTTCATGCTGCGCTATACCAGGAAGAAGGATCTATCTCTTTTCCTCGGGATCGCGAAGGCCCCTGCGCCCAAAACGAAGGCAGACGTTCCCCTGGAGTGCCTGCTTCCCGCCTTCCTCATCAGCGAGTTGAAGACCTCCTTCGAGATCGGCTTCATGATCTTCCTCCCCTTCCTGATCGTGGACATGGTGGTGGCCAGCATCCTGCTCAGCATGGGCATGATGATGCTCCCGCCCGTGACCATTTCGCTGCCCTTCAAGGTGCTGCTGTTCGTGCTAGTGGACGGCTGGTACCTCATCATCGGATCGCTCGTGAGGGGGTACACGGGATGAATGAACTGTTGATCGCCCAAATCGGGAAAGAGGCCCCGCTCCGGCGAGAGGCCCCGGAGGGGCAGCGAGTCGGGAGGACGCGCCGGGCGGCGCGTTCGTTCGCGGGAGACCCCATGCCAGCGGTGATGTCATGAACGAACTGTTGATCGCCCAAATCGGGAAAGAGGCCCTTCGAACCGCGCTTCTCGTGGCAGGACCGGCACTAGCCGTATCCCTGGTAGTGGGCCTTACGATCTCAGTATTCCAGGTGGTGACGAGCCTCCAGGACCAGACCATCGCCTTCGTTCCCAAGGTGATCGCGGTGATGGTGGTGGTCGCCATCAGCTTTCCTTGGATGCTGCAGGTGATGGTGCAGTTCACGGCGAAAATGTTCACGGACTTCAATTCCGTGGTTCGTCAGCTCACGTGAGGCGGCCATGACACCGACCCTGCTGAATTCTGGAGTATGGGCCTTCACGGGGGCGAAAGTGGTTCTTTGGGTCCTTGTGCTCACGCGCCTCACGGGTCTGCTGGCGGTCTTTCCGATCCTGGGGTCGGAGCAGATGCCTCTGCAGCTCCGGGCAGCCTTGGCAGTGCTTCTCTCGACTGTGATCCTGCCTGTGATCCCGGTTCCGAAGGTGGTGCCTGCGGGACTCCCGGAACTGGTCGGGTACATGGTCTGTGAACTTGCCATCGGCATCCTGCTCGGGACCGTGGTGTCCTGGATCCTGGAGGCCGTGGCCTTCGCAGGCGGCATGATGGACATGCAGATGGGCTTCTCCTTTGTGCAGCTACTCGATCCGGCCACTTCCCAGAACACGTCGATCTCGGGGTCATTGATGCTGCAGATGGCGGCCCTGCTGGTGTTTGTCACAGGGCTCCACCACCAGCTGATCCTCGCACTGGTGGATAGCTACCGCGTGGCGCCCATGGGACAGGGCATGCCCCTGCAGGCCATGGGGCTCGTCGCCCTGATCGGTCGGCTGATGGCCAAGGGCTTCCAGCTGGCCTTCCCCGTGGTGGCGGTGCTGTTTCTGCTGGATCTGGTCCTCGGCATTTCCGGAAAATTCATGCCCCAGCTTCAGCTGCTGCAATTGAGCTTTCCCCTGAAGATCTCCCTGGGCATGACCATCCTCGGTCTGATGCTGAGGGAGCTGGCTCCCTGGCTGGAACCGCTCTTCGAATCAGCACCGAGACTCACCTTGAAATTGCTAGGAGGCTGAAGTGCCTCAGGATCCTAGCCGCACCGAGAAGGCCACCCCCAAGCGACGCCAGAAGGCGCGGGAGGAAGGGTCGGTTCCGCGCAGCCCGGACTTCAACAGCGCCATCCTGCTCTGGGGCAACTTCTTCATGTTCCTGGGATTGGGTAGTGCCACGCTGGCTCTCCTGATGAAGCAGGTATCGCATTTCCTTCAGTTGGCCCGACCCGGGGCGCTGGCGGACGCGGGCCTGGTGACCCTCATAGCCGATGCCCTGATGATCCTCGGGCGTTTGTTATTGCCCTTCCTGTGCCTCAACCTCTTCCTGGCCTTGGCCACTGGTTTTGCGCAGCGGGGGTTCAGTTTCAGCACCAAGCCCCTCCAGCCCAAATTCGATAGGCTGAATCCTGTCCAGGGCTTCAAGCGCATCTTCTCCGTGCGGGCGGTGGTGGACTTGATCAAGAGCCTGGCCAAGTTCGCACTGCTGGCTTGGATTGCTTATGCGGTTCTAGAACCGAGGGTTCCCCAACTGCTGGCCACACTAAAGCTGCCTCTGGGGCAGTCCCTGGACATCTTCCAGAGCGCGCTGTTCGCTCTCTACCGGAACCTGATGCTGGCCATGCTGGTGCTGGCGCTGGCAGATTTCGCCTGGCAGCGGAGTTCCTGGGAGAAAAGCATCCGCATGACCAAACAGGAGGTGAAGGACGAGCAGAAGGATTCAGAAGGGACTCCAGAGATCAAGCAGAGGCAGAAGGCGATCATGATGGCCGTCGCGCGTCGCCGGATGCTGGCCGAGGTTCCGAAGGCTACGGTGGTGGTGACGAACCCCACCCATGTTGCAGTGGCGTTGAGGTACGACGAGAAGACCGCGGCTCCGGTCTGCGTCGCCAAGGGACTGGATCATCTGGCCCTCAAGATCAGAGAGAGGGCCCGCGAGACCGGTGTCCCCATTCTGGAGCGGCCCGATCTGGCGCGGACCCTATACCGGACAGTGGATGTGGCCGAACCCATCCCCAGGGATCTGTACCAGGCGGTGGCTCAGGTGCTGGCATTCGTCTACCGATTGAGAGGAGCCGCATGAGACCAATCCTGGAGTTGTCAAGCCCCCAGGCCGAAAGGGTATTGTTAGGCCTTGCTGAGGACCCCCCTTGACCCGCCCCATCGTGCCACCTCATCTCCCACCTCCCAGCCTATTGCTGGTGGATGATGACCCCATGCCTCGGGAGACCCTCTCGACCCTGCTCTCGGGGGAGGGGTTTCAGGTGGTCACGGCATCGACGGGGGAAGAGGCAGAGCAGAAACTCAAGGCCGAACAACCCCCATTCGACCTGGTCATCACCGATTTGGTCATGCCCGGGAAGTCAGGAATGGATGTGTTGAAGTGCGCCCTGAATCGGAATCCCAGCTGCACGGTGCTGGTGCTCACCGGTTTCGGGAGTGTGCGGGAAGCCACCGAGGCCATGGAACTCGGCGCCTTCGATTTCGTCACGAAGCCGATGCAGATCGATCAGTTCCGGAACACCCTTCGACGTCTCATGGAGCGGCGGGCCCTTACCCATGAACGGGATGAATTGAGGGAGAAGGTGAAATCCCTGAGCGAGCGGGCGGAACGCCTCGAGACGACCCTTGGCCGGATGGAGATTCTCGCCAATCAGCTGGCCCCGACGGGTGGTCCAGGCCGGTCCGATGCCCTGGCGGATCTTGAGCGCCTGGGTGCCCTGAAGACCAAGGGACTCTTGTCGGACGAGGAATACGAGCAGGGAAAGAAGAATCTCCTGTCCAGGTGGCTTTCATGAACCTGCTGGGGCGCTGCACGGGATATTCCCTCCTCGGGATTGCACTACCCCTGCTGGCCCAGTACGGGGCCACGCCGTCGAAGGTGGAAAGGTTCGCTCCCCCCTCGAAGTCTGCAACCGGTCGGATGACCGACGCCCAGGCAGCGGAACTGGCCAAGGGGGCTCTTGCCATGGAGAATCCAGCCTCCATCAAGACGGTGCTCGCCCGGCTCAGGGGGCATTCCTTCAAGTCCAGCAAGGTCCCGGAAAGGGAGCTGGTGCTCTATGCCCAGGGAACACTCGAAGCTCGCCTGGGCAACTTCCCGGCGGCCATCGTGGCCTTCAAGAAGCTGGAAAGACAATGGCCCAGGTCGCCCTTCATGGGTGAGGCGCAGACCATCCTGGCAGAAGATGCCATCGCGCACCGACGGTACAAGGAGGCCGAAGGACGGCTCCACCAGGCCTTGGCCGCTGACATTCCGGCCGAACTCAAGCGGAAGCCGCAGGAGCTTCTGATCTGGACGCTGGTGGAACAAGACCGCCCCCAGGAGGCCCTGCCCATCGTGCAGTCCCTCCGCCCGCCAGGAGGAAGGGAGAAGCCCAGTGAAAAGGGGCTGGCAGCCATTGTCGAGGTCCTGTGTGCCATGGGTGAGCGAGGCCAGGCCCAGAGCAGTCTGAAGGATTTCGAGAACACGTTTCCCAGGAGCGAATTGATTCCAAGGGTGGAGCTCGCATGGGGCCGGCTGCTCGGACGTTCCGGAGAGGCCAAGGAATCCGCGCAGGTATTCCGGAAGCTCATCAAGGATCATCCCGGCTCGACCAAGGCGGACGATGCCCGGCTCGCACTGGCCAGCCTTTTGACGGACGGCAGCCTGCCTGACGCCAAGGATCTGCCCAGTGCCGAATCCCTTCTGGCTGAAGTCCGGAAGGGTGGAAAGGGTCTGCCGAATGGCACGGCCCAGGTTGTGGAACTGCGTTTGCTCGTCGGGAAAGGCCTGTGGGAAGAGGCCCTCAACCTAGTGGATCGAATGGGCTCCACGTCGCGGGACACCCAGCCCGAGGTGAAGAAACTCTGGATCGAGGCCTGGACGGCGTGGGTCGACCAGCGACTGGAGAAGGGATTTCCGGGTGAACTGCTCACAAGGCTGAAGCCAGGGGCTTACGCAGCGCTGGATGCCAAGTCCCGGATGGGTATCGCTGAGCTGTTTGCACGTCAGGGGCTTCTTGAGGTGCTGCCCCGCCTGTTGCCCGAGGCTCCGCCGGCGGAACGGGCCGGACTTCGGAAGGCCGCGTTGGCTCAGGTCCAACCTGAGGCTCAACCTCAGGCTGTGCTTCGGTTGCTCCCCGCCAAGGGGGACAACCCGGACGAGGCCCTTATGAGGGCTCGGGCCGAGGGCGCCCTGGAACACTGGGGCCCGCTGCGCCAGGCGCTGGGTCGGGCGCGCCCGGGACCGGAACGCATCAAGGCCGTCGTGCTTCTCCTCCAGCGCCCCGTAAGCGAACCGGAAACCGCGTCCAACCGGTTGACGGAGGCCGAGGGCTGGCTGGCGCGGGCTCCGGAGAAGGGCGAGGCACGAGAACTCCTCGCGATCCTGGTGGGGGATCTCCGCCTTCAGCATGGCAACCCTCGTGGTGCGCTGGCACTGTACCCCTCCAGGGCTGCGGCGCCTGAACAGCGTGGCTGGGTGTCCCTCATGCGGGCCCAGGCCCTGATGAAGCTGGGGCAGTGGGACCAAGCCCGGATGCTCATCAAGGAGTCCCGAGAGGAACAGGGATACAAGGGACAGCGTGATGCCCTGGCCAAGAGCCTGAAGGCGTACTGATCCGGATATGATTGGGGATCCCCCCGGAGATCCTGATGCACCGTCCCCTGATCGCCGCCCTTCTGTCGCTTTTCTCGGTTGGCCTGATGGCCGCACCCAAGCCGAAGGTCAAACTGGCCACGTCCATGGGTGTGATTGTGCTGGAGTTGGAACCCGATGCCACACCGAAGACCGTGGAGAACTTCCTGAAGTATGTGAAGAAGGGCCAGTACACCGGCACCATCTTCCATCGTGTCATCCCCGGTTTCATGATCCAGGGTGGAGGCTATGTCGATTACCTGGGAAAGAAGCGCACGGATGCCCCCATCCCCAACGAAGCCGACCGCGCCCTGGCCGCGGGCCTGAAAAACCGGCGCGGTACCGTGGCGATGGCCCGAACACCAGATCCAAACAGCGCCGCGGCCGAGTTCTTCATCAATGTGGTGGACAATCCGGCCCTGGATTTCAAGGGAAAGACCAGCGACCAGACTTGGGGCTACTGCGTGTTCGGGAAGGTCGTGCAGGGCATGGATGTGGTGGACCGCATCAAGGCGGTGAAGACGAGCAACAAGCGCAGCGACTTCCTGAATCTTCCCGTGCAACCTGTCCTCATCAGGGACGCAACGCAGATCCAATAGTCTCAAACGCATCCGCTGGGGCCCCAAGCTTATGGAGGCTCCGCTCCAGCCGCTTGTGATAGCGGGGCCAGAGGTCGGTGCCCTCTGGCTCGAAACGAGCCCGGTCCCAATCCAGGAACAGGGCCCCACCCTGAGGTGGAAGGATCACGTTCGTAGCATTCAGGTCGGGCGACCACAGGTTCCATTCGCACAGCGAGGCGATGGCACGGTGGATGTCGGGCCCCCGGGCGGAGCTGAGATCCCATAGCCTGGGCCAAGCCTCGCCTTCGGCCATGCGCGTGAACAGGACGCCTTCGACGCCGAATCCGCAGGGTCTCCAGGCGTAACCGAGCGGCTCCACCGTGGGGAATCCGGATTCCCACAGCCCGCGATGAACGGCATGTTCCGCTGCGAACCGGAGATGGGAGTGGTAGGTCCGCTCGTTGAAATGGCGGAGGAAGCCACCCCGGCGATAGGGCCGCAGGACCATGTCACCCACGCGAAGGATACCGCCGCGTCCAAAAACGCCTGGGAGCGAAACTGGTTCACCCGCAGGGACAAAACCTCCGGGCGTGCAGACGCGCCAGCCCCCGCCGAGCCCCGGCAGGTCCAGGTTCAGCCGGCATCCGAGGGGATGGAGGGGTGGGCGGGTCCCGTAGGGCCAGCCTGGTGGAAGAGGACGAATGGTGTAGGGGTCGTGGATCATGGCGCCCCCCAGCTTGGGGCCTGACCGCATGGAACGCAAAAGGAAGGCTGATGGAACGAACCCGGAGGCACTTGTCAACCCGGGAATCCTCCCTGCACCTGCCACCAAAATCGGGCACGGACCCAAGTGGCTTGTGATGAAAGGAATTCTCTAGATTCGGGATTTCGCTTCCCACAGCGGATGTGGAAATCGGCTCCTTGCCAACTCCTTCCATCGGAGCCTTCAGCAGGTTTTACAGAGCACAGGGTCCGCAATTCTGCGCCATCCCATCCATCTGGTCACTATGCTGATGATGTGAACACACGAGCCGATCATCCTTCCATTCCCGCCGAGGCATTGGCTAAGAAGGCTCGATTGCAGGCGGTGCTGCGAATGATGGAGGAGTATGGTCCCAGCCGGGAACCCGCCTGCCTCCAGGTTCTCCGGACCCTGATGGCGGGGCTTCCACCTCCCGATCTCGACGCCACGATCGACGCGATCCTGACCGACAATCTTGTGGAAGAGGCCGGCGAGTTGCTTCGCTCCCTTCGGCGTGAGGCAGGAAACAAGGCGTGGATGGAGTCCCTCGCCTCCCGTCTTGCTCCTCTGGCGCTAAAGGCGCAACATCGGCGATCAGCTCGCTGGCAATTGGATACCCAGCGCGTACTCATTCGATTCTGTTATGCAAAGGATGATGGCGCTGTGGGCTTTGATGATGGAGACCTCCATGCCATCTTCCTTCATGCGTTTCGGCTGGAAGGACTGCACCTCCTTCTTGATCTCGGTAAGCGACCGCGCCCGTTATTGACTGTCGGCCTGCCCCTTCCCGTGGGGGTAGGTGGTCTGGCCGAATCCATGGATGCGGTGCTGAGGCAGGAGCCAAAGGATGGTCCAGCGGACCTGATGGCCCGACTGAATCAGCGCCTGCCGGAAGGGGTGCGCATCCACCAATGGTTGGCCCTCCCGGGATACGCATCCCCGGTGAGTGATCTGGCCATCCTGTCCCGCTGGCGTTGGGAAGTCCCCCCGGAATTCAAGGCCCTGGCCAGGGGAAAGATCGCGTCCTTTCTCGAGGCAAGCTGTTGGCTTTGGGACCGGGGGCCTTCCCTTCGGGACGGGCCAGTGGATCTCCGCAATGTTGTATCCGAGCTGCTCTGGGAGGATTCCGTCCTTTACTTCTCCACGCGCATGGAGGGCTATCAGGCGATCAACCCGCTCAAGATGCTTGGGGCCATCCTTGGCGTCGAGGCCCCATGCATCGTGGGCCTCGTCAGAACCGCCGTGGACCTGAAGCCTGACTCGCGGCTCGGACAGGCCGAACGTTTCCAACCCAAGCTGAAGAACATGTACGAGGATGCCGTGCTGCTGGGGGGCGGGTCGAACATCATCCT
>Ga0182021_10000402_pt1 | contig 45533 bp, 32 predicted proteins | sample 612E3MmetaG_FD_120493 | JGI IMG/M metagenome (GOLD analysis project Ga0182021, IMG submission 120493) | Permafrost microbial communities from Stordalen Mire, Sweden - 612E3M metaG (Illumina Assembly) | ecosystem: Environmental > Terrestrial > Soil > Wetlands > Permafrost | place: Sweden... | reverse complement strand
TTGGGCGAAAGCAGTCAGGGAAAGAACGAGAAGAAGACACAAAACGGCACGGAAAGAAGATGAGAGAGACATGGACGGCTCCTGAAACCATTTTTCTTGTCATCCCGAGCGAAGCGAGGGATCGGGAATCCGCTGCAAGATGCAGATCCCTCGCTTCGCTCGGGATGACAATTCGTAAAGATGACTATTCGCAAAAGGTGCAGTTCGTGCACCGCTCGAGCCCAGGGCTCCTACGGCGTCACGGTGGTCAGTTTTCCCGAGTACTGCACGACTTTGTCGGGATTGTCCGCAGGAGCGATACCCACTCCGCGATTTTCACTGACAAAGACGACACGAAACGCCCGGCTGGCGAGCATGCCTGGGAATTGTCCTTGCCGATCACCGATGGTCAACGTTTTCTTCGCCTCGTCCCAGCGAAGAGGAATCGTCGCGTAGACGCCCTTTTCGTAGTTATAACTATCGTTCTCGTCTTCGTAGAGGGTGAACTCGCCGTCGGCGCCGCGATAGATGCGCAGTTCGATCGGGTCGGCGGGCTCTTCCGTGGACCACTCGACATCCGGACCCAGCGGCAGAATGGACCCGGCGCGGACGTAGAGCGGCAGCCGATCCATTGGGGCGGCGGCAATGATTTCCTTTCCCCCGTCTGTCGTAGCGCCACTCCAGAAGTCATACCACTTCGCGTTCGGCAGATAGACGGCGCGGCTGGTGGCGGCGGGCTCGGTGACCGGGTTAACGAGGAATGCAGGCCCGTACATGAACTCGTTCCAGGTATTCTGCGCGCGGACGTCGGTACGGAAATCCATCACCAGCGGACGCATGGGAGTGTAACTGTCACTCGTCGTCTTCCAGGCCAACGAATAAATATAGGGCAGCAAGCGGTAACGGAGACGATCGTAGCTGGCTAGGATTTTCTGTGCGTCAGGACCGTACGACCACAATTCGTTTTGATCCGTCTTGCGCGTTCCATGCACGCGCAGGATCGGGTTGAACGTGCCGTACTGGAACCAGCGCACGAACAGTTCACGAAAAGCGGGATCGTCCGGATCGCCGAAGACGAAGCCGCCGATGTCGGTGGTCCAGTAAGGAATGCCGGAGAGAGCGAAGTTCAAGCCTGCCGGAATCTGGCGGCGGTAGCTGAACCAGTCGGAATTGATGTCGCCCGACCAGGCCGTGACCCCGCTTCTCTGTGACCCCGCGAAGGCTGAGCGCGACAGGATATACACGCGCTTCTTGTCGGATGCGCTGCGCTGGCCGTCACAAACCGCGCCGGTCGTCAGCATGGGATAGAGGTTCACGTAGCGATCGCCGCTGCCCGCGGCCACCTTGTGGCCCAACTGAATATTCTCTTCCTGTCCTTCCGTTTCGGGTTCCGTCGTGTCCATCCACCAGGCATCGAGGCCGATACTGAACAGTCCCTTGTTAACCTGATCCCAATAGAATTTGCGGGCGTCGGGGCTGGTCGCGTCATACGCGGCCATCGCGTCAGTGTGGTAGGGGGGCTTCGCAAACTTGAACTTGTCGACGAACCAGCCCTGCTTGTCCATGTAGTCGTAGTTGGCCGAGCCGGGCTCGAAGAACGGCCAGATCGAAATCATCAGGTGGAAGTTCTCGCGGTGCAGTTCGTCCACCATGCCCTTGGGATCGGGATACTTGTTGTTGAAGACGAATTCGCCTTTGCGGTTCCACCAGAACCAGTCCTGCACGATGTTGTCCACGGGGATGTGAAGCTCGCGGTATTTGCGCGCTACGCCCAGAATTTCTTCCTGGGTCTTATAGCGGTTCTTGCACTGCCAGAAGCCGTACGCCCACTTGCCGAACATCGGTGCTTGTCCGGTGAGTTCGCGATAGCTGGCGATGACCTTGTCGAGATCTGGACCATAGAAAAAGTAATAGTCGATGACATCCGCCACTTCGGAACTGATGTACATGTAATTCGCAAAGCGGTTGTTGAAGCGGCTCCGCGCGGCGCTGTTCCAGAAAATGCCATAGCCATTGCTTGAGACCAGAAACGGCACGGCGATATTGGTGTTGTCCTGCGAGATGTCGACCGACTCGCCGCGGTAATTCCAGACGCCACCCTGGTGCTGGCCGAGCCCGTAGAGCCCTTCACGAGAGCCGTAGATGTTGATGAAGGACTCGGCGCGGTACGTGTCCTCCCCGTTTACTCTGACGGGAGTCAGCTTCCTAATCGCTTCCTGGACCAGTTGGTTGCCGGAAAGATCACGATAGGTGACTGCGCCGTCCTTGCGAGTGACGACGACCTTCATCCGGGAAGTCGAGAGGGTGACATCGTCGTCCGTCTGCTGCAGGGTCCACGAAGTCTTCGGCCAGGTTGTTTTAATGACGACCGGATCGAAGCGAATGGGGAACGATGAGGTCGCGGAGTACAGCACGTGCACCACGGAATCCGAGCAGATCTGGATTTTCAGAACTCCGGACTTCATGGTCAAAACAACGCCGTCCGGCTGCTGCTGAACCCCTGCAACCGGATTCAGCGGGGCCCACTGAGCGAGGGCAGATGAGGCCAGTCCCATCAGCAGGGTCAACAAAACTACTCTATAAAGAAAGAACGCATTTTTCCTGACAGGCATATGAGAACCTCGTGGAAACGGGGTAAGTGGCCCAGTGGACTCGGTGCCGGGCGAGACACGCGGCAGGAGTGCGCGCCAAGGCGCGACCGAGCATGAGGTTAAGATCGGAAACGTTTACGGCTCCAGCTTCCAACATTCCGGAGCCAACTTTGGCACCCGGCCATGACGTTTGTCAATGGGGAAGGCCAGAAAACGCGATTCGCCAAGTGGGTGGTAAGCCCTAATTGGGACTGTTCATCCGCGTCAGAGCGGGAGGACGAGATTCTTCCCAATCTGAGCCGCGCGTCCGGCGAATTCTTGTCTGGAAGATACACGGTGCTTGCATTCCGGGTGTGAAAACGCTTACGTTAACTTCGGGCGGTTCTAGATTGATCGCCGAATCACCAGGAGATGCGATGAAAGAAGCCAGAAAAATGCCGCTCAGAATTTTCCTGCTCATAGTTGTGATCTGCACTGTTTCCCGCCCCGATTGGGCGCAAGCGCACGGCAAAATGCATCCGGAGGCCACGGTGGAAACGAGTAAGTTCGGAACTCTCGATGATGGTACTGCGGTTGAGGTGCTCACTCTCAAGAACGCCAAAGGAGCTACCGCCAAGGTGATCACCTATGGAGCCACCTTGACCGAGCTTTGGGTTCCTGACCGGACCGGGAAGCTGGGAGATGTTGTTCTAGGATTCGACAACATTCAAGGGTACGTGGGCAAGCATCCCTGGTTTGGAGCCACGGTTGGAAGAGTCGCCAACCGCATCGCAAAAGGCAAGTTTACGCTGGACGGAAAAGAGTACTCGCTCGAGATCAACAACGCTCCCAACAACCTGCACAGCGGATCCATCGGCTTGAGTCATGTCGTCTGGAAGGCCGAGCCTCTGCACGAGCCGCATGCCGCGGCTGTCCGCTTGACCGCCGTCAGTCCCGACGGCGACGGAGGATTTCCCGGGAGTCTCTCCGTCACCCTCGTGTACCGGCTGACTGACAGCAACGAACTGAAGCTCGAATATACGGCCACGACCGACAAGGCCACTCCGGTGAACCTCACCAACCACTCCTATTTCAATCTGGATGGCGGGAAGGACGTTCTGGGCGAGGTGCTCTATCTGCCCGCGGAACGCTACACCCCGGTCGACGCCACCTTGATTCCCACCGGCGAGATCAAGCCCGTGAAAGGAACGCCCCTGGACTTCACGCACCCCGTGGCCATTGGCGCGCACATCGCCGACATGAAAGGCGACCCTGGCGGCTACGACCACAACTTCGTCCTGAACGGTGGGGCGGGGAAGCTGAAACTCGCGGCTCGCGTGGTTGATCCAGCCTCCGGACGTCACATGGAAACATGGACCACCGAGCCAGCCGTGCAGTTCTACACGGGCAATTTCCTGGATGGCACCATCACCGGCAAACGCGGTGTGGTGTACGGGAAGCACTCAGCATTCTGTCTGGAAACGCAGCACTACCCCGATTCGATGAACCAACCGAGCTTTCCTTCGGTGATTTTGCGGCCCGGTGCGACCTATCGGACGGAAACAATCTACAAGTTTTCGGCCAAGTGAAGCTGGTGATCGGTCGCGGGGAATAATTCAGTGGTCCCCAGCCTCGGCTGGGGACCGCTGCTAATCTGGAGCTCTGAATCTCAGGGCCCGTTTTCTTGTCGCGCACGCGAAGTTACGGCTGGGCGCCGGCCTCGGCGTAGATTTGTCGCAGGGCTGGATAGATCCTGCGATATCCCTGATAGGCCCGGTCGAGGATCTCGGCATTCTGCGGATTGGGCCTGATTTCGCTGGCCGTTCGAACCACCGCATCGCAGGCTTCATCGACTGATTTCCATCCACCCGCGCCGACACCTGCCAGAATCGCGGCCCCGTATGCGGCGCCCTCCTCCGCTTCCACTACTTCGACCGCATGTCCGTAGACATCGGCCTGAATCTGTCGCCACAGGTTTGAACGCGCGCCGCCACCACCCAGGCGAATCCGTTCCACCGGGACGTTCATCTCGCGGAAGATCGTGAAACTGTCTCTCAGACTGAAGGCCACGCCTTCCAGGATGGCGCGAATCACGTGGGAGCGCGTGTGCGACGCCGAAAGGCCAACCAGAGCAGCTCGCGCATTCGGATCGCAGTGCGGAGTGCGTTCGCCCATCAGGTACGGAGCCCAAAAAACGCCATCCGCCCCAGCGGGCGCTTGGGCCGCTTCATCCGACAGGCGCGCGTAGGGATCGCGCCCATCGTCCGCTCCAGTTCCGAAGCGGTCCCGAAACCAGCGCAACGAAAGTCCGGCCGCCTGCGTCACTCCCATCACGTGCCAGCGCCCCGGTACGGCGTGGCAGAAGGTATGAAGCCGTCCCCGCGGATCGAGCGCAGGCCCGTCCGTGGCCGCGAACACGACCCCTGATGTGCCGATGGTCGCGCTGACCGCGCCGGGCCTCACGATCCCCATCCCGACCGCTCCCGCCGCCTGGTCTCCGGCCCCCGCTACCACCGGCGTACCTGGTTTCAGGCCCGTGGCCTTGGCCCCGGCCGCCGAGACCCGCCCACAAACCTGGGAGGACTCAAAGAGCGGGGGCAGCAGTTGCTTGTCGATCCCAGTTTTGGTCAACACCTCCGAAGACCACGCGCGCCGCGCGACGTCGAGGAGGAGAGTTCCCGAAGCGTCCGCCATATCAATAGCGCGCTCCCCGGTCAGCCGGAAGCGCACATAGTCCTTGGGCAGCATGATGTGCGCGACCCGCTGCCAGTTCTGCGGCTCGTTTTCCCGGACCCAAAGCAGCTTGGTCAGCGTGAAGTTCGTAAGCGGGGGATTGCAGGTCAGCTGAATCAGGCGATCGGTGCCGAACAGGTTGGAAAGTTCCTGGACTTGCGGTTCGGTGCGCTGATCGCACCAGATGATGGCGGGCCGGACCACCTCATCGTTAGCATCCAGCAATACTGCTCCATGCATCTGGCCAGAGAATCCGACGCAGGCGATTTCATCCCCGCCCGCACCCATGTGGTCGAGGGCGCGCCGGACTGCCTGGCCGCAGGCTCGCCACCAATCCCGCGGATCCTGCTCCGCCCATCCCAATTGAGGGGAGGCAAACGGTGCGTGGTCGTCAGCTCCGGAAGCAACCACCTTTCCTCGCTCGTCCATGACCAGAGCGCGAGTCCCGCCGGTGCCGACGTCGATCCCGAGGAATTGAATATTTCCTCCTGCATGCTGCCCGGCGGGATGAGTTCGGCCGAGCCAGGCGAAGTTACTCAACGAGTTCCGGAGAGGCGGTCTGCCGATTTACCGCCCTTTCGGTACGCGATTCGAATGATTGCCTGTGTAGAAAAAAGTTAAGACTCCCCCGCATCAGCAAATGGGGCAGCCGTACGAACATTTATCGATTCATGATAGTACAGACCGTAAACACTGACGAAGCTAAGCCGCGCGGCAATCCTTGTCAACGATCTGAGTCCGATCAACGACAGGAGCCGCAGGGCGAAAGAAGCGATTTCGGGAAGCTTTCCGGTGCCTGACCCGGCGCCTGTGTTAGTCGCTGCGGTAGCGGGCGACCCGGTGCGAGGCCCCGCTTTTCTCCCTGCAAGGCCTCTTGGATTTAGCATGGAGGCGTGAAGAACGGAAAGCGCTTCGGACTGGCACGTGCCCTCTCCAAGATGGGTTATTGCTCGCGCTCGCAGGCGACGTCGCTGGTCGAGGCGGGTCGCGTCTCGCTGAACGCTCGGGTTGTCCGGGACCCGGAAGCGCCGGTGCGCATGGCACACGACCGCATCGCCGTGGATGGCGCCGCCGTCGGCGAGCGCCCCAAGGTTTACCTCGTCATGAATAAGCCGCGCGGCGTGGTGACCTCCGCCTCCGATGAGAAAGGCCGGCGCACCGTGTATGACCTGCTTCCGCCGGAACAAAACTGGATCGGCCCGGTCGGTCGCCTGGACAAGGCCAGCGAAGGCCTGCTCCTGCTGACGAATGATTCCGAGTGGGCGGCGCGGATCACCGATCCCGCCAGCCACTTGGACAAGACCTACCACGTGCAGGTCGATTGCGTCGCCACAGAAGAGATACTCCGCGCTCTGACCGTGGGTGTCCGTGATGGGGGCGAGCCTCTGCGCGTCCGGGCAGTGCGCCTGTTGCGGCACGGCCAGAAGAACAGTTGGCTGGAAATCATTCTGGAGGAGGGCAAGAATCGCCACATTCGACGCCTGCTGGCAGCTTTGGGGATGGAGGTGTTGCGGCTGGTAAGGGTCTCCATCGGGCCGATGCAGTTAGGTGATCTCAGGAAAGGGACGATCCGGCCGCTGACTAGCTTGGAAAAGCGGAGTATCGGCCAGGCACTGGGGGAGGAAAAATCAGGTCCAAAAAACAACAGGCGCATGCCGATAGATGTGGGGTGAGGATGGCAACGGCATGCGCCCTATTTAGTTGAATCGAGGGTAGTGCCGGCGGACGGGGATGTCAATATAAATCTTTTAGATTCAACAGCTTGATTGAGTTTTCCGATCACGTTCTCGCCTGTTTCCGCAAGTGCATGGATCACATATCCGTGTGACGGTTCTGAGCGGACAATTTCACTCGCCGGCGCTGTTTTTCGGCGCCAGTCCGTGGCTGGCGAGATACGCTTGGGCCTGGCGGATTACCTTGCGTTCCTGGCTGTATGCCATCTGTTGTTCCGCCTCGGCCAGCGGCACCCACGACGCGTGCTTCACTTCAATTCGCATTTCCGGCGTAACGTCATCGATCTCTCCGGAGACATAGCGCAGCAGGTAAAAACTCACAACCTTGAATACCTTTTCACCATCGCCCCAGGTTCGAACGTAGACATATTTGATGTCGGCGAGTTTGGCGACAGCTTGAGCGATGATGCCGGTTTCTTCGTGCACCTCGCGCACTGCGGCAGCGTGCGGAGTTTCTCCCGGATCGATTAACCCTTTGGGAAGAGCTAGAACCGCCGGTGCGCGTTTCCGGGTCCCTTTGCCCGGTTTGGCGCCTTCCTTCTGTGGCTCAATCAGGGCGACGTGCCAAACTCCAGAGATTTCCAGCACCACCACGCCGCCCGCTGAGATCTCCCGCGCCATCCCGCCAAGGTATCAGGAATGGGTGAGCTTCGCAGTTTCCTGCTGAATCCGTCGCCACGCGTGTTCCACGTGACGCGTCTGGGTGTGAGTTTGTCCCACGCAGAGCCGCAAGGTGAGCCTGCCGTCGAGCCGGGTGTGGGTGAGATACAGATCGCCGCTCTGGTTGAGATGGTCCATCAACTTCTGGTTGTCGCTGTCGCCGGAACGCAGGCGGAAGCAGATCAGGTTCAGCGGAACGGGCGCGGCCAGTTCGAAGCGTGAATCGTTCCGTACCCAATCGGCAAACTGCTGCGCCAGCCGCACATGCTCGCGAATGTGGTGCTGCAGTCCCTCCACCCCATAGTGCCGGATCACGAACCACAGCTTGAGCGCGCGGAACCGGCGGCCGAGCGGGATCTGCCAGTCGCGATAGTCAATCACAGCGCCCGATTCGGTGGCCTGGTTGCGCAGATACTCGGGCAGCACGGACAGCGTCTGAATCAGGTGCTTGCGGTCGGCGACGTAAAAGCAGTTGCAATCGAAATTGGTGAACATCCACTTGTGCGGATTGAAGCAGTAGCTGTCGGCGAGTTCCAGGCCGTCCTGAATGAAGCGGAACTCCGGGCAGAGTGCTGCCGTTCCGCTCATCGCGGAATCCACATGCAGCCACAGGTTGTTTTCCTTGCAGATGCCGGCGATCTCGCGCACTGGATCCATCGCATTGGAAGAGGTTGTCCCCACGGTTGCACACACGAAGCAGGGAACCAGTCCCGCTGCGCGATCCGCCTGGATCTGGCGTGCAAGGGCGTCGGGCCGCATCGCGAAGTGTTGGTCCACCTCGATTGCCCGCAGGTTAGCGGAACCGAGGCCCGCGATCCTGACATCCTTCTCAATCGAAGAATGAGTTTGGGTGGACGCATAGGCCACGAGTCGTCCATCGCAGCCCTCTAGGTTGCTATGAAACTGGGTAGCCCGCTCGCGTGCGGCCAGCAGCGCGCACAGGGAAGCGCTCGAAGCGGTGTCCTGAATGACTCCGCCCCCGCTGCTGCTGGAAAGAAACTTTTCCGGCAAGCCGAGCATGGCGACCAGCCAGTCAAGCACGTGCGTTTCAAGCTCGGTACAGGCGGGACTGGTGGACCAGAGCATGCCTTGCACGCCCAGTCCCGAGGAGAGCAGATCTCCTAGAATCGCGGGCCCCGAGGCATTCGAAGGAAAGAACGCATAAAAATTGGGTGACTGCCAGTGCGTAACGCCGGGAAGAATCACGCGGTCGATGTCGGCCAGAATTCTGTCGAACGGTTCGCCTTGCTGCGGCGGAACCTGCGGCAGGTGCGAGCGCACTTCGCCCGGTTGCACGCGTGACAGAACCGGGAAGCTCTCGATTCGCGAATAGTAGTCCGCGATCCAGTCCACCACGGCATGGCCCTGGCGGCGGAAATCTTCGGGAGACATGTGGAAAGACTTGTCTGCTGACATGGGTAAGATCTCCCCGAAAAACTATTTCAACCTGCCGTAAAACACCCGGGTGTTGTATTCAAACTCGACCACGTTGCTTTGCGAATGGGCGTTAAAGATCCGTTCCAGTTTCCGCATCATCGGCGCATGATTGGGATGGCCAGCCAGCGGCGCGTAGGAAGACGACAGCAGGCGTCCGGCAAGGCCCTCGTAGTCGAATCGCTGACGCAGGTCAAAGGCGCGTTCCTGGTAAGGAGCAGGCGCAAAGAACTCGTGAATCGTGGCCGTCGTCCTCTCGTGGCGCACTTCTTTGTAGTCCGTGCCATACGTCAGCAGAAGCTCTTCATAGTCGCGCAGGAAATGCGTGTTTGCGGTGCGGCGCTCATTCCAGATCAGCTCACACCATCCGTCCGGCTTCAGGATACGCGCAAATTCCTTCCGTGCTCGCCCGCGCTCGAACCAGTGCGCGGCCTGCGCGGCAGTGACGAACTCCACCGAGGCGGAGGGCAGGGTAGTCTCCTCGGCGGTTCCAGCGACGGATGTCAGGTTCATGTACGAATCGAGTAGTCGGCTGCCGGCTTCACGCATCTCCGCATTGGGTTCGACCGCGAACACATGGTTACCGTTATCGAGAAGCAACCGCGTAAAGGCTCCCGTACCCGAGGCGATGTCGGCGACCACGTGCTCCGGCCGCAAGCCGCATTCCGCGCGCAGAACAACCAGCACTTCAGGCGGATATCCTGGCCGGTACCGAACGTAGTTCTCCACCCGATCGGAGAATCGAGCGGTTGGCGTCTTACCCATAACATTTCAGTGTAGCGCGCCTGCAACGATTTCCTCCTGCGCGGTACAATCTTCGTTTCATGACGCCAATCGGACTTCGCGGAGTGCTACAGAACGGAATGGTGGCCCTTGGCGAAGAGGCGCCGGACTTCGAACTCCCAGCCCTGATCGCGGGTGTTCGCAAGAGATGGCGGCTCAGCGAACAGCGCGGCCAGAAGAGCGTAGTCCTCGCGTTTTATCCGTTCAACTGGCAGACGGAAAGCGCGCAGCAGATGGCGGCGTACCAGGCGCAGCGTTCCAGGGTGCTGGCGATCCCCGCGGAAACGGTTGCCATCACGGTCGATTCCATCATGAACACCACTGCCTGGGAGCACGAAATCGGGCCGTTCGAATTTCCCATGTGCAGCGATTTCTGGCCGCACGGAGAAGTTTGTGCGCGTTATGGCGTGCTGCGCGAGTCGGGGCCTTGGGCCGGCGCCAGCGATCGTGCCGTCTTCGTCGTGGATCGCGAGGGCCGGGTCGTGTTCCGCAAGGTCTACGGCTGGGACGAAGCCGCTTCGCTGGATGAAGTCTTACCCGTGCTGAAAAGAATCTGAACCAAGCAGTCCTTACTACAAGGAGCGTGATGAAATTTCTCTCAGGTACGGTGCTCTTCCTCGCGTTACTTGCTTCCAGCCTGCGGGCGTTGGATCAGCCGGGCATGGAGAACGCCAGCATCGCCGGTTTTCGCGATGTCCCCGCCCAGCGCGAACTCGAAAAGCGCTTCCTGGCCGCCCCCGATCCAAAGCTTGCCGAAGAGCACCTGCGCATTCTGACCCAGGCCCCGCACATCGCGGGATCCCCCGAAGACAAGGCGACCGCCGACTACGTGGCGCAAAAATTCCGCGACGCAGGACTGGAAGCCGAGATTGTCGAGTACAAGGTCTGGCTCAACTATCCGGCAGAGATCAGTGTGGACATGACCGCCCCCGATGGCGTCCAGATGCACGGTCCCCGGCGCGAGCACGCTGACGGCGATCCGTTTCAGGACGATCCCCGGGTTGTCATGGGCTACAACGGCATGTCGCCGTCCGGTGATGCGGAGGCGGAAGTCGTGTACGCCAACTATGGTTCACCCGAAGATTTCGACAAGCTGAAAGCCTTGAATGTGGATGTGCGCGGAAAAATTGTCATCGTCCGCTACGGCCAGAATTTTCGCGGAGTGAAAGCATTTGTGGCGCAGGAGCGTGGGGCAGCAGGAGTCATCATTTATTCCGATCCCAAGGACGACGGATACTTTCGCGGTGATGCCTACCCGAAGGGTCCATGGCGACCCGCGAGCGGCCTACAGCGAGGTTCGATTGGCTTCATGTTCCAGTTCCCGGGCGATCCGACTACGCCGGGAGTGGCATCGGTGCCGTCATTGGCGGATTCCAGGCGCATCGCGCCCGCCGATTCGCCGCAGTTGTCGAAAATTCCCGTGACTCCGCTTTCGTATGCCGATGCGTCGCCCATTCTCGAACACCTCGGCGGCCCGGCTTCTCCGCGCGAGTGGCAGGGAGCATTGCCGTTCACCTATCACGTGGGTCCGGGGCCGGCGAAGGTCAAGATTCACCTCAAGCAGGACTACCAATTCCGTACCGTCTGGGACGTGATCGGTAAAATTCGGGGCACATCGTCGCCCGATGAGTGGATAGTAGCCGGGAATCACCGCGACGCGTGGGTGTATGGGGCCGTCGATCCGAACAGCGGGACGGCGGCCATGCTGGAGGCGGTGCACGGCCTCGGCGACTTGCTGAAGTCCGGATGGAAGCCCAAACGCACGATCGTCCTCGGTAGCTGGGATGCCGAAGAAGAAGGGCTGATCGGCTCCACGGAATGGGGCGAAGATCACGCTCACGATCTAGCGAACGCCGCCGCCTATTTCAATATGGACGTGGCGGTTTCCGGGCCGAAATTCGGCGCCTCCGGAGTGCCCAGCCTGAAGCAGTTCATCCGCGAGATCGCCAAGGCGGTTCCTTCTCCGCAGGGTGGCACCGTGTACGACGCGTGGAAGAAGGCCAGCCTGCAGAGCCCGGACAGCTTCCGTCCGCAGGAAACCAGCAGCAGCACCTACCGGCCCCCGGCCGCAGATGTGCGCGGCGACGTGCCCGTGGGCGACCTGGGCAGCGGGTCGGACTACACGGTCTTTCTGCAACACCTGGGAGTGCCCTCAACCGACATGGGATCGACCGGCGACTACGGCGTCTATCATTCCGTGTTCGACAATTTTGCGTGGTTCAAGAAATTCGGCGATCCCGACTTCCGCTACGAACAGCAGATGGCCCGGGTGTACGGACTGGAAGTCTTGCGCATGGCCGGCGCCGATGTGCTTCCCTACGACTACGCTGACTATGGCAAAGAAATCCAGGTATACATCGATGCCGCCAGGAATAAGTCGAAGGCCCGCTTCGCGGACAAGTCGCCGGACTTCTCCGCCGCCGCGGAAGGCGCGCACCGTCTGCAGGAGGCGGGCGCGAAAATGCAGCAGAAACAGCGCAAGCTGCCCAACGCTCCCGAGCGCATGAACGCAACCCTTCGGGATGCAGAGCGCGCGTTGTTGATCCCTGAGGGACTGCCCAACCGTCCGTGGTATCGCCATGCCATCTACGCGCCCGGCCAGTACACTGGGTACGCTGCGGTGGTGATCCCCGGGGTGAACGAAGCCATCGATGCAGGTGACCAGCGGCGGACCGAACAACAGATTGCCGCCCTCGCAGCCGCTTTGAACCGCGCCGCCATGGTGCTGGAGCAGTATCGGTAACGCGAGGTCGTCAGTTGATTGCGATGAGCCCAGAAACCGCCCTGCGCCACGTGCTGCATGATCTTCCGACCGCGGCGACAGCGACTTTCCTCGCGCTCCTGCCGATCGTCAACCCCTTGGGTGGAATTCCGCTATTTTTCAGCCTGACCGCGAACTTCCCGCCACAGGAACGAAGAAGCACCGCGCTGAAAACTTCTCTGTACGTGATTGCAATCCTGATCGTCTTCATGCTCTTCGGCCGGTTCGTGCTGGGCTTCTTCGGGATTTCGTTGCCGGTCCTGAAAATTGCGGGCGGTTTGATCGTCGCGAATACGGCCTGGGGCATGGTGACCGGCTCCAGTCGCATGACAATGGAAGAAAGTAGCGAAGCCCTCACCAAGCAGGACATTTCGCTCACGCCAATGGCCATGCCGATGCTGTCAGGGCCCGGCTCCATCGGCGTCGTGATGGGCCTGGCCGCGCACGCCGACCATCTGCTGGCATACGTGGGGATGGTGATTGGGATTCTTGCCCTTGGCCTGACCGTCTACCTGTTTCTCTGCCTCGGCGGCCCGTTCGTGAAGCGACTCGGCCCCGGCGCAGTGGGCGCGATCAACCGCATTTTCGGATTCCTCATCCTGGCGATCGCAGTGCAGTTGGTGTGGGACGGCGTGGCGGACTTCAGGGGCTAGCACCCTTTCAGGCGGCAGGCGCCTCTTTTTCCATATACCGGCCGACCAGCGCGGCGCAGGACTCGATGAAGTTCTGCTCAGTCGTAAGGAACGTTTTCGCAAAGTAGCTCTCGATGCATAACTCCGCCACCACGCGCTTCCTCACAAATACCGGCACCACGATGTTGGACTTCACGAGATCCGACCCGAGGTAGCGAGGATCGGACTTAACATCGTTGATCACCACAGTTTGCTGGGAAGTGGCTGCGGCGCCGCACAATCCTTTGTCGAGCGGGATCCGCAGCGTGGGCATAAAACTGCCGGCGTAGGGTCCGAGCACTAGAGCGTCGAAGGCAGGAGCCTCCATAAAATAAAACCCAACCCAGTTGTAGCGGGTCATTTCGTCGTGGAGACGCTCCGAGATGTGCTGCATGAGCGCCTTGACGCCATTGGCCGAGCGGCCGTATGCCTCGAACTCTTTCAGCAGAGCTTCGTAGCTAGACATCTGAGCCCGAGTCCCCTTGTTGGTTTTCACAAGACAACTCGCCATTCTATGCTCATTTCGCTTGCTCGCCACGCCAGTTTCTCATTCCCGTGTCGAACGCAGCTCGGACCGCGGTGGTTTCCGCGCCCCATGGCGGATGTGAAGAACCTCGATTTCGCGCTTGGCTTCGCGAACGCGATAGTAAATGAGAAATGGGCTGTGCAGCAGTTTCCGGATGAGAGGCCGCTTTCGAATCAGGCCACCCATCCGCGGAAATCTGGTCAGCAATTCAACGTGCTCGACCAGGGAACTGCCAAAATGAGCCGCAGCGTCCGCGTCATCTTCAGCAATGTGGGAGATGATTTCAGCGAGATCGTTTAGTGCCTTTTGCGCGTAGACGAGGCGGTAGTCCACTTTGGTAAGAGGCGCCGGACTTCTTCTGCAGGCACCGTTCGACCGGCTTCTGCGTCCCGAATGCCTTCATCAATGGCGGCAAGAGTCTCCTCATCTTCGTCATCAACGACGGGAGTGGGATTCTCTAAATCGAACTTCTTCGACTTTGCCATGCGGTCATGGTAGCACGAACACTCCCCGCCCAAGCGGAGCTTGCTGTCAGGGATCGCGCGAAGAGATCGAAGGACACTGACCTCAAGGACCACATAAGTACTCTGTACGATAGCTTGCTGTCGCTGAAAACTGTTCTTGGTAGCGGTCTGTTGTACCGGCTGCACCAACGCGCCTCACTTGATCGTAACCAGCTTCTCCACCAGCTCCGAGTAGTCCTTCTTCTCCAGCCCATGCACCTGCTTGTTGTATTCGTCCACCTTGCTGGAGTAGTTCATCGAGCAGAACTTCGGGCCGCACATCGAGCAAAACGCGGCCGCTTTGTATTGCTCTTCAGGCAGCGTTTCGTCGTGCATGGAGCGCGCCGTCTCGGGATCGAGTGAGAGTTCGAACTGCTTCTCCCAGTCGAACTTGTAACGGGCGTAGCTGAGCGCGTCGTCGCGGTCGCGGGCCCCGGGCCGCTGGCGTGCAATGTCGGCCGCGTGGGCGGCGATCTTGTAGGCGATGATGCCGTCTTTCACGTCTTTTTCGTTCGGCAATCCGAGATGCTCTTTCGGAGTGACGTAGCAGAGCATCGCCGCGCCGTACCAGCCGATCATGGCCGCGCCGATCGCCGACGTGATGTGGTCGTAGCCCGGCGCAATGTCGGTCACGAGCGGGCCGAGCGTGTAGAACGGGGCCTCGTAGCACAATTCGTTTTCGAGTTCCACCTGCTCTTTGATTTTGTGCATCGGGACGTGGCCGGGGCCTTCAATCATCACCTGCACATCGTGCTTCCATGCAATCTTCGTCAACTCGCCCAGGGTCTTGAGTTCGGCGAACTGCGCTTCGTCGCTGGCATCGGCAAGGCAGCCGGGGCGCAGGCCATCGCCCAGCGAAAAGCTGACATCGTACTTCTTGAAAATCTTGCAGATGTCCTCGAAGCACTCGTACAGGAAATTCTGCTTGTGGTGATAGGCCATCCACTGCCCGAGAATGGCGCCGCCGCGGCTGACGATGCCGGTGATGCGATTCGAAACCATGGGCAGGTACTGGATCAGCACGCCGGCATGGATGGTCATGTAGTCCACGCCCTGCGCCGCTTGCTCTTCGATGACTTCGAGCATCACGCTTGCGTTCAGGTCTTCCACGCGCCGCACGCGCGAGATCGCTTCATAAATCGGCACGGTGCCAATCGGAACCGGAGAGTGCCGCAGGATAGCCTCGCGGATCTCGTGAATCTCGCCGCCGGTGGAAAGGTCCATCACCGTGTCCGCGCCGTAGTGCACGGACGTGTGCAACTTCTTCAACTCTTCGTCTATGTTCGAAGTAACGGCCGAGTTTCCAATATTGGAGTTGATCTTGCACAGCGACGCGACGCCAATGCACATCGGCTCAAGTTCCGGGTGGTTAATGTTCGCCGGAACGATCATGCGGCCCCGAGCCACTTCATCGCGCACCAGTTCTGGGGCAAGTTTTTCACGGAAGGCAATGTACTGCATCTCTTCCGTGATCACGCCTTGCCGGGCGTAGTGCATCTGCGAGAAATTACCGTCCTGATTGGCTGCCTTGCGCTTGGCCAGCCACTCCGCCCGAGGTGCGGGAACCGGGGTTGCGCCATTGCCGTTGGACTTTCCGTTCACTGCCGCCATGCTTCCACCATCCTCTGTTGAGGTATGGACCGATTATAGCTGCTGGCATGGGGCACTTGATACCTGAGCAACTGCAGGCAGAACACATGCGGGCCTGCCAGACTTCGATCCGCCGTCCGGTCCGGCAGGCCTTCGCCAGCCAATTCCCTCGCCAGAAATTGAATCCAGGCGGAACCTGGGGGAATCCGATATAGTCGTTATAACGAATACTGTCCGCTACCGCGAGTTGCGAGGAGAATATGATGTTCAGAAGAGTGATTTCCACTACTAACGATGTGACGTTGACCTTCATGCGCCTGATCCTGGGCGTGGTGTTCCTGGCGCACGGGTGCCAGAAATTGCTGGGCTGGTTCGGCGGCTACGGCTTCACGGGGACGATGGGATTCCTCACCCACATGGGGATGCCGGCCGCTCTCGCCTTCATGGTGATCATCACAGAGTTTTTCGCCGGGCTGGGACTGATTGTTGGATTACTCACCCGGATCGCAACTCTCGGCGTGACTGGCCTGATGGTCGGCGCGATTTTCATGGTCCACATTCACAACGGGTTTTTCATGAACTGGTTCGGCACCCAGAAAGGCGAGGGATACGAATACCACTTGCTGGCGCTTGCCATCGCGGCCACCCTGCTATTGCGTGGCGCGGGAGCCTTCTCGGCGGACCGGGCGCTGTCGAGGTAAAAGGCAACGTGTCTCGCCGTGTAGTGGCTTGCTGGAACGAACGTGGGTTAGCGCAACCTGGATAGAGTGTTGACGAAAACATAGTGTCCACGCCGGATGACTCTGCGCTGGGCGGGAACAAAATGCACAACCTCGCCCCCGAAGCCCTCTTTGAACCACGCCGGGCCCGAGGTCGCGCCGGGAGTGTATCCGCCAAAGTCATATTCGGTGCAGCCGCGCGCTTTGGCCCACTGAATCGCGCGCCACTGGAGGGCATGGCCGGCGCTGAATTGATCGTGTTTCTCGCTTGCACCCCAGACGTACCAGCAACGTCTCCCGGAGCGCACGATCACCGCCCCGCCAGCAATCGACGCCTGATCGCGAGCAAGCAAGAGGGCTCCCCTCGTTGGCTCCGTCATCAACCAGCAAACGATGCCTCGAACGTGTTCCGGTGGATCGGCAGAAAATCCTTTGCGTTCCGCCATTCCCGCGTAGAGTTGTAAAAATTCTTCAAGGTCGGCATCTTGTGTGGCCGGTTCAACCTTTACATTCACTCGCTCCGCCCGCCGAACCTCGTAGCGCGTGTTCTTGCGGAGTCCGGCGAGCAATTCCTCATTACTCTTCGTCAAATCCAGGCGCAGCGACGCGCGCTCTCCGCCATCCTGTTCCCACTCCTGGCCGAAGTCGAGGGTGGCGTCATTCTCTTGCCGGTGTAACCAGTCCGGCGCCGCTTTCAGGAAAACAAATCCAGCTTCTTGGGCATGCTGGACAAGTTCCTCCAATCCCGATTGCCAGCGCGTGCGATCATCACAGACCGGACCTCGATTGATCATCAACGCGCGAAACGCCTGGAATCTCCTGCCTAGCGGGAAGTGCGTCCCGCAACTCGCGAACCAGCAAATTTGCCCAGCCTGTCGCAGCACCGCGAAACTCGTGCTCACGCCCGCCCACTGAGGGAACTGAAATGGATGGCCCGTATCCTGGCTGTCAAGAAAGGCGACGATCTCCTGCCGGACCGCGGTCGGCAAATCCTTCGACGTGAAAAGTTCGAGAGCCATGCTGGCGACGATTCTATGTGGTGACGATTCTATTTCGGTGAACGATGCGCACAAATCTGCACGCACTCACGCTTTATCGGAATTAAAACTTCGGCGGACCTGCTCCCACCCACGTTGCGCGAGCATTCGGTCGTTGGAATCCAATCCCAGAGCGAACGCCGACAGAACAAAGACGGTGTACCCCACTGCCAATCCAGCGAGGATAGAGAGGAAGTAGTGGCTCGTTCCTCGGAAGGCATAGTGCGTGAACCACACAGCGGCCAGAGTCGCCGCGGCCGGAACCAGCAATGACGTGTAGCCATGCCGGCTCGGAACCAGAGACAGCGTACGCTTCACATCACGCAACCACAGCAGGTTCAGGAGCGCGTTCGTCACCATGGCCGCCACCGCCGCCCCGATCAAGCCGATGCGCGGAATCAGCAGGAAATTCAGCGCCAGACTCACTGGCACCGCAATCACCTGGCCCCGCATCATCCGACGCTGCTGGCCGGACATTACCAGCAACTGTCCCACCGATCCCACGCCGCAATTGACAAGTTGACCAAAGGTGGCAATCACTAGCACCAGCCAGCCACCGGCAAATTCACGGCCGAAAATTTCCATCAGCGGCCGAGCGAAGATCATTATCACGAACGCCAGGGGAAGCGTGAACCCCAGCACCCACTTCGTGAGCGTTTGATAAATCCTGAGCAAGAGTTCGTTTTGATTGCTGGCGTGAAGTTCTGCAATCGTCGGGGCGAAGATCTGGTTCGTTGATTGGAGAAGAATCGCCACGAAGCCCACCAGAGCGGTCGCGACGGAATAAATCCCCACCTCACGCGCATTTAGGTAGACGCCCAGCAGCACTTTGTCCGATTGACTCCCGAGAAATTCCAGCGCTTGTATGCCAAACAAGACCGCAGAGTATGAGACGACTTCCGGTTCCAGGATCGGCCAGCCGACCGAGGGACTGCGAGCCACCGCCGGGCTGAGTTTCCACGTGGCTTGCGCGAGCAGCAGCAACACAACCACTGCGCTGGCAACCTGCGCAACCAGATATCCCCTGAATCCAAAGCCAGCCGTCAGCAGGATGATGGTTAATGCCATGGTCAGCGTCTGGCCGATGAAATTTGTGATCACCGTGCGCCGGGCGACGTCTTTGAATCCGGCGAGCGCCTGACCCAGAAAGGTGGTGAGCGCGCCGGTGACCATGATTAGGACGAAGTAGTGCATGTACCGTGCGAGCGCGGGCGTGTGGTAGAGACGTCCTGCAATCCACGGTCTCGCAGCGAACAGAAGGATCCCGACCAGGATGTTCGAAACGAGTAATGTGGCGGTGGATGACCACAGAAACCGCCCGAGCTTCCGAGGTTCGCCGATCGCCGTATACACGGCAACAAAGCGGCTCGCGGATTGTGGCAGACCCATGGCCGCAATAACGCCCGCGAGAGTAACGGCCGTCATACCGAGCGCATAGATTCCCAGTGCTTCCGCACCCAGGACTCTTGCCAGATAGATCTTGAAAAAGTAGCCGGCGCCCGTTGTGAAAAGTGTTCCGAGCAGGAAGACCGATGACTGATGCGAGATGTGCTTGATGTGATGACCGAAGCCGGATGGCGGCGCAGTCGCGATGGGCGGAGTCGTCAAAGCGTTTTCAGTATTTTCGCGGATCGGGCAGCAACTTGGAAGTACGATAGCGGGCGCATGAGCCCATCGTGAGAACGAGCCTGCGCGCTTAGTGGCGAATGCCCAACTGGAGAAGGACCGCTTTCTCCACCGCGAGCATATCGGCTGGGGAGAGATTGCCGAGTTTGTCCCGCAGTCTTTGCTTGGAGGCCGTCATAATTTGGTCCGCCATAACCTTTCGCTGTTCTCCGTTCAGCGTAACCAGAGCTTCCGCCGGATAAACCTTAGCCGTCTGGCTGGTCAACGGAACCACGGTGACTCGGTTTAGAACTGCATTTGCCGCATTGTTGCTCAGAATCAGGGCGGGGCGGGTCTTTTGAATCTCTCCGCCGAGCGACGGATCGAACGACACCCACCACACCTCACCTCGGCGCGGATGCATCACCGATCAGCCCTTCCGACCACTCTTCCGCCTCGCGTTCGCGACTCTCGTCCTTGCTCATCTCGGCGTATTGCTCCGCCAGTCCACCGGGTCCGGTGTGGCTAAGTTCCTCAACCTTGTCCAGGACAGCACTTTCCACGTCCTCTGGCAGGATGAACCAGGTAGCATTTCCCCGCGATTGCGGACTGCCGATGCCAGGACCATCATCACTGCCGTTCCACCGGATACCAATCCGCTCCGTGCCCTCCCAAACTACTCGAGCCACAGACCAGTGGCCTTGCCCTGCGTTGTAAAGCACCTTTACCGAACGAATCGATGCCTTTGGTGCCCAGACCGTGGCCGGTTCCACATATGCCATAGCTACCCCCGACTAGCAGACATGATATTGTATGTATAGCGTTATGTCAATTGTGATGTACAAATCCATGTATAAACTCTAGTTTCTAAGCGTCTTGCCGGTTTTCAGCGTATACTGAATCCTCTCCTGCGTCTTCCTCTCGCCGCACAGCGACTTGAACGCCTCACGCTCCAGGTCGAGAAGGTACTGTTCGCTCACCGGCGTTCCGGGCGTCACATTCCCGCCGCAGAGCACCTCCGCGATCCTGGTGCCCAGCTTCTGTTCGTGCTCGCTAATGTACTCGCCCTGCCGCATCAGGTGAACGCCCAGTTTGAGTGTCGCAAGAATATTTGCGCCGGGCGCAGGGATGTCCACACGTATGACCGGAGGCTCGTAACCCGCCCGCACCAGTTCGAGCGCGCGCGATTTGGCGTCGGAGAGCACGAGCTCCCGATTCATGGTGATTCGGTCGGGATCGGAAAGGAACCCCAGTCCGCGAGCTTCGTGCGCCGAGGTCGCAACTTTCGCAGTGGCGATCGTTTCGAAAGCCTTCTTTATCGCCTCCATCATTTCTACCGATTCGCCGCGGCCGTCCGGGCGGATGAAACGGGCGCTGTCGACGGCGCGCAGCAGCATCTCCTTGCAACCGCCTCCACCTGGCAGCAAGCCGACGCCGACTTCCACCAGCCCCATGTAAAGCTCGGCGTGAGGTTGGCGTGCAGCGGCGTGCAGCGACATCTCGCAACCTCCGCCGAGCGTGAGCCCGAAGGGAGCGATCACCACCGGCTTCGGCGAAAACTTGATTGCCTGCGTCATGCCCTGGAACTGGCGGATGGCGAGGTCAATGTCGTCCCATTCTTCTTCCTGAGCCGACATGAGCAGCAGCATCAAATTGGCGCCCACCGAGAAATTCTGCGCATCGTTGGTGATCACGAACGCGTCGAAGTTGTCGCCCGCCCCGCCGCGTTTCAGGCTCTGCGTGATCAGCGAAACAATGTCCGCGCCGATCGCGTTCATCTTCGAGTGGAACTCGATGCAGCCCACGCCATCGCCCAGGTCCACCAGCGAAGCCCCAGAATTCTTCTTGACCACGCCGCGGGATTTCTTCGCCACCTCGACCGACCACACTCCGGCAGAAACTGTGACCGGCGCTAGTCCATCCGACGCCAGATCGAAATACGCGCGTGCCGAAGGAGTCTTCGGGTCGTCCGCATACCACGACTTCTTACCTGACGCGAGCAACTTTTCGACATTGGCCGCAGCCGGCCGCCCTTCTTTCTGCATGCGCGCGATCGTCGCTTCCACTCCCGCCGCATCCCACAATTCAAACGGTCCGAGCTCCCAGTTGAAGCCCATGCGCATGGCGCGATCAATCTCGACCACCGAATCGGAGATTTCCGGAATGCGGTTTGCCGAGTAAGTCCACAGGTCCGACAGTGCCGACCACAGGAACGCCCCCGCTTTATCGCCCTTCTGCGGACCGGCGCCCTCCAGCCCGAGCAAAGCGCGCACGCGGGCGCCAGTAGACTCGATGTTCTTGGCCACATCGAGCGCGGCGAACTTCGGCTTTTGCTGCGCGCGGTACTCCAACGTCTTCCAGTCGAGCGCCATGCGCTCGTCTTCCGCGCCCTCTGCGCTCTTCACTTTCTTGTAGAAACCGCCCTTGGTTTTGTCGCCCAGCCATTTCCGCTCCAGCATCTGGCGAAAAAATGCAGGCAATTGCAGATCGCCCCGCTCGTCTCGAACACTCTGCGTCATGTTCCCGACCACGTGCCCGAGGATGTCGAGCCCGACCAGATCAATCGTGCGGAACGTAGCCGAGCGCGGCCAGCCGACCGCCTGACCGGTGAGCGCGTCCACGTCTTCAATGCTCATGCCCATTTCCTGCATGAGCCGCATCACGTTCAGCACCGAAAACGTCCCGATCCGGTTGCCGATGAAATTCGGCGTGTCTTTCGCGACCACTACGCCCTTGCCCAGTTGCACATCGCAGAAGTGCGCGACCGCGTCGATCAGTGCCCGGTCCGTGTCGGGAGTAGGAATCAGCTCCAGGAGCCTCATGTAGCGCGGGGGATTGAAAAAATGCGTGCCGAACCAGCAGCGCCGGAAGTCGTCAGAAAAGCCTTCCGCGATTTGTGCGACCGGTAGCCCACTGGTGTTGGTGGTGACGATCGTTCCCGGCTTGCGGATCTCCTCCACTTTCTTCAGCAGGGCTCGTTTGATATCCAGATTCTCGACGACCGCCTCAATGATCCAGTCCACGTCAGCCAGCCGTTTCAGATCATCCTCAAAGTTGCCGACGGTCACCAGGCGCGCCAGCGACGGTTCGAAAAATGCCGCGGGTTTCGACTTCTTCAGTGCTTCCAGTCCGGCTGCGGCAACCTTGTTGCGGGCCGCGCCATCGGCATCCGGCGGAACGATGTCCAGCAGGAGCGATGGCACTCCCGCATTCGCGAAATGTGCGGCGATACGCGCGCCCATGGTACCCGCGCCGAGAACGGCAACTTTGTGGATCCGTTTCATGAGTGCGAACTCCAAATAAACGAACGATTAGGAAATCTGGAATCAACGAACAATGCAAGCCGGATCAACCGCAACCGACGGCGGTCTCCGATCAATCGCTAACGACCACCGACCGACGACAAGCGACTGTTCCTACGGAAGTTTATCTACCACCCAGTCGTCCTTTCCAGTATTGACAACGATAATCTCGGAAGTCCGGCGGCGGACCTGGGATCCGGGCGAGGTGACGAGCACGACGGGGAAGCTATAGCGCCCTCGATTGCCCTTGCCGCGCGCGATTTCGTAGCTCCGGCTCGAGCCGGCGGCAAAAAAACGCTCCAGCTTTTCGGGGTTTTGCGAGTGCCGCACCGGGTCGCTCAGCAGAACCATCCCGGTTTCGAGATCGCCCATCTGCCAGGCATACAAGAACCGGTTGGCGATGCCAAGCGCCAACACGTATCCGGGATCAGCCGGGGCGGGGTGGCTCGAACGATTTCGGTGAGATCCCGCGCCCCAGGCCGGAACCGTCAGTAGTAGGAAGACCGCCACCAGCCAGCAGTGCAACTGTTGAGCGCTCCGACCCTCGGTATCGCGAATTGGACAGGAAGGCATGCAACGAATAAGAAGCCTATACAGCAAAGTACACGTTTTCAGTGGCGTAGCCCCAATCCTCCTGTAGCTTCTCTCTTTGTACCTTTCTTTACCGGATACCGTGTGAATGGTACTATCTCAACAGCATTGATGGTTGTGGGCATGAGTTCACCCTACGGATTGCAGATTACCGAAAGCTGTGTTCTCTGCAAGCTCCGCAATTCCGGGTTCTTCTGCGATCTTCCGAAACCGTCTCTGGAATACCTGGAAAAAATAAAGTACGCCAGCGCCTTTCCGCAGGGAGCGGTGTTGTTTGTGGAAGGCCAGGCGCCGCGCGGCATTTACATTATCTGCAGCGGCCGGGTTAAGCTAACCACCACTTCCCGCGACGGCAAGACGCTGATCTTGCGTATCGCCCAGGCCGGTGAAGTACTCGGACTGCATGGTACCGTTTCGGGAAAGCCCTACGAGTTGACGGCCGAGACTCTGCAGCCCAGCCAGCTTGATTTCATCAAGCGCGACGATTTCCTGAAATTCCTGCAAGGCCACGCTGATGCCTGCCTGAACGCCGCCCAGCACCTGAGCCAGAACTGCCAGAGTGCATATGAGATGATCCGCTCCCTCGGCCTCTCTCACTCCGTTTCGGAGAAGCTAGCCCGCCTGCTCCTGGAGTGGGCCAGCGACGGCGAGGTCACCAAAGAGGGGATTCGGATCAAGGTCGCCCTCACCCACGAAGAGATTGCGCAGTTGATTGGCACCTCCCGCGAGACTGTGACCCGTGTGCTCAGCGAGTTTCGTGATAAGGAGTTTGCCCAGTTGCGCGGTTCCACTCTGCTGATCCGCAACAAGGCGGCGCTCGAAAAGTTGATCGGAGCGTAGTCGACCGCTTTCCCCCGTGTTCCTCTGTGCCCCCTGTGGTTAGTTCTTGCTCTCTCCGTGCACTTCAACGAATCCCGCGTGATAGACTCCGGTTTCCCTCTCGAAGTCATGCCGCAATCAACTTTGCCTTCAGCCACTCGCCTTGCAGCGGAGATCCGCGCGAAAGCCGTCTCCCCGGTTGACGTTGCCCGCGTTCATCTGGACCGCATCGCGCAGCTCAATCCCAAACTCAACGCTTTCGTGGATTGGCAGCCCGAGGTTGTACTCGCCCAGGCGCATCATGCGGAAAAAGCAATCATGCGCGGCGACGAAGTCGGGCCGCTGCACGGTGTGCCGCTCTCCATCAAGTCTTCCATCGACGTCGCTGGACATCGTTGCGAATCGGGTTCGCGCCTGCGTGCCGGAAACATCGCCTCCCAGGATGCCCCTCTCGTTTCCCGTCTACGTGCGGCGGGAGCTGTAATCCTCGGCGTAACCAACGCGCCCGAAATGCTCATGGCGTGGGAGACGGACAACCTGCTCTACGGCCGGACGAATAATCCCTGGGACCTGACCCGCACGGCTGGCGGTTCGAGTGGTGGGGAATCGGCTGCCATCGCCGCCGGACTTTCGGCTGGCGGTGTGGGTAGCGACGGTGGCGGCTCCATCCGCGAACCCGCCCATTTTTGCGGCATTTGCGGACTGAAACCTACGCCCGGGCGCATCCCCTCCACCGGGCATTTTCCGAAATCCGGCGGTCCCTTCGCGTTGCTGGGCGTCGTCGGGCCGATGGCGCGCACGGTTGAAGATGTGCGGGTTCTTTTCGAAGTGATGGCAGGCCCGGACGACGGTGATCCATGCTCCGCGCCGGTTGCGCTGCGAGAAATTGCGGATCGCGAGCTCCGCGCGGTCACCATCGGCGTCTTCGAGGACGACGAACGAACTCCCGTCACTCAAGAGACGCGCGAAGCTGTTCGCCGTGCGGCATCTCTCCTGCGAGAAGTGAAATTTGAGGTTGATGCTTTTCGCCCCGAAGGCTTGGAAGACGCGCGCCAGTTGTGGTGGAAATTCTTCGGCACTGCCGGAGGCATGATTCTCGGCCCCATGCTGCACGGCCACGAATCGGAACTGAGCCCGATGCTGCGCGAGTTTTCCTCGTGGACGGCGGCCGAGCCCCCTCATAGCGGCGAATCGCTGCTCGCCACCTGGCTCGCGCGCGATGATGTACGCGAGCGAGTACTCCTGCAAATGCGGAAATACCCGATCCTGATCTGCCCCACTGCTGCGATCCCCGCGTTTTGTCACGGTGAACGCGAGTGGCAAGTGGAAGGAAAGACCGTGAAGTATCTTGACGCCTGGAGCTATTGCGAGTGGTTCAACCTGCTGGGCTTTCCCGCCGTCGTGGTCCCGATGGGCCGCTCCGAAGACGGCCTTCCGATCGGCGTGCAGATTGTGGGTCGTCCGTGGGAGGAAGAACTGGTACTCGCAATAGCGGCGGCGCTCGAAAAAGAGTGCGGTCCGTGGCAGCAGCCTCGAATCGCTTCAGAGTGAAGTTGCCCATAGTAGTTTTGTACTATTATCCCTGCCACGCCGATGCATTAGGCTGATGAACTTGCCCGTTGTGGCGCCGTTTCGACGTGGGGCGGATGGCGTTTTGTGGGGCGTCACCAGATATGTCAGGCTCTAGTCTCTCGACCAATCAGAAGCTACTGCGCGTCTCGGTAATCATCCTGGTCGCCTCCGCGGCCTATCTGTATCCCTTTCCGCAAGCCAACCTCCTTTATCCCGTGGTCCTTCTACTTCACGTGTTCGGCGGGATCCTGGCCAGCGTCCTGCTTGCCCTGCTGTTGTGGCGCTTGATGAAGGAAGGGAATTTCGTTTGGAAGTTGGGATGGCTGTTGGTTGCTGTCGGAGCGGTTCTCGGTCTTGTTCTTCTCCGCACGGGCACGCCCCATAGCGAATACAAGTGGCTCTACGCGCACATCATCGTGAGCGTCGTCGGCATTGGTTGCCTGCTGGCCGAGTGGATCGGAAGCCGTGGCTGGCTGAGTTCCAACGCCGTCGTCCGCGCGGTGATTTGCCTGGCGGTGCTTGCCGGAATCGGTTGGGCGGCGCGCTACCAGCGCGAGACTCGCTGGCTCAGCTATTACGTCATCAAGAACCCGTCCCTGCCCCCGGCCACCATGGACGGCGAAGGCGACGGACCGTCGGGCGCGTTCTTCCCCAGTTCCGCCCAGGTCTATGGTGGCCAGAAGATTCCCAGCAAGTTCTTCATGGAGTCGGAATCCTGCAAGCGCTGCCATGAAGACGTCTACAACCAGTGGTACAGCTCCGCCCACCATTTTTCGTCCTTCAACAATCAGTGGTACCGCAAGAGTATCGAGTACATGCAGGATACGGTCGGTACCAAGCCCTCGAAATGGTGCGGCGGCTGCCACGATCCGGCCGTACTTTACGCCGGCAAAATGGACACCCCGATCAAGCAGATCGTGCACACGCCCGAAGCGCAGGCCGGACTCGGCTGCATGATGTGCCACTCCATCGCCGATGTGAAAAGCTCGATGGGTCAGGGCGACTTCTTTCTTGAATATCCTAGGCTTCACGAGCTGGCGGCCAGCAAGAACCCGATAATTCGCTACCTGCACGACACCTTAACCAAGCTGAATCCGGAGCCGCACCGCCGCGTTTTCCTCAAGCCGTTCATGAAGAATCAGACGGCGGAATTTTGCTCGTCGTGCCATAAGGTGCACCTCGATGTCCCGGTAAATCACTACCGCTGGATTCGCGGCTTCAATGAGTACGACAACTGGCAAGCCAGCGGTGTTTCTGGACAGGGTGCGCGTTCGTTCTACTATCCCGCCAAGCCCCAGCAATGCGCCGACTGCCACATGCCGCTCGAGCCTTCGAAAGACATGGGCAACGTTGCCGGCAACGTGCACTCGCACCGCTTCCCGGCAGCCAACACCGCGTTGCCCACGGCCAACGAAGATGCTGAACAGTTGAAGGCCACCGAAGACTTCCTCACCAATGGCGCTCTGACCGTGGACATTTTCGCTCTCTCGCCCGCCCGTGAAATCAAAGCGGGGGCCACATCACAACACGAAGTGTCGACGACGTTTGCAGTCGGAGAAGAAGCCGAGGCGAAGATCGCGCCCGGAGCGGGAGGCGATGTTGCTCCGGTCACCGCGCCTCTTGATCGCGTGCAGCCAGCGATCCGCCGCGGCGATACCGTGCGTGTGGATGTTGTGGTTCGTACCAAGCGCGTCGGTCATTTCTTTCCCGGCGGCACGGTCGACGCCTACGACACCTGGCTCGAACTCAAGGGCGTGGACGACAAAGGCCAGACCATCTTCTGGAGCGGCATGACCGCCGATAACGGCAAGGGCCCGGTGGAAAAGGGCGCCCACTTCTACCGCTCGCTTCAGGTGGATGGCCACGGCAATCCCATCAACAAGCGCAATGCCTGGGCCACCCGCGCCGTGGTTTACGTGCGCCTGATTCCTCCCGGCGCCGCCGACACCGTCCACTTCCGCATGAAGGTCCCGGAGAAGACAGGCAGCAAAATTACCCTGACGGCTCGTCTGTGCTACCGCAAGTTTGCCTGGTGGAACACGCAGTTCGCATTTGCCGGAGTTCCAGACTCCAGTCAGACCAAGCCGGAGATCGCGCCCGGTCATGACGATACGAAATTCGTATTTACCGGTTCACTCCAGGGTGTTTCCGCGAAGGCCGAGAAAATTCCCGACCTGCCCATCGTGACGGTGGCGCACAACGAGGTCACGATCGACGTTCTTCCCGCCAGCGCTCCCGCGCCTCAGCCCAGGATCGATCTCAAGAAAGGAGACTGGCAGCGCTGGAACGATTACGGCATCGGCCTTTTGCTGCAAGGCGATCTGAAGGCAGCGCAGGCTGCGTTCGAAAAAGTTACGGAGGCCGATCCGCAGAATCCCGATGGCTGGGTGAACATTGGCCGCGCCGCCTTGCAGGAAGGCGATGTTGCCCGCGCCCGCATTGTGCTCGAGAAGGCGCTTGCGCTCAGTCCGAACCTTGCCCGTGCTCACTTTTTCTACGCCGGCGTTCTGCGCCAGGACGGGGATTACGACGGCGCCGCGCAACATCTCGCGAAAGTGCTTGCCCAGTACCCGCGCGACCGCGTGGCGATCAACAACCTCGGCCGCGTGCAGTTCCTCCAGCGCAAGTACGCGGATGCAGTGAAGACTCTGCAGCAGGTGCTCGCCATCGATCCCGAGGATCTTCAGGCCCACTACAACCTGATGCTCTGCTACAACGGGCTGGGTGACGAGAAGATGGCCAAGGAACATCAAGCGCGCTACCTGCGCTTCAAGGCCGATGAGTCCGCTCAGGCCATCACCGGCCCCTACCGCCAACTCAATCCCGAAGACAACAACGAGCGCCAATCGATTCACGAGCACGTGTCGGTAGCGCTGCCTACGTTGGGAACCACGAAATCTGTACAGGCTGCGCGCATCACCACGAAACACGTAGGGACGGGCGCCCTCGCCCGTCCGGCGGGGCAACGCCCGGCCATTGCAAGCAGCGCCATATCTTCAGGGGCGTCCAGGTAATGCACTCTTCGGAAAAAGAACTCACCACCGAGCCACGAAACCACAGAGGAAAATCAATAGCCTCTATTTCCGACTTCCTCCGTGCCTCAGTGTCTCCGTGGTGGGCGTTGCCTTTGCTGATCGTGGCAAGTTGGTTAGCCCCTGCCCAAACCATCACCTTCCGCGACATCACCGCCCAGGCTGGCATCCGCTTCGCCCACAACAACGGCGCGTTCGGAAAAAAGTGGCTGCCCGAAACCATGGGCCCCGGCTGCGCGTTCATTGATTACGACAACGACGGCTATCCCGACATCCTGCTTATCAATGGACAAGACTGGCCCGGTCATCCCAAGAGCGGTGCCACCACACTGAAGCTCTACCACAACAATCACAACGACACATTCACCGACGTCACACAGAAGTCGGGCCTCGGCATTTCGATATTCGGTCTCGGTGTTGCGATCGGCGACTACGACAACGACGGCTTCGACGACATCTTCGTAACCGCCCTCGGCCAGAGCCATCTCTTCCACAACAATGGCAACGGCACGTTCACGGACGTTACAAAGACTGCCGGTCTCTGGGGCCCAAACGAATTTTCAACCAACGCCGCCTGGGTGGACTACGATCGCGACGGCAAACTCGATCTCGTCGTTTCGAACTATGTGCAGTGGTCCGAGCAGAGCGACCTCTATTGCACGCTCGACGGCGCGCGCAAGTCGTACTGCACGCCCGAGTCCTATAAAGGCACGTCGGCCCGCCTCTGGCACAACCTCGGCGGCGGCAAGTTTGAAGACTCCACCCAGAAAGCCGGACTTTACGATCCGACATCGAAGGGGCTGGGAATCGCCATCCTCGACTACAACAGTGACGCTTGGCCCGACATCCTGATCGCCAACGACACCCAGCCCAACAAGCTCTACCTGAACAAGAAGAACGGCACATTCGAAGAGCGTGCCGTTTCGGCTGGGATCGCCTTCAGCGAAGACGGCATCGTCCGCGCCGGCATGGGCGTGGACTCCGCCGACTACGACCGGTCCGGCCACGCCAGCCTGATCATCACAAATTTTTCCAACCAGATGCTCTCGCTCTATCACAACGAAGGCAACAGCCTGTTCGTGGACGAAGCGCCTCGTTCCGAAGTCGGCCGCGCCTCGCTCGTCACCCTCGGCTTCGGTTGCTTCTTCTTCGATTACGACAACGACGGCTGGCCCGACATCCTGATTGCTGACGGCCACATCGAAAACGAAATCGAACGCGTGCAGAAACGCGTGACTTACGCCGAGCCGCCACACCTGTTCCGTAACCTGAGCAACGGCAAGTTCGAAGAAGTGACCGCGAACGTCGGCGCCGGCTTCGCCGCTCCAAAAGTCGCCCGTGGAGCGGCCTACGCTGACATCGACAACGATGGCGCACTCGACATCCTGCTCACCACCAACGGCGGCCCCGCCCACCTCTATCGCAGCGAAGGCGGAACGAACCAGAGCCTTCGCATGAAACTGGTGGGAACGAAATCGAACCGCGACGGCGTTGGCGCGGTCGTCCGCGTAACCGCCGGAAGCGACAAGCAGTGGCTCACCTTGAAATCCGGCTCCAGCTACCTCTCGCAAAGCGAACTGGTCCTGACCTTCGGTCTCGGATCGAAAACGAAAGCCGACACAATCGAAGTCCAATGGCCCAGCGGCCAGGTCGACAAGCTCTCAAACATCGCGTCCGGGCAGACCGTTACCGTCCAGGAAGCAAAGGGCGTGATCGCCTCGCACCCGTACGGAAAGAAATAACGGTCTGCGTAACGCGATGCTCTTAACGGGTGTCATCCTGAGCGGAGCGAGAACATCCGTGAAGCGGATGCTTTCGCGGAGTCGAAGGACCCCTACTCCCTAATCGCCCCATGCAGCTCCGAGGCATTTCGACCACTGGCCCAGCCCTCAGATAGAATCACTCCTAACCCGCGATGATCAAGACAATCGGTATCGCCCTCATCACTGCATTCTTACTCGCGCTCTCTGTCGCTCTCATCGGCGCTGCCGCTCCGCCCGATCCGGCCGAGGCCGCCCGCCTGAACAACATCGGCGTTGCCTACATGAACCAGCAGCTATTTGAGAAGGGCCTGAAGTCCTTCGAAGGTGCCGCCGCCAAAGACCCGAACCTGAAAGTGACCGCACTCAACCGCGGAGTGGCCCTGCTGAACCTGCAGCGCGTCGACGAAGCGAAAGCCCTGCTCGAGAAAGCGTCCCAAGACGACCCGAAAGACGCGCACGCCTGGTACAACCTCGGTCTCTTCTTCAAGAATTCGTCCATTCCTGAGAAGGCAATCGAATCCTTCCGCCACGTCACAGAAATCGATCCCAACGACGCCGACACCTGGTACTTCCTCGGCTCGACCTACGCGCAGCTCAAGCAATTTCCCGAAGCGCTGGATGCCTTCGAGCATGCGTTGAAAATCGACCCGCTCCACGCCTCTGCCCAGTTCGGCCTCTCCCGCGCCTACCAGCAATCCGGACAAGCCGATAAAGCCCGAGAGAACCTGAAGAAATTCCAGTACATCACGCAGAACAAACTGGGCGCCCCCATCAGCCTGGCGTACGGCGAGCAAGGGAAGTACTCGCGCGCGGAAGAGTCGCCGGTAGCGGTGCAGAAAGTCCTGCCGCAGATTCCGGTGAAGTTCGTGGATGTTACGCAGAGCGCGGGAGTCGTATCGAAACCCTCAGCAAGTGATAGCAAAGACCTCGCTTCATTCCTTGGCCCTGGCGCATGCTTTCTTGACTACGACAATGACGGCCGAATTGACGTGCTTCTTGCTGACAATGGGCCAGAAGGAGGGTTGGCTCTATTCCACAACCAGGATGGCAAGTTCGAAGACGTGACAAAGAAGGCCGGACTCGACCCATCGCTGCACGCCATCGGTTGCACCGCTGGCGATTACGACAGCGACGGTTTCACGGACATTGTTCTGAGTCTCAACGGCCGGGTTTTACTGATGCACAACGAAAAGAAAGGGACTTTTAAAGATGTCACCGAGTCTGCTGGAATCAAGAGCAACGGCCTGAATGTCGGGGTAACTTTTGTCGACTACGATCACGACGGGGATGTGGATTTGTATGTCACCCGGTATGGCGACGCATCTCAATTTGATCCGCGAACTCCGACCTACTGGGACGTAGCGGGTGTTCTCCCGACGGGATTGAACGTGATGTGGCGCAACAATGGCAACGGCACTTTCACTGACGTGACTCAATCGACCGGCCTCAGTGGGGCAACACCAAGTGTCGCGGCGGTTGGTACTGACTACAACAACGACCGCGCTGTTGACCTCGCAATCGCGGGTTGGTCAGTGGGTAGTCAGGACGGGAAACCAAACACCTATTTAGGAACATCTGTCTACGAGAACCCGCGCGAGGGGCAATTCCTCAAACGTGATCCCTGGTCGTCGCCAATGTCAGCTTCGAGCGCAGGCCTTGCCGTCCTCGACTTCAACCACGACGGCTGGATGGACCTCGCCTTCACGCACTGGGGAACTCCCGGCATTACCCTCTGGCAGAACAAACAGGGCAAAAGCTTCGAGCAGGTCTCGCTTCCTAAAGTCGACTGGGTCCGTGCCTACGGCGTCACCGCCATCGACTACGACAACGACGGCTGGGTTGAACTCGTCGCCGTCGGCGAGACCAAAGAAGGCAAAGGTGAAGTCCGCCTCTTCCGCAACCTTGGCCCCGACGGATGGAAAGATGTCTCCGCTGACGTCGGCCTCGACAAGATCCAACTCAAAGAACCTCGCGCCATCATCGCCGGCGACTACGACAACGACGGCGCAGTCGATCTCCTCATCACGCAGAATCACGGTCCCGCCGTACTCCTTCGCAACGAAGGCGGCAACAAGAACAACTCGCTGCGTCTCGCCCTCAAAGGCCTGAACGACAACAAGACTGCCATTGGCACGAAAGTCGAGGTTTTCTCCGCCGGCTTGCGGCAGAAATTCGAAGTCTACGGATCGTCTGGCTATCTCGGGCAGAACTCTCCCTACCTGACGATCGGTCTCGGCCAGGCGAAAGAAGCCGACGTGGTGCGCCTGACGTGGCCCACCGGCGTTCTGCAGGACGAAATCGAAGTTGCCGCCAACAAAGTGCAGAACTTTCTGGAGATCGACCGCCGCGGCTCCTCCTGTCCAACGCTCTTTGTCTGGGACGGCACGCACTACGAACTCGTCGGCGACATGCTCGGTGCCGGAGTTGTCGGGCATTGGGTAGCGCCCGGGGAACGCAACATCGCTCGGCCGACGGAATACATCAAACTCGACCGCAACACGCTCCGCGAGAAAGACGGCAAACTCAGCTTCCGCTTCATGGAGCCACTGGAAGAATCCGTTTATCTCGACCAGGTGCAATTGCTCGCCGTCGATCATCCCGTGGGCGTTGACGTTTATCCCAACGAATATTTCGCCAGCAATCCGCCCTATCCGCCGTTCAAAGTAGTCTTCAGCCGCGACGCCCGTCCACCCGCCGCTGCCCGCGACGAGCACGGCCACAACGTTCTTCCCGATCTGCTTGCGCACCGCTATTTCGGCGACTTCAAGCTGCTCTCTTTCGCTGGATTCGCCGAGCCTCACAGCCTGGAACTCGATCTAGGCGAGCCCTATCGCGGCGGCCCGCTCTGGCTTCTGATGCACGGTGAGATCGAATACTTCACCGCCACCAGCATGTACGCCGCCGATCAGGCGCACATCCAGCCATTCGCCCCCTATGTCGAGGCGTTCGTCGCACAGGCGAACGGCGCAAAGGGCAAATGGGTCCGCGTGATCGACGATCTCGGTTTCCCCGCCGGCGGCCCGCGCACCATGACCGCCAATCTGACCGGGAAGCTGCCGCAAGGCACCGAACGCATCCGACTCACGACCAATCTGCAGATCAACTGGGACAACATTTTGATCAGCCGCACGGACCAGGGTCAGAACTCCCGCCTGACTCCCGTTCCGCTATCGCGTGCCGATCTCAGCTTCCACGGATTCCCACTGAAGATCGAAAATCAGCCGCCGGGAAATGTGGAATACATCTATGAGAAGGTCAGTGCCACCGGCCCTTACACGCGTCCCGCCGGTGCCTACACTCGTTATGGAGATGTGCGGCCGCTGCTGAATGCGGGCGACGACAGGTTCGCCGTCTTTGGATCGGGCGACGAGGTTGCGCTCGACTTCGATCCGGCCACGCTTCCCACCCTTCCCCAGGGTTGGGTGCGCGATTATTTTTTCGCCGCCCACGGCTACGAAAAAGACATGGACTTCTACGCCTATCGCGGCGACACGGTCGAGCCTCTGCCCTTCCGTGACATGGGAACCTATCCGTATCCCAGCAAGTCGTTTCCGGCCGATCCCGAGCACCTGAACTACCTGCTCGAATACAACACCAGGTTCCTGTCGGGGAACGAAGCCGGCGGATACTCGTTCCACTACCCGGAACCGCGCTGATTCTCATCCGCTGTCATCCTGAGCGAAACGTGTTCTTCGCGCCAGCGAAGAACACGTGGAGTCGAAGGATCGCTACACGCGCGCGTGCCTTTGGAGATGGATTCCGTGGGCGTCGTCCGGTCGGAAGTTTCGCTCAAATAGGGGCTCTTCGACTCCGTCGTCCGATCCACTTTGCGGGTCGGCCGTCTGCGCTCAGGATGACAAGCGCCGCCCGCGCTACAATCACTCTGCATGCGGGCCAGTCGGACTTCCATTCTGTTCGCGCTCCTCACCGGCCTGCTGTCCGCCCAGGCAGCGCCGCCCGGGCCCATGGGGCCTCCTGCGAAGCTTCCCCCCGCGCGCGCCGAAAAAAGCAGCTCAGCACCCAAGCTTTTCGCTCCCGTCCCCGTCTTCCGCGACATCGCCGCCCAAGCCGGACTCACCGCCTCCCACATCTCTTCGCCCGAGAAGCACTACGTAATCGAATCCATGAGTGGCGGCATCGGCCTGTTCGACTGCGACAACGACGGCAGACTCGACATCATCATGGTGAACGGCTCAACCGTGGACCGCTACCGGCAAAGCGGTGGCGATCTTCTGGTCACGCTCTGGCATCAGGACGCCGACCTCAAATTCACCGACATCACACAAAAGGCCGGGCTCACACGCAAGGGCTGGGGCATGGGCGTGGCCGCCGCCGACTTCGACAATGACGGCAATCTCGACCTGTTTGTCACCGGCTACGGGGGCAACGCGCTCTATCGCAACCAGGGCAACTGCACCTTCGAAGACGTCACTGACAAAGCCGGCGTGCGTGGTGGCGGTTTTTCAACCGGCGCTGCCTGGGCCGACTACGATCGCGACGGCTTCGTGGATCTGTTCGTCTCGCGCTACGTTCACGTGGACATGAATAGCCTTCCCGTACCGGGCTCGACGAAGTTCTGCCAGTTCAAGGGCGAGCCCGTGCAGTGCGGGCCGTGGGGCATGGAGGGTGAGGCCGACCTGCTCTATCACAATCGCGGCGACGGCACCTTCGAAGAAGTTTCCAAGAAGGCCGGCGTGGATGATCCGGAAAGATACTACGGCCTGGGCGCGACCTGGGGCGACTACGACAACGACGGTTGGCCCGATCTGTTCGTCGCCGATGATGCTACGCCAAATCATCTCTATCACAACAATCGCAACGGTACCTTCAGCGATGAAGCCATGGTTGGTGGTATCGCGATGAACGGCGAGGGCCAGGCCCTCGGTTCGATGGGCGTGGCCTGGGGCGACTACGACCACAGCGGCCGCCTATCGATGTTCGTCACCGAGTTTGCCGACCAGCCCAACACGCTCTACCACAACCTCGGCCCGCAGGGATTCGAAGACGTGGCCATGCAATCGCGTCTTGGCCAGCCCAGCCTGCCCTTCCTCGGCTGGGGAACCAAGTTCTTTGACATGGACAACGACGGATGGCTCGACCTGTTCGTAGCCTGCGGCCACGTCTATCCCCAGATGGACGAAGTGAAGGGAAGTGCCGCCTATGCCGAGCCGTTGCTCCTCCATCGCAACCTGCGGAACGGGACTTTCGAGGAAGTCTCGAAGCCTGCCGGCCTCGCTGCCATGCCTCTAAAGTCCCGGCGGGGCGTGGCATTTGGCGACATCGCTAACAACGGCAATGTGGATATCGTCGTGCTGAACGTTGGCGAGCCGCCGTCACTGTTCCTGAACACAAACAACAGTTCGAACCATCGCGTTGTTTTCAAACTCGTCGGGACGAAGAGTAACCGCGCCGCAATTAACGCGCGACTAACCATTCATGCGGCAGGAATAACGCAGCTCGACGAGGTGCGCGCTGGTGGAAGTTATCTCTCGCAACATGATCTGCGCTTGCACTTTGGTCTGGGAACGGCCACGAAGATCGATCTCATCGAAGTGCGCTGGCCGACCGGCAAGACGGAGAGTCTCAAAGACGTTGCGGCCGACAAAATGTACACCATCACCGAAGGGCAGGGAATCAACGAGGGCGTGTCATTCAATCCAATGCCGCCTCTGCATTAGATTCCCCCGTGTACCTCCGTGCCCCCCGTGGTTCAAGGTTTTTTGTTTACTTCCCGTAATTCGGCGGCAGTGCCTTAGCCAGATCTTTCCAGCCCACGAGCACGAATCCCTGGTCCTTTAGAAATTTCTGAAACTCCGCGCTCTTCACCATATCCAGATCGTGCTGCCGCCATGCGGCGCCCCAATCCGGATGGTCCCACGTTGCGCCGCGCATTTCGTCGTCGTCATACGCGAGGTGCACAATCACCTGGTACACTCCCGGCCCGAGCGGCGCCAGTTGCTTCTCGTACCATGCCGTCCAGTCCTTCGCATCGATCCCCGGATTGATTTCCATCACCTTCTGCACCAGTACTTCTTCCGCCGCAACCGCGACTCCCTGCGGCCCGTGGTCTCCCTGGACCTCCTCCAGCACCGGGAGCCCGTACGTGTAACCCATTTCTTGGTGGAGCTTGAACAGATCGGCGGTTCCGAACAGCGCTCCCATGTGACTGTCCAAATGAGTGGGATGAACGCCCATTGCGATGGCATGATCGGTCTGCGCCCGCAGTTCAATCTCCGCCTCGACGGGCTTGGCGTTTTTTGTGACCTCCGGCGTATCGAGCGGCAAATAGCCTTCCCCATCCAGCAGGCTTGCCACTTTGTCTTTGGAACTCACCGGCCCCCAGCGAAGCCCCGTCCACTCGCTGTTGAGAGCCTCGTGAATCCCGAGGTCCGCATCAGGATGCTGTTTCGCCCACCGCGCCGCCTCGGGAAACCACGGGCACGGTACCAGAATGCTGGCGGATGTGATCCAGTGATTCTCCAGAGCTGCGATAGTCGCCCGGTTCACGGAATGGTTCATTCCGAAATCGTCGGCGTGAATGATCAGCAAGCGCGCGCTTGCGGGATAGCCCAGTCGCTCCTGCACCGTTTTCGGCGATGCAGTGGTCTGCGCATTTCCCGTTGCAGCAAGGCTCAGCGTGAGCAGAAGAAATTGAAACAATCGCGAATATCCGAAAGTCATGATCGAACTCCAGAAAGCATGAAGAGAAACTGAAGTCTATTTTTACTCTTCGCCGGAAGCTCGGTAAAGAATCGTTTTAATACTGTTTATTTTCGTTGACAGAAACTTGCTTCCATATGAGAATCCGCTGCATATTTGGTTCAGCCGCAGGACGTGAATCTGGTCGCCGCGCGCCGTTCGCGGTTGGTTCCCCATGTTGCCAAGCTCCGCGAGCCCGGAGCCTGTCTTCCCCCGAACCCCATTACCTGCGCCAGGTAATGGGGATTTGTTTTTGAGGATCAAGAAATGAGCACTACTGCCAATTCGCCGGTCGTCGCTCCGCGCTTGCGGCGCTCACTGACGCTCTGGGACCTGATCCTCTACGGCATCATCGTCATTCAACCGACGGCGCCCATGCCAGCCTATGGGGTCTTCAGCAACGCTGGCCAAGGTCACGTGGTCACGTCCATTTTGATCGCCATGGTCGCGATGGTATTTACGGCCATGAGCTATGGACGCATGGCGCGCGTGTATCCAAGCGCCGGCTCAGCCTACACCTATGTAGGACGCGAGTTGCATCCCTCCCTCGGCTATGTCACCGGATGGAGCATGACGATGGATTACATTCTCAATCCGTTGATCTGCACCATTTGGTGCGCCAAGGCGATGGCCGATCTGTTGACTGGAACCCGCTTGCAGATCCCGTATCCTGGCCTGATCTGGCCGTTGTTCTTTGCCTGTTTGTTTACGGCACTCAACCTGCGCGGCGTGCAGACCTCGGCTCGCATCAACAAGACCCTTTGCGCCATTATGGGCGCTGTCATCCTGGCATTCTTCTGGTACACGATCCGCTACATCTTCCATCTCCCGCAATATCCCGAAGCCTATTTTCTGCACCCCTTCTATAACCCTGAAACCTTCACCGTGAACCGCGTGTTTCATGGCACCTCGGTTGCGGTCCTCACTTATATCGGTTTCGATGGCATTTCGACATTGTCGGAGGAGGTGGAGAACCCCAAGCGAAACATTTTTCTGGCAACCGTGCTGGTCTGTTTGGTCACGGGGATCCTGGCCTCCGCGGAGGTTTACGGCGCCCAATTGCTGAGCTACCACCAATTCGGCAAGGACTTCGGTATCTTCTCGCAATTCGGAGATGAGAACGTATTCAGCCACGTCGCTGGTATTGCGGGTGGTGTTCTCATGACCAAGGTTATTAGCTTGACCCTTCTGATTGCCACCATCGGCTCCGGCATGGGATCGCAACTCGGCGCGGCACGCCTGTTGTATGGGATGGGACGCAGCAATGCCATCCCCAAGAAGTTCTTTGGAGCCATTCATCCCAAGACTCGGATTCCCGCCAACAACGTGATGTTCGTGGGTGTGATTGCGCTGATCGGAGCTTTCCTGGTCAGCTACGACAACGGTGCTCAACTGCTCAATTTCGGCGCGCTGATCGCATTTATGGGTGTCAATCTCGCAGCGCTCACGCACTACTACATCCGGGGCAACGACCGAACCATCGGGCATCTGATTCCTCCGGTCCTGGGTTTCTTGATCTGCGGGTTCATTTGGATTCATCTATCCAATCTGGCGCTGGTCGCGGGTTCTATCTGGATGGCGGCCGGGATCGCATTCGGCGCCTGGAAGACCAAGGGATTCCGCGGCGACCTGGTGAACTTCGACCTGCCGCCCGACGAGTGAGTGAGAGGGAAGTCAAAAATAAAAAGTCAGAATGCAGAAGTTAAGACTCTCTCCACAAACGGCATCGGTGAAATCGAGAGCCTTTACTTCTGCATTCTGACTTCTCACTTCTGCATTCGCCCTAATCCACGTTCCAGCCCTGCACTTCAACTTCAGGCTTGGCAGTTCCCAGCCCTGCGGTCCGGTACGTGGCCGTGATCTCCCGCTTCTCGCCGGGCAGCAGGGAAACGTAATTGTCCTGCCAGACTACAGGCACAATTTCCTCGCCACCCTTGCCCTTGTTGACCTTGAGCCGGACGAAAAACGCCAGGCTCTTGCTGGGGTTCTCGATCGCAATTCGCGTTACCGATGAATCCCCCTTGCGCTCGGTGTGGCTGAAAACTTTCAGTTTCACCTTGGGCAATTGCGCGAGCGAGGTATAGTCCGCGTAGGACTGCGTTGGCGTCACATACCAGAGCGATTTTTCCCAGTCGATCGTCTCCGGCTTCGTCGAGAGCCAGTAGAAGTTCGAGCCGACGAGCTTTCCGCCGGAGTCCGTGACCCGCAGGTCCAGAAAGTACGCCGCGGAGAGTCCATCGATTGCCGGGATTTCGAGCACCTTCGCCGTACTGTCCGCGCCCGCATCGAGCGTGACTTCTTTGGAAAACTTCTCGGTCGCGTCCAGATTGAAGACCCGGGCCGCAACCTTCAACCCCTTCGCATCCACGTACTGGCTGCTTACCAGCCACACCGAATGGTCGTCATACCCGTACACCGGGTCGAGCGGCTGCATGGCCTTCTTTGCGCCGAAGTATCCGCCGCCCGGCAGCAGGTAGTAGTCGTACAGGTGCCAGATCATCGAGGGCCATGAATTGTTCAGCATCCACTGGATCACGCCCGTCGAGGTGTACTTGTTGCGGCTGTACGCTTCGTACATGGCGCGCACGCCTTCGTATGTCATGAGCTGCGACTTGTAGGTGAAGTCCTCGGCGCTATTGGCTGCCCCGTAGCGGGCATTCTGCGCATCGACGAAGACATGGAGGTTCTTGAACGCGCCGCCGCCGGCATGATAGTTCCAGACGTCGTCGATCGGCCAGAGATGGTCTTTGGGAATCATCCGGCGAACGCTCTCAATCGGCGGGACTGCCGGTCCCATGCTGGTTTCGGTATTGAATCCATAGGCGCCGCCGCATCCGCCTTCGTTGCACGTTTGTTCCTGCACCGGGCGATGCGGATCCGTCGACCAGTAGGATGGCGCCACGTATTCGTAGGGGCCCGACATCTTTCCGCCGCTCGCGCCCGTGATCGCCGCCGGTTTCGCGGTCGCCGAAGAGACGACCGGATTGGGCCAGAGCAGATCCTTTTCCACCTGAAGGTAGGTTTCTTCCACGTCCGGTGGCGGCGGATTGTCGCTCCCGTTCAGCCACATCACCATGCTCGGATGGCTCCGCAGCCGGTACATCTGGTCGCGCAGCGAAGCCTTGGCAATCACGAAATCTTCGTCCGACCACTTCGACCAGTGCTCCCAGTGATCGCAGCAGCACCAGCCGGCCATCACCAGGATGCCTTGCCGGTCAGCCATCTCGAGGAAGTCCTCGGTCTCGAGCTTGCCCTCCAGCCGGATCGTGTTCAGCCCCATGTCCCGCACGTATTGGAACTCGTCGGCCAGGCGCTGCGGGTCATGGCGGAGCATCATGTCCGGGGTCCAGCCGCCGCCCCGAATCAGGATGTTCTTCCCATTCACCTTGAACAGTCGCTTGAAGCGGTTCGGAGCATGCTCGGCCACTTCGGAAGTGATCTCGCGAATACCAAACTGGGTGTGCGCGGAATCCGAAACCTTTCCGCTGACTTCAAACGATAGAGCGAGGTCGTAGAGGTTCGGTGTTCCCATCTGCGCCGGCCACCACAGCCGTGGGTCGGCGAGGTTGAGCTGCGGGAATTTGTCGGGATCGAACGCCACATCTTTGCTCTCACCCGGTGCGAGTTCCACTTCCTGCGCAAACTCGATCTTCTCGATCCTGCCCTTGAGCGTCCCTTTCACTGGCTGATCGGTGCCATTCTTGACCGTCGCGGCAACCGTCAGATGAGCCGCGTTGTTGGCCGGCGAATCCACTTTCGATACGACCGCCGGATGACGCACTGCCACTGGTCCGCTACTCGCCAGGTACACCTCGCGCCATAGCCCCATGCTTTTGTCGGGCGGCGCGGGATTCCAGTCCACAAACGTGATTGCCAGGCTGGTATCCATGGGCGCCCAAACCTGCGCCGCGAGCACGTTGACCCCAGCCTTGGCCGCGCCGGTCACGTTGAACTCGTACGTGCGCCACGCCCCGGCGACGTCATTCGAACTGGCAATCTGCTTTCCGTTCAGCCACAGGTTCGCCCGATAATTGATCCCGCGGAAGTTCAACCACACGGTTTTACCCGCATACTCCCTGGGCATCGTGAACTCCTTGCGGTACCACCACGACACCGCGTACGGACTATCCGGCGGCATCGCAAAATTCGAGAAATTGCCGCCGATCGGATAGGAAACGCCCGGGTACTGCCGCAGGTTCATGCCGAAAAAAGGGTCGGGAAGCAACTTGTTCTTCAGTTGGGCCGCTACCACCGTCGTCGGAACGCTGGCCCTCATCCACTCTCTGGGCTGGAACGACGGCGTCGAGATGACCTCGCCTTTTTCCGCGACCTTGCCCGAGGACTGAATTGCCCATCCCTCACTCAAAGCCAGGGTGGAAGTGTGCGCGGTTCCGGGGCCCGGTTGCGCGAAGCCGGGAGCGCAGAGACAAAAGATCAGGAGGATCGGAAAGGTGAGCCGGAAGATTTTCATGGTTTTTCCAAAGTGAAACCGTACAGAGTTTACTCCGCCAGAGCGGCGTCTAGCTTCATAACACGTTTATTAATTCGTTTCAATAAAGACTTTCCAGCAGGGAACAACCTCGCACCCCTCCGCTCTCCGCTGTCTCTCCGTCCCGCTGGTTTATAATCAAGAATTCTCGCTTCCAGCGTGGAGTTATCGAAACCATGATTCGAGTTCTTCAGAATGCCGGGCCCACGGTGAAGATTGTGCTGGGTTCGTTGCTGGTCATCATTTGTGCTTCGATGGTGATTACCCTTGTTCCCGGTGGCTTCGGTTCCAGCCTCGGGATCGGTGGCCCTGCCCGCGGCGTAGTCGCTCAGATTGGCGACGAGCAGGTGACGGTGCTCGAAGTACAACGCGAGGCCCGCGCCATGATCCAGCAACAGTTTCCCAAAGGTGGGCCGCAGGTCGCCATGTTGCTGCCCTTCTTTGCCGGGCAGGCTGCCGAGCGGCTCATCAATGAGAAGGCGCTGGTCGCCGAGGCGCACCGGTTCGGCCTGCGCGTCAGCGACGATGAACTTCGCGATGAACTTCAGCACGGACAGCTGGCAGCCACGCTTTTTCCCGCAGGCAAGTTCATCGGGGACGACGAGTACCAGAGTTTCGTTCAGCGCAACAACCTGACTATCCCCCAATTTGAGGAACTGGAGAAGGATTTCATCCTCGTTCGCAAAATGCGCGCCCTGGTCTCGACCAGCGCTTACGTCGGCGAGCCGGAAGTCCGCGACGAGTTTGAGCGCCGCAACGCCAAGGTCAAGTTTGAGTATGGCGTCCTCACCCAGGCGGACATCCTGAAGGGAATTCATCCGGCCGACCCGGAGCTCAAGGCCTACTTCGAGCGCAACAAGGCGAACCCCAGCTACGCTATCCCGGAGAAGCGCCAGATCAAGTATGCCGTCGTAGATTCCGCGAAGCTGGCGGCCGCGACCCAGGTCACCGACCAGGACTTGCAGGCTTACTATGACCAGCACCGCGACGAGTACCGACTGGCGGAGCAGGTGAAGGTGCGTCACCTATTGTTCAAGACTCCTCTCCTCGCCCCGGGCGCCAAGGAAGATGAACAAGCCGTGGCGGGTGTGCGCGCGAAAGCCGAAGGAGTTTTGAAGGAACTCAAGGCCGGCGGAGATTTCGCGAAGCTCGCGGAAAAATATTCCGAAGATCCGGCCAGCAACAAGAGTGGGGGCGAGCTTGGCTGGCTGGGACGCGGACGCGCCGGCGTGCCTGAATTTGACAAGGTTGCCTTTTCACTGGCCAAAGGACAGACCAGTGATCTAATCAAGAGCATCTACGGCTTCCAGATCATCAAGGTGGAGGACAAGCAGGAAGCCCACGTCAAGCTGCTGGCCGAGGTGAAGCCTCAGATCGAAGAACAGGTAAAGGAGCAAAAAGTCGCCCGCGCCACCGAAGGCGCCGCCAACGCTCTGCTCGGCCAGGCGCGTACCGACGGGCTCGACAAGGCGGCTGCCGCCAGGGGATTCCACGTGGTCGCCACCGACTTCTTCGCCCGTACCGACAGTTTGCCCGGCATGGACACCAACCCGCAGTTTGTGGATACCGTGTTCAACGAGCAGGAAAAAGCGCCGCCCGATGTAGTCCAGATTCCGCAGGGATACGTGGTCTTCGCACTGCTCGGCGTCAGGCCCCCCGCCACGCCCACCTTCGAGGAAGTCCGTTCGAAACTCGAAGCTGAATTCAAGAACGAGCGCGCCGGAATCCTCTTGCAGCAGAAGACGCAGGAACTCTCCGATCGCGCCAAGGCCGAACATGATCTGAAGAAGGCCGCCAAAGAACTGGGCGCGTCCGTGAAGACCAGCGACTTCGTATTGCCCGATGGCCAGGTGCCGGACGTGGGCGCCATGTCCGGGGCGGCGAATGTGATCTTCAATTTGAAGGCCGGCGAGATCAGCGGGCCGATCAACTCTGGAACCAATGGCGTGGTCGCCCATCTGCTCGAGAAACAGCAGCCCACGGATCAGGAATTCGCCCAGAAGAAGGACGAGATCCGCCAGGGACTTCTCCAGGGCAAGCAGCAGGAACTGTTTGGGTTGTTTATTTCCAACCTGCGCAAGGACATGGAAAAGTCCAAGAAGATCCAGATCAATCAGGAAGAAATGAAGAATCTAACGCGCCGGGGAGCGGAAGAGGGATCTTAAAAGAGTTCTCAGCTCCCGGTTCTCAGTTCTCAGTCAAAGCAATCCGTGACAGCGAACTGATCCGAGACAGCACGGGGTTTTTCTGAGAACCGAGAACTGGGAACTGAGAACTGACTTTGCATGTCCTTCCCCCGCGCTAGCGGAATTCTGCTTCATCCCACCTCGCTGCCTTCCCGCGGCGGGATCGGTGATTTCGGCCCGGCAGCGTACACGTTTACGGACTTTCTTGCTTCCGCTCGTCAGGGCGTTTGGCAGGTCCTGCCGCTCGGGCCGCTCGGGTTCGGTAGTTCGCCCTATTCGTCCACTTCCGCCTTTGCCGGAAACCCGCTCCTGATCAGCCTCGAACGCCTCGCCGACCGCGGCTGGATTGACCACTCGAAGATCGAGGGCTTGCCCGCGACGGTCGATCCGGTCGACTACCAGCACATCTTCACCGCCAAGGTGCCGCTCCTGTTTGAAGCCGGGCGAAGTTTTCTGCGCTCGGCCCTTCCCGGCCCTCGCTCGCGCTTTGACCGGTTCTGCGAGCAGAATCGCTGGTGGCTCGACGACTTCGTCCTGTTCGACGGCCTGCGCTCACGATTCCATCTGGAAAGCTGGAACCGCTGGCCCACCGAACTGGCACGGCGCGATCCCGCCGCCCTCGACAATGCCCGCGCCGAAATGGAGGCCGACCTCCAGGTCCGCCGCGTGGTCCAGTTCTTTTTCAACGAGCAGTGGCAAGCGCTGCGCTACTACTGCGCGCAGCATTCGATCCGCATGGCGGGTGACATCGCGATTTTTGTCGATTTCGACAGCGCCGATGTCTGGACCAACCAGCATCTGTTCCGCCTCTCACCCGATCTTCTGCCCGAAGTCATTGCCGGCGTTCCTCCCGACTTTTTCAGCAAGACCGGCCAGCGCTGGGGCAATCCTCTTTACTGTTGGGATGTCATGCGGGCGCAGAACTATTCCTGGTGGGTTGACCGCCTGCGCTGGGCCACCCACAACTACGACTACATCCGCCTCGATCACTTCCGCGGTTTCTCCCAGTTCTGGGAAATTCCCGCCGCCGAAGCGACTGCCGTGAACGGCCGCTGGGTGGACGGTCCGAAAGACGACCTTTTTGTGAAACTGAGGGAAGTGCTGGGCGGACTTCCGTTCTTCGCCGAGGATCTCGGCTACATTACGCCCGATGTGCACGCCCTACGCGAGCGTCTCAATATTCCGGGCATGGCCGTGCTGCAGTTTGGGTTCGGCGATGCCGGCGCCCACATCCACCTGCCTCACACCTTCACGGCCGACAAAGTGGTCTACACCGGAACGCATGACAACGACACGATCCTGGGCTGGTGGGAATCGGGCGCTTCCGAGCAGGAACGCATTCACGCCCAGACCTACCTCGGCCGGTGTGAAGAAGGCATGAACTGGGCCCTGATTCGGGCCGCGGTCAATTCGGTCGCCAGTCTCTGCGTCGTTCCCCTGCAAGATGTCCTGGGCCTGGGCAGTGAAGCGCGGATGAATACTCCCAGCAGCAAAAATGGGAACTGGCAATGGCGCTTTCAAGCAGACATGCTGCGCCCGGAACTGGCAAAGAAAATGGCCGATCTGGCTGAAGTCGCTGACCGCCTACCCCCGCCGGTGCCCCCACCGACGAACGAAGACTGGGCCGCCTGAACTTCGTCAGCGGTGGGCAAGGGTCAATGAGTTCTATAAAAAGGGATGTCAAGAAAAAACCTCTCCTTCGACCGGAGGCCGAGAAGAGTTTAGTCTCGAGATCCAGCCCACTGACTGTAAGTGCCCCTCGACTGCGCTCGAGAG